>Ga0081538_10003075_pt1 | contig 15874 bp, 17 predicted proteins | sample TabmetS5T2R1_FD_71022 | JGI IMG/M metagenome (GOLD analysis project Ga0081538, IMG submission 71022) | Tabebuia heterophylla rhizosphere microbial communities from the University of Puerto Rico - S5T2R1 | ecosystem: Host-associated > Plants > Roots > Rhizosphere ... | reverse complement strand
GGGGGTAAGGGCCCAGGCGGTGGCGCCGGATGGCGCACTGGTGGACGACTTTCGCATCGTCGAGACCGAACGCATGGTGCACGTGCTCAACGCCCCATCTCCGGGAGCGACCGCCTCGATCAGCATCGGCAAGACCATCGCCGAGATGGCCGCCAAGAACTTCGACCTCTCATAAACGGGCACATGCCGCTCGGCCGCGGAGTTCTACCGTATGAACCCGGACGCACCCCCGATCACCCCTCTGCGCATTGGCATTTCCGCCTGCCTTCTTGGACAGGCGGTGCGATACGACGGCGGGCACAAACGCGACGCGTTTCTCGTCGACGTCTTCGGCCGCCATGTCGAATGGGTGCCGGTGTGTCCCGAGGTAGAAATGGGGCTCGGGGTGCCGCGGGACACCTTGCGGCTGGAGCGGCAGGGCGACGACGTCCGGCTGATCATGCCCAAGACCGGGGTCGATTACACCGAACGCATGCGCAGGTTTGCCGCTAAACGCCTGACGGCGCTGGCCAAGGAGCGGCTCTGCGGCTATATCTTCAAGAAGGATTCCCCCAGCTGTGGGATGGAGCGTGTGCGGCTCTACCCCAGCCGTGGCGCCCCCGATAAGTCCGGGCAGGGGCTGTTCGCGGCCGCGCTCACGCGGCGCTTTCCCTCCCTGCCGGTCGAAGAAGAGGGACGACTGAACGATCCCCGCTTGCGAGAGAACTTCGTCACGCGAGTGTCTGCCTATCAGCGCTGGCGCCAGATGGCGGAGAAGACGGTCACTCGCGCGGCGCTGATGCGGTTTCACGGACAGCACAAGTTCGTCTTGGCGGCGCACAGCCAAGTCGGCACCCAGCGCCTGGGCCGCCTGCTGGCGCACCCCGAGCAATTCGCCGGTGATCAGGTGTTGGCGGAAGTATATCTCGATGGATTCACCGAAGTCATGCGCCGCATCCCCACCCGCCGGAGTCACACCAATGTGTTGCAGCATCTGGCGGGGTACGTGTCCGATCAACTCGACCGGGATGAACGCGAAGAGCTGACTGAGATGATCGATCAGTACCGGCGCGGGACGCTGCCGCTCATCGTGCCGGTGACGTTGATCCGCCATTACGTGCGCAAATTTCGGGTCCCCTATCTGCTGGACCAGGTCTACCTGACACCCCACCCGCATGAATTGATGCTGCTGAATCAATTATGACGGTGCGCATCCCGGCGAGCGCCGAGCGATGAGTTCGGCAGAGAGGCCGGCGTTCGTGCATCGGCCCCCCCTGTAACGCACCAAGCATCGCTACGCCTTCCTACGTTGCACTCAGCACCGGCCTCTACTCACGCTTGGCGATGAACCCGAAGCTGGCGTTGTCGCGCAAATCGTCGAGTCGCCCGGCCGTGCGGTACTCCTCCCTCACCCGGGCGAACGTGTCCGGCGTCAACGGCGAATACTCGGCGCGGAGGCTGAGATTGTACAGGCGGGCCGAGTTAAACCCGAAGATCTGATTCTTCACAAAACCATCGGCCGGGCCGAGTGGCGCAAAGCCAAACTTTTGTTGCATGTCCTCGGGGATTTCGAGCCGGCGGAGGGCCTCGATCTGCCACTGCGGCGAGCCGTACCACACCGAGTCGGTCCCCCACACCACGTGATCCACCCCCATGCCTTTGATCCAGGTGCCGAGGAGCGCCGCGGCGAAGCGCGGGTTCGCCGTGCACGAGGTGGCGAAGCTGGTGCCCATTTCGGCATAGACGTTGGTGACTCCGTACTGCGCAGGGATGCGGGCGAGATCGCTGGCCCACTTGATCTCGCCGCCCCGCTCAAACTCCGCCAGCACCCGATCGGGGGGCTCCTGGAACGCCTGCAGGCAGCCGTGGTAGATGACGAAGTTCAACTGCGGCCAGTCCTTGGCGGCCTTGCCGATATCCCAGGCCGTGTTGTATTGCCACACGTTCGCCCAGCTCTTCTCGTAATCCGCCGGCATCAGTCCTTTGTGGATGCAGATGGTACGGATCCCCGCCTTCATCGCTTTTTCATAGAAGGGATACATTAACTTCTCGTCGTCGAGGCGGAAGGGGAACTTGGTCTTCGCCGACAGCGGGTCGCCGATGGTGTACAACTTCCAGCTATCCGGGTGCAGTTTGTCGATCGCCAGGTCGACGGCGTCCATCCAGCCGGGTTGTCCCGGCGTCACAACGGCGTGGCCCAGCAGCCGCCGCGTGCCGGCGATCCTGTTGACGATGTCAACGGCTTCGACGATCTGTTCGTTGGGGAGGAGCCACCACGACGGATCGTCGAAGGGGGCACCGCTGAGCAAGGCCACCGACGTATCGCTATTCAGGAAAATCTGCCGCACGTAATTCTCGAACTTATAGTAATAGAGGTCCGTCTTCTCCTTGTCGGTGAGGGCCGGGTTCCAATGCTCGGCCGCAAAGACGGCCAGTCCTAGCAAGTCCTTGTGCCCAAATTTGTCGTGCACGAAGTGTGTTTGGTCGTCGAAGATGAATTGCCCTTGCAGCGCTTTGGCGCGGTCTGCGGCGCGCTCTGGGTCGGCAGCCTCAGCCTCGGAGACCGCGAACAGATTCCCGAACACGTTGTTCAGCGCCACGAACGCCGCTGCCATACCGCAACTGGTGCGTAGAAAGCGCCGCCGATCCATCCCCAATGTGGCGGCATGGCGGTCGGCCAACTCTGTGATCTGCGCTTCGACTCGTTGCTGTTGATGGGTCTGCGGTAGCGGGTTAAATTCGCCGTTGGAAATGATCTGCGTTGGCACTGGAGAGGGAAATGCATGTTCCGCCGATTCGAGTTGCGCAAGCTCTCTGGCACTGAGATAGACACCCATGGCCATCCCTCCTTTCGCACGCGAACGGCAATGACGTCACGTTACAGGGCCGCATGACTCCTTCGATCAGTGACAAGTTCCCCGGCGAAACGGGTTCCGAGGAAAAGGCCTTTCTCGGATGGCACTCATTGCGGCATCGACTGTGGCGCCATTCTAGTCGGAGTGGGCTGAGGACTGCAATGGGGACGTGCAGGCATGGCATATTTGAAGCCTTCAAGATTCAGGAGGTTGCAGGGAGTGAAATCTACCACGATCCTCCTGGGAGGCGGTTCCCTGGATGCCGGTAAGCCCGTTGGTGAGCCTCCGGTGCAGAGGGAATCGAGTATTCCACGTGCGAGAAAGAGTGTTGACATGCAGCCGACTATTTGATAAGTAGCGGTTAGAGCAGCTAATTTCTTCCCTCTTGGGTTAGGAGGGCCTTGCGATGACCTGTTTTGGGCTTACCCGGTTCCTCTGGAGGCCACAACTCCTCACCCGAATCTCACCATCTTCCAGAGGGCGGCGGCCCGTGCCCTATTCAGTCGCGTTCGAACGCTCAGGTTGAATGGCTATCTCGCCGCCTCCTTGTCGACGAGCTCTATTTTCCAGAGTCCACAAAGCAGCCACTGGGCAGCCAGCCTCCGGAGCCTGTCAGCCGGGGCTAGAAAACGTATACACGCGGGCGCTCACAGCGCCAGGAGGTCGACCATGGAAGCCTTCAAGCAACGACTACCGCGAAGGCTGCTGAGCTTGGTGGCGCTCGGGCTCATGCTGTGCGTGGTGGGTGATATGGCAAGCGCCGCCACGCCGCCGAAGGAGGCACCTAAGGAGTTGAAGCTCGGCTTCGTGGATTTCTTCTCCGGCTCGGCAGCCGTGTTCGGTATCTCCGGGAAAAACACGGCGAAATGGATGGTGGACAAATGGAATAGCGAGGGGGGCATTCGAGGGGTCAAGGTCAAGCTGATCGAGGTGGACGAGGCGGGGGGCCCCGACAAGCAGGTGACCGAATTTCGGCGCTTGGCGCTGGATGAGCAAGTCGATGCCGTCGTCGGCTACACCTCGAGCGCCAACTGTTTGGCCATCGCCCCTGTGGCGGAAGAGCTGCAGATGTTGACGATCGTGCACATCTGCGGTACCCGGCGCCTGACCGAGGACAGGAAGCTCACATACGTCTTCAGGACGTCGAACCACCAAGCCGCGGACAGCATCCTGGCAGCCCGCTACCTACTCTCCATTAAACGGGACGTGAAGACCATCGCCGGCGCCAATGAGGACTATGCCTGGGGTCGGGACTCCTGGGATGACTTCAAGGCGGCCATGCTACAGCTCAAGCCCGACGTCCAGGTCTTAGGGGAGCTGTGGACGAAGATCCAGGCCGGAGAGTACTCGGCGGAGATCTCCAAACTTCTAGCCCTGAAGGCTGACGCGGTACATAGTTCCTTCTGGGGCGGTGGATTGATCACGTTTGTGAAACAATCAGCAGCACGGGGGCTCTATCAGAACAGTCTGGTGGTCCTCCCTGTCGCCGAACAGTCTTTCCAGGACCTCAAGGATGAGACACCCGTAGGCGTGATCTCGCTTCCCAGAGCCACCGCAGGCTATTTCTTGTATCCAGACCCAAAAGCCAATCCTCTCCAGAAGGAGTTTGTGGAGGGCATGAAAGCCCGTTTCGGCCGCTATCCTGACTATCCAGCGTACCGCACCTATTACGCCTTTGCCGGGCTGAAAGCGGCCTACGAAAAAGCCATCGATGAAGCCGGCCGCTGGCCGAAGATGGAGGAGACCATCAAGGCCTTTGAAGGCCTGACCTGGCAGACGCCGATCGGCCCGATCACCATGCGCACCGACCATCAGGCGGTGCATGCAGGGATCGCCGGCATCAGCAAGTACTCTCCGGAACATGGGTTTGCGATTTTGGACCGTATTATGGAAATGCCGGCAGAGCACATTATGCCGCCGGTGGGGATGTCGACCCCGGATTGGCTGAAGACTTTAAAATAACCAGGGCGGCCAGGGCGGAGCAGGAATCTCACGTCCCCAGCTCCATCCTCTGACAGGGGGAGGTCAATACCCCTTCCCCCCTGGTGGGGGAAGGCTGGGATGGGGGGGAGAACCTGGGCATGTCTGCTGCGCTGCTGCGCACCCCCACCCCGCCCTCCCCCGTCGAGGGGGAGGGTAGCGGTGCTCAGGCAACACCCAGGCAATACCTCCCCCTGTCAGAGCTCCTCACTGTAGACGGCAGCGAGCGGAGAGCAGACGTGCGATGGCCATACTGACCATCATCATAGTCGATGGCTTTGTCTTCGCAGCCGTCCTCTTTCTGCTCTCGGTCGGCCTGACGCTGATCTTCGGCGTCTTGCGCATTCTCAACGTCTCACATGGAGGCATCTACGCCCTGGGTGCCTATATGGGGACCTATCTGGCACTCAAGGTGCTGGACGCCGGCTTGAATCCTTACCTGACCTACCTGATGCTATTCCTCGGGGCGTTGATCGTCGGTCTGGTTGCCGGGCCGCTCATCGAGCGCCTGTTCTTGCGGCGAGTCTACGGACGGGCGGAGGCGATCCAGTTGCTGCTCACCTTCTCCATCCTCCTCATCTTAGACGACCTCATCAAGCTCATCTGGGGAACCACTCCCATGCTGGTGAGTACCCCGTCGACGCTCTTGGGACAGGTTTCCATTGCGGGCATCCCCTACACCTGGTACCACATTCTGCTCATCGCCGTATCCGCCGTGTTCGGAGGTTCCCTGGTCTGGTTGGTACGCGGCACCCGCTTCGGCAAGCTCGTGGTGGCGGTGATCACCGATCGCGAGGTCAGTGTCGCGATGGGGATCAATGTGAATCGCATCTATACGGTGGCCTTCACGCTCGGCGCCTTCTGCGCGGCTCTGGGGGGTGCGGCGATCGCCCCGACGATTGCCGTAGCCCCCGGCTTCGCCCTGGAGGTCGTCGTGCAGTCCTTCGCCGTGATCGCCATCGGCGGCATGGGGAGCCTTGAGGGCGCGGCTCTGGGGGCGCTCCTTGTGGGGCTGGCAAGGGCTCTCGCCATCCACCTAGTCCCGGAGTTAGAGCTCGTGGTCATCTATATGCTGATGCTTGTGGTCCTGATGTTCAAGCCTGAGGGCCTGTACGGCGAAGCGGAGTTGAGGAGGATTTAGCACGGTGGAACAACGGTGGTCGCTGGCCTCCGTGGCGGCCGTCACTGTGGCGGCCCTGCTGTTCGTAGCGGCACCCCTCTTCGTCCCGGGTTGGATCCTGTTCCTCCTCACCCTGGCGCTGGCCAAGTTCATGGCCGTTTTGGCGGTCGCCTTGTTTCTGCGCTGTGGTCTGGTGTCCTTCGGCCACGCGCTGTTTTATGCCATCGGCGCCTATACGGTGGGATTTGCCCATAAATGGTTCGGCGTGCGGGAGGCGATGCTGCTCGCGCCGCTCGGCCTCTGCCTAGGGGCGGGAGCGGCGGCGCTTATCGGATTGATCATGGCGAGGTACCGGGGCGTCTTCTTCGCCATGCTCAATTTGGCGGTGTCGATGATCCTCTATGCCATCCTCCTCAAGTTGTACTGGGTGACCGGCGGCACCGACGGCCTTGGGGTCAGCACACCAACGCTGCTGGGGTTCGTGCCGCCACGCGGCAGTTTTCGGATGCTGTACTACTACTTCACGTTGGTCATGGCCGGGGCGGTCATCTATCTGGTATACCGGTTTCTGGCTTCACCCCTGGGGTATTTCTTGAAGGCTTTGGGGGATAACGAAATCCGTATCGAATACTCGGGACAGTCCGTACGCCGGGTGATCTACGTCACCTATGTGCTCTCCGGGGCGCTTGGGGGTCTGGCGGGGGTCTTGGTGGCCTTTACCGTGGGGCACATCGTCCCCGAATATGCCTTCTGGCTCCAGTCTGGAGAGTTCGTCTTCATTGCACTTCTGGGGGGCTATGCCAGCGTCCCTGGGCCTCTTTTGGGCGCTATTGCTTTTGAGTTCATTCGCACCTACGCCTCGAAATACGCCCCCTATGCCTGGCAGATGACCCTCGGTATCATCATGCTCCTCATCATCCTGTTTCAGCCCGGCGGGCTGTGGGCAATGTACGAGGCCGTGGCAGCCAGGTTTGGCCGCAGGGCGGGAGGGGTCGAACGTGTCTGAGACCATGCCGATCCTGCAAACGGTCGATTTGACGAAATCGTTCGGCATGGTCAAGGCCGCCTCTGCCATTAACATACAGATCAGCCAGGGCGAACTGGTCGGTATCGTGGGTGCCAACGGCTCGGGCAAGACGACCTTCCTGAATCTGATCACTGGCTATCTGAAACCCGATCGCGGCCGTACCCTGATCATGGGGCAGGAGAGTACGGGACTGCCGCCGCGCCTGGTGACCATGTTAGGAGTGGCACGGTCGTTCCAGATTCCCCAGCTTTACACTGGCCTGAGCGTCCTAGAGAACGTGCTGCTGGCCTTGGCGGCCGGAGCAAAGCGCGGCACCGAATATTGGAAACCGCTGTATCGTGATCCATGGGTCGAGGAAAGCCTCGATCTGTTGCAGCAGTTCGGCCTCAAGCCTTACGCCTATCGGCCAGTGGCCGAACTCCCGGAAGGTGGCCGTAAGCTTCTGGATGTGGTGCTATCGTTCGCCCTGAAGCCCCGCCTATTGCTGATGGACGAACCGACGAGCGGCGTCAGTATCGAAGACAAGTTTGAGGTCATGGATACTTTGGTAGGGGTGCTGCAGCAAAGCGATATCACGACGATCTTCGTGGAGCACGACATGGAGGTCGTGCAGCGCTATAGCCGGCGTGTCCTGGTGTTTGACAACGGGGAAGTGATCGCTGATGGCAAGCCCGAAAGTGTCCTGACGAACCCTGAGGTCAGGAAGGCCATTCTGGGCCGGGAGTAAATGATGCTGAGGGCGGAGGACATTAGGGTCACCATCAGAGGCTTCGTCATCTTGCGAGGGGTCAGTCTGGAAGTTCCGACGGGTGGGCTGATTGCGCTGGTAGGACGTAATGGGGCCGGGAAAACGACCACGCTGCGAAGCATCATGGGCATCATCCCAGCGTCGGCCGGCGCTATCTATCTGAATGGGACTGACCTGTTGCAAGTGCCGGCCCATCGACGGGCCCAGCTCGGCATCGGCTATATGCCTGAGGATCGTCGTCTGATCGGGCCGCTGACCGTAGAGGACAACCTCTGGATGCCGGCCTGGGCCGGTAAGTTCGAGCATGGCAGGGAACGGCTGGCCTATATCTACGGCAAGCTGCCAGAGGTAGCGGCGCTGGCGAAACGTCGGGCCTCAACCTTGAGCGGCGGGCAACAAAAGATGGTCGCCCTGGGGCGAGCGCTGATGAGTGGCACGCGGCTCCTACTCCTGGACGAGCCGTTCGAAGGGCTGTCGCCCGCGATGGGGGAAAGACTGGCCACGACCATTCAAGAGGTGCAGCAAGATGGCCTGTCGGTGCTCATCGCCGAATCTGACCTGAAGCGCCTCGGCTTTGTCGATACGATCTATACGATCGAACGCGGCGAGATCGTGCCGCAAGCGCGCGCCTAATCGACGGGGCTCCAGTACTCAACTGACAATACCAGAGTCCTTCTCACGATGATTACGCCGATCGGGCGTCTATCGATTTAAGAGGCTACCGCCTTGAGCGGCTCACGCGCCCCGGCTTCGGCATACACCTGCTCAGCGCGGTTCACCGCCGCTCCCGGAACCACCCGATTCCCCATCTTGGCGAGCACTGATTCGATGGCATACAGCGTATGCAGAATACAACGCGGTATCGCCGTGACCCCCATATGACCGATGCGAATGGCCGTGTCGCGATACGGACTGAGGCCGGGGAGCGTGAAGATGCCGTGATCATGTTGGAGATGCTGCAGGAAATCGGCGGAGCGCATCCCCTCGGGCAAGGGAATGCAGGTTACCGTGGGTGAAGCGAGCTCCGGCTTCGCCAACGGCTGGAGCCCTAGCGCCTTGATCCCTTCCCGGAAGGCATGGGCGTTCAAGCGGTGCCGTGCAAACCGCGCCTCCAGGCCCTCCTCCAGGATCATGGTCAGCGCCTCGTGCAGGGCATAGAACAGATGCACGGCGGTAAATACTCCCTGCGGCCGTCGCATGGTGCGCCCGTCGACGGGGGGGTCGAGTGGTTGCGCTTTCCAATTGAGAAGACCCCCGAAAATGTTGCGGCACGGCTCTTGGCGCCCTTCCATCACGTCCCAGGCACGATCGCTCACCGCCACATAGGCATGCCCGATGGGGGCGGCGATAGCTTTGTGATTGCACGAGACACATAAATCGACCTCCCAGGCATCGGTGGGCAGGTCGGCACCCGCGAGCGAAGAGATCGCATCGAGCAGAAAGAGGGCGCCGTGGGCATGAGCCAGCTTGGCGACTTCCCCGGCGTTCATGTACACGGCGCCGGAGGAGGTTTCGTTGTGCACCATCGTCACCAGCTTATAGGTCCCTTGCGCGAGCTTGTCGCGGATCACTCCCAGATCCAGCTGTTCCCCCCACGGGAAATGCACCTCTTCGGCCTGCCCACCCACGCCGTTGACCACGCGTGCCGCTAAATGGCCAAAAGTTCCGCAGATGATAACCAGGGCTCGGTCACCCGGTTCGATGACGCTTGTGATCGCCGACTCCACGCCGCTGCGGCCCGAACCTGGGAGGGGCACCACCTGACCGTGCGTTTGATAGACCTGAGCCAGCATGTCCAAGGTCTGCTCATAGAATTCCTGAAATTCAGGGGTGACAGGGCAGGCCGCTGGACGAATCATCGCCCGCAAGACGCGGTCGGCGATGTCGTTAGGGCCTGGACACATTAAGATGTCATCAGTGTTCACTATGGCTCTCCTTAATGTGCTGCTGTGGGGATGGTGATCTTCCCTGATGAAAACGGCCCCGCCTCGTGTTGTTCAGGGGATTGGAGGCCTATGGCTCGTGTCTTTACCGGACCGAGCTTCGTCCACGACGACGTTGCCGCAAGCGATGCCGGAAGTTCCACTATAGCATAAGCGCGAGCGGCCAGCCCGCCCAACTGTATCGAGTGGAGGTTACAACTGATACTGCCGGACCATGTCTTCGTCGAAGAGGATGTTGCCGGTGAACGATTGGGGCGGTTGGCTGGCGATGAACACCGCGGCCTTGCCCATGGCCTCGGCCTTTTCGAACGGCTCTGGCGTCCCGCCCGGCGGCGTCATGCCGAACACGTTGCCGGGCGTCCGCACTCGGCCGACGGGGGAGAGGACGTTGGCACTGATCCCTTGCCCCTGATATTCCACCGCCAGGCCTTGTGTGAGCCGCTCAAGGGCCGCCTTGGTCGCCGCATACATCAAGGCACGTGTCGGTCGCACATCGGCATAGGGGCCGGGCCCTGGGAAGATGGCGGCGTTCGAAGAAATATTGATGATCCAGCCTTGGCCTTGCTGCAGCATCGCGGGTAGAACGGCCCGGATGCACAGGATAGGACCTTTGATGTTGACGCGGTAATGCAAGTCGAGATGGCGGGTGGGCAGGTCAAGGATGCCGCGCGGCACCAGGACGGCAGCGTTATTCACCAGGATGTCGATGCGCCCGAAAGCGTCGAGGGTCCGCTGGACCATGGTCGCGACTTGCTCTTCATCGGTCACATCGGTTCTAACCGCTATGGCGCGCCGGCCAAGTGCCTCCACCTCTTGCGCGGTGTCATAAATGGTTCCGGGGAGTCGCGGGTCAGGCTGGCTCTCCGAGCGCGCCGCCACCACGATGTCCGCACCCTCCGCGGCAAACGCCAGAGCGATGTCCTTGCCGATGCCGCGTGAGCTCCCGGTCACAATCGCCACTTTCCCTGCAAGCTTCATCATCCACTCCCTTAGAAGCGCGTGATGAGGACTGAGTGATGGGGACCGAGAGCACCACAAGAAAGGTCGACACGGAGGAGAATTCCCCGCTCAGTCCTCATGACTCATCACTCTCAAATGGCGGCGATACCCTCGACCTCGATCAAGAAATCCGGATGGAACAGGCTTTTGACCACGATCAAAGTGCTGGCCGGCAGCTCTCCCTGGAAGACCTCACTACGAACCTCGGCCAGCGCTGGGAAATGCTCGATGTTGGTGATATAGGTGGTGATCTTCATCAAGTCTTTGAGATCACCACCAGCCGCCTGCAAGACTTGGCGGAGGTTCTGGAAAACCGCACGAGCTTGGGTGCGCATGTCCCCTGTGCCGACGACGTTTCCATTAGTGTCCCTGGCCACTTGGCCTGAGATATACAGCAGCTGCCCTCCCTCCTGACGCGTCGCCATCTTGTAGTTGGCCACGGGCCTGGCCTCAGGAGTCGTAATCGTACTGAATGGCATGTTCGACCCTCCCTTTATGCCACCGCCGCGATCAACTCGATTTCCACGAGGAACTCCGGTCGCGCCAGCCCCGGGATTTCGACGAGGGTGGAGGCTGGATAATCGCCATTGTAGAAAGCACGACGCACCGGTGTGCCCTGCTGTCGCCAGGCGTCGATACTCAGCACCCAGGTGGTTTCCTTCACCGCGCTACCAGGTGTGGCGCCCGCCGCACGGAGCACATGGCCGATGTTTTCATAGACCTTCTCGGCCTGACGCCGTAGGTCGCCCACCCCCGCCACCGAACCATCGGGGTTGTTCGCCACTTGACCGGCGAGATAGATCAGGCGGCCGCCGTTCACGATAACCCCTTGATAAAAATCCCCACCGTGATCTTCGGCGTTGTATTTTTCCAGCAGGGGCTTTCCCTGCGGGGAGCCCTGGAGATCGACCACCAGCTCGACCTCGATCAGCATGGCGGGGTCGGCAAGGCGTCGCACAACCAACCCTGTCGAAGCCGATCGACTGCTGCCGAAGAACTTGGCACGCTCAGACCGACCGTCGGCGTTATAGGCGTCGAGATCGGTGACGTACGTCAGCTGTTTGATCGCATCCTCAAACTTCGCCCCTGCCCGCGCCAACACCGCTTGTAAACGCTCGAAGGCGCGGTGCGTCTGTGGGGCCATACCTCCAGCGACGAGGCTGCCGTCAGGATGGCGCCCCGTGAGCCCGGCGGTGAATAGAATTCTGGAGGGATTCACACTGACCCCGGGCATATAGCCACGACCCCTTTCGACTGGACGCTCGGGTAGAATGTCACGGCGGTCCATGATTTCCTCCCCCAAAAAGAGTGCCGAGTGACGAGTCCTGAAGACTGAGGAGGGGCGGCCCGGCGGGTCGCCCTCACAAACAAGCAGTCTGCCGATCAACTACGGGACCAGCAGGAGTTTCCCGGTGCTCTGGCGCCCTTCCAGGCGGCGATGCGCTTCGGCCGCGTCTTTCAAGGGGAAGATCTGGTCGATGCGCAGTTTGAGCTGTCCCGTACGGATCCACCCCAGCACGTCGCCGGAGCGCTGCAAGAGCTCCTCGCGCGTCAATGTATAGTGCACCAGGCTGGGGCGTGTGATGAACAGAGAGCCTTTGGCGCCGAGCTGGGCTAAGTCAAACGGTGGCACCGGGCCGCTGGATTGGCCATAGAGCACCATATAGCCCCGAGGTGCCAGACAATTCAGACCTTTCTCGAACGTGGTTTTGGCTACCGAATCATAGACGACCTGCACCCCGCGGCCGTCGGTGAGGCGCTTCACCTCCGCCTCGAAATCCTGCTGCGTGTACAGGATGACTTCGTCCGCGCCGGCTTCTTTGGCCAGTTTCGCCTTGTCCTCCGTCGACACCGTGCCGAAAACCCGCGCCCCGCGCCTCTTGGCCATCTGCACTAGTAATAAGCCTACCCCACCCGCGGCGGCATGCACCAGTGCCGTATCGCCGGATTTGAGTGGGTAGGTGGTATGGGCCAAGTAATGAGCGGTCATCCCCTGCAGCATGGCGGCGGCCGCGTCTTGGGCATTGAGACCTTCCGGAATTTTAACCAGGCGGGCGGCTGGCACCACGGCGTATTCGGCGTAGGACCCCGGTGTGCCGCTATAGGCGACGCGATCCCCCACCTGGACTTCCGTGACGTCCGGCCCTATCGCTTCCACCACGCCGGCGCCCTCTTGACCCAACGTGAGGGGCAGCGGGTTCTTATACATGCCGCTGCGAATGTAGATATCGATGAAGTTAATGCCGACGGCCTCGATCTTCACCAAGGCCTCGCCCGCTTTCGGCGTGGGCGTGGGCGCATCTTCATAGCGTAGGGCGTCGACTCCACCCGGTGTATGCACACGTATGGCTTTCATCACTGCTCCTCCCTGACTTTTCCCCTCACGTTGGTCGTTGCGCCAGCACGTTCCAGCGCAGTCGTCGGCTGATCTGCCCGGCTTGGTCGCGCGATTCACGCGGCTCCAAGCGTTTTTCCAGCAGGGTAAAACCGCTCATCAGCGCATCGATCTCTTCGGAGATGACATAGTGATGCAGCAAGGGCTCGCCATCCTCTTCTTTCAGGTACGTCCGTGGCTCGACCTCCTGTCCGCTGTCAGCACCGATGTTATCGACTGGGGGAAAGGTCACGTAGAAAAATCCACCCGGTTTGAGTTTGTCTCGGACGTGCTGGATGGCCTGCTGGAGTGCTGCCGCTGTCGTGTGATAGATCACCTGTACGGTCAGCACCCAGTCGAACCATTGGTCGGGGTATGGGATGGCGAACATATCCGCCACCTGCACCATAGCCTGCCGCTGGTGCTGGGCGAGTGCCTTTTGGCAGCGCTCGACACCGGCCGGCGAGATATCGAGGCCGTGCGTTTCAAAACCCTGGCCGCTCAAATACACCAGATGACGGCCCACGCCACAGCCCAGATCGAGCACTCGCTGGACCTTGCGCTCTTTCATAAAGTGGCTGAGGCGGATCACATCGGGGTCGGGATCAAGCCAGTTGCGGGCCACGTAGGCCTCATCACGCCAATATTTATCCCACCGTGCCATGGTGAACTCCTTCTGCTCTGTGGCCCTTTCCTGTGCACCCTGCCCTCATCGGGCAAGCCACCCTAGCATGCTGAACCAGCGATGTCAAAGGGATTCCGTGCGCCGTCAGCTTGACCAGATAACGCCCTTCTGTTAAGTGAGGCATATGAGGTAAGCCTCTTCCCGCGCTGGGTCTGCTGCTAATGTCAGCCCAGCTATTTTTAGCAGACTAGGGCGTGTTTGCAAACTCTGTTCACATCATTATACTGTTGAGTATGAACAGAGGAGACTTGACCAATACGCAGTGGGAGCGGCTGCAACCGCTGCTCCCTCCACAAAAACCGAAAACCGGCCGGCCGGCCGTCGATCATCGCCGCATCCTCAATGGCATGCTCTGGATTCTACGCACCGGCGCCCCCTGGCGCGATCTGCCCGAACGCTATGGCCCGTGGCGCACGGTGGCCAGCCGCTTCTACCGCTGGCAGCGGGCTGGGATTTGGGAGCGGATCTTGGCGTCCGTGCAAGCCCAGGCCGATGCCGAGGGCCAGCTCAACTGGGAAGTCCATTCTGTCGATGGCACCATAATTCGAGCCCATCAGCATGCGGCTGGGGCAAAAAAAGGGCTCCAGAGGCCGAAGCCTTAGGCCGCAGCCAAGGCGGCTTCAGTACCAAAGTCCACCTCCGCGCCGAAGGCGGCGGCCAGCTGATGACCCTGGTGCTCACGCCTGGGCAGCGACATGAGGCGGTGATCTTCGAACAACTCATGGAGAGCGGGGCCGTCAAGCGGCGAGGGCCAGGCCGGCCCAAGCGTCGACCCCAGCGCGTGGTGGGCGATAAAGGGTATAGCAGCGGAAAGATTCGGCGGTATGCGCGCCAGCATGGCATTCGGATCACCATCCCCCGGAAACAGAACGAATGTCGCACGGGCCCCTTCGATCGAGCCACCTATCGCCTGCGCAATCGCATTGAGCGGCTCGTGAACCGGTGTCAGCAGTTCCGGCGCCTGGCCACACGTTATGAGAAGCGTGCTACCAACTATCGTGCGATGTGGCTCATCGCGGCGATTATCTTATGGTTAGGAGCTCTATAGGCTTTGCAAACACGCCCTAGGACGGGAATTGGAGTGGTTGTGTCGTGGAGATACAAATTGATCCACATACCCTCACACGTGCCATTGAGCGGGGAACGTCTGAGGAGGAAATCCGAGATGTCATCAATACGGGGTTCTCCATACCTGGGAAATATGGTCGAGTGGGGAGATGCAAGGTTTATGATTTTCAGCAGACGAGACATGGTAGATACTATGAGCAGAGGCGAGTGGAGGTATTCTATACGATTGAGCGAAATACTATTATTACTGTGACCGTATACGTCTTCTACGGGCAATGGGAGTAAAAGAATGCAGATTCTTTATGATAGCAAAACCGATTTACTATACCTTCGCCTCGATGAACGAAAACAGCAGGTCATTAACAAAAGGCTGTCCGAGGATATCGTGTTAGATATTGGCGAGGATGATAAGATTGTGGGCATCGAAATTATTGATGCGTCGAAACATCTTAACCTCGAAAAGCTGTTGCCATTGCACTACGAGATGGCTTCGCTAAGGCATCGCCATGGCTGATGACCCGATCGCCGATCTGACTTACATCGAGCAGACGTCCAAAGCCAACGAGCAGGAGAATCTTGAGTTTCGCACCTTTGTCAAAGCCGACCTGGATCTGTCCGATTACCGGCTGCACGGCATCGTCCAGCAGGCCACGCAAGAGGTCTGGGCGCGCATCGACTGTCGTACCTGCGCCAATTGCTGCAAGACCCGGCATCCAGTGTTCAGCCGTGCTGAGGTGCAACGCATTGCCGATTATCTGGGGATGACGCCCGTGGAAGTGCGCACCCGCTACCTTGAAGTAGACCAGGATTCCGCGAAATATGTCACCAGAGAGCTCCCCTGCCCATTTCTCAAGGATAATCTATGCTCGATCTACGACGTCCGTCCCTCCGTGTGTGCTGGCTACCCCCACCTCCATCGTAACTTCCGCAATCGGCTCTGGCAGACCATCGACAACGCCGAGACCTGCCCCATCGTCTTCAACGTGCTGGAACGCTTGAAAGGGCGGCTGGGCTTCCGAGACACGCAGATGCGGCGCTGAAGGCCTCAATACACCGGGGGGGCGTAGACGGGGAGAAAGAACACTGGCATGGCCCC
>Ga0081538_10003074_pt1 | contig 15876 bp, 12 predicted proteins | sample TabmetS5T2R1_FD_71022 | JGI IMG/M metagenome (GOLD analysis project Ga0081538, IMG submission 71022) | Tabebuia heterophylla rhizosphere microbial communities from the University of Puerto Rico - S5T2R1 | ecosystem: Host-associated > Plants > Roots > Rhizosphere ... | reverse complement strand
GGGCCCCGCGGACCCCTCGTCGCCGAGGCGCAGCGCGGCGGCATCGGTGCGGGCCTGCTCGAAGCGGTCGGTGAACCCGGCCAGCCCCTGCTGGAGCATGTTGTCGCCGAGGTACATCACGAAGTCGTCATCGCCGAGGAAGTCGCGCCCGATCAGCACGCAGTGGGCCAGCCCCAGTGGCGCCTCCTGCGGGATGTACGTGATGTCGACGCCCCAGCGCGAGCCGTCCCCGACCGCCGCGATCACCTCGTCGCCGGTCGAGCCCACGATGATGCCGATCTCCTTGACACCGGCCTCGACCATGTCCTCGATCCCGTAGAACAGGATCGGCTTGTTGGCGATCGGGACGAGCTGCTTGGCGCTCGTGTGGGTGATGGGCCGCAGACGAGTCCCCGCGCCGCCCGCAAGAATGAGACCTTTCACGGAGGAGCCATTCTTGCAGGAAGGCCGGCGCCGGGCACAGGCGACGACCACGTGTGCCGATCAGGCCGGCAGGCCCAGCTCGCGGGCGATGACCAGGCGCTGGATCTCGCTGGTGCCCTCGCCGATCTCGAGCATCTTGGCGTCGCGGTACTGCCGGGCCACCAGCGTCTCGTCCATGAAGCCGTAGCCGCCGAACACCTGGGTGGCCATGCGGGTGGCGGTCACCGCCGACTCGGTGGCGAACAGCTTGGCCATGGACGCCTCGCGCTTGTACGGCTTGCCGCTGTCCCGCAGCCATGCCGCCTGGTAGACGAGCAGGCTCGCGGTCTCGGCCATCACGGCCAGGTCGGAGCAGGCGAATGCCACCGCCTGGTTGGCGCCGATCGCGCGCCCGAAGGCATGCCGCTCGTTGGCATAGGCGACCGAATGCTCCAAGCAGCAGCGAATGACCCCCACGGCCACCGCGGCGATGGCGATGCGGCCCTCGTCGAGGATGTGCAGGAAGCCGGCGAAGCCCCGGCCGCGCTCTCCGAGCAGGTTGCCCGCGGGCACCCGGCAGTCGCTGAACGTCAGCCCGTGGGTGTCGGAGGCGTGCCACCCCATCTTGCGGTAGGGCGGGTCGACGCCGAACCCGGGTGTACCGGCGGGGACGATGATGCACGAGATCTCCGGGGCGCCCGCTCCGTCGCCGCCGGTGCGGGCCGTGATCGTGACCAGCGAGGTCATGTCGGTCCCGGAGTTGGTGATGAAGGCCTTGGCGCCGTTGACGACCCACTCGCCGCGGGACTCGTCGAGCACGGCCGTCGTGCGGGTGGCGCCGGCGTCGCTGCCGGCCTCGGGCTCGGTCAGCCCGAAGCCCCCGAGGGCCCGCCCGGCGCACAGGTCGGGCAGCCACTGCTGGCGCTGCTGCTCGGTGCCGAACCGGTAGATGGGGTTGGCGCCTAGCCCCACCCCGGCCTCGAGCGTGATGGCCATGGACTGGTCGACCCGCGCCAGCTCCTCGATCGCGATGCAAAGCGTGGTGAGGTCGGCGCCGCCGCCGCCGTACTCCTCCGGAAAGGGAATGCCGAACAGCCCCAGGTCGCCCATCTGGCGCACCACGTCGACGGGGAACGCGTGGGTGGCGTCCCATGCCTCTGCGTGCGGGGCGATCTCGGCCTCGGCAAAGTCACGCACCAGCGTGCGCAGCGCCCGCTGCTCGTCGGTGAACTCCACGTGCACGAGGTGGATGGTACGGCGGGTGACTCAGCCGCTTGCGCCCGGCGGCCGCCGAGGGCGCGGGCTGGTCCCACGGCCGTGACGGGCGATGGTCATGCCCGTCCAGCGGGAGTACGTGCGCTACTTGACGGTGATTGTCCAAGAACCGACGGCCTGGACCTCGAAGAACTGAGGTCCCCCGCTGATTTGGCGTGAGCCGGCGTACGGCTGGGATGTGCTGACGAGCCGGTCTGTTCCATGGGCACCGAAGGCCCGCACGTCAAAGTACCGGCCGTCATCGTTCCCGGTGATCTCGGCGAGCGAACCGTCGCCCGTATAACGAACCACCATATCCCCGTCGCCTTTGAAAGAGCTGTTGAAGGTCGGAACGGCTGAGAGTGGCAGCACCTCGATTCTCCAGGGGCCGGTGGCTCGGACCTCGAATTCGGTCGATCCGCCACCGTCCCAGTCCAGCCACCGGACGCCGTGGTAGGGCTCGAGCGTGTTGACCAGATATTGGTCGGTGCCCAGAATTCGGACGCCGAAGTAGCGGGAGGCCGCGTTGGCGGTGATGTAGATGACTGCAGGGCCGGGGGCGTTCTTGGTGAACGTGACCACGGCGTCGACCGAGCCGGTCGCCTCGACAGTGGCGTTGTGGCCCTCCTCAGCCGAGTGCTCCTCTGCGGCCGCGCCGGCTGCCGACACCTTCCCCGACCCGATACCCGATGGCAATGTCGCTGGTGGTGGCTCGGTGCTCGTCTTGGCCGAAGCCAGTCGAAGCGCACTGTCGGGCGGGCGCGTCCGCGCCTGGTTGTCGTCTGGCGAACGTTGCCACAGCTGTTGCTCGTCCGGCGGGTGCCGCCGCGCCTGCTGTTGGGGCTGCGAGCTGGGCGTGTATGGAGCTGACCTCAGTCCCTGCGCAGCAACAGAGAACGACCTAGGCGGAGACTGGTACCACATCGGCCCCGACGAGCGTCGCGGCGAGTGCGACCGCGGCCGACGTGGCAGGGGCGAGGTAGCTGGCGGGGTCGCGGGGGCGCTTGGTGGGGCACCATCCCATGGAGGAGGGCTTTCGAGATCCGTTCTCCCCGGCATCGCGCCGACCGGTGCCTGGAAGGTGGTGCTGGCGTCTGGTCCGGCCGCGCCGGCCGACGGGGCGTCGCTAGCCGCAGATGCCCGTCGATGGACGCGAAGGTCGAGAGCAAACCCAGCCAGCGCAAGTAGCACAAGCCCGGACAGCACGACAGCTAGCCATCGTTCGTTCGCCGGCTTTGCCGCAGCCGCAGATGTACCGGCCTCCGGCAGCCTTACTACCGTTCTGGACTGCACATCTCCGGTCTTGACCGCGACCTCGGCCAGCGCTGGCAATTCACCGGGAACCTGGAACGCCACGAGGTACTGCTCGCCCAACGCCGTCGCTAGGCGTCCGTATGACTGGACGACCTGGGCGGTAGTGGTCCGGAGCACCGCACCGCCTGTGCGGTCCACGACCTGCGACCATGAGTCGTCCCCACGGGTCTGTACAACGTTGATCACCGCCTCGGCCCGCACTACCGCCTGGGTGAGCTGCTCGACTGACGGTCCACGTTCGTCTGAGCCATGGGTGTAGACGATGATTGCGCGCGGCCCGGGCGGAGCCATCGCGAGCTTCTCGGCTGCCAGCAACGTCCCCGCCGTCGTCGACCGGGTGCCCCCCGAACGCAGTGCACTGACCGCGCCCAGAGTGTCGGCATGCTCGGGGCTCAAGGGCGCGACCACGCGCGGGTCACCCCCTGACGCGACCACCATGGTGCGGACACCCTCGGGCAGCCGCAGCAGAAACTCGGTCGCCCCGCTCTGCACCGCCTCCAACGCTTCTGGAGTCATGTCGGACGCGGTGTCGATCACGAGAGCGACGGACAGGCTGCGCGATGCCATGGGTGTGACCGTGGTGGTAACCGACCTTCCGTTGACCGTCACTGATAACGCCTCGGGCGCCAGTCCCGTTTCAGACTGCACCGCCGGTACCGCGAGGACCATCGAGACGCGGGACGCCGACGCGGTGTGCACCGCGATCACCCGCGGGTCCTCAGGAGGAGCCGCGAGTGCTGGGTACGACACCAAAGGGACGAGCAGGAGGAAGGCAAGCGTGGCGAACACGGCGACTGTCGCCGAGCGACCGCGGTTATCACGCTTGAGCAGCAAAAGCCACCAAATTGTCACGATAGTGTCCGGTGGAAGGATCGAATGGGCCTCCGCAGGTCACCAATCGGAGTTCCGGTTCAACCGTCGGATAGTAAATGAGCTCGCTGGGGAACTCGGCTTTGTGATATCGATCCAGCTTGGTCACCAGAAAACGGGCCGTCGTCCCGTCTCCGCGATCGACCAGAACCTCGTCGCCGGCCTCAAGCTCACCGAGCCGGAAGAACACCGCCGGTCCGGACTTGGAGTCGACGTGCCCCAGGATGACCGCAGGTCCGACCTGTCCCGGCCGAGGGCCGCCGGCCCACCAGCCCGCGGAGCTCGGCTGCCGCGGTACCTCGATGCTCTGGTCGGGTGCCCGCCCCAGCGCCTCCAGCCCCGTGTCCACGTCGATGGAGGGGATGCGCAGACGAACCGGGGCAGCAGTCTCGCTGTGCGCGCGCGTCGAGCGGAAGGACGAGAGGCCGGGGTGAGCTGCGAGGCTCGGCTCCACAATCGACCCTGCCGAGCTATCGGTCTCGTCGGCGTTCCCGCAGGTGCTGAGAAGCAACGCCGCCAGGAGCGAGCAGAAAGCCGTCGCGCCTGTCAGCCGATGCTGGGCCATCATCACCCTTTGGTCGCTGCCATTCCGCCCTCGCCGGTCTGCGGGCCACCCGTCGGGCTCTGCGCAGTGACGGTGTCCCCGATCGAGGTGGCGGCCTGCGCCGCAAGCGCGAACATGTGCTCGTAGGCGTCGAAGGAGAGTTGGTACGCCGTGCTGTAGTCCCGCTCGGCGTACGCGTTGATTTGACGGAGCAGAAGGTCCTCGTGCGTCACAAAGGCGTCCGCCAGGGCGGGTGCGGCCAAACGCCCTTGTGTCGACGTGGACAGGAACGTCGCGAACTTCGCGTTGAACCCCTTGAGCCGATCGGTCGCAGCGTCTTCGAGAGCGGCATCATCCGCCACGAGTGCCTGGGTATAGGTCACGAACGCGTCGATATGGTCCGCCCAGAGTGCCTGAAAGGAACCAGCACCTGCGGCACCGAAAACGCTCTCGATCATGGCCGTGATCTCACGCGTATTTTCGTCAAGCGCCGCGCCGGCCGCAGGAAAGTCGGGAGCACCGGAAATCCCTGAACGCATCGCGTCGACAGCAAGCTCGGCGTGTTCGCCGAGGAGCAGGCCAAGGCGCGACCGCAACTGGCGGGCCGGGCTGTCGAAGTCTGCCGGCAACCCCCCACTTCCTCCGGTCAGGATACCGGCGGCCAGGGCCTTGCCGAGCGGGAACATGTGGGCGTAACTCTCGCGCTCGAGTGCGAAGGCGCGGTCATAATCCCCGCGGGCATACGCGTCGACCTGCTGCAATAGCTGATCCACGTGCATCCGCAACTCGGCGGCGACGACAGGGGCCGGAGCGGCCTTGTTGGTGGCCGCCTCGAGAAACTGGCTGAGGTTCGTCGTATAGTCATCCAACTGACGACGTGCCCGCGACTTTACGGCCTCATCCTTATCGGCAACAGCTCGTGAATAGTCGAACAGGTAGGTGACGTGGCCGAACCACATCTGCTCGAACTTCTCCGCTGCCTCCGCGCCGTACACGGTTCCGATCAACTCACCTAGGTCCCCGGTGTTCTCACCTAGCGCTGCGTCCGCGACCTGAGCGAGGTCTCCGTCACCGCTCAATCGTGCCCTGGTGAGCCGGACGGTGAGGATCGCGTGCTGCCCGAGTAGCTGTTCCAGCTTGGCGCGCAGCTCGCTTGCATCGACTGCGTTGACAGCCGCCGCCCCGCTGCTGTGGTCATGGACCGCCGCCGATTCAGCGGTCGGCTGACTCGCGTACTCGTCCTGGTCAGCAGTCCACTGCGACGAGCATCCCGGAAGTACAGCAGCCCCGATGCAGGCGGCCACGCCGACGGCGGCCGCCGTGGACCCCACAAACGGTCGGCGAATCGGACGACGGCGTACGAAACTACGGGGACAACAGGAGCCACGGAGACCACGGTCGACGGCCTTCGCGGCACTACCACCGGTACCAGCGGCTAACATGATGGCTACCACCTCCCCAACGCGGCGCGACAGGGAGAGCGCCCGCCCCGCGATGTGAATGAGCCTACGCCGACAGCATTAGCAGTCGAGTAGCAACACCGTGGATCGGGCGACCGCCTCCCCGAATGGACAGGCCCCCGGACCGCCCACTGGGCCGCGGCGTCGGCGGGCTCCTCATCGACCACCCCGGCAGCGAGGGCGGCAGCACCCGGCCCGTAACGCACGAGCCGTGACTGCGCCCCGAGTGCGACGTTCATCTGCCCCCGGCCTATCGCCCACCTCGACATTTGGGCGACCGACCGCTCCATGCCGCCAGAGCCGCCCCTCGGCATCAGGCTAGACACACGCCCGGTCCGCTGGCCAGTGGGAGGGGGCTGGAGACGTTAACCGATTGAGCCGCTGTCGAGGTCCATCGCCGCGTTCGTGTCTACGGGATCGTGCCGTCGCGGGTGTCGCCTTCGGCGGCGGTGAAGTCCGTTGCGACGTCGACGCCGGTCCCGCCGCTGAAGCGGTCCCTGCCCGACCCGCCGGTGAGCCGGTCGCCGCCGGAGCCGCCGCCCAAGCTGTCGTCGCCGCCGCCGCCGGATAACGTGTCGCTGCCGCTGCCGCCGCACAGCAGGTCATTTCCGTCCCCGCCAGTGGGCGTGTCGCTGTTGCTCTGGGCAAAGATCAGGTCGGCGCCCGACCAGCCAGTGATCCTGTCCTTGCCGCTGCCGCCTTGCCGCACCGGAACTTGGATCTGACCGCTGGCCTGCCCATCGCTGACAGTGATGGTCACGATCGCGGTCCCGGTGCGCCCGTTCACGGCGCTCACCTTCAGGTTGCGGGTGTCACCGCTGCCGGCGAAGACGACATTGCCGGTCGGCACCAGCGCCGGGTTGGAAGATGAGGCACTGACGGTCAGTGTCGTCGTGGCGTTCTCCTTGTCGCCTACCGTGAGGGTGATCGTGCCCGAGTGGTCGTCCGTGCCGCATGTCCCGCCGGCGGTCACCGTCACCGTGGGGGCGTCGTTGACGGCGGTCACCGCGATGCTCACGGTGACCGGGTTGGAGTTCATGCTGCCATCGCTGGCCCGGTAACCGAACGAGTCGCTACCAGCGAAGTCCGCGGCCGGGGTGTAGGAGAACGAGCCGTCGACGTTCAGGCTCAGAGTGCCGTGGCTCGGCCCCGTTACCAGCACCGCAGTCAGCGGATCGCCGTCCGGCTCGCTGTCGTTGCCGAGCACGCCGGGGGCGGGCACGGACAGCATCGTGTCTTCCGCCGTGGTATAGGCATCGGCGACCCCGGCTGGGGTGTCATTGGTGGCGGTGACGGTGATGGTGACGGTGTTCGGGTTGGAGTTCAGGCCGCCATCGCTGGCCCGGTAACTGAACGAATCGCTACCAGCGAAGTCCGCCGCCGGGGTGTACGAGAATGACCCGTCGGCGTTCAACGTCAGGCCGCCGTGGCTCGGCCCCGTCACCAGCACCGCCATCAGCGGATCCCCGTCCGGGTCAGCGTCATTGCCCAACACCCCCGGCGCGGCCACCGTCAGCACCGTGTCTTCCGCCGTGCTGAAGGCATCTCCGGCCGCGACCGGAACGTCGTTGACCGCGGTGACGCTGATCGCCACGGTGGCCACGTTCGAGGTCAGCGTGCCGTCGCTGGCCCGGTAACTGAACGAGTCGCTACCGGCGAAGTCCGCCGCCGGGGTGTAGGAGAGCGAGCCGTCGGCGTTCAACGTCAGGCCGCCGTGGCTCGGCCCCGTCACCACCACCGCGGTCAGCGGATCGCCGTCCGGGTCGGCGTCGTTGCCCAACACCCCCGGCGCGGCCACCGTCAGCACCGTGTCCTCCGCCGTGCTGAAGGCGTCCGTGGCCGCTACCGGCGCCTGGTTGGTGACCGTGCTGTTCAACAGCACGGCGACGTTGTCAGTGTTGAATTTCGTGGCCGCCAGGTCAGGCTTGCCGTCGCCGTTGAAGTCAGCCGCCACCACCGAGGTCTGTGTGCTGCCGACGGCGAAGTTGGTCGGGGCGGTGAAGGTACCCCCCGTGCTGCCGAGCAGCACCGAAACGCGGCTCAGGTTGACGTTGGTGACGGCGAGGTCCGGGTCGCCGTCCCGGTTCAAGTCGGCCACCGCGACGGCGGACACCCCGCTGTCCGTGGTCAGGATGATCGGGCCGGTGAAGCTCCCACCGGCGCTGCCGAGCAGCACCATGATCTCGCCGGGGGATTGGTCGGCGACTGCGAGGTCGGGGTCGCCGTCGCCGTTGAAGTCGCCCACCGCGACCGAGGCGGGGTCGGAGCCTGAGGCGACCGTGGCCGGCGCGGTGAAGTTGGCGCCTACGCTGCCGAGCAGAACCAGCACCCTGCCGGAGAACTGGTCGGCGACTGCGAGGTCGGGGTCGCCGTCGCCACTGAACTCCCCCACCGCAATCGAGAAGGGACCGGTGGCTGTACCGACGGTGGTCGGCGCGGTGAAGCCGCCGCCGGCGGTGCCGCGCAGCACCAGGATCCCGCCGGTCACCTGGTCGGCGACTGCGAGGTCGAGGTCACCGTCGCCGTTGAAGTCGCCCACCGCCACCGAGGCGGGGAAACTGCCGGCGGGGAAATTGGTCGGGCCGGTGAAGCTGCCGCCGGTGCTGCCAAGCAGCACCGAGATGATGCCGTCGAAGGCGTCGGCGACGGCGAGGTCGGGGTCACCGTCGCCGTTGAAGTCGCCCACCGCGACCGAGAACGGGAATCCGCCGGTGGCGATGTTGGTCGCAGCGCTGAAGCTGCCACCAGTGCCACCGAGCAGCACCGAGACACTTCCTGCGAACTCGTTCGCGACCGCGAGGTCGGGGTCACCGTCGCCATTGAAGTCACCCACCGCCACCGAGTTGGGCCCATCACCGACGGCGAAGTTGGTCGGACCCGTGAAGGTCACGGGCGTCAACGCCCGTGCCGGCGGCGCCGGAAGCAGGGCGGCGACCACGAACGACGCGGCTAAGACGGCGAGATGGATCCCCCGCATGCGACCCCCAACTGCCGCGGACCGTTGTCATCTCGAGCATGGGGATGGTAGGCCCCGGCCGGCCGCGTGGCAACGCGAATGGGTACTTCCGGCACCCGGCGGTGCCGGTGACGGGTCGGCCGCTCCGTGGGCGAGATGGAGTGGCCCCGGTGGCGCACCGCCCGCCGAAACCGCGCTTTCAACGACTCGATGGCTTTGGCATCAGGTATGAAATCCGAATCACGACGGCCTCGTGGAGGCCCGAGCAGGATGCTCTCCTATCCTGCGGCCGTGCAGGAGGTTGCGCCGCTCGCCGTGGTGGGGGGCCGACTGCTGACCCGTCTCGCCGACGTGACCGACGACCTCGGGGCCCTCGACGGGCGGGGCACGTGGGCGGTGGTGCTGCCGTTCGAGGGGCCGCCCATCTGTGCCCGGTTCTCCGAGGTGCGGCCGGCGCGGCGCTGGCCCGGTCCCCCGTGGCGTGGTCCGGCGGCCGAGGAATGGACCACGTCGCTCGACCGGAATGGATTCTGCGCCGGCGTGGACGCCATCCGGGCGAGCATCGCCGCCGGCGATGTCTACCAGGTGAACCTCACCCGGCGGCTGTCCGCCCCGCTGCCACCCGAGGCCGACGTGGCCGCCCTCGGGGCGGCCCTGGGGCGGGGGAACCCGGCCCCGTACGCCGCAGTGGTCCGGATCCCGCCCTCCGATCGCACGGTCGGCTGCCAGGTGGCGTCGGCGTCGCCCGAGCGCTTCCTCCGCCGGGACGGCGAGCGCGTGTGGTCCTCGCCCATCAAGGGCACGGCCGCCACCGCCGACGCCTTCCTCCCGAAGGACCGGGCGGAGAACGTCATGATCGTTGACCTGGTGCGCAACGACCTGGGCCGCGTGTGTGACTGGGGGTCGGTCGAGGTCCCGGCGCTCTGCGCCGTCGAGCAGCACCCCGGGCTCGTGCACCTGGTGTCCACCGTGTCGGGCCGCCTCCGCCGTGGGGTGGGCTGGCCAGAGCTGATCGCCGCCACCTTCCCCCCGGGATCCGTGACGGGCGCGCCCAAGCTGGCCGCGCTCGATCACATCGCCCGACTCGAGGCGGCCCCGCGTGGCGTCTACTGCGGCGCCGTGGGCTGGGTGGATGCGGAGACCCGCCAGGGCGAGCTCAACGTGGCCATCCGCACGTTCTGGATCGAGCACGGCCTACTGCACCTCGGCTCTGGAGGTGCCGTCACCTGGGACTCGGTCCCGCAGGGCGAGTGGATGGAGACCGAGCTCAAGGCCCGCCGGCTCCTCCAGGTGGCCAGCGGGTCACCGGTCGCCACGTCGGCCAGCATCCACCACCTGGGATAACGGCCGCCATACGGTGAGGGGGCGATGGCGCCGTGGCTCGCCTACCGCCTCGGCCTCGGGTGGCTGTTGGGTCACCGGGTCGTGCTGCTGGAGCATCAGGGCCGCACCACGGGACGGCCCGTGCGCAGCGTCCTCCACGTCGTCCGCTGGGACCCGGCCTCCCGCCACCTGCTGGTCGCGGTGGCGCCGGGGCCGGGCACCGATTGGTACCGCAACGTGCTCGCCCACCCGCCCGTCCGGGTGTCGATCGGGTGGGAGCGCAACGTGCCTGGCTGCGCCGTGCCGCTTCCGGACGACGAGGCCCGGAGCGAGCTGGAGCGCGCCCGGGCCCGCCGTCCCGGCTTCGTCGGGCGCGGCCTGGCGCCCCTGGTGGCGCGGCTCGGACTGAACGCCGGGCCAACGCCGGACGGCCCGGCGGTGATGATCGATCTGGCGCCCCCGCGGCGTCGGGCCCACCGCTCCTCCCGGTCGCAGCGCCGCCCACTGGCCGCCTGACGACCGACGCGCTCAATCCGATGCGGTCCTCGCGGGCCACCGCGCGCCAGGATGGGCGCGCATGATCGGAACAGTGTGGATCGACGGGGCGATCATGGACGCAGCCGAGGCCAAGGTCTCGGTGTTCGACCACGGGCTGACCGTCGGCGATGGCGTGTTCGAGACCATCAAGGTCATCGGGGGCCGGCCCTTCGCGCTGCGACGGCACATCGAGCGGCTGCACCGGTCGGCCCGGGGCCTCGGGCTGGACCTGCCGCTCAGCGACGCCCGGCTGCGGGCTGCGATCGACGAGCTCCTGGCGGCCGCACCCGACCGGACCGACCCCGGTCGCCTGCGGATCACCGTCACGGGCGGCGTGGCGCCGCCCGGATCCGGGCGGGGAACGGCGGGACCGACGCTGATCATCGCGGTGGCGCCGCTCGATCCCTGGGAGGCGGACACCGTCGCCATCACGGTGCCGTGGCCCCGCAACGAGCGGTCGGCAGTGGCGGGACTGAAGACCACCTCGTACGCGGAGAACGTCGTGGCCCTCGCCGAGGCCCGCAAGGTGGGCGCGACGGAGGCCATCATGCCGAACCTCGCCGGCGACCTGTGCGAGGGCACCGGCACCAACGTGTTCGTGGTGCTGGGCGGGGCGCTCTCCACGCCACCGCTCCTCGGGGGCTGCCTCGCCGGCGTGACCCGGGCGCTGCTGCTGGAGGAGCTTCCGGAGGCCGACGAGGACAACGTGCCGATGGCGGCGCTGGCCGGCGCCGACGAGGTGCTGTTGACGTCCTCGACCCGCGACGTCCAGCCGCTGCGCATGCTGGACGGACGCGAGCTGCCGGGAGTCGAGGGCCCCGTGGCCAAGCGCGCCATCGACGCCGTGGCCGACCTCCAGGCTCGGGACCTGGACCCGTGACTGAGCCTCTCCGGGGGCTGCGCCCCCGCGCCCCATCGTCGCCTGGGTCGCTGGCGCTCCCACAGTCGACCGGTCAGGAGCTGCGCTCATGACCGTCATCGAGGAGCTGCCGGGGGTCGAGATCCCCGGACATCGGGCATCCGGCCTCGGCTCCGACGACCACCCGATGCGGATCATGACCCGGCGGGCGGCCGGGCTGGCCCCCGGCGGCTGGGACGCCGCCGCCCGCGGCCAGGTCGAGACGCTGTTCGACGAGCTCTCGCACGAGTGGCACACCCGAACGTCTCCCCAACGGACGGCGGTCGTGCTCGACGCCCTCGACCGCGGCGGGGTGGGCGGGGGCGGGGTGGCCATCGAGGTCGGCAGCGGGATCGGCAACTACTCCGCGCTCCTGGCCGAGCGGTTCGCCATCGTGGCTGCGGTCGACCTGTCGCTCGCCATGCTGCGGCTGGCGCCGCCGGCTCCAGCGACGCGCATCCAGGCCGACGCTGCGGACGTCCCGTTCCGGGCCGCGTGCGCGGACGCCGTCGTCCTCGTGAATGCCCTCCTGTTCCCCGGCGAGGTCGACCGCGTGCTGGCGCCCGACGGCTGCGTCGTGTGGGTCAACAGCAGTGGGGACCAGACGCCGATCCACCTGCGCTCCGAGGATGTCGCAGCCGTCCTCCCGGGCGAATGGCGGGGCGTCGCCAGCCGGGCCGGCCAGGGCAGCTGGTGCGTCCTGCGTCGCGCCTGACCGCCGGCGCAGCCGCTACGCGCCCCTGACGTGCACGACGTCGCCGACGGCGAACGTGCGGAGCTGGCCGCCGGGCGTCTCCACGACCAGGTGGCCCTCGGCGGTGACGTCCACGGCCGTGCCCTCGACGTCGTCCACGCCGAGGTCGATCCGGACCCGCCGTCCCAGCGTCGCCGACCGCCGGCGCCACTGGTCCATCGCCGCCCGGGGGCCCTCGGTCACCAGCCTGCCGTAGCCGCGGTCGAGCCGGCGGAGGAAGGCGACGAGCAGTTCCAAGCGATCCACCGGCTCGGGCGTCACCCAGTTGAGGGCCACGGCCGTGTCGGCCACGTCGCGGATCGCCTCGTCGTCCCGGGGCCAGGACACGTTGACGCCGATTCCGACGACGATCACCGCCCGCTCGTGCGCCGACGGCTGCTTCCACCCGGCGGAGATCGTGGCGCTGGCCGGCCAGTCGGCCTCGGCCAGGATGCCGGCCAGCTTGCGCTCGCCACCCTCGCCGGCCATCACCAGGTCGTTGGGCCACTTGAGCCCGGGGGTCACGCCGGCCACCTCCTCGACCGCCTCGGCCATGGCCACCGCCGCCGCCATGGTCGCGGTGCTCGCCACCGGGGACGGGGGGCGGAGCAGCACCGACACCAGCAGCGACCCGCCCGGCGGCGACACCCAGGCTCGGTCGTAGCGGCCCCGCCCGGCCGTCTGGTAGTCGGCCACGACGACAACGCCCTCGGGCGCCCCGTCCCGGGCCAACGCCAGTGCGTCCGCGTTGGTGGATCCGGTCGAGGCCACCCAGCGAACGTCGGAGAACCGCGAGCCCGCCAGGGCGGCTCGTGCCCGGTCGCCGAGGTTTCTGGCGCCATCGCCGGGCATCCCCGTAAACATACGGGGTGCTCTCGAAGATCCTGATCGCCAACCGGGGCGAGATCGCGGTGCGGGTCGTCCGGGCGTGCCGCGAGCTCGGCATCCGCAGCGTCGCCGTCTACTCCGACCTCGACCGCGACGCCCTGCACGTCCGGCTCGCGGACGAGGCCTACGCGCTCGGCGGCCAGACGGCGGCCGAGAGCTACCTGGCGACGGACAAGATCCTCGACGTCGTCGAGAGGGCGGGCGCCGAGGGGGTGCATCCCGGGTACGGGTTCTTCAGCGAGAACACCGACTTCGCGCGGGCCGTTACGGCCAAGGGCCTGACCTTCATCGGCCCCCCACCCGAGGCCATCGAGATCATGGGCGACAAGGTGTCGTCGCGGCTCGCCGCCCAGCGGGCGGGGGTGGCCGGCGTGCCGGGCACGACCGAGTTCCTCACGTCTCCCGACGAGGTCGTGGCGTTCGGGGACGAGCATGGCTGGCCGGTTGCCATCAAGGCGGCCTTCGGCGGCGGCGGCCGGGGCATGCGGGTGGTGCGGTCGGCGGCCGAGGCAGCGCACGCGCTGGAGTCGGCGCAGTCGGAGGCGCTCAAGGGCTTCGGGCGCAGCGAGTGCTACCTCGAGCGCTACCTGACCTGGCCGCGACACATCGAGATGCAGGTGTTCGCCGACACCATGGGCAATGCCGTCTGGGTCGGCGAGCGTGACTGCTCGGCACAACGCCGCCACCAGAAGCTGATCGAGGAGAGCCCAGCGCCCGGCTTCGCCGATGAGACCCGCCGGGCCATGGGCGACGCCGCGGTCCGGGTTACGAAGGCGTGTGGTTACGTCAACGCCGGCACCGTCGAGTTCCTCTACCAGGAGGGCGAGTTCTACTTCCTGGAGATGAACACCCGGCTGCAGGTGGAGCACCCGGTCACCGAGCTGGTCACGGGGCTCGACCTGGTCTCCGAGCAGATCCGGGTCGCGTCGGGCGACCCGCTGTCGTTCACGCAGCAGGACATCATCCCGCGGGGCCACGCCATCGAGGTGCGCATCAACGCCGAGGACCCGTCCGGCGGCGCCTTCGTCCCCTCGCCCGGGCCGATCACGACGCTCCGGGTGCCCCAGGGGTACGGCGTCCGCTGGGACGGCGGCTACGAGGCCGGCGACGAGGTCAGCCAGTTCTACGACAACCTGCTCGGCAAGCTGATCTGCTGGGGCGCCGACCGGGAGACCGCGATCGCCCGGACGCTGCGGGCACTGGACGAGTTCGAGATCGGCGGGATCCCCACGACCATCCCCGCCGACGCCGCCATCCTGCGCCACCCCGACTTCGTCGCCGGCGAGCACTCGACGAAGTGGGTCGAGGAGCGACTCGACCTGTCCGGCATCGCCGCCGACGTCCGCCCGCGGGACGATGCCGAAGGCGTCGCCGAGCCCAAGGTGCGGCGAGACGTCGACGTCGAGGTCAACGGTCGCCGCTTCGGCGTGTCCGTGTGGGTGCCCGAGTCACATGCGGGCGCGGCGGTGGCGCCGGCGAGCACCGGCGGCCGGTCGTCGCACCGTCCCCGCCGGTCGACGGGTGCGTCGTCCCGGGCCGCCGGCACCGGGGCGGTGACCGTGCCGATGCAGGGCACGATCGTGAAGGTGCTCGTGTCCGAGGGCGACGAGGTCGAGGCGGGGCAGACCGTCTGCGTCCTCGAGGCGATGAAGATGGAGAACAACATCGCCGCCGACAAGTCCGGCACGATCAAGGAGGTCAAGGTGACCGCCGGACAGTCGGTCGGCTCGGGCGACGTGGTGGTCGTGATCGAGTGACCGCCGCCCCGGGGCACGGCGTGTGCGCCCGGGGCGGGGCGAGGTCAGCCGGGCACCTCGTAGGTCGGCACCATCACGGCGCGGGCCAACGTGTGGAAGCCGACGTTGAAGCCGACGAACGCCGGTGACGCGCTGGCGTCCGGCCCGAGCTTGTCCACGTCGAGGGCGTGCACCGCGAACACGTAGCGGTGGGGGCCGTGGCCGGGGGGCGGGCCCGCACCGATGTAGGCCTGGTCGCCGGCGTCGTTGCGGACGTGGATGGCGCCCTCGGGCAGGCCCGCCATGTCGCCCGATCCGGCGCCGCGTGGCAGCTCGGTGACGTCGGCGGGGATGTCGAAGACGACCCAGTGCCAGAATCCGCTGCCCGTCGGTGCATCGGGGTCGTACACGGTGACCGCGAAGCTCTTGGTCTCGGGCGGGAAGCCCTCCCACCGCAGATGGGGGGACGTGTTGCCGCCGTCGAGCCCGAAGCGGGCGTCGGCCACGTGCTCGTTCGCCAGCGTCTTCCCGTCGGCAACGTCGTCGCTCGTCACTGTGAACGACGGGACCGGGGGCAGGTGATCGTACGGGAGCGGTGGCTTGGGCGTATCCGGCATGGGATCCTCCGTTGTCGTGCTCGTGGAGGGTGTCATCTTGGAGCACCGGAGCGGTGCCGCGTGCGCTCCCCCCGGCGGCTATTCCGCAGCGTCGGCGAGCGCCTCGGCCAGCGACGGGTGGACGAGCAGGCTCTCGACGATGTCGTTGACCCGCAGGCCGTTGGTGACGGCCACGGCGATGACCGAGATGAGCTCGGCGGCCTGGCGCCCGACGATCGACCCGCCCAGGACCACGCCGGTGGCGGGGTCGGAGAGGATCTTCACGAAGCCTTTTGTCTCGTTGTTGATGAGCGCCTTGGCCGACGCCGAGAACGGCACCTTTGTCACCCGCAGCTTGCGCCCCT
>Ga0081538_10003073_pt1 | contig 15877 bp, 14 predicted proteins | sample TabmetS5T2R1_FD_71022 | JGI IMG/M metagenome (GOLD analysis project Ga0081538, IMG submission 71022) | Tabebuia heterophylla rhizosphere microbial communities from the University of Puerto Rico - S5T2R1 | ecosystem: Host-associated > Plants > Roots > Rhizosphere ... | reverse complement strand
GCTCGAGGTGGCGGTCGTGTACGAGTATCGACACCTCGATCAGCCGGATTTCGACCGGATGTACGAGGGAATCGAGCTGCACGGCCTGCTCGAGGACCCGATGTATCTCGCGCTTTCGCGCCGTCACGCCTGTGCCCGCAAGCGGCGCGTGCGACTCGAGGACCTGGCCGAGGAGACCTGGATCCAGTCCGACACGAGCGATGAATGCGGGCGACTCCACGCCGCCGCCTGCACGGCGGCCGGGTTCGAGCCCCGCAGCCTGGGATTCAAGTCTGACGATTACAACGTCGTCCAGGGCATGATCGCGGCCGGTGTGGGCGTCGCTCTCCTGCCTGCGCTTGCGCTGACCAACGTGCGTGACGACATCGTCGTTCGGTCGCTGGGTCGCCAAGCGCCGTCGCGCCACGTGGCCGCCGCGACGCTCGCGGGCCGTTTCCGCTCCCCCGCGACGGAGGCGATGATCGGCATCCTCGACGAGGTGGCCGGCCGGTTCGAGATGCCCGTCGGCGCGGCTATAGCCGCCTGATCGCAGTCGCCGCGGCCGCGCCGGGGGTGGACAGCACCCCCACCGGTCGGGTAGAAAAGGCTGGTCGGAACACCCCCGACCCCGAAGGGAAAGCCATGGCCCAGCTCGTCCCCATTCCGGGCGCCGGCACGGAGGCGAAGATCCGAACGCCGATCGCCGTGCCGCTGCTCAGCCTCGTCACTCTCGGCATCTACGGCGTCTTCTGGTGGTACTTCATCAACCGCGAGATGGCGGATCTCGGACGCGCGAACCGGGTCCCAGAGCTCGGTGACAACCCGCTGGTGTCGGTGCTGGCGGTCACGATCGGCGCGCTCGTGATCGTCCCGCCGTTCGTCAGCCTCTGGCGCACGTGCAAGCGGATCGAGACCGCGCAAAACCGCGTGCTCGGCTCCAACAACTTCAGTCCGGTCCTCGCGTTCATCCTCGGGGTGATCCCGATCCTGAACTTCATCGCCTGGTTTCTCATGCAGAGCAACCTGAACCAGGTGTGGGCGCGCGCCGCCGAGCCGGTGCCCGTGCCAGCGCCGGCCGGCTGATACCCCGCTTACGAGTTGGGAGTGGCGGCGTCCGGCGAGACCGCGAGCGAGTAGTCCACCCAGCGCTCGTCCCGCTGGGCGCCGATCCGATCGTAGACGCGCTGGGCGCGGCGATTGTCCCGGGCAGTCGTCCAATCGAGCGAGGTGGCGCCGTGCCGACGCGAACGCTCGGCACACGCCGCAATCAGCGCCTCGACGACGCCGGTGCCGCGCGCCCCCTCGGCCACGAACAGGTCGTTCATCACCCCCACGCGCGAGGCGCTGAGCGTGGACCAGGTCCAGAAGATCGTCGCGAAGCCGGTCGCCCGGCCTGCCTCGTCGCGGGCGATCAGCTGGGTGCCCTCGCGATCCGGGTCGGCGATCAGCGCTCGCGACATCGCGAGTAGCTCCTCATCCGACGGGTCGACCTCGTAGAAGTCGCAATAGCCGCGCATGAGCGGCAGGAGGTCGGGCAGGTCCGCTTCGGTGACCGTGGCGATCACGCCGCGGACGCTACAGGCATAGGATCGGGCCGGTGAGCGCGGCGGTGGAGAAGATGCGCCGGGAGGGGCTGCCGGAGATCGCGATCGAGACGTTCGCGCAGTACGAGCGGCGGCTGCGCGAGGGAGAGGAGGGCACGCTGCCCGAGTCCGAGATCGAGCCGCTCGAGGACCTGCCCGACGCCTCCGAGCTGCCCGAAGAGGGCGACGAGGCCATCGCGCAGGTCGTCGTACTCAAGCTGAACGGCGGCCTCGGCACCAGCATGGGCATGACCAGGGCCAAGTCGCTGCTCGAGGTCAAGCAGGGGCTCTCGTTCCTCGACATCATCGTCCGCCAGGTGCTCCACCTGCGCGAGCGAACCGGCGCGAGCATCCCGCTGCTGCTCATGCACAGCTTCGCCACCCGGGAGGACTCCCTGGCGGCCCTCGCGCGCTACCCGGAGCTGGAGCTCGACCTGCCGCTCGACTTCGTCCAGGGCAAGGTGCCGAAGCTGCTGGCCGATGGATTCGAGCCGGTGGAGTGGCCGGCCAACCCGGCGCTCGAGTGGGCGCCGCCCGGGCACGGCGACGTGTTCACGTCGCTGGCGACCTCCGGCCTGCTCGACGGGCTGCTCGAGCGCGGCTACCGCTACGTCTTCATCTCCAACGCGGACAACCTGGGTGCGGTGCTGGAGCCGCGGATCCTCGGCTGGTTCGTTGAGCAGGGCCTGCCGTTCCTGTCCGAGGTGACCGATCGCACGGAGGGCGACAAGAAGGGCGGGCACCTGGCCCGCCGCCGCGGCGGCGGGCTCGTGCTGCGCGAGATCGCGCAGACCCCCGAGGACGACATGGAAGCGTTCCAGGACACCGCGCGCCACCGCTTCTTCAACTGCAACACGATCTGGGTCGACCTGGAGGCGCTCGGCCGGAAGCTCGAGGAGCGGAGTGGCGTGCTGGGGCTGCCGATGATCGTCAACCGCAAGACCGTCGATCCGACCGACCCCTCGTCACCAGTGGTGATCCAGCTCGAGACGGCCATGGGCGCCGCCATCGACGTGTTCGAGGGGGCGGCCGCCCTGCGCGTGCCGCGAAGCCGTTTCGTCCCGGTCAAGACGACGAACGAGCTGCTGGCGGTGCGCTCGGACGCCTACGAGCTGGCCGGCGACTGGACGGTCCGGTTGGCGCCCTCGCGTGACGGGCGCCCCCCGCTCGTAGAGCTTGACGCGGGCCACTTCAAGCTACTGCGCGACTTCGAGGCCCGGTTCGCGGCGGGGCCGCCGTCGCTGGCGGAGTGCGAGCGGCTGACGGTGGAGGGCGACGTCAGCTTCGGCCACGAGGTGGTGGTTCGCGGCTCGGTGACCGTCGAGGGACCGGCCCGGATCGGGGACGGGGCGGTGCTGCAGGGGTAGGCGGGTGGTCGGCGGTCGAGGTCGCGCCGGGGCTGGGTAGGGAATGCATCCTGGCCACAGCGCCGCTGCGACCGGACGGGCTCCTTGCACGCGCTATGCGGAAGCGACCGAGAGCCGAATGTCGCGGGGACAAACTGACGCGCGCAGGCGCCTTCCGCGATCTGTGGCGGGTGTAGGGCCTGTGCTGGCACAACCCGCCGCCCGAGCGTGGGGGGCGGGTTGTTTGGCGGGTTGTTAGTGCCGGCATCCCGGACGGGGGACGCGGCGGCGGTTCGGACGCCCGCCCTCGCGGTCCCGCGGCGCCGAACCAGGCGACACCCCCCCACGCCACCCTAACCAGCCCCAAGAAACGCGGGCGGGGCGACCAACCCACCCGGCACCGAAGATAGCCCGCTAGAACGCAAGGGGGCACCCAGACCCCAGCGGCGCCCGTTGAGGAGCACCTACGCGATCCCCGTCCCTCCGGCGCAACCGCTTGACGGACCGCATAGACCGCGATCTCCTCCCTCGCCGACATGACTCCGGCGGCGACCCTTCAAAAGCCCGGCCGAGTTTCACCCCGGCCGCCGCCGCAGGTCAGGGCGCCTTCGCGGACGCCGCCCGGGCGTCCTCGAGCCGCTCGCGCCGACGCTGCTCTTCCTCGGACTGAACGAGCATCCGAATGAAGAGCGCGACCAGTACCAGCACGAGCGTGAGCGACTGCTCGACCATCATGATCACGCCGCCCACGTTCTGGTCCTCGACCGGGCTGAGGTTCCAGATTCGCGGCGTCCGCTCGTAGTACGGGTAGAGCGCCGTCGAGCTCCAGGCCAGGTAGATGCCGAGGGCGGCCAGTCCGGCCTTGGCCGCGCCGATGTAGCCGAGCGGCTGGAGGCCGGTGAGCCGGCGGCGCATGGGCACCGGCTGGACGAGCGGCCACCAGAGCGCGAGACCGGCCGCGAAGAAAGAGACGTGCTCGAGCAGGTGCACGCCCGCGTGCTCGGTCGCGGCGTCGTAGAGCGCGGGCACGTGCCACAGGTACATGACTCCGAGCCAGAGTGCGATGCCGGTGATCGGGCTTGCGAACGGACCCAGACCCCGCTCGATGCGTGTCAGCCGGCGGGTGGCCGGACGCATGATCACGCGCGTGAGAGCCAGCAACAGCAGCAGCGGCGCAATGTCGCCGAGCAGGACGTGCTGGACCATGTGAGCCGAGAAGAGGTAGTCCTCGCCGAGGCCGTCGATCGGCGACACGAGCGCTGCGAGCAGGGCAACCATCGCGCCGGCAAAGGCCGCCGCCTGAAGCGGTCCCGCGCCACGACCGCCGGCCTCGCGCCGCGCCTGCCTGAAACGCCAGACGTAGATCCCGGCGAGCAGCGCGAGCGGCGCGAGGACGGCGGGATCCGACAGCCACTGGATGTGCGGGTGGCCGGCCGCGTTGTCACCTGACACGCGCCGGATTGTCGCAGTGGTGTGCCCACGCGTAACACGACCGATGCGATCCTCGCGTCGTGCTCACCCGACTGCTGGCCCCGCCCCTCTGCTGGGGCTGTGGATGCCCCGCCCGATTGGACGAGGCCCTCTGCCTCGGCTGCCGCCGCGCCCTGCGACACCTGGGACGCGAGCCCATCCCACTTTCGGGCATCGAGATCTGGGCTGCGTTGGCCTACGAGGGCGCGGCCCGCGAGCTCGTACGCGGACTGAAGTTTCGAGGCGCGATCGCGTTGGCGGACGCGATGGCAGCGCTGATCGCGGCGAACGCGCCCGAGGACCTGTTGCCTCGGGCGCCCGACCTATCCGCGGCCGACCCGCCCCGGTCCCAGCCGCCGGCCCTCGTGCCCGTCCCGCTTCACCCGGCGCGGCGCCGAAAACGTGGCTTCAACCAGGCCGCGATCCTCGCGGAGGCGCTCGCACGGCGCACCGGCCTCGCGGTGGCCGATCGTCTGACGCGGTCGGGCGCCGCGGGCACGCAGGTCGGCCGCGCACGACCGGCTCGCCTTAGGGCTCCCCCCGGCAGCATCCGGGCGCACGCTCCGATTCCCGCGCGCGCGGTGCTAGTCGACGACGTCGCAACCACCGGCTCCACGCTCGCGGCGTGTGCGCGGGCGCTGCGTGCCGAGGGCGCGCTGGACGTCCGGGCGGTCACGTTCGCCCGCACGCTTGGCCGGTGATCTCGTGTCAGTCGGTCGCAGCCTCCCGCCGTTCCTGTGGCCCGGGTGGTCCGGGACGGAGGCTCGGCGGCCCGCCTACAGCCTGGCCGAGCGCATCCGGACCCTCAGCGACCCGTTCCTCGGGAGGAGCGAGGCGACCACCTTCGTGCGCAGCCGCATGCGTCGTGACAGCACCCGCGCGCCCGGGGGCGTCGAGGCCAGGCGCAGCCGCACACGCCCCGTGCGCTCGACGCGCATGTCGCCGGCGAGGATCGTGAGGAACGGGCCGGCGCCCGTGCGGCGATTCGCGGGCAGCGTGACGGCGGCGCTGAGGCGCCCCGCCTTCGGGACTCGGAGCAGGAGCGAGGCGCCGCCGCCCCGCAGGCGCTCGACGTCGAGCAGTCTCAGCCGCCTCCGGGCCGCGGGGAAATCGTCCTCCTCGAAGTCCTCGTCGAGCTCGTCTCCCTCCTCGAAGTCGTCGAACCAGTCGTCCTCCCAGTCCTCGCCGAGGCCGCCGCCGTCCGGATCCTGGGTCTCGTCGCCGAGCCCGTCCTGGTCGACGTCGGGCTCGAGCACAGCGTCGTAGAGCAGTTCCACCCCGGTCCCCGCATCCATTCCGCAGGGCCCGCACGGTTGTGTGAAGCTCTGGATCGCCCCGTCCGGTCGCGGGCGCGCCCTCGTGCCGAGATCCACCTCGCCGGTCCGGAAGAGGAAGCCAACGGAGTCGCCGGTCTGCATCGCCAGATGGAGGTCCTCGACCTCGTGCAGCGCGGCGCTCGGCGAGGTCACCGGCAGCGGCGCCGAGTCGACGACCGTCACACCGACGCCAGCCTTGTCGGCCGGCCGCAGAACCGCGATCCTTGGCTGCTCGCTCCCCGCGATCCGCTTCGCGTGCACGCTCGCCGAGACGACCACGCCGTCCTCGGGCGCCTCCACGGTGGCCCCACGAAGGGCGAACTGCTGGAAGCCGACGCTCATCCCCGGAGGGCATGTCGCGCAGGCGAAGGCGTTGGGAGTTGCGGAAGTGTCTGGTGAGCCGAGATAGCTGGCGGCGTCCGCGCGCTGGGCGCCGACGACCAGGGCCAGGAGGATTGCCGCGGCAAGCGGGAGCACTGCGAGTCGGGCGGTCATGCCCACTACTTCGCGCGAAGCGCGCGATCGGCTCACTCCCTAGAGCTCAGCCCATTACCATCGCTGTACAACCGGCGAACTCAGGAGGGCGGATGCGCATCCACGTGAAGGCCCGCAGCGGCGCGACGGTCGACGAAGAGCTGAGGGCGCGGGTTGAGAAAAAGCTCGCCAAGGTCGCACGGCAGGTGTCTCCGCTGGCGGAGGTCGAGATCGAGCTCAGGGAGGAACGCAACCCGGCCATCAAGGACTCGCAGGTTGCCGAGGGCACACTGCACCTCAAGGGCGTGACCCTGCGGGCCAGCGAACGCTCCACCGACATGGGCCACTCGATCAACTTGGTGGCGGACGACCTCGCGCGCCAGGTCAAGAAGCACCGCGACAAGCGCCGCAAGCGCCGCGAATCCGCGAAGGCACAGCAGCCCCGCGTCGCTTAGCTTGGATCCGCCCGATCCTGGCGAATTTCCTCGCTGAAATGCGTCCCGGTCCGGAGCGGATCCAGGCGTAAGCACGCCGCCCGACCGTTGCCGGTGCCTTGCTACCGTAGCCTCGATGTCCCTAATAGACCGTGCGCTGCGGGTCGGCGAGTCGAAGAAGTTCAAGCTCTTCGAGAAGAACGTCGCCCGCATCAATGACTTCGAACCCGAGCTCGAGCTCGACTCGGACGAGGAGCTGCGCCAACGCTACGAGGCGCTACGCGAGCGCCACCTGAACGGCGAGCCGCTCGACGACCTCCTTTTCGAGTGCTTCGCCCTCACGCGCGAGGCAGGCAAGCGCACGCTCGGGCAACGCCACTTCGACGTTCAGCTGATCGGCGGCATGGTGCTGCACGACGGATCCATCGCCGAGATGAAGACGGGCGAGGGCAAGACGCTCACCGCAACGCTTCCGATCGCCCTGAACGCGCTTGCCGCGCGCGACGAGAACGGCGATCCCCTGGAGGGCAAGGGCATCCACCTCGTGACGGTGAACGACTACCTGGCCCGTCGCGACGCCAACTGGATGAAGCCGATCTACGACATGCTCGGCGTCACGGTGGGGATCATCCAGTCCGGACAGCGCGAGGACGCTGCAAAGCGGGAGGCCTACTCGTGTGACGTGGTCTACGGCACCAACTCCGAGTTCGGCTTCGACTACCTCCGCGACAACCTCGCCGTCGAGATCCAGCAGAAGGTGCAGCGCGGGCACGGCTACGCGATCGTCGACGAGGTCGACAACATCCTCATCGACGAGGCGCGTACGCCGCTCATCATCAGCGGGCAGCCCGAGCAGGCCGCCGACGTCTACTACAAGTTCGCCGACCTCGCCCGCATCATGGAGCCCGGCAAGAAGCCGGAGGGTCTCGAGGCCAAGTCGAAGGACTGGGAGGCCGACTACGACTTCGAGCCCGAGGAGAAGCACAAGACCGTCTCGGTGAGCGAGAAGGGCGTGGAGAAGGCGGAGAAGTTCCTCGGCATCGACAACCTCTACAAGGCCGAGTACGGCAACCTCGTCAACCATCTCCAGCAGGCGCTGAAGGCCGAGTCGCTCTACAAGAAGGACGTCGACTACGCGGTGATCGACGGCGAGGTGAAGATCATCGACGAGTTCACCGGCCGCATCCTCGAGGGCCGCCGCTGGTCGGAGGGCCTGCACCAGGCGGTCGAGGCCAAGGAGAAGGTGGCGATCCAGGAGGAGTCCCAGACCGTCGCCACGATCACCTATCAGAACTACTTCCGCCGCTACGACAAGCTCGCGGGCATGACCGGCACGGCCCTGACCGAGGCCACCGAGTTCATGAAGATCTACAAGCTCCAGGTCGTCGACATACCGACCAACGAGCCGATGATCCGGACGGACAACAACGACCAGATCTACAAGACCAAGGACGGCAAGTGGGCGGCCGTGGTCAACGAGATCCAGGAGCGCAACCAGATAGGCCAGCCGGTCCTGGTGGGCACGATCTCCGTCGAGGTCTCGGAGCTGGTCTCGGGTGAGCTGTCGAAGCGGGGCATCAAGCACACCGTGCTCAACGCGAAGCCCGAGCACGCCGAGCGAGAGGGAGAGATCATCGCCGAGGCCGGGCGTCCGTTCGCGGTCACGATCGCCACCAACATGGCCGGCCGCGGTGTGGACATCAAGCTGGGCGGCAACGAGGAGCACCTGACGCAGGTCGAGCTGCGGCGGCGCGGAGTCGAGCCAAGTTCCGACGAGTGGAACAACGCCTGGGACGAGGTCTTCCCGCAAATGGAGGCGCGGGTGATGGAGGACCGCGAGAAGGTCAGGGAGGCCGGCGGGCTCTTCATCTGCGGCACGGAGCGCCACGAGTCGCGGCGGATCGACAACCAGCTGCGCGGCCGCTCGGGACGTCAGGGCGACCCCGGCGCCTCGCGCTTCTTCCTCTCGGCCGAGGACGACCTCGTGCGTCTCTTCGCGGGCGACCGCATCTACAAGATCCTCGACAACAAGTTCCTCGCCCAGGCGGACGAGGAGGGCAACGAGCTGCCGATCGAGCACAAGATGCTCTCGAAGCAGATCGAGAACGCCCAGAAGAAGGTCGAGGAGCAGAACTTCCTGATCCGCAAGCGAGTCCTCGAGTACGACGACGTGATGAATCAGCAACGCGAGATCGTCTACGAGTACCGCGACCGCATCCTCGAGGGCCAGGACATGTCGGAGATCGCCCGCACCCAGATCGCCGAGGCCGTCGAGCGCATCTGCCACGAGTACATGGAGGGCGAGTACCAGGAGGACTGGGAGCTCGACTCGCTGCTCGACAGGCTCGGGCAGATCTACGACGTCTCATACGAGATCGAGGACATCCAGCAGGGCGAGGGCCGCGAGTCGCTGATCGAGAAGCTGCGCGGCGACGTCGTGCAGGCCTACAACGAGCGCGAGGAAGAGCTCGGCTCCGAGCTGATGCGGGCACTGGAGCGCTTCATGCTGCTCCAGATCATCGACGAGCGCTGGCGCGAGCACCTGCACGACATGGACTACCTGCGCGAGGGAATCCACCTGCGCGGGTTCGCGCAGATCGATCCGCTCGTGGCCTACAAGAACGAGGGCTTCGAGATGTTCACGGAGCTCATGAACAACATCTGGGACGAGTTCGCGCGCTACGTCTTCAACGTCGAGATCGAGGTGGAGCAGCAGCCGCAGGAGCAGGCGAGCGGGGGGCGCTGGGGCGCCGGCCCGAACTCGTCGAGCACCGGCGCCTACAACTACACGGGCGGACATTCGGCGGCCGGCCGCGACGCGATCGCGGCCGCGGCGGGCGCGTCCGCACCGCCGACCGGGGGTGCCACTCCGCCGGCCGGGATGGCGGAGGCGGCCGAGCTGGCGGCGGCGGAGGTCGAGGAGCTGCCCGCCCCGGTGGAGACCCGCAGGCTCGACGAGCACGAGCGCATCGGCCGCAACGATCCGTGCTGGTGCGGCTCGGGCAAGAAATTCAAGAAGTGCCATGGCGCAGCTGCCTAGCGCGAGCGCGCTCCGCGACCAGCTGAAGCTGCTCGCGGACTACCTTTGACCCCGCTGGGCTAGAGCGCCGCCTCACGCAACTGGAGGGCGAGATGCAGGCGCCCGGCTTCTGGGGCGACCAGGAGCGGGCCGCCTCGGTGTCCGCCGAACACGCCGGCATCGCGCGCCGTCTGGAGGCGTTCCGGTCGCTCGAGCGCGACATCGACGACCTGGAGACGCTCGAGGAGATGGCCGCCGAGGACGAGTCGATTGCCCCGGAGCTGGAGGAGCAGCGCGCGTCGATCGACTCGCGACTGGCCCAGCTCGAGGAGGCGCGGCTCTTCTCGGGCGAGTACGACTCGGGCGACGCGGTGGTGACGGTGAACGCCGGTGCGGGCGGCACCGACTCGCAGGACTGGGCCGAGATGCTGCTCCGAATGGAGATGCGCTGGGCCGAGCGGCGCGGGATGAAGGTTGAGCTAAAGGAGGCCTCCCCAGGGGAGGAAGCGGGCATCAAGTCTGCCTCGTTCATCGCCCGCGGCGAGAACGCCTACGGGCTCTTCTCCGCCGAGAAGGGCGTGCACCGGCTGGTGCGGATCTCACCCTTCGACGCCCAGTCGCGCCGCCACACGGCGTTCGCCGGCGTCGAGGTCGCCCCGCTGGTGGAGGATGCTGTGGAGGTCGAGATCGATCCCGACGATCTCCAGATCGACACCTACCGCGCGTCCGGGGCCGGGGGCCAGCACGTCAACAAGACCGACTCGGCCGTGCGCATCACGCACAAGCCGACCGGCATCGTCGTCCAGTGTCAGAACGAGCGCTCCCAGTCCTCCAACCGGGAGACCGCGATGAAGATGCTCCGCGGGAAGCTGATCGAACTGGAAGAGCGCAAACGCCAGGAGGCGCTTGCCAAGGAGAAGGGGGAGGCGCAGGACGTCGGCTGGGGCTCGCAGATCCGCTCCTACGTCCTCCACCCGTACACGATGGTCAAGGACCACCGCACCAACGTGGAGGCAGGCAACGCTCAGGGCGTGCTTGACGGCGACCTTGACGAGTTCGTGCGCGCGGAGCTGCTGCGACGGGCGGGCGACGGCGCCGGTAGCTAATCGCCCTCTTCCTCGAACGCGGGCAGCGCACCCTGCTTGGGCTCCTCGACCTCCTCGAGGACACCCAGGAGCTGGCCTACCCGGCAGACGAGCAGCCGCTCCTCCTCGACCTCCACCCAGACCCCGGCCGAGGCCGGGAAGACCACGTGGTCGCCGGGACGAACGGGCATCTTCACGCCGACGTGGCTCCACCAGTCGAGCCCCGGCCCGACAGCGAGCACGATCCCGTGCTGCGGCGGCGCTTCGTGGTCACCCGGCGGCAACACGAGCCCCGACCGGCGCACCCGATCGGGTTCGAGCTCCTTGATGACGACCTGATCGAAGAGCGGCTTCAGCTGCTGCTTCATCTCCACTGAAACGATAGGGGGAGCACTGGCCATCGTGGCTACGATTGCCCAAATGGCTGAAGAGGCCCGCACCCCCGATCCCCGCACACCGCCGGTGCCGCCCGATCCCAAGCGCGGCAACCTGCGCGTCAGCGGCGCGCGCGAGAAGCCGCCGATGCTGCCCTGGAGCCCGCGCCGGTTCCTGATAATCCTCGCCGTCCTCTTCCTCCTCAACTGGGCGATCGTTGCGATCTTCGCGCCGGCCGAGCCACGGATCAGCGTCCCCTACAACCCGACCTTCCTGGAGGAGGTGCGGGACGGGAACGTGAAGGAGATCTCCTCGACCGGCGAGGAGGTCAAGGGGGAGTTCAAGCGGGAGGTCAAGTTCGAAGGCGAGACGGCAAAGAACTTCGAGACCCAGGTCCCGACCTTCGCCAACGAGCGCCAGCTCTCGAACCTGCTCGAGGATCAGGACGTCCAGGTCAACGCCAGCCCGCCCGGCGAGCGCTCGCTCCTCGAGACGCTTCTCTTCAGCTTCGGTCCGACGATCCTGCTGGTCGCGCTGTTCATCTGGTTCTTCCGCCGCGCCGCAGGCGGCGCCGGCGGCGGCGGCGTGCTCGGCCAGTTCGGGCGCAGCCGGGCCCGGCGGGTCGAGCCCTCGACGCAGACGGTCACGTTCGAGGACGTGGCCGGCATTGATGAGGCCGAGGACGAGCTGGTCGAGGTGGTCGACTTCCTCCGCAACCCGGAGAAGTACCGCCAGCTCGGCGCGCGCATTCCTCGCGGCGTGCTGCTCGCCGGCCCACCCGGCACCGGCAAGACGCTGCTGGCGCGGGCCGTTGCCGGTGAGGCCGGAGTGCCGTTCTTCTCGTCGTCCGCGTCCGAGTTCATCGAGGCGATCGTGGGCATCGGCGCATCGCGCGTGCGCGACCTCTTCCAGCAGGCGAAGGAGTCGGCGCCGGCGATCGTATTCATCGACGAGCTCGACGCGATCGGCCGCGCCCGCGGTGGAGGCGCAGGACTCGGAGGCCACGACGAGCGCGAGCAGACGCTCAACCAGATCCTCACCGAGATGGACGGCTTCGACTCGAGCGTCGGAGTGATCGTCCTCGGCGCAACCAACCGGGCGGATGTCCTAGATCCGGCTCTGCTGCGGCCGGGCCGCTTCGACCGCCGGGTGGCAGTGCAGCCGCCGGACGGCCAGGGACGCGAGATGATCCTGCGCGTGCACACGCGCTCCGTCCCGCTGGCGGACGACGTGGACCTCGGGCAGATCGCCCAGTCCACGCCGGGCATGGTGGGCGCCGACCTCGCCAACCTGGTGAACGAGGCCGCCCTCCTCGCCGCTCGCCGTGGCCACGCGCGCGTCCAGCGCTCCGACCTCACCGACGCGCTCGAGCGAATCCTGCTCGGCGCGGAGCGCAAGATCATCCTGACCGAAGAGGATCGCCGCCGGATCGCCTACCACGAGGGCGGCCACGCGATCGTGGGCATGCTCACGCCCGGCGCCGACCCGGTGCGCAAGGTGTCGATCATCCCGCGCGGGCAGGCGCTCGGCGTGACGCTTTCCACCCCCGAAGACGACCGCTTCAACTACTCCGAGGAGGAACTGCGGGCAAAGATCCGCGTCGCGCTCGGGGGACGAGTGGCGGAGGAGATCGTCTACGGGGAGCCGACCACGGGCGCCGAATCGGACATCCAGCAGGTCACGATGATTGCGCGAGGCATGGTGCAGCGGTGGGGGATGAGCGACGAGGTCGGGTTCGTCACGGTGGCGCGCCAGGACGGTCAGAGCCTCCTGCTGCCGGGCGCCGAGCCGGCCTCCGAGGCGACGCAGGAGCTCGTCGACGCCGAGGTGCGACGGATCATCGAGGAGGAGCATCGAGCCGTTAGCGCGCTGCTCACCGACAACCGTCACCGCCTCGACGCGCTGGCCGAGGCGCTGCTCGAACGTGAGACGCTCGACGAGGTCGACGCCTATGCGGTCGCCGAGATCACACGCGAGCCCGTTCCGGCCGCGCCTTAGCCTTCGCCGCCGTTCGCCAGACGGAAGTCGACCAGCGCGTTCAGCTCGCCAGCAGGCCGGCGGCGAGTGGGGCGATCCGGCTGCGGCTCATCCCTCTGTCGGGGGTGTCCCGCGGTGCGCCCGGCGCTGAACGATGAGCACGATCCCCGCGGCGATCAGCCCTACCGCGATCGCCGCGGCCAGGGCCCCCCAGGGACCGCCATCCCCGTCGGGGGTGGCCGCGGCGACCGGCACCGACCCGCCCGCCGGTCGCGTTGCGTCGGCGACGCGAACGGGCCCGAAGCTGTGCCGCGCCGAGAAGCCGTCGTCGACGACGTAGTCCCAGCTCCCCGCGGATGGGAAGACCACGCTCGCGCGATAGACGCCCGCTTGCCCAGTGGGCGTTGCGGCGAACGTCCGCTCAGCCCCGCCGTCGGCCTTGGAGATCGTGAGCTCGGGCTGCACTCCCTCGAGCGGAGTGCGACCGTGCTGAAGGATGGTCAGCCGGACCGACCAGGCCTCGCCGGCGCGAATGCCGCCGGGCACCGAGTCGAGGCCCACCGTCGCCCATCCGCCGCCCGCTGCCGGTCCGGCGGCGAGCGCAGCCCCCGCAATTGCCATCGTCATCGCCACCACGAGGCGCCGGGCCATGCCACTCCTCCTCTTCGGGTTTCCTTGTGGGTACGACCGAGCGCGCCCGGAGGTTCCCTCGTCAGCGCCGCTTCTCGGTCTTCTGCTCGAGCAGGGCGAGGTCAGCCGCCGCGAGCGCGTCCTCCGTGCTCGTACCGGGCGCCAGCTCGGCGGAGCCCCAGCTGAGCTCCACTCCGCGCCCGTCGGGCGCTGCGCATTCGCGGTTCACGTTGGCCACCATGCGCCGCAGCACTTCCTCGGCCGCGGCACGCGCGCTGCCGGGGAGCACGACCACGAACTCGTCGCCGCCCCAGCGGAAGCAGCGGTCGGTGGCGCGAAGGGAGCTCTCCATCACGCGCGCAACCTCACCAAGGCAGCGGTCGCCCTCCAGATGCCCATAGCGGTCGTTGATCGTCTTGAGGCTGTCGACGTCGACCAGGCCGATGCTCAGCGGCGCCCGGTCGCGCGCCGCACACGCCACCTCGACCGTGAGCGCCTCGTCGAAGGCGCGCCGATTGCCGAGACCGGTGAGGGCGTCCACGCTCGCCAGCCGGCGCGCCACCTCCGCGCCCGCCCGGAGCCCGAGCCGCTGGCGCCGCACGAGGTGCAGGTAGATGATCAGGATCGAGCCGACGGCGGCGAGCAGCAGCCCCTCCGCCACCAGGTCGCCAACCGTCTCGCCGCTGGTGTCCTCGTAGGCGAGTGGCAGCGCGAGCGCGGCGAGCATCAGCGCAAGCACGCCGAAGGCGCGACGTGGGGGATGCGGCGCGACGGCGCCGAGCCAGAGCACGTACAGATCCTCGTAGGCCGAAGATCCACCCGCCGCCAGCCAGTTGAGCGCCGCGATCGCGGCCGTGCCGAGGTACGCGATCACCAGCAGATCGTTGAACGAGGGCGAACGCCGCCCGACGAGCACCGCTCCGGCGAAGGCCGCCGCGATGATGGCTCCGGCCAGGAACCATCCGGCGGAGCCGATCTGCTCGTCGACCGGCTCGAGTGGCAGGAAGACGAGCACCAGCACCCCATTCAGGCCGAGGAGGGCGGTCATGATCCGCCGCGAGGTGCCCAGATCGGCACCCTCGTACGGGTCGGCGCGGCGACCGAACACGTCGAGCAAGAACTCGCGCGCCGCCCTCACTGGCTGGGTAATCACGTCTCCATCGGCGAGTCCGCCTTGTCGTAGCCTGCCCGAATATATGCTCCCGGACCCCGGAGCACTCCCGCCAGCCGTGCCGGATCTAATCGACCGCGCGCTGTCCGAGGACGTCGGCGCCGGCGACGTGACCACGAAGGCGGTGGTCCTGCCCGGGGCTCGGGCGCGCGCCTGGATCGAGCAGCGGGCGGCTGGCGTCCCGGCGGGCCTCCAGGTGGCGGAGACGGTGTTCGGTCGCCTCGATCCGGGCCTGCGCTGGCGGGCCCACGCGGTTGACGGCGAGTGGCGCGAGCCTGGCCCGCTCGCAGAGATCGTCGGGGACGCCGCCGCGATCCTCCGCGGCGAGCGCGTCGCGCTCAACTTCCTCGGCCGGCTGTCGGGAATCGCGACGCTCACGGCGCGGTACGTGCGCGCTGTGGACGGGACGGGCGTGCGAATCCTCGATACCCGAAAGACCACGCCGGGCATGCGGGTGCTCGAGAAGGCGGCGGTGCGCGCCGGCGGAGGAGTCAACCACCGCACCGGCCTGCACGACGCGATTCTCGTAAAGGAGAATCACGCCGCGCTCGCCGGTGGCGTGGGGGAGGCGGCGCGCCGTGCACTCGCCGACGCGCCGCCGGGGGTCTCGGTCGAGGTCGAGTGCGCGACGCTCGCCGATGTGGAGGAGGCGGTCGAGGCCGGTGTCTCGTGGCTGCTGCTGGACAACATGCCGCCGGACCGGCTGCGCCGGGCCGTGGAGCTGGTCGACGGCCGTGCCGAGCTCGAGGCCTCGGGCGGCATCACGCTCGACAACGTGCGCGCGGTCGCCGAGACGGGGGTCGACTTCATCAGCATCGGCGCCCTGACGCACTCCGCGCCGGCGCTCGACGTCAGTCTGCTGCTCGAGCCGCTCTGATTTGAGCGTACCGGTCGCACGACCGGCCCGCTCCGGTCACGGCGCCGGCAACGTCGCCAGCAGAACGGTCTCCGCCACCGGGGCCAGGAGCAGGACGTTGGCGCGAATTTCCTCCAGATGGTCGCGGACGGCGTTCTCGCC
>Ga0081538_10003072_pt1 | contig 15889 bp, 12 predicted proteins | sample TabmetS5T2R1_FD_71022 | JGI IMG/M metagenome (GOLD analysis project Ga0081538, IMG submission 71022) | Tabebuia heterophylla rhizosphere microbial communities from the University of Puerto Rico - S5T2R1 | ecosystem: Host-associated > Plants > Roots > Rhizosphere ... | reverse complement strand
CTTCGCAGGCGCCCCAACCCCGCCAGCTCGTAGACGCGTAGCGGCTCGCGCACGCCCTTGAGCTCGCGCAAGCCGCGATCACGGAGCTCGAAGTAGCCGTCCACCAGCGCCGCGGTGTGCTGCGAGACGAACGCGGCGTTCGGAGCCGCCAGCGACTCCACCCGCCGCGCGAGCCCCACGGTGTGGCCGGTGGCCGTGTACTGCAGCGTTAGATCGTCCCCGATCGCACCGGTCACGACCTCGCCGGAGTTCAGCCCGATGCGGACGGCGAAGTCAAGTCCGCGGCCGCGGCGCAGGTCGGCGCCGAAGCCGGCCAGCTGCGCCAACAGCCGCAGGGCGGCGTGGCAGCCGCGCGCGGCGTGATCCTCCTGGGCGAGCGGTGCGCCGAACAGCGCCATCAAGCCATCGCCCGTGAACTGGTTCACCATCCCCTCGTAGCGGTGCACCCCCTCGCACAGGATCGCCAAGCAGCGATCCATCACCCGCCGCCAGTCCTCAGGGCCGAGCTGTTCGGCTAGCCCCATCGACCCCACCACATCGGCGAACAGCACTGTCACCAGCTTGCGCTCCCCCTCCAGCGCGCGGCCCGCCGCCAGCATCCGCTCGGCCAGACGGTCCGGCGTGTAGGAGCGCCGATCGCCTGCCGTCGCGGCACCGGTTGAGCCGCCCGCTGCGGATCCGCCCCTCCGCCGGCCACCCCGCGCCCGGCTGGCGCGATCAGGTCCATCATCTCCGAGCAGGTGTCCTGCCAGCTCGGCTCCAAGCTGCATTTGCAGGAAAGGCACCATCGCTAATCGACTCATCCCTCGCCCGGCCCGACCTTCACTCGACGCCAAGCCCGCGGCCCGGTCCGAAGCCGGGCCTCCAGCAGCGTGATCTCCCACCCCCCCCCCACCCACCAACGGAACACAACCGCCGCAGACTCGGCCAGATCAAGCGTCATCCGCCAAGCCCCGCCCGATACACGCCGCACATCGGCGGCGGTCGCCACCGCGTGCCCGCTCCCCCAGTCCGGGCAGATTCTTCGCCGCCGCTGCTTCTGCCTCAAAGCAGCAGCGCGCGGTACGTATGGTTCTCCGGCCCAACTCCGCCTGGCTGACCGACGCCTCGTGTCGTACGGCCTGGTCAGCTGAGGGCTGCGCAGATCACCGCCGGCTCGGCGGCCTCGGTAAGGAGGTCGTGTTGTCCTGCGACGAACAGAATCTCCCCGTCGGGCGACTCCTCGAACCTGCCGACGTCCTGCAGCACCAGCCCCTCGCCCGGGAAAGTGCCCATGAACCTGAAGCCCGTCACCGTCGCGGTGAAATCTTCGGTGCCCTCGATGGGTGTGAAGGTCTCCTGGAACACGCCGCGATTGACCACCGTCTTGCCCGTCACCGAGTTCGTGAAGACGTCCCTCACGCGAGTGCGAAAGAGAACCTTGATGACCTCCCCGGCATCGTCGAAGAAGACGGTGACGTTCGTGGTCCCTGTGGTGGTCAGGCCGATCTCGAAGCCGTCGCACTGGAGGAAGTGCGGGTCCGCGCCCTCCTCAGGGAAGCTAAACCTCTCCGGCGGTGTGGCGCTCGCTGGAGCCGCGAAGCCTAAGACGGCGCAACCCGCGATCACTGGGAGAAGTAGCCGGCGCACCATCATGCTTTGCTCCTTCGGTTCGACCGCCGCTAGCCTCCCACAGCTTCGACCACAAGGCAAAGATCTGCCGACGCGGTTCCGCTCTGTCAAGCGGTCGTGATACGGATGCCGGCGCGCGCGACCCGGCCGCGGCGTCGATTGGCTGCGCGGACCGACGCGCTTCTGCTCTTCTGCTTTCGCCTGATGGGAAGCGTCTGCCTGCGGAAGCCGTCGCAGCTGCGATGGACGATCCTCAGCTCTTGAGGCCCAATTTTCCGGGCGGTGTGACGCTCGGATTGCGGAATGGAGCGGGAGCGCGGGGTTGGCGCTCCCGCTCGTGGTGTACGGTCGCTCGGGTTAGAGCTTGAGCCCGGCGCTGGCCGTCATCATCGGTCCGCGCCGCGTGCGCACGGCCGTGATGATCTCCTCGGGGTCGATGCCTTGCAGGTAGATCGAGGTGGTGCCGAGGTTGGCATGTCTGAGCTGGCGCTGGATGATGTTGAGCGGCACGCCTTCGCGGGCCAGCTCGAGCGCGTGCGCGTGGCGTAGCTGGTGCGGCGCGAACCTGCGCCTGACCCCGGCCTTGGCGGCCAGCCGGCGCAACTCGGTGCGCACCGCCGCGGCCGACCAGGCCCGTCTCTGGGTGTGCCCGTCGATGACGCAGAACAGCAGTCCGGGCGGTAGGTCTTTCCGGGAGGCGAGCCAGGGCCGCAGCACCTCCCCAGCCCCAGTCGTCCATGCCGACCTCGCGCCGCCGGCCGCCCTTGCCAGAGCGCACCAGCACCGATCCGCGGCGCTGGTCGAGATCGTGCTCGGCCAGCGCGAGCGCCTCCTGGACGCGCAGACCGGCGCGCCACAGCACCGCGATCATTCCCCTGATCCTGAAGCCGTGCCGGTCATCGAAGGTGTGGCGCATCACCGCCACGATCTCGTCCACCAAGGGCGGGTCGGCCGGATAGCGCATCCCCTTGTTGCCCGGCGGCCGGCCGCTGTGATAGCCCGGCATCGTCACCGGCGAACGGCGCCGCCCCGCCGGATCCAACAACACGCTCATCGAAACCTCCTCCGAACAGAAAACAGGTCCGCCCTGGCCTACCAGCCCCGACCCCAGGACGGCTACCGCTCGCTCCGCCAAAGCGAGCGTCATGCCCAATCCGAAACAGCGCATCGAGACCCCGAGACTCGTCCCGAGCGATCGCTTCGATGGCGCGGATCGTGATGCCTGCTTGGCCCGTCGGAGCAGTAGCGGCGGTTACTTCCGGCGATAGTCCTTCTCGGACACGGGGCGCAAGCCTGGGCGTCTTGGACGCCGGCGGGCGCGCACATGATCGCGGTCGCTCGGCGGTGCTGCCGGCGCTCGCGGCCGGTGACGCCACGGCGGAGGCTCAGCTGAAGATGTCGCGGTTGGCCGCCGCGATGAGGTCAGCGAGCGCCCGCTGGCCGTTGGCGTTGGGATGGAAGGACTCGACCGGCTCGCCGGGCACGTACGGCTTCATCCAGCGGCGCGCGGGGTCGGAGCAGAGACCGCGGTCCGCGAACGTCGCGCGCGGATCCACGAAGCGGAACCGGTGCTTGCGAGCGACGGAGGCGAGGGTCGCGTTGAGCTGGTCGGCGGCACGATTCAGCGCCACGCGCTCGGCTCGAAACACCCCCATGCCACACCGGGGGACGTCGGTGAACAGCCGCGGGTAGCCAACCACGATGACGGTCGCATTTGGCGCCCGTCGGCGGATCTGAGAATAGAGGGCGTCGACGCGACCTCGGACCGTGCGGAGGTCGAAGCGCGCGTCGAGGAAGTCCTGGCAGGGGGCCCGCACGTTGACGATGCACCGCGTGAGGATCTCCCCGAAGTTCGCGTCGTTGCCGCCGATCCCAATCGTCACGACGCCCACCTTGCGGTCAAGGACAGGGAGCTGATGCTGCGTGACGTCCGGGGCCTCGGCGCCGGAGCAAGCCACGAAGTCTCGCCGGACGGAATGAGCGATGCGGGCCTGGTTGTCGATCGCCAGCCACTGCGAGTAGGCGCTCGCAGAGCGGTGGCACTGATACCGGGCGTGCGGCGTGGCCGACATATAGCCGCCTGCGCCCTCGCCGCTCGAATAGGAGTCGCCCATCGCCACATAGCGCTTGCGCTCCGGCGGCGGCGGCGAGTCGTCGTCGCAGCGGGGCACGCGCTCGAGGAAGCCGTCGGTGTAGGTCTTGATGTAGTAGTCGGGGACGTAATACGAGCCGACCTTGTCCCAGATCGTGCTGCCGTAGGCCTCCTCGCCGGTCGTCTGGCACGAGATTCGGACCCACTGGCCGGCCTTCAAGTAGTCGACGATCGCGCGGGGCTCGAGCCGTGGCGCCGTCCGCCCGTCGAGGTCCACGCGAACGAGGTAGGTGTTGTCGACGGCCCACGGCCGGAGGCTCGTCACCTTCGTGTCCGCACCGGCCACGGGCGCGGCGAGGACGACGAGCAGCGCCGTACAGAGCGCCGTACGCAGCAGCGCGCTTGGGCGTGACACCCGGAGCACTGTACTCAGCGCGGGCGCCTCCCGGCCGCTCGGCGTGCGGTCTAACGAGCGTTAGGCCATAGTCACGACCGGGCTATCCGGTCCTCACGCCAGCAGGGGGTGGTATCGCCGATACCAAACGAGCCCGGCCCCTCCCGGCGCTCGCTTCCGCCTCTTAGGAGGCATCTGCCGCCCGAGGATCTCGCTGCTCAGATGGACGAACTGCGGGCGTCTCGTGCGTCCGCAATCCGGACTCGCGCAGAGCTGCTCCTGTGGAAAAACCAGCTGTCTCAGTCAACGACGACCGGGTCGCCTCGGCGATCAGGAGAGTCCTAACGGGCTCCCGGCTTGCGCTCCGTTCCTCATGCGGGCGATCCTTTGGGCCGCGGTCGTAGTCGCGAGGCATAGGAGCCACGGGAGAGTCCTCCCTGAAGATGTCCTGAAGTGCGCGGTCGAGACAAATCGGCAGCGCAGCGAGTTACTGGCCCCCCGCGCTGACGGGCGGGTGCAGGCAGTAGCGGGGGCCGGTCATTTGTACGTTAACGACAACCCGTAGTGCTATGAGCACGTAGGCGGTATTGACCCGCGCGAGCTGTCCAGTTGCATCGCCGCCGCCCTCCGATACTTGCCGGCCTCGGCTCACACCCAGTCGCACCCCACGTGGAGCGGCTGCCCAAACCCTGGGCGTGTGCCCGGGCTCCAAACGGCCTCGATCACTTGGCTTCACTCCAGCTAGCAAGCAGCCCCGCTGCCATCCCGCCCCAGCAAGACCTGCCAGCTGGTCGCAGAAGTCGGGCCGCAGAGCGCTGGATCCGTCGATAACCAGCACTGCGACCGTTCGCTCCTGATGGTCGCCGTCCGGTCGTCTGCGACGGCGGATATGCGCTCCCGCTCTCAATTGAAGAACTCAGCGGTCTCGGATCGAGGTGCCGGCTGGACGCTGGTTGACTGGTGAAGGCCTTTGGAATCGCTGCTGCGGTTCGGCGGTGTCAAGCTTTGGGTGTGGCAACCGCTAGTGAGCGCGTGGTCAGCTTTCTGCACGTGGAGCTCGAGCGGGTGGCCGCGTGTGGCACGACTACGCCGAGGAGGCCCGGCCCGAACGCGAGGGGCGTGTGGCGGGCGTGCTGGGGGCGCTGCGGGCTGTTGGGCTGCTCCGCGCGGATGAGGCGGAGGCCTGGCGGCCGCGGCTCAGTGGGCTCGGTGTGGAGCGGCCGACGGCGTCTGAGAGGACCCGGCGGGCGGCCGACCGGCTGCTGCAGGAACTGCTCGAGGCGGTGCCGGTCGAGGCTGGCGGCCGGGGCGACGACGCCAGGCGGTTCTGGGGAGCGATGGCCGCGCTGCACACGGTCGGCGCGTCGTCCGGAGGCTGGTATGAGCGTCTGGCCCGCGGGATGGGCTGGCCGACCGCCCGCAAGACCGGGCGGGAGAACAGCGGTGGCACCCAGAAGGACCTGCGCGCCGTGCTCGCCGGTCCTGCCGAGGCGGTCGATGGTGTGCGGGTGCTCTGTGTGCTGCGCTTCACCGACGGCGTGAGCCTGCTACTGCGGCTCGAGGACGGCGCCGACCAGTTCGGGCGTCGTGCGCGGGACTTCGAGCTCGTCGACGATGTCGGGACGACCTACTCGCGGGGCGGGGGTGGCGGAACCCGGGTGCGAAGAATCTTGTATCGCACGCCGGCTCCGGCTGACGCCAGGTGGCTGGAATTGCGTCGAGAAGGTCGCGGCCGATCCGGATTGCGCTCTGATGCGCGACGCGGCTTTGGCACGTCTGGAGTGGCTGTTGCGCCAGGCGAGCACCCCCGACCGGCCGCAGCCCGCTTACCTCGAAGGCACGCTGTTGGCCTACCAACACATCGGCCTGCTCTCCGGCAGCGAAGCTGACCGCTGGCGGGTCCGCCTGGCCGGAGCGCCACCGGGGATGCCGAACCCGAGCCGCCTGTCCCCGAGACCGTCCGCGCCGCCGCCGCCCGGTACCTGGAGCGACTGGTGGCGAACGTGCCGCGGCTACGCCGCAACCCGAAGCCCGAGGAGCGCGCCGCCGGCGCCGAATGTTCGAGCGCGCTCGAGACCCTGGGCGCGGTCGGCGTGCTCGATCACCGCGAGCACAGCGAATGGAGTCGGCGCCTGTTGGCCGCGGAGGCGCCCTGGATCGATGAATCGCCGACGCCCGGCGAGGGGCCCTCCGTCATCAGCATCCCCCCGGAGACGCCGGAGGAGGCCGCCGAGGACGCGGCCTTCGAGGCGGCCCGGGCGGCGCGGCCGAAGGCCAAGACGACGCGTCGCGTCGTCACGGGCTCTCCCGAGCGTCACGCCGGGCTGGCCATGATCGCCCTGGCCGCGCACGAGGACGCCACGAGCCTGCACTTCCACTTCGTCGGCGAACCCGCCCCGGCCGACGCGCCCAGCCCGCACTCGATGAGGGCCTTCGATGACGCCCTCGCGACGCTTGTTCCGCCGGCCCTCCGCGACGACCGCGGCACCGCGTACGAGCCGGTGGATCCGCACCTGGTCTCCGCCTCCTCGCACTCGAGCGAGCCCGATAGCGACCCCCGGCAAGTCATCATCGGCGCCTGGCTCTACACCCCCGCAGCGCCCGACCAAGCGGCCACCTTCGAGATCGAGCAAGCGGGCCAACGCTGGACGCTTCCCGCCACCACCTGAGCGGCCCCGGCCGGCGATCCGCCCAAGCGTCCGTTCAGTGCGCCGGGCGACGAGCAAGGTACACGCGCCAACCGTCGATTCGCGCTTCCCCATCCCCCGGGGGGCAGGCGTGGCGGCCGACGTTGCCGAGGCGCTCGCCTCGGACGGCGGCTGTCGCGCGAACGCCGCCCACCGACCGAGCCGCCAAGTAGCCGACAATCATCAGCATGAGGCTGGGCCCCGCTGCGACCGTGATCGCGTCCGTTGGATTCGCGGCCTTGATGGTGAATTACATCGGAGGTGTCGAGGGGCGCCGTTCGGAGCAGGGCTGGTCGCGCTGCGGATGGACGTGGCAGCATTCCGTGCCGCGAGGCCGCTCGAGCGGTCTGAGCTACTTCCCTTCAGCGGCGGCGAGGCTGGAGCGCGGCTCCCCGCTTGGAGATCGCGCCTGCTTGTTGGAGCTTGTGCACGGGCCGGTACAGACCGGTGGGGTCCACGCCGAGCTCGTTGGCGATTTCGCGGACGGTGATGCCCGGGCGCTGGTTGACGAGCCGCAGGACGTCCTGCTGTCGACGCGAGCTGCGGTTCGAGCCGGGTCCGCCGCTTTCGCCCGAGCGCCGCGCCGCGCGCGCACGTGATCTCGGCGTCGTGGCGGCGGACCTCTTCGCCGCCGCGGCGCCACGGCTCTCCTTGCGTGCCGACGGGGCCGACCGCGCCTTGGTCTGCGGGCCGCGGCGGCGCCCCTGGGCGCTTCCGGCCGAGCTGGACCGATGCTCATCGGGGATGGCTGCGTCTTCGGTGGGGTTCAGGCCGAGGCGCTGGACGACCCGCTCGAGCTGCTGGTACTCCTCTACGAGCGGCTTGAGCTCACTGAGGCGCTTTACCACTCGCTCTTCGGCGGCGCGGAACTGATCAAGGGCGGACACGCTTCTCTCCACAACCATTGTGCAAGGTCTACCACGCTCGAAGAGTATTTTCGCAAGTTTTCAAGCCAAAAGTTGCAAGGACCGGCGGTCCGCGAATGACGCCCGGCGCGGCCGACTGTCGCCAATTGACTATCGCCTGAGGGGCGACGCCGCAGTTCCGGGCACCCCGGATCCGCCAGAGCGAGCAGGTCGCGGTCAGTGAAGCTCTGGTGCGCATTGCCGCCAGCGCGGAGTGGTTGTTGTGAGACGCCTTTGAGCGAGCCACCCTGGTGCACGGCGGTGCAGCTTCCGGCCGCGGGTGGGGTGGTCGGGCAGGTTGGTCTCACGGCTCGCTCCCGCCAGGAGGCCGCAGGCACGGTTGGCAGACCCGTGCGGCGGTGGGTGAGGTCCCGGCGGCGGGGGGAGGAGTCGCCGCTTCCGGAGGCGGCCGGGCGGACGGCCGCCGCCGCCCGTATGGCGAGCGTTTCCAGTGCGAGGGGGCGGTTGACCCGGCCACGGCGTGGGCGTTACCTTCGTCGGGCATTGATCTCGCGGACGGGGTAGGTGTTTGGTCGGCGAGCGCGCGCAGGATGGCGACGTGGCCCGCACTGCGGTGCGGGGCGTCCTCGAGGTCGCGGGCGCATGGGCCGGGCGTCTAGCGGTCGTTCTGGTAGCGGGGCTGGTCTTGGTATTTGGTGCAGCGAGCGCGGGGGCGGTGCCGAGCGTCAGCTTCAGGTGCACGCCGGCGCCGCAGGACTGTTCGGGCTGGTATCGGTCGAACGTGTCGATCGACTGGACGGTGCTGCCGTCGGGTTCGGTGGTGGCGGGCTGCCGGGACAGGACCTTTGCGGCCGACACGGCCGGGACGAGCGAGTTCTGCAGCGCCGACGACGGCACCGCGACGGTTACCGTTCAGCTCACGATCCGGGTGGACAAGACGCCGCCGGTGGTAACCGGCGGCCGGCCGATCGCGCCCCGGACGCAAACGGCTGGTACCACCGGCCGGTGGCGACCGTCTCCAGCGGCAGCGATCAGACCTCGGGGATCGAAGCCTGCTTCGGCCACCACCTACGGCGGCCCGGACAGCGCCGCGGCCTCCGTGACCGGCACATGTCGGGACCGGGCCGGCAACCCGAGCGCCCCGCTCGGCTACGGGCTGCGCTACGACGCGAGCGCGCCGGTGCTGACCGGCGCCACCCCGGAGCGGCCGCCGAACCCGGGCGGCTGGTTCAACCGCCCGGTCCGCTTCGACATCCAGGCCACGGACGCCATCTCCGGTATCGCCGACTGCCCGTCGGTCACCTACGGCGGCCCCGAGTCCGTGGCCGCCTCCTTCAGCGCCGGCTGCCGCGACCAGGCGGGAAACCTCGCCAGCCGCTCCTTCGCGCTCAAGTACGACGCCACGGCACCCGTGCTGAGCGAGCTCCGGGCAGCGGGCCTCAATCGCGGCGTGGTCCTCAGTTGGCGAACCGGCGCCGATACCGAGTCGGTGGAGGTTGTGCGCAGCCCCGGCCTGGGCGACGAGCCGGCGACCACCGTGTTCCGCGGCCGCGCCGAGAGCTTCCTCGACGGGCGGGTCGCAAACGGCGTCCGCTACGCCTATGAGGTGCGCGCCCACGACGCCGCCGACAACACCGCCAGCCAGACCACCGCGGCCGTCCCGGTCGCCGCCGGGCCGGACGCCGCCCCGCCCGGCCCCACCGCTGTCACGCCCCTGGGCCCGCGGGCCCGCCGCCGGCGGCTCCTCGCGCCCCGAACGGGGACCCTCGTGCGGCCCGCACACCCCCCGCTGCTTCGCTGGACCCCCGTGCGCGGCGCGCGCTACTACAACCTGCAGCTGTGGCGCCGCGGCGCCAAGATCCTTAGCGTCTGGCCGGCGCGGCCCCACTACCAGCTGAAACGGCGCTGGACCTATAGGGGCCGCAGCTGGCGCCTGAAGCCCGGCCGCTACCGCTGGCTCGTCTGGCCCGGCTTCGGCCCGCGCTCCAAGGCCGACTACGGCCGCCGCATTGGCCCCGGCTGTTCAGGGTAGGGCGCGCCCGAGCCCGCTGACCGCGAGCGGGCACGAGCCGGTCGACACCGGCACGCGCCCACGCCATGCCGCCATCGCAGCACGCTCCTCGTCGAGCGCCGCGGCCTCGGTCGACAGAAGCCTTGGCCGTACCGGCCCGTTCGACCGGCCAAGCTCCCCCCGAATATCGCTCCGCGCGAGCCAACTCACCGCATTCCCTCCCGCGGTGCGATAGCTGACGTGTTGCCGCTGCTTTCACACATGACGACTCGGACGGGTTCGGCGGTGTAGGCGAAGATCGTCAGGGCTGGTCGGCTGCGAGCTCTATCGCGTGGTCATGGCCAACCTGGTGGACTGGGGCGCATCATCCCCGGCTGCACCGAGATCGGGCTCCTGGTCCACGACGGCGACGCGCGAGTGCCGCTCTTCGACACCGCCCGGATCGGTGCCGAGCGGGCGGTCGAGCTGACGCTGACGTGATGCATCGGCGACGACGTTGGGCCGGTGAGCCCGCGAGCCGCGCTCAGCGAGCATCTAGCTCGGAGCCATGCGACAGCCCGTGGCACCTGACGCCGCGACAGCGGCTTAGGGCGCGCAGTCGGAGGGCGAGCGTCGCCCGCACATCGGCGAGCTCCGGCACGGCGTGGACGCTGTTCAGTTGCTCGGGGTCGGTGCGCAGGTCGTAGAGTTCGGTGGCCCCGCCGTCGTACTCGGCATAGAGCCAGCGGGAGGTACGGATCGCGGTCGTTCGCATCGCCGCGCCCCGGGCGACCTCGATGAGCAGCGCTCGACCTCGCCCCAGGCGCGGATCGCGCGCTAGCGGCAACAGCGAGCGCCCGTCTTGCGCGCGCCCGGCTCTGGCCTCCGCGACACCGAGGATCGTCGGCGCCAGATCCGCATTGGTGACCAGTCCGCCCGGCCTCGCCCCGGGCGGCACGCCCGGCCCGCGGATCAGCAGCGGCACGCGGATCGCGGGCTCGTAGATCTGCGCCTTGCCGCGGGCGAGCCTGTGCTCCCCGGCGAGGTAGCCGTTGTCGGAGGTGAATACGATCAGCGTTCGATCCAGTTCCCCCGCATCGCGTAGAGCCTCGACGATCCGCTCGACCCCCTCGTCCACGGCTACCAGCGACTGGAGTCGCTGGCGGTAGAGCGCGTCGATCTTTGCAATCTCCCAGAAACCGAGCCATGGTCGCCGCACGGAGGCGGGCTTGTCGGACACGTCGGCCTCGTTGAAGCTGGCCGGCCGCGGCAGCGTGGCGACGAACGCCCCGCGGTGGCGCGGCGCGACCGAGGGCGTGGCGACGCCGACTGGATCTTCCGGCTCGCGCGGGCCGCCGGTGTGGGGGGCGAGGAAGGCCACCGAGAGGAAGAACGGCTGTGCCGAGTGGGATAGGCGTTCGACGATCTCGGCCGACCGTCGCGCGGTGAAGTCTGTCGAGTACCACTGCGGCTCGTGGTCCCGGCCGTAGGTCCGGAGCGTGCCGTTCTCGTTGACCGTGTAGCCGTAGTAGCGGTAGGTGGTGGGGTCGACCGTCGCGTACCACTCGTCCCAGCCGGGAGGGACCTCGTACGGATCGTCGCGGCCGTAGTGGTTCATGAACTTGCCGACGTGCACGGTGCGATAGCCCGCCTTTTGCAGCCAGGTCGGCAGCCAATTCGACGTGCCGCTCAGCCGCTGCCAGCCGCCGGCCGGCGGGCCGTTGGTGAGCACCCCGTGATTGTGCGAGTACTGGCCGGTGAGAAACGTGGCACGTGAGGGACAGCAGCGCGGGTTATTGACGAAGGAGCTCGTGAAGGTGGCGCCGGCGTCCCCGATGAGCGCCCGGGTTCGAGGCAGCGTGCGCATGGACTTCACCGTCTGATCATCCGTCATGATCACCACCACGTTCGGGCGGCCGCCGGGCTCGAAGGCGTCGGCGGAAGCCGGGCCCGACACCCCGATCATCGCCAGCGAAACCGCGCACAGGGCGCCCAGGGTGAGCGAGTGGAGCGTCTTCATGCGGGTGAGGCCCACCGGGCGCGCCCGGCGGGCGCCGTATGGTAACGGCACGCCCCCCCTCGCGGGCCGGCACACCTTTCCTCGCCGGCCGGGGTTTCAACGCCGTATGCAAGTCAGCCCGAACGACCCGCCGCCGAAGCTACTGAGCCGGCGCGCCCTGATCGGGGCCGCCGGCGCGGGTCTGGCGGCGGGCGCTGGCCTCGCCTGGGATCCAGCACGCGGAGCGCGCGCGCCCAGCGAGCTGCGCAACGTGGTCCTGATCGTGATCGACAGTCTCCGGGCGGATCACCTGCGCTGCTATGGCGCCCATGGCATGCACACCCCCAACCTCGACGAGCTCGCTAGCCAGAGCATGCGCTTCACGAGCGTCTTCCCGGAGGCAATGCCGACAATGCCGGCGCGACGCGCGATCCTGTCCGGCCGGCGCGCCTATCCCTTCCGCGACTGGCGGCCGTGGGCGGGAATGGCGAAGCGCCCCGGCTGGCAGCCGCTGCAACCCAGCGCCGAGACGCTGGTCACCACCCTGCGAGGAGCCGGCTGGTGGACGTCATGCGTGACCGACAACCCCTTCCTCGGCTACGCGGGCCCGCTCGAGCCGTTCCGGCGCAGTCCGCACAGATTCGTGCCCATCGAGGGACAGCGAGGGGAACGCCGTCCCCGCTCGAGCGTGCCCCGCTCCGCCGCGCTCCGACGCCTCCCGCCCGGACCGCTACGCGAGAAGTCGCGAATCAACTCGATCCAGCAGTACCTGGCGAACAACGGGCGCGGACACAGGGAGCACGAGCACGCCGCCGCGCGCGTCTTCCGCTCCGCGGCCGGGCTGCTGCCCGCCGCGAAGCGCCAGGCCCGCTTCCTGATGGTTGTCGACTGTTTCCACCCGCATGAGCCGTGGACGCCGCCGCGTCGCTACCTCGACATGTACGGCGACCCCGACTACCGCGGCTACGAGATCGCCGACGTCCGCTACACCAACGCCTCGAACTACCTGAGCGAGCGCCACGTCAGACGGCTGCAGACCACCTACAAGGCGTGCGTGACGATGACCGACCGCTGGCTCGGCGTCTTCCTCGACCGGCTGTGGAGCCTCGGGCTCGACGACTCGACGGCGATCATGCTGGTCAGCGACCACGGCGTCTTCCTGGGCGAGCGCGACTGGACCGGCAAGGGACCGCACCTGCTCCATCCCGAGCTGATCCACGTTCCGATGCTGCTGCGCGAGCCCGGCGGGGCCGGCTCGGGGACGACGAGCGACTGGTTCGCCTCGACGCACGACGTGGCGCCCACGCTCGTGTCGCTCGCCGGCGCGCGCCGGCCGGCGAGCTTCAGGGGCGTCGACCTGGCGCCGATCCTGGGCGGCGGGGCCCCGGACGAGGAGCGGCACTACGCCGTCGGCGGCTACAGCAACCATTCCTACGTCCGCGACCGGGACTGGGCGTACATGGTCAGAAACGACTGGCGCGAGGAGCGCCTCTACGCCCTCGCGGCCGACCCGGGCGAGCGTCGCAACGTCGCCGAGCGCCGGCGTGGCATCGTCGCGACAATGCGCCGCAGGATCCGCCGAGCCGCCGGCGGCCAACCCCCGTTCTATTCGGACGCCGCCATTGAAGCACCGCCACGCCAGGGCTTTCGCTAGGGGCCGTCCAGGAACGTTATGCCCGAGACCCCATCGCTCAGCGACGCCAGAGGAGATCGGTGCCAGGCGTACCTCCCCGGTCGGCTTGCTCTGCACGCGCTAGTCGATGGAGCAGGACTTCGACCGCCGGCGGCCTCGCCGAGCGCCGCCGGGTCGGCTCGTCGGCGGTGACGTCGTAGACGGCCGGAGTGCCGCGCTCAACCGCCGCGACCGTCGAGGACGAGCATCTCGAGCCGACGCGCGACTGGCTGCCCGTCTCCGGCTTAGCAGGACGAGACGTCAGGCCCAGATCCGTCGAAAAGCAGAACTCGCAGCCCCACGCTGCTCCTGGTCGTCCCAGGCATCAGTCTGGTCGACGTCGGCTGAGACAGCTCCCTCTCCACATTATGTGGAGCGCCTCGCAGCGTGTCAGGGACGTCAGCGGAGCGGGGTTACGCTCGGTTCGTTGACGCGATCGGTGGAGCGGTGTCATCGACGTTGATGACCTCATCGCACTCGGAGCGCGCCCGGCAAGGCCGGCGGAGCCGAGCCGTAGGCGAGCGGAGCCGGCCTGGCGACCCGAGCGCCATCGGGTCGGCCGCCACCGCCTCGCGCGATCAGCGAGTGAAGCCCTCAGACCGCACCAGGCTGCGCGTCGCGCCCAGCGAGACCACGCCGCGAGTGACCGCCGCACGCTGCAAACCGAGGACCTCGGAGGCTCTGCCGATGACGTCGATGACAAGCTCGACCGTGCCACGCCCTCCACAAGCACAGGCGAGCGAGACCGCGCGGCGAGATAACCCCCCGTTCGTCGCTGACATGTCAGTGACGCTAGAACCGCGGCGCCAAGCGGAACAACCCCGGGCGCTCCACATAATCCACAAGACCAGCAGACTCGTCCAACCCAGCCCGCATAGTGGATCGCGGAGCACTTGGCGCGGAACGGAATATTGGCGCTGGCGGAGCGGCAGCTGGCGGCGGTGGAGGCGATTTACGGACGCCGTCGGCAACGCTGGCGCTGCTCCACGAGCACGGCCACCCGCTCGGAGGGCCCGGTAGCGGAGTGAGCCGCCTCGCCGGATCAAGGTTTCGGGCGGCTCAGCGGGGCATCTCGTCTCGAGAGGCCGGCCTCTCGAGGCCTTGACGCGGCACCCGGCGGCGGAATAGGGTCGTCGGCTGTGCTCCGACGCGCGGTGCTGACGCTGGTCCTCAGCTGTCTGACGCTCGCGTTCGCATCCGCCGGCGCCGGCGCGCAGGACAAGGACGGCCGCCCGGAGAAGCCGCTCACGACCCTGGAGGTGAGGGGCATCGCTCCGCCCCACGTTGTGAAGGGGACTGACCGTCGTCGGCACATCGAGTACGACCTGGCGATCACGAACGTGTTCACGGCCGACGTGACCCTGACCTCGCTCGAGGTGCGTGACGTGAGGGGCGGACCACTTCTGAGGCTCGAGGGGGAAGCGCTTGCCGCGGTCACAACCAAGTTCATCGACGCGACGCCGACAGCCACGTTGGAGCCGTCCCAGACCGTTCAGACGATCGTCGACGTCACCCTCCCCCGCGGCGCGCAGGTGCCGGCGCGGCTCACTCACAGAGTGGACTATGCGTTCCCACCGGACGCCCTCTTCTACCAGCTGATCGGGAGCCGGCAGGTCGACGGGCCGGTGCTGCGAGTCGAGCGACGCAAGCCGATCGTGGTCTCGCCGCCCCTGAAGGGATCCGGCTGGATCGCCACCAATGCCTGCTGTGAGCCCTCCTCGCACCGCTCGTTCGTGCTCTCCGCCAACGGCAGCTTCGTGACCCCCGAGGTCTTCGCTATCGACTTCATCCGAGAGGTGGACGGCCGCGTCGGCGAGGGCGACGGCGCTGAGAACAATGAATGGTTCGGATATGGCCAGCCGGTCGTGGCCGCCGCCGGAGGGCGGGTCGTCAAGGTTAGAAACGACCTGCCGGACATCCCTCCTGGCACCCCGATAACCGACAACCCCACTGTTAAGAACGTCGACGACCTCGGGGGCAACCACGTCCTCATCCGCATGCAGGCCGGCGTCTATGCGCTCTACGGGCACCTGATCCCGGGATCGGTACGCGTGAAGCAGGGCGATCGGGTCAAGACCGGCGAGCGGCTCGGCTCGCTCGGCAACACCGGCAACACTTCCGCACCGCACCTGCACTTCGGTCTGATCGACGGGCGCGGGCTGCTCGCCTCCGACAGCCTCCCGTTCGTGATCGACCGCTTCACCTACGGCGGGCAGGCAGAGCTAACTGCAAACTTCCCCGACGTCGATATCACCGGGACGCCGCGCCCGGTCCGAAAAGCGCACCCGCTCACGGACTCGATCGCGAACTTCTCGCCGTAGGACGAGCAGCCGCCGCGGATCGGCGACTGGTGCCGCGGGTCGGCAGTGCTGCTCCGCGAGGAAGGCGAGTCTGCGAATCGCGGCGACAAGACGAATGCAATGGACGAGATCCGGGCGTGAGTTCTCGCGTGATCCTGCTCGGCGGTGCACCCGGATTCGTCGAGGAGGAGCGCTGCCGCCCTCCGCTCTCGCTGCTCGTCTGTTGACGGCGTGCGCTGTGCTGCCCCGTCGCGGTGCTTGCTCTGCGTCGCAAAGCA
>Ga0081538_10003071_pt1 | contig 15890 bp, 13 predicted proteins | sample TabmetS5T2R1_FD_71022 | JGI IMG/M metagenome (GOLD analysis project Ga0081538, IMG submission 71022) | Tabebuia heterophylla rhizosphere microbial communities from the University of Puerto Rico - S5T2R1 | ecosystem: Host-associated > Plants > Roots > Rhizosphere ... | reverse complement strand
CCACCGGCCGGACCAGCCGCCCGGCGGGTCGGAACGATGAGCCGCTGGTGGCGGTGGCTGGGCGCCGCCTGCCTGGTCTCGTTCCCGCTGCTGTTCATCGTCGTTGCCGGGACCGGCATCCATCCCGGCCCCTCGGGGACGGTCCAGGAGCAGATCCAGCTGGTGGCCGCCGCCGAGGCCCGCTGGCGGCTGGTCCACCTGATCTTGGCCGCGGCCAGCCTGTTCGGCATCGGCGCGGTGGTGACGCTGTGGATGACGGCCGTCAGGGGGCGGTCGGGGGTCCTGGCCTGGGTCGGGGACCTCGGACTGGTGTTCGGGGTGGCCGGGGCGGCGCTGCTGTCGGGGGTGGTGCTGATGGAGGCCGGGCTGGTGGCGCCCCTGGCGGCGGCCTGCGCACAGTCGCCAGCCTGCCTGGCCCCCGAGGGTGCGGCCGAGGCCATCGCCGGCCTGGGCTGGAATAACGTGGACCCTTTGACGTGGGCCGGGGGGCCGCTGGCGACGGGCCTGCTCCTGCTTGGCCTGGTCGGCGGACTGGCGCGTTCGCTGCGGGTCTGGGAAGCGGCGCTGCTGGTGCTGGCCGCGATCGGGCTGCTGTTGACCAATCCCGGACTGCACGCTCCGGCCCACTATCCGCTGGTGTTCGTCCTGGTGGTGTTCGGGAGCCTGGCCATCCGGTGGCTCACCAACGAGGTGGCCCACCCGGGTCGATCACCGGCAGGACCGGCCACCCGGGACGCTCCGGCGGCCCCCGGCTAGGGCTGGCGAGCACGAACCCGCCCGTACGGCTGTCGGGTTCCCATGTGAGCATCTGGACATGCGACCCACCCTGCCAGGATGAGGTGGCAAGGTCAGGTGCAGGAGGGGACGAGGTTGTCGGAGCGATCAGGAACCCTGGCTGACGATCCGTTCGGTGGTCGGCACCCGACCAGTCACGAACGGCTGACCGGACTGCCCTGGGATGCGTCCTACCACGACGGCCCGGCGCCGTGGGATGTTGGCCGGCCGCAGCCAGCAATCGTGCGTCTGGCAGCCGACGGCGGATTCTCCGGAGCGGTGCTCGATGCGGGCTGCGGGACCGGCGAGAACGCGCTGCACGTCGCCTCGCTGGGATTGTCGGTGCTGGGCGTTGACGTGGCCGAGACGGCACTGGCGATCGCCCGAGCCAAGGCCGACGACCGTGGGATCGAGGTCGAGTTCGTGGTGGCTGACGCGTTCCGGCTGGAGCGGTTGGGGCGCAGGTTTGCGACGGTGCTGGACTGCGGACTGTTCCACACCTTCGACGGCGAGGAGCGACCAGGATACGTGGCCAGTCTGGCGTCGGTGACCGAGCACGACGGAACCCTGTATGTGTTGTGCTTCCGTGACGATGGTCCCGAGACTGGCCCGCATCCCATCAGTCAGGACGAGCTGAGAGCGGCGTTCAACCCCGGCAATGGATGGAAGGTCGCCGCCATCGACCCGGACCGGGTCCAGACCAGATACCACGACGACGGCGCCCCGGCCTGGTTGGCGACCATCAAACGGATCTAGACGCCGTCGCCGGGCGCGGACGCCGGCACCGGGGCCGGAGGCCACTACGTCGCCAGGCCAGCGCCACGAGCCAACGGTCTACCCGGCATGGCTGGGTGGTGGCCCTGGCCGCATCCCCTTCGAGGGATGCCGGTCCGCGCCCGGCTCCATAACGTGGTCAGGGGACACGACGCGACGACCGAGGAGGTCACGGTGATGAGGCGAGAGAAGGGCTCCTTGAGCACCTCCACACCTCGCCCAGGGGGGCATGAGGTGCCCGACTGGGGGTCGTTGGGGCGGAGGATCGATGGGGCGGTGGCGGTTCCTGGGTCGGCGGCCTACCAGGCGTCGGGGCCGCCGTTCAACGCCCGGTTCCGGGACGTCCGGCCGTCGGCCATCGTGTCGTGTGTGAGCCCGCAGGACGCCGGGGAGGCGATCTTGTTCGCTCACCGGCATGGTCTGGAGATGGCGACCCGCGCCGGAGGGCACAGCTTCGCGGGCCACTCCTCGACCCGAGGCGTGCTCGTCGACGTCTCGCCGATGCGGTCGGTGACGGTGGCCGCGGGCGTGGCCACGGTGGGCGCCGGTGCACGCCTGGGCGAGGTCTATGAGGCCCTCCAGGACCACGACCTCACGATCCCCGGCGGCACCTGCCCGCCGGTGGGGGTGGCGGGGCTGACCCTGGGAGGCGGCCTCGGGATCCTCGGACGCAAGTACGGTGTCACCTCCGACCATCTCATCGGGGCCGAGGTCGTGCTCGCCGACGGCCGCATCCTCCACTGCGACGACCAGCACGAGCAGGACCTGTTCTGGGCGCTCCGCGGCGCCGGCGCCGGCAACTTCGGCGTCGTGACAGCACTCGTCTTCCGGGCCGTGCCTGCGCCCCAGACCACCACCAACGTCCATCTCACATGGCCGTCCGCACAGGCCGCCGCCGTCATCGGAGCCTGGCAGCGGTGGGCCCCGACCGGACCCGACGAGCTGGCCGCGAGCCTGAAGATCACCACCGGCGACGACCCCGACCGGCCTCCCGCCGTCGACGTCTACGGTGCCTTCCATGGACCCCGGGCCGATGCCGACAAGCTGGTCGAGGAGCTGGTCGGCCGAGTCGGTTCGGACCCCACCACGGCCAGCCTGACGCCCTTGACCTGGCCGCAGACCCGGAAGTTCTGGGCGCAGCTGGGCGACACCGACGACGAGTCCAACGGGCCCTCGATCCCCCAGCCCACCGACGAACAGTCGTGCCTCTACGCCAAGTCGGAGTTCTTCGCCCGCCCCCTCCCGGCAGAGGCCGTCGGCGCGCTGCTGGAGGCCTTCCAGGTGGGACGGGCCGCCGGGGAGGCCCGCGAGCTGGACTTCATGCCCTGGGGCGGGGCCTACAACCGCCGCCCACCCCAGGCCACCGCCTTTGTCCACCGCGACCAGCTCTTCCAGCTCAAGCACGCCGTGGTGGTGGCCCCCGACGCCCCCCCAGCGACCCAGGCCGCGGCCCATCAGGCGGCCACCCGATCCTGGGCCTCGGTCCACCAGTGGGGCTCCGGGCGGGTGTTCCAGAACTTCGCCGATCCCGAGCTGGAGCACTGGGCAGAGGCCTACTACGGCCCCAACTACCCGCGCCTGGTCCAGGTCAAGGCACGGTACGACCCATCGAACCTCTTCCGGTTCCCGCAGTCGCTACCCCTCCGCCCGTGAGCGGGTCGCCGCTGGTCGGTTCCGGACTCTGATGTACGAGCCGTTCCACCAAGAACGGCATGACGGTACGATTCGGTTAAAGGTTGACATTGACGCTAAGTTGGCGTGAAGTGTCACAGGAGCTCTCTGCTCGAGTTACCCGGATCGGACTGATGGCCTGACGGGACGGTTGGAGAACGGCTGGGGGGACGATGCCGTTCGTCGCGAAGTTTGCGGCTCCCAACGAATGGAATTCCGCCGCGGCTCACTGGACGTTCGATCGGGCGGCTGCGGGGGGCCTCACTCTCTTCACGGCACCTGCCGGCTATCTCCTGGCGGAGGGGCTGTCCGATTCGCTCCGACAGCAGGGCCGCCAGACGCACTGGATCCGGCTAGGGCCCGAGGATCGTGATCCGGGGACATTGCTCCTATCGATTCTCTTCGCCATCAGGCACCAGCATCCCACGTTCGGGATGTCGACCCTTGAGCTGATGCGGCGTCGCCCCGGCCCGGTCATGGGCTGGCAACCGTTGTTCGGGCGGCTCGCAGCCGAACTGGCCGAGGCGATGCCGGGACCTGCCGCACTGGTATTCGAACACGTCCACCATCTTCGGCGGGCCCGGGACACGCTGGCCGTCCTCGGCAGGACGCTCCTGCCCGCGCTCAACCTTGATACCGCCTGCGTCCTCATGAGCCATGAGGACCTGCCACCGGCCGGCCTGCCCCCCAGCATGGTGCGCCGCTCCACGTGCGACCTGCGTCTCAACGCAGCCAATGTCCAGCAGCTGTTGCAGCGGAGCGCCCCCGCGCTTGGGCGCGAGTCGGCCCTACGCGCCGCCGCGCTCTGCCGTGGTGCTGCCGCCACCTTGGCCGGCATCTGGGAGGCGTCCGCCCTCCTGGGCGCGACAGTGGTCGAGCGGGCAGTCCATCGAGCCCGCCGCGTGCAGGACCTGCTCACCGCTCTGACGAACGTCTGGCTCCAGATGATCGGCCCCGAAGCACGTCGTGCCGTCGGCCTGACCCTGCGGCTGGAGTACAGTCATCCGACCCTGACTGGGGCAGTCTTGGGGGGGACCCTTCTGCCGCCAGGCCCTTGGTTCCAGTCGCTGGCCGGCGACTGGTCCCGGGTCCGCCCGGTCTGGCGCGACCCGCTCTGGTCGGTGCTGGCCCCAAGCCGGCTACCCGGCCGTGACGTGCTTCATCGGGCAGCCGACTATCTTGTTGACTGGGGCGCCGCCGAACGGGCCATCCCTCTCTACCTGGAGCTATCGGATGCGACCTGCGCCGGCCGGGCTCTGGCCAGCGAGGCTGACCGCCTTGTTGACCTCGGCCAATGGCACTCCCTGGATGATTGGCTTGCTCGCCTGCCGGATGACACGCTACGTATCGAACCGCGACTACTTCAGCACCAGGCCGAACTCGCGGTGGCCAATGGCCGAGTGAAGGACGCTGAGCGATGCTTCTCGGCGGCCGCGTCGATGTTCGCAGCCCGTTCAGACGCGGACCGAGCATGCCGGAGCATGCTGGCCGAGAGTGTCCTGGCCGCCCGGCGCAAGGATCTTGCCTTCGCCAAGGCCCGGGCCCAGGCGGCCAGCGCCCTGGCCGATGCATCCGGCCTCAACCACCAGCAGGTGTGGGCATCATGGCAACTCAGCTGCGTGGCCATGGCCACAGAGGATCTGGACAGCGCCCTGGCCCACCTGAGCCGGGCGGCGGCGATCGCCTCCCGGATCGGCGAGTCGGCCATGATCGACCTCGTGGTGGAGGCGGAGCGGCTCGGTACCCACCTGGTGCAGTTGCAACGGGAGCGCAAACGCCACTGGGAGGCCTGGACCGACCTTCACTTCGCCGAGCAGGAGACCTCCACCCGCGTCGCCGAGCATCTCGGCGGCGGACTCGACCGGGCCGGCGGGCTTCTCCACGCCTACGGCTGGTCGGGCACACCGCTGGCGTTCAAGGTCCCAACACCCGATCCACCGATGCGAGACGGGGCGGCGCTCGATGCCCCCTCCTTGTGGCATCGGTTCCGCTCAGCCGGGCAGACCCGCCGGCAGACGGCTGCCCCGGCACCGCGACCGCCCGAGCGGCCAGCCACCGACCACCGTCCTCTCTCGCTCTCCGCCCGGCGTTCTGCCGACTCCGGCCTTCCTCCACAACCGCAGCCGGCCGCTCCGCGGCTCGCCGTCCGTCTCCTCGGTCAGTTCCTGGTCAGCCTTGACGGGGTGGTGGTTGCCGGCTGGTCGAGTAAGCGGGCACGGGAGGTGTTCAAGTATCTGGTCATCCATCGCCAACCCTGGCCAACGCGGGAGCAGATCATGGAGGTGTTCTGGCCGGCGTCGCCGCCGGAGGCCGCCCGCAACAGCTTGAATGTCGCCATCCACGGGCTCCGCCGGGCCTTGCGGGCGGCGGCCGACGTCCCGGTTGTCACTCTGGAGACGGGAGCCTACCGGCTCGATCCGAGCCTAGAGCTCTGGGTTGACGTGGACGAGTTCGAGCAGCATGTCGAAGTCGGCCACCGCCTTGAGGCGGCCGGCGAGCTGGATGCGGCGGTCGGCGAGTATGAGCTGGCCACCGCCCTCTACCAGGGCGACTTCCTCGCTGACGACCCGTACGAGGAGTGGCCGGTGCTGACGAGGGAACGCCTTCGGGTGATCCACCTTGACACGCTCGACCGGCTGAGTCGCCTGTACTTCACCCAGCGCCAATATGGATCCTGCATCACCCTGTGCAACCTCATCGTCCAGCTTGATCCGTGCCGGGAGGACGCCCACCGCCGGCTTATGCGCTGCTTCAGCCGCCAAGGCCAGACGCATCTGGCGCTGCGCCAGTTCGAGGTGTGCGCCGACACCCTCCAGGCCGAGCTGGCCGTCGACCCGGACCCGACCACGGTCGCCCTCAGGGACCAGATCCGCTCGCACCAGACTGTCTAGGGGTGCGCAAGTGTCGAGGACGGGTTACCGCTGGGCCTGGGTTCGCTGGTTGAGTCTTCAACCTGTGGGAGCCTGACTGGGACCGGGCGCTGCCAGCGGAGGTGCGCCAGTTCAGCCCGACGCATCCCCGCTCGGGTACCGCCGTGCCCACGCGCAGTTCTTCGGACAGGGCTGGACGGTCAACCACACGGCCATCCAACGGCTATGGCGTGAGGAGGGCTTGCAGGTGCTTACCCGGCGCCGCAGACGCCAGCGCCTCGGCGCCTCCAACTGCCATCGATCAACTGGCGGCCCTCTTGAACGACCGTGGTTGACCGCTGCGTACTGCTGGTGACCGCTGCTCATGGCACGCGGATGGCACGGCCGGCGAGAATGAGGTGTTCACATTTGGCGGCGACGGTTGGCGGGTCGCGCAGCCGGGTGGGAACTCGGCCGGCCGGGCACGGCAAGGTGGGTCCTCATACAGCACCTTCAGACCTTATTCGGTAAGCTCTGTGAGGCATTCTCTGCAACCGGACTGTGGAGTGTTGCCAACTATGAAGTACAGCAACCGTGTCTCGTCCCAGCCGGGCCATGTCTCCTCGGTGTGTGTCTGGATGTGTACGACACGCGTCCGGCGGATGCTGCCATCATCTGCCAACAGCAATTGCACTACAAAGGTAGCATAGGGGTGTGTTCTCATGGTCACCGCGCGTCTTACCGTCGTCGTCATTGACCAGGCCGGGTAGCGAATTCAATTTCGCTCGTCTGGCCCCAAATCCGGCGGCGCCGACCCAGTGCGGGGCGGCGCCGCCGGCGTTGTGGCAGATCGTCAGAAGCCCACGAGAGTGAACGGCTCGCCCTCGAACACTACCGTGACTTCGTTGTTCGCGCTGAAAAGGTCGGCGTTGTAGTGGAAGCGCCTAAAGGTGCCAGCCGGGATCGCGCCGGCAGGGATTGAGATATTGAAGCGGAAGATGCCGTCCGCCTCGCCAGCACCGGTCTTGACGAAGTCGTTGCCGACCTTCTTCCAGCCATTGGCGGCGTTCCAGTTCTCGTTGAGCACCCCCGGATTAAACCCAGCTGGAACTGCGCCACCGTCGTCGCTGACGGCGTAGATGTTCAGCGTGTATGCGGCGCCGCTGTTGCCGAGGGGGTCGCCTGCCTCGGCCTCAAGGATGAGGTCGAACTTGCTGGGGTCCGGGACGCCGGCGTTAGGACTCTCGTCCGCAACGAGGCCGCCATCCTGCGTTGTATACAGGTTTGCGATTCTGGAGTCTTGTCCGTTCATATGGCTCTCCTCAGGGCTGGGTTAGTTGGCGGGCCTGCATCAACCGCCAGGCCATGCCGGTATAGAAAGAACAGTGAGCTTTCGACGAAAGAGACGATTTGATTCGCACTCATCAGGAGAGCGTAGTACCGGAGAAGATGGCCTTGCACGGCCGCGATATCGTTAAGAGTGACAGTGAAGGTCGCTATCTTACTCGGCCAACCATCGACACCGTCGAACTGCTCCAACCTCTTCTGCGTAAAGTTATTGCTCTCGCTGTGAGGATTGGCTCCCGTCGTGACGTCAGACGCCAGGATCTCTAGCGAATATGGTTGGCCGGTCGTGCTGAGCAGCCTTCCTGCTATTCCCTCAACGACAACCCTAAACTGGTTGCCCTCTCCTATTGTCAGGGGTATGTCACTGGGGACGCCGCCACCCATCGCTCTCGTTGTTATTCGTACGAGCTTTGCACTATAGGCGTTTATCATTTGCGAGCTCACGAAGCAGGGAGTGGCGATCGGTAAAGGTGGTACCGCTCGTGGTCAAGAATGCTCACTTAGTCGAAGCCATAGACCATCCTTTCTCGCATGGCGAGGTCATTCGGATCCACCTAGGTACACAAGCTGATGGTGTGCGAATGCCTCAGCGCTCGCTTCTGCGTTGGCCCCTCTGCGCAAGCGCTTGGGCGATCACCTCCCTTGTGCCGCCGGGTGCGGTAGTCGTCATCCTTCCGCCACTGTTGCTTGGGTTGGCTCTATGGGTCACCTGCTGGCTACTGTCGGTGCGGTGCTCCAAGCCAGGCAAGCCAAACAGATGCCGCTTAACCGACGATTAATTGGCGCTTAATCTGGCCGGTGGCCGAAATTAATTCGTGGCCGACGGTCTCGTGGCTGCTGTGGGTGAGGCCGACGATCTCGTCGGCCCAGGCGAGTAGGCCGCGGGCGGCCTTGGGGGTGTAGAGAAAGTCTCCCAACTCTCGCCGCCACTGAGTGGTGTAGTTGCTGGCGGACTGCTGGCAGCTCTGCCAACACCGCCGCGCGGTCCACGCACAGCAGACATCGTCAGCCGAACAGGGTCCGAGCGCGGTCGGCGATGAGGTCGGGGCGCTCCTCCGGCATCCAGTGACTGCAGCCCCGGATGACCTCGAGGGAGAGATTGTCGCCGTGAGCCTCAAGCTCCTCCAGGACCGCTAGCGGGATGTAGAAGTCGTCGGCGCCGAACAGCAGCCGGGTCGGAGCCTCCAACCGCCGATCGGCGTAGGCGCGTCGCAGCAGGACCACCCGGGCCGTCTGGAGGTAGTAGCGGTACAGCCGGGATGCCGCCGCGGCTCGGGCGCGGTCGCGGAACTGCTCGGCGTAGAGCGCCGCGTCCTCGTCGGCGAACAGCGCCGCCTGGCCACCCAGCCGCAGGAACCAGGGGACGAACCTCGGATGGCCAACCACGCGCTCGCCCAGGACGGGGATTGCTACCAGGCCCGCGTACCAGGCCCGCCGCAGGCCGGCCACGGTCCGGGCGTTCAGCCGTATCCACGGGCCGGGCGTATTGGCCAGCAGCAGCCGGTCGACCCGCTCCGGGTACCACAATCCCAGGAGGATCGCCGCGAACCCTCCCCAGTCGTGGCCGACCACATGGGCGCGGGTGAGGCCGAGGGCGTCCAGCAGGCCGACCGCATCGGCGGCGAACCCGGCGGCGCTGTAGCCGGCGCCGGGGGCCTCGCTCCATCCGAAGCCACGCAGGTCGGGCACGAGCAGGCGGTAGTGGTCGTGGAGCCGCCCGATGACCCTGCGCCAGCACCACCAGTGCTGTGGCCAGCCGTGGAGCAGCAACACCGGCGCACCCGTGCCCACCTCGGCCACATGCAGCCGGACCGGCCCGGCACTGCTCAGGACGTCCAGCCAGCGGTGGTCGACGCCAGGCAGGGCCGGAAGCCCGTCTCCTCGCGCTGGCGAGGTCGAGATGGCCATGACCTCAATCTGTCACCGCCGCGCTGTGGCGCCAAGCGCACGCGACGGTTCTCACGAGCAGTCCTATCCTTTTCCTCTTGCAGGGGAGGGCGGATGGGCCAGGCATCCGGAATTATTCGTGGCGGCGGCAACGCCACCGGTGGGCAGCGCGCCCACGCCGTCGTGGTGGGTGCAGGGGTGGCGGGTCTGTTGGCCGCACAGGTCTTGGCCAGCCACTTCGAGCAGGTCTCGGTGGTCGACCGCGACCGGTTCCCGGACCAGCCAGGCTTCCGGCGAGGCGTGCCACAGTCCCGGCATCTCCATGTGCTGTTGGGTCGTGGCCTGGAGTGCCTGGAAGAGCTGTTGCCCGGTTTCGAAGCCGACCTGGCCGCGGCCGGGGCGCCAGTGGTGGAGGGATCCGAAAGCCTGTGGCTGAACGCGGCCGGCTGGTGCCGTCGATACCCGTCACCGATCCGGTTGCTCGGCGCCAGCCGGGAGCTCATTGAATGGCAGGTACGGACCAGAGTCACGGCCCAGGCCAACGTCCAGGTGCTGGAAGGGTGCGAGGCCATCGGCCTGCTCACCGACCCCAGCAGGGATGCGGTGACCGGCGTCCGGCTGCGCTCCCGCGACGGCCACGCGGAGCAGACCGGCCCTGCCACTGACGTGGCGGCCGATCTCGTGGTGGACGCCAGTGGCCGCCAGTCCCGTGCCCCACAATGGCTGGCCGCGCTCGGCTACCCGCCGCCAACCGAGACCAGCATCAACTCCCACCTCGGCTACGCGAGCCGCCAGTACGAGATACCGGCCGGCTTCCAGACCGACTGGCGGATGCTCGTGATCAACGCCAAGCCGCCTGCGAACGCCTGCACCGGCGCCCTGGTGCCGATCGAAGGCGGCCGCTGGATGGTCGCGCTGATCGGCGCCGGCCGCGACTACCCACCCACCGACGAAGCCGGGTTCCTCGAGTTCGCCCGCGGCCTGCGCAGCCCGTTGCTGTACGAGACCATCAAGGATGCCAAGCCGGCCTCGCCGATCTACAGCTTCCGCAACACCGACAACCGACGGCGCCACTTCGAACGGATGCGCCGGTGGCCGGAGCGGTTCGTGGTCATCGGGGACGCCAGCTGCACCTTCAACCCGATCTACGGTCAGGGCATGACCGTGGCCGCCATAACTGCCGTCGTCCTCGACCACATCCTGACCAAGCACCGGCGACGCTCCGATGCGGGCCTGCTCGGTCGGGCGAAGCAGCTCCAGCGGCAGCTAGCCAAGTCCAACGCCGGCGCCTGGACCATGGCCACCACCGAGGACCTGCGCTATCCCTGGACCGAAGGCGCACGGCTCGACCCGGCCACACGGATCATGCACCGCTACGCCAGCCGGGTGCTCGAGGTCGCCAACGGCAACCCGAAGGTCAACTCCGCCTTCGTCAACGTCGTCAACCTACGGCACCCCCCGACCTCTCTCTTCCACCCCAGGGTCCTGCTCCCAGTCCTGGCCCGGTACCGAGCCCCACCCGTCACCGACCCACCGACCACCCACCACGCAGACGCCGCATCGACCTAACCGACGGCCGTAGACCAGGCCCACCAAGCTGGCAAGCGGAGCGGCAGCCTCATCCGTTGGCTCATTGCGACGGACACAACCCAGATCGCACAAGCCGGTCAGCGCAGGCCTTCTGATCGCAGGCTCCACGTCTGGCCTCTGCCGTGATGGGAGCGCGGGCACCACACGCTCACTCATCCGCCAACGCTCTGCAGCACAACGTCGCAGCCGGCTGTTCGGCGCCCGCCCCGACCCGCTCCTTGCCCTGCCGGACGACCTTGCGCGCTAGGCTGGCAGCGGGCTTGGCCGGGCGGTGTGGGTCCGGAGCGCCCGGCGCCGGTCCACACCGGTGACCGGGAGCGTCCGTCTTGGGGTGGCAACGCACGCCGTGGGTCAGCCGACCGGGTCACCACGGTCGAGGTCTTCTTCGATGTCGTTTCGTCTTCACCCTGACCCAGGTCACCCGGATCCTGGAGGCGGACCTCCTGGGTCGACCGCCGCTATCACCCCACCCGGACACTTGACGCGGCGGAGTGAGGGCCGGACCCGCCGCCTGCACACGATCTACCCGGGCGTGAGCGCTACCAGCAGGATCGGCCCACCTGGATACATCACGGCCAGCCAACCAAGCCGGCCAGCGGACCCGCGGCGGGCAGGGCCGGCGCTTGACCGCCCGAGCCCACCGCGGGAACAGTTGCCCGATGACCAGGCGCCAGGAGACGACCCTCGACTCGGCCGCCGACCCGGCCGAGGTGACGGCGGCCCGGGCCGGCGACCGGGACGCGTTCGGGGCGCTGTTCGACCGCTACCGCCACGAGCTTCAGGTCCACTGCTACCGGCTGCTCGGGTCCTACGTCGAGGCCGAGGATCTGCTGCAGGAGACGTTCGAGCGGGCCTGGCGGAGCCTCGGCCGCTTCAAGGGCGACTCGTCCCTGCGGGCCTGGCTGTACCGGATCGCCACCAACGCCTGCCTGGACGCGCTGCGGCAGCGGGGCCGCCGCCGGGTCCTGCCGTTCGACGTCATGGAGCCCGTGCGGCCCGGTGAGCCCCTGCCGGAGGCCGCCGGCGAGCTGTGGCTGGAGCCGTTCCCCGACCACGGCCTCCGCGAGGCCGGCCCGGCCGCCCCCGACCCTGGCGAGGCGGTCGTGCAGCGGGAGACGATCGAGCTGGCGTTCCTGGCCGCTCTGCAGCACCTGCCGCCGCTGCAGCGGGCGGTGTTCGTGGCCCGCGACGTGAACGGCTGGTCGGCCAAGGCCACCGCGATCCTGCTCGGCACCAGCGAGGCGGCGGTCAAGAGCGCCCTGCAGCGGGCGCGGGCCACCATGCGGGCCCGCCTCCCCCAGCGCCGCGACGACTGGGCGCCGCCGGCCGCCGTCGCCGCCGACGAGCGGGAGGTGCTCCAGCGCTACGTCGACGCCCACCTGAGCGGCGACGTCGAGGCCATGGCCGAGGTCCTCGCCGACGACGTCCGGGCCGCCTACCCGCAGATCCCCCTGTGGTCCGACTCCCGCGACGCGTTCATCCAGGCGACCAGGGAGTTCGCCCCGCCCGGCGAGTACCGGTTCGTGGCCACCAGCGCCAACCTGCAGCCCGCCGTGGCCATCTACCTCCGCCCGCCCGGCGAGGCCGAGTTCCACCTCACGGCGCTGGAGGTCCTGCGGGTCGAGGGCGGCCGGATAACCGAGATCGTCGACTTCTCCCTCCCCGAGCTGTATCCCGCCTTCGGCCTGGCCGCCACCCTGCGCTGAGCCGGTCCCTCCGCGAGCGATTCCTTTCGCGGCCCCCGTTCGTCCCCATACCGACGGCCGCACAGGGCGGCCCGACGCAGAGGAGGACGCGATGAGCGGCTACGACCAGTCCCAGCCCCCGACCCCGGCGGCGGACCTGCGAGCGCTCGGCGAGCGGGTGCTCGGCACCTGGCGCCACCAGGGCGGGGCCGAGGGCACGGTCCGGTTCGAATGGCTGGAAGGCGGGTTCTTCCTGGTCCAGCACGTCGACCTCGAGCAGTCCGGCTACCGGATCAAGGGCATCGAGCTCATCGGGCACCTGCGGCCGTTCGGCCAGCCCCCCGACCAGGCGATCCGCTCCCGCTTCTACGACAACACCGGCAACACCCTCGACTACGTCTACGAGCTGGACGGCGACGACCTGACGATCTGGGGCGGAGAGAAGGGGTCCCCGGCCTACTTCAAGGGCACCCTCAGCCCCGACGGCACCACCCTGGCCGGCGCCTGGAGCTACCCCGGAGGCGGTGGCTACGAGGTCAGCAGCACGCGGGTCGAGGACTGACCGCTACCGACCATCAGCGATCTGTCCGAGGCGCTGCTGGCGAGCCGCAGCGCGATCACCCAGGCTGTCGTGCTGTTGGAGAGTCGGGGGCAGGTTCAGCGGTCCCGCGCACGTGGCGAGCGTGTAGATCGGATTACTGCCCGCCTGGATGCCTCAACATTCGAGCGGGACTTCGACCCGACCGGCTTCGCCGACACGGCAGCACTGCTCAGGCGCGGAGTCGCCCTGCTGACCCACGACGACTCTGGCCGACGCGAAGCCTTGGAGGAGTACGCCGCGCTGCACGACTTCCTGGCCGAGAAGTTCCCGCTCCTGAAAGAGGAATGGCTCGCCCGCCGCGCGAGCGGCTGGCTCATCAGCACCATCCGCGGCCTCCTCGCCGACACCCCCGAGGACCCGGGGAAGAGGGTTCGAGCCGGGTGACTAGGAACCGACGCCGAGGGCGGTGAGCAGGACCAGGACGAGGGTGGCGACCGCCAGCAGGCCGTGCAGGTAGACCACGGCGACCGGGAAGTGCTGCTCTGGCGGGCGGCCGACGTCAGTGCCGGGGGCGGCGCTGGTCTCGCCGGCGGCGACCGCGACCCGGTCCTGGCGCCAGCGGGCCACCATGGTGAGCCCCAGTGCGGCCACGACCACCAGGATTGCCAGCGCGACCCAGGTCAGGGCGTCGGCGTCGGTGACCAGGTAGATGATCCAGATCACCAGGCCGGTCGCGGCGAGCAGGAAGTGCCCGAAGATCAGGCCCGGTGGGAAGCGGCTGGCGCTGGTGTCGCGGGCCCGGAGCCCACCCCGGCTGAGCCAGGTACCCAGCAGGACGGCACCGCCAAGGGCAGTGATGATCCAGGTAATGAGGGCTGCAACGCTCATGACTGCCTCCTGTCCCGTGCGGAGTGGCCGGTCATTGGTAGGCCTCGGCTTGGGTGGATTCCTCGGCGACGCGGACGCCATGGCGGTAGGCGAGCTGGCCGCCCAGCCAGCCCGACACGGTCAGCACCCCCAGGGCCACCCCCGACAGGATGATCAGCCCGATCGCCACCCCATCGGTCTGCTCGAGCCGGCCTCTCCGGAGCAGGAACGCGCCGACGTAGAGAGTGACCACGACCAGGTTGAGGGTCATGTGGAGCAGGCCGGTGCGAAACGCCCGGGTGCCGGTGGGAATAGCGAACAGGTCCAGGAAGCCGAGCAAGGCGGCGGCCGCCGCGCCGAGCAGGCCCAGGCCGATCAGCCAGAAGGCCCCCTTGGCAAAGACGGTCGGCTCGCCTGCCAGGCGGGAGGCGACGTCGAAGACGAAGCTGGCCACCCAGGCACCGATCGGCACCGTGACCAGGATGGGATGCAAGGGGTGCCCATAGGGGCCGGCCAGCCGGCTCACCGGATGCTTGGCTTCACGGAGCTTGGTCGCCATGGCCACCGCCTCGCGCCAACGCTATTTCGTCAATGAATGCTAGTTTTTTGGAACCGTGGAGGCAAGTGTCCTGGCAGCACGGTCCAAGGGTCTGTTCCGCCTGAAATGGTTGCTGTTACCCTGCTGGGATGACCGATCCTCAGCCTCGCGACCTGGCGGTCGCCGCGCTCCTGACCGACGAGCTCCGGAGCCGCCTGTACCGGCTGGTCCGACGCCAGCATCCGGTCAGCCGCGACGAGGCGGCCGTCGCGGTCGGGATCTCGCGTGGCCTGGCCGCCTTCCACCTCGACAAGCTGGTCGCCGCCGGGCTGCTTCGGGCCCGCCCCCAGGCGCCGGCGGACCGACCGAGGGTGGGGCGCCGACCCAAGGTCTATGAGCCCTCCGACCTGGAGCTGGGGATCACCATCCCCCAACGCCACTACGACCTGGTTGGTGAGCTGCTGGTCGACGCCCTCGCCCAGGCGACCCCCGACGAGGCGCCACTGGCCACCGCCACCCGGATCGCCACCGCCAAGGGGAGGCAGCTCGGCACCCACGTCCGCCTGACCCGAGCGCTCGGGCGACTGGGGCCCGAGCGGACCCTCACGGCCGCCAGTGACCTGCTCGAGCAGTACGGCTACGAGCCCCAACGTTCGAGTCAGCACACCCTGCGGCTGCGCAACTGCCCCTTCCACACCCTGGCCCGCCGCGCCCCCGAGGTCGTCTGCGCGATCAACCAGGCCCTGCTCGACGGCCTCCTGCGAGGCCTAGGCGACCAGCGCGTCCAAGCCGTCCTTGTCCCCCGACCGGACGCCTGCTGCGTCGAGCTTCACGCCCCAGGACCGCCCCGCTGACCGGACACGATGCGGGTCGACCTTGTCCCCTGCTCGGCCGACAGCCTGGGCTTCGGGGCCAGCCGGCCCGCGGCACGACCGCACGCCGCAGGTCACTACGAGATGTTCTTGAGGCCGTGCAGCACCCTCCCCAGGAGCTCCACAGGCGGGAGGTGAGTGTCCGCGACGGTGGCCTGCGGCCGGTACAGCACCACCACGCCCTGGAGGGCCATGTCGCCGACGATCACGCGGGTCACGCCCAGCAGCAGGTCGAGCCGGGCGGAGATCTCCGCGACCGACACGACCTCGCGGCACAGCGCCGCGATGGTGCGCTGCTCGCGGCCCAGCCCAGCGAGCTGCTCGTCGATGCCCGTGGCCGTCTGCACCAGCGTCTCCAACTCGAGGTCGTCGTGGGCCGGGCGGGTGCGCCCACCGGTGACCGTGTAGGGGCGGCGGTAGTGGCGGGGGCAGGGCCCTCCCCCCCCCTCCCCCCCCCCCCCCCCCCTTCACCCCCCCCCCCCCTGATCCGGGGGC
>Ga0081538_10003070_pt1 | contig 15891 bp, 17 predicted proteins | sample TabmetS5T2R1_FD_71022 | JGI IMG/M metagenome (GOLD analysis project Ga0081538, IMG submission 71022) | Tabebuia heterophylla rhizosphere microbial communities from the University of Puerto Rico - S5T2R1 | ecosystem: Host-associated > Plants > Roots > Rhizosphere ... | reverse complement strand
CGCCCGGGCGACCCGCGGCGAGCTCGAGCAGCCGCCGGGTGAAGCCACCCACCATCCGCGCGCCGGCGAGCCCCGCGAAGGCCGCGGCCACCGCGGGATCGGCATCGCCGCCGAGGACCCGGGCCCGCACCTCTCGCACCTCGTAGCCGGGCGAGGGCGTGCAGACCGCCACCAGCTCCACGGCGGCGTCCTCATCGGCGATCTCCACGGTGTGTGTGAGCGCCTCGAGCGGCGTGGCGTCCACCGACCCGGTCATGCGGCGCTCGTAGCGGTCGCGGCGCTGGAGGAACGGGGAGTCGATCATCCCCTCGACTCGGTGAATCGCTTCAAGCGCAGGCTGTTCAGCACCACCGACACCGAGGACAGGGCCATCGCCGCGCCCGCCAGCAGCGGCGAGAGCTGGATCCCGGCGATCGGGTAGAGCACGCCCGCCGCCACCGGCACCAGGACGAGGTTGTAGCCGAAGGCCCAGACGAGGTTCTCCTTGACGACGCGGATGGTCCGGCGCGAGAGCGCGATGGCCGTCATGAGGCCGTGGAGGTCGCCCCGCATCAGCGTCACGTCGGCGGCGTCGATGGCGACGTCGGTGCCGGAGCCCATCGCGATCCCGACGTCGGCCTGGGCCAGCGCGGGCGCGTCGTTGATGCCGTCTCCGACCATCGCGACCCGCTCGCTCCTCTGCTGGAGCGTGGCGATCTCCTGGGCCTTGCGCTCGGGCAGCACGTCCGCGAGCACACGGGTGATGCCGGCCTCCCGCGCGATGGCCTCGGCGGTGACCCGGTTGTCGCCGGTGAGCATGATCGCCTCGAGCCTCTGGGCCCTGAGGGCCGCGACCACCTCCCGCGCTCCCGGCTTCAGCACGTCCGCGACCGCCACGATGCCCAGCAGCGCGCCGCGAAACCCCACGTACACGACGCTCTTGCCCGCCTCGGCGAGCGCGCGGGCCTGCGGCTCGAGCGCGGTCACGTTGGCCCCGCGCGACACGATGAATTCGCGATTGCCCACCCGGATCAGGGCGTCGGGGCCGCGCGCCGTCACGCCATGCCCCGGCGCGGCCTGGAATCCGCTCACCGGCGGAAGGGCGAGGCCGCGCGCCTTGGCCTCGGCGACGATGGCTTCGCCGAGGGGGTGCTCGGAGCCCTGCTCCGCCGCCGCGGCCAGCGCGAGGACCTCGTCGCTCGCGGCGCCCGGCACGGCCACGACGTCGGTCACCACGGGCTTGCCCACCGTCAGCGTGCCCGTCTTGTCGAGCACGACGACGCGCACCCGCTGGAGCTGCTCGAGCGCCTCGGCGTTCCGGATCAGCACGCCCAGCTCGGCCCCGCGCCCCGTGGCCACCATGATGGCGGTCGGCGTGGCCAGCCCCATCGCGCACGGGCAGGCGATGACGAGCACGCCCACTGCGTTGGTGAGCGCGTGGAAGAACGACGGCGCGGGCCCGGCCAGCCACCACACCACGAAGGTGAGCGCGGCGATGACGAGGATGATGGGCACGAACACCGCGGCCACGCGGTCGGCGAGGCGCTGGATGGGCGCCTTGGAGCCCTGCGCCTCCTCGACCAGCCGGATGATCCTCGCCAGCGTCGTATCGGCGCCGATGCGGGTGGCGCGGACGGTGAACGTGCCGGTCCGGTTCACGGAGCCGCCCACCACCGCCGACCCCGGCGTCTTGAGCACGGGAAGGCTCTCGCCGGTCAGCATGGACTCGTCCACGGTGGACTCGCCTTCCACCAGCTCACCATCCACGGGCACCCGCTCGCCGGGGCGGACGCGGACGAGGTCGCCCACGAGCACCTCGCCGACCGGCCGGTCCTGCTCGACGCCGTCGCGGAGCACCCGGGCGGTGCGCGGCCGCAGGTCGAGGAGCCGGCGAATGGCCTCCGAGGTGCCGCCGCGCGCCCGCGCCTCGAGCCAGCGGCCGAGCACGAGGAACGTCATGAGCACGGCGGAGGCCTCGTAGTACGGCATGGCGCCCGCCGACATGAACGCGTGCGGCCACACCGTCACCGCCAGGCTGAAGAAGTAGGCGGCGTTGGTGCCGATGGACACCAGCGTGCTCATGCTGGCGGCGCGGTGGCGCAGCTCGCGGAGGAAGGCGACGTGGAACTCCCAGCCCACCCAGAACTGCACCGGGGTCGTGAGGGCGAGGAGCAGCCACGGGTCTCGGAGCCACGCGGGCGCCCAGGGGAAGAGCTCGTGCATGCTGCCGAGCAGCACGGGCAGCGACAGCGCCGCCCCGACGACCACCTTCCGTCGCAGGGCGCGATCCCCCGCGGCCTTCTCCGCGCGCTCGCGGGCCGGGGACGGTGCGGTCTCCTCCGGCACGGTGTAGCCGGCGGCGGCCACCGCGCGGCGCAGGTCGGGCACGCCGGCCCGCGCGGGATCGATCCACACCGTCGCGCGCTCGGTCGCCAGGTTGACCTGGGCCTTCTCCACGCCGGGCACCCCGGCGAGGGCGCGCTCCACCTTCCCCACGCAGGCCGCGCAGTGCATGCCCTTCACGGGCACGTCGAGGCGGGTATCCGTCGGCATGGCGGCCTCACCGCCCTCCGAAGCGGGAGAACACGTCCAGGAGCTCGTCCACCTTCTTCTGGCGCTCCTTGCCCGCGCCCGACCGGATGGCGTCCGCCACGCAGGACGAGATGTGCCGCGCGAGGAGCAGCTTCTGCACCTGCTCCACCGCCCCCTGCACCGCGGTGAGCTGGAGGAGAATGTCCACGCAGTACTTGTCCTCCTCGATCATCCGCTGGATGCCCTGGATCTGGCCCTCGATGCGGCGGAGCCGGCCGAGCGCCTTGCCGCGCGTCTCCTCGTCGATCATTCGGTGAGCCCCCCTATACCCTACAGGGGTACTCTACCACACTGGGCAAGCCGGCGAGGGTCAGGCCGGAAGATCGGGGAAGAGCGAGCCCTGCTCGCCGGCGCCCGCGCCCCGGCGGACCCGGGGGGCCTTGGCCGGCCGGGCGCGGCCCTTGTCCCGGGCGGCCGGGCGCTCGCGGCGCGGCTTCACCCAGCCCTTCTGGCGCGCGATCTTGTCGCCCTGCTTGATCAGGAGCAGATCGACCATGCGCGCGAGAGGGTTGGTGAGCAGCTCCAGGTACTTCTCCCAGTAGCGGGGGGAATACGCGAGGGTCTTCATCTGATCGGCGGCGAGGGTGAGAGCGGTGCGGTCGCCCTTGCGGGCGGCGAGGCGAAGCTGCTCGAGGATCTTGGCGCGGCTGATCCGCGATGGGCGCGTCACGTGTTCACCGGAAGGTCACATCATACTCTTCCCGCTGATAGGTGGGCACCCCCTGGGCGACGATCTTCCGCCCGACCAGGGCCTGCAGGCGCTCGACGCCCTCCCGCTCCTCCGCTTCGAACCGGTGCGCCATCTCGGGATGCGCGCGCACCAGGACCTCGCCGCCCGCCGCCGCGGTGGGCGCCTGGGCCTGGATCTTGCGGAAGATCTCGGCGGCGAGGGTGGCGTCGGACTTCACGTGGCCGCTGCCCTTGCAGGTCGGGCAGGCCGCGAAGAACATGGAGTGCAGATCCTGCCGCGCGCGCTTGCGCGTCATCTCCACGATGCCCAGCTCGGAGATCTCCAGCACGTTGGTGCGCGCCTTGTCGTCGGCGAGGGCCTTCTTCAACGCGCGCGAGACCTGCTCCCGGTGCTCGGGCCGCTCCATGTCGATGAAGTCGAGGATGATGATGCCGCCGAGGTCGCGCAGGCGGATCTGACGGACCGCTTCCGCGGCGGCCTCGAGGTTGATCTTCAGCACCGTCTCCTCGAAATCCCGCTTGCCCACGTACTTGCCGGTGTTCACATCGATGGCCACCAGCGCCTCGGTGTGATCGATCACGATGTAACCGCCCGACTTGAGCCACACGCGGCGACGCAGCGCCTTCTCGATCTCCTTCTCGATCCCGGTGGCGTCGAAGATGGGCTGCTTCCCCGCGTAGCGCTTCACGCGGCCGGCGAGCTGCGGCACCAGGGTATTGGCGTAGCCGAGCACCTTGGCGTAGCCCTCGTCGGTGTCCACCAGGAATTCCTCGACCTCGGGGGAGAAGAGGTCGCGCACTACCCGGAAGGTGAGGTCCATCTCCTCGTGCAGCAGCGCGGGGGCCCGCGCGGACTCGTGGCGGGCCTGCACCTGCGACCAGAGCCGGCTGAGGAACTGGATGTCGGCGGTGATCTCTTCCTCGCCCTTGCCCTCGGCCACCGTTCTGACGATGAATCCCCCGCTTGGTGGCCGCACCGCCTTGACGATGTCGCGCAGGCGCTCCCGCTCCGCCTCGTCGTGGATGCGCCGCGACACCCCCACGTGCCGCGACTGGGGCATGAAGACGATGTAGCGGCCCGGGATGGAGATGAACGAGGTGATGCGGGCGCCCTTGCTGCCGAGCGATTCCTTGGAGACCTGGACGAGGATCTCCTGGCCCTTGTGCAACCGCTCCTCGATGGGCGCCTGGGCCACGCCCGGGCGGTCGTCCTCCTCGTCCTCCGTGTCCGCCTGGGCGAGCTCGTCCTCGACGGTGTCGCCGTTGCCGTTGCCCCCCTCCACGTCGGCGGGGACGGCGGGCGCCTCGTCACCCTCGTCGGTGAGATTGGCGGTGTAGTCCCCGCCGTAGAGGAAGGCGTCCTTGTGGAGGCCGATGTCCACGAACGCCGCCTGCATGCCGGGCAGGACGTTGGTCACCACGCCCTTGTAGATGTTCCCGACGATGGAGCGGCGACGGGCCCGCTCGATGTACAGCTCGGTGAGCTGATTCCCGTCCTGCACGGCGAGACGGGTCTCCGTCACGCCGACGTTCACGACGATCCGCTTGGCCACGGCAGCCCCCGACAGGTCCGGCTCCGCAGAACCGGCCCGTTCGCTCGGGTTACTGGAACTGCCGCATTCGCACCGAGAGGAGGAGGCCCAGAGCCATGAGGGACACCACCATGGACGATCCCCCGTAGCTCATGAAGGGCAGTGGGATGCCGACCACGGGCAGGAGCCCCGTCACCATGCCCAGGTTGATCAATGTCTGGGTGGCGAACAGGGCCGTGACGCCCAGAGCGACGATCCGGCCCTGCGGCTCACGGGTGCCCGCCGCGATCTCGAAGCCTCGCAGCACCAGGAGCCCGTACGCCATGATGAGGACCAGACACCCCGCGAACCCCCACATCTCCGCGAACACGGCGAAAATAAAATCCGTGTGCCGCTCCGGGAGGAAGGCCAGACGGCTCTGCGTCGCGCCGCTGACTCCCTTGCCCAGGAGCTGCCCGGAACCAATGGCAATCTTTGCCTGGATCACATTGTACGCCGTTCCGAGCGGATCGCGGAACGGGTCGATGTACACGAGCAGGCGCTCCCGCTGATATTCCTTGAGAGCCAGCCAGAACACCGGCATGAGGGCCACGCCGGCGAGGATGATTCCCGCGAAGATCTTCAAGCGCATGCCCAGGCCGATGAAGACCGCGGCGAGCACGGGGAGCAGCACCAGCGCCGTGCCGAGATCGGGCTGACGGACCACGAGGAAGAACGGGACGCCCACGAGGATGCCCGTCCACACCAGCGTGGCCCGAGAGAGCGGGCGGCCCCATCGAGACGTCAGCGCCCATGCCAGGGTCAGCACGAAGATCAGCTTGAAGAGCTCCGACGGCTGGAACGTGAAGGGCCCCAGATGGATCCAGCGGCGGGCGCCCGACACGGTGCGCCCGAGGACGAACACGGTGAGCAGCAGGCCGAGCCCCACCACGTAGAAGAAGGGCGCCGCCCGCACGAGATTGCGGTAGTCCAGCGCGATCACGACGAGCAGGGCGACCGTCCCCACGCCCACCCAGGAGAGCTGGCGCCAGGCGATGCTCCCCGTCGTGGACAAGCTCCACAGGGAGATGAACGACAGGGAGAGCAGCACCATCACCGAGACGATCAGGGGCCAGTCGACGTTCTGGAGGAGGCGGCGGTCGATCCGGAGGATCACGAGCCGTCGCCGGCGAGCACCGCCATGGCCACCTTCTCGAGGAAGATGGCCTGGTAGATCTGGCGCGCGATGGGCGCGGCCACCGAGCCGCCGTGGCCGCCGCCCTCCACCATCACCACCACGACCACCTGCGGATCCTTGGCGGGCGCGAAGGAGGCGAACCAGGCGTGATCCTGGCCCTTCTCGCTCTTGCTGTTGGCGACGGTCTGCGCGGTGCCGGTCTTGCCGGCGACCTCGAGCCCGGGGATGCGCGCGGCGGCGCCGGTGCCGCCCTCGTTCACCACGCCCGACATCGAGCTGCGCAGAAAGGCCCAGATGACCGGCGAGAGGTCGACGTGCTCGAGCATCTTGCTGGACTCGGTGTAGGCCACCGTGCCGTCCGGCCGCTCGACTCTCTGGATCAGGCGCGGCTTCCACAGGATCCCGCCGTTGGCGATGGCCGCGGTCATGCGCGCCACCTGCAGCGGCGTGACGAGGAGCGCGCCCTGCCCGATCGCGACGTTGAGCGTCTCACCCGAGTGCCACACCCGCCCGCGCTCGCGCCGGCCGGCCGGCGAGGGCACGAGCCCGAGCTTCTCGCCGGGCAGATCGATGCCGGTCACCGCGCCCAGCCCGAAGGCCCTGGCGTAGCGCGCGATCGCCTCGGGGCCGATCTTGAGCCCGTACTGGTAGAAGAAGACGTCGCAGGACTGCATGACCGCGCCGCGCAGGTCCATGTGCCCGTGACCGCCCGTCTTCCAGTCCTTCCACGTGCGGCCGCCGTAGTCGAACGTGCCGTTGCAGTACACGCGATCCATCGGGTTCAGCGTGCCTTCCTGGAGGCCCGCCGCCACCACGATCATCTTGAAGACCGAGCCCGGCGGGTACTGCGCCTGGAGCGCGCGGTTGAGCAGCGGATGGGTGGGGTCCTTGATGAGCCGCGCCCATGCCTCGCGGTCGAGATTGCCCGCGAAGGTGTCGAGCCCGTAGGCGGGCCCCGACGTCAGCGCGAGCACGTCCCCGCTGCGCGGGTCCATCACCACCACCGCCCCCGGACGCCCCGCCATCGCCCGCTCCGCCGCCTCCTGGATGCGCCGGTCCACCGTGGTGACGACCTGGGCTCCGGGGCGTGGCTCCTCGCGCTGCATGAGCTGCACGGGACGGCCCAGCGCGTCCACCTCGATGCGCTCGCCGCCGTCGCGCCCGCGCAGGTGCTCGTCGAGCAGGCGCTCGAGCCCGGTCTGGCCGATCATGTCGCCCCGGCGATAGCGCCCGCCCTTCATCTGCTCGTCGCTCACCTCACGCACGTAGCCGAGGAGGTGAGCGGCGAACGTGCTGGTGGGATAGACCCGGGTGGGCTCCACCTCCACCACGACGCCGGGCAGGTCGAGCTTGGACTCCTCCACCTTGGCCACGTCCTCGAGCGAGAGATCGCGGCGGATACGCACCGGCCGCAGCGAGTCGGCGGGCACGCGAGCCAGCGACTCCGTCAGCTCGGCGAGGGGGATCTTCAGCATGACGGAGAGCCGCGCGAGGACCGTGTTGCGGTCCTCCATCTCCCGCGGGATCAGGGAGAGGGTGAACGCGGGGCGATTGTCCACGAGGGCGAGGCCGTTGCGGTCGAAGAGGATACCGCGCGGGGCCGCCACCGGCCGGACGCGGATGCGGTTCTTCTCCGACATGTCGCGGAAGCGCGAGCCCTCGAGCACCTGCAGATACCACAGCTGCCCGAGCAGCATCACGAAGGCGCCCGCGACGAGGATGGTGAGCGCGAGCACGCGCTTGCTCCACGCGTCCCGCCGCCCACCCGTCGTGCCGCTCGGCGCCGTCATGTCCATGGTCGGCTATCGCTTCCGCGGCGACCGGAGCGCCACCTGGGCCCGGCCCATCTCGAGGGCGAGGAAGGCCACGATGCAGGCCGCGCCGAGCACGCCGTTGTAGAGGGCCTGGGGCAGGATCACGTCCACCAGGAGCGGGCCCAGGCTCGCCGGGTAGTGGAAGAGCTGCAGGAGACCGAAGCGCAGCAGGCCCTCCGCCACGGTGAGGGCCACCAGGCCCGGCACCTGCACCAGCGGATTCGCCACCCACAGCCGGCCGCCCATCAGTCCGAGGGAGAAGCCCGCGAGGGCCTTCGTGAGGGCCTGCACACCCACGAGGCCACCCGCGGCCACGTCTTGCAGGAGGCCGGCGAGGAAGCCCGCCGCGCACCCTGCCTCGGGGCCGCGGCGCAGCGCCCAGAACACCGTCACGATGAACGGCAGATCCGGCGTGGCCCCGCCCACCGAGAGAGCCTGGACGAGGCTGGTCTGCGCCACGCTACCGCCCAGGGTGAGCACGAGGAGCCACTTCATCTCGCTCTAGCCTTCCCGGATGAACAGGCCGGCCAGGTCCTGCGTGGTCTGGCCCGTGAGAAGCAGCACTTCCTCGACCCGCCCGAAGTCGACCACCGGCGCGAGGACGGCGAAGTGGAAGAGCGCGGAGCCCTTGTCCTCGATGGCGATGACGCGGCCCACCGGCAATCCCTTGGGGAAGACGTTGCCCTGCCCGGACGTGACGAGGACGTCCCCGACCACGATGCCGGCGCCGTCGCGGGCCATGTACTTGAAGCGCACCGCCCCGCCGGGATCGCCCTCCACGAGCCCCGGCGTGCGCGTCCGCTGCACCATGGCGCCGACGGTGGACGCGGGATCGTTCAGGAGCTGCACCACCGACGCCCCGGGGCGCACGCGCACGACGCGGCCGACCAGGCCGTCGGGGACGATGACCGGGGTCTGGGTGGCGACGCCCTCGCTCGTGCCGCGGTTGACGGTGAGCGAGCGGACCCAGCCGCCGGCCTCGCGCGCGATGACCTCGCCGGAGATGGTGGCCATGGGCAGCCGCTGCCGCAGGCCGAGCAGGCGGCGCAGCCGCTGGTTCTCGTCGCGCGTTTCCGTGACCTGCAGGGACTGGACGCGGAGCCGTTCGTTCTCGGCGCGGAGCTGCGCGTTCTCGCTCCACGAGGTGCGCCACTCCCGATAGCCCATCCACATCGAGAGCGCGCCGCGGTGGATCTTGGTCAGGACGATCTGGACGGGGGTGGTGAGGATGGCGACCACGTCAGCGGCGCGGCCGGTCCCGCCGCCGCGCGTCTGCACGGTGAGGAGCACCAGGCAGACCAGGAGCACGGCGATGAGGAGACCATACCGGCGAAATCTCACGAGAGGTCACCCAGGTGGCGACCGGCCGATCCGCGTGCAGCGAGAGCGGTGCTAGGCCGGGATCGCCACCTTCTTCAGAAGATCGAGCTCGTCGAGGACCTTGCCGGTGCCGAGCGCGACGCACGACAGCGGATCGTCACCGACGGTGATCGGGAGGTCCGTCTCCTGCCGGAGCAGGAGGTCGAGCCCGCGGAGCAACGCGCCGCCGCCCGTGAGGACGATGCCCTTGTCGACGATGTCCGCGGCCAGCTCGGGGGGCGTCCGCTCGAGGCAGGTCCGCACCGTGTCCACGATGGCCATGACGGGCTCGCGCAGCGCTTCCCGGATCTCCTCGTCGGTCACCACAATGGTCTTCGGGATACCGTCGATGAGGTCGCGACCTTTCACTTCCATGGAGAGGCGCTCGCCGCCCATGGGATAGGCCGACCCCAGCTTGATCTTGATCTCCTCCGCCCGGCGCTCGCCGATGAGGAGGTTGTAGTGCTTCTTGATGTACTGGACGATCGACTCGTCCATCTCGTCGCCGGCAATGCGCACCGACTTCGAATACACGATGCCGGACAGCGAGATCACCGCCACCTCGGTGGTGCCCCCGCCCATGTCCACGATCATGTTCCCGCCCGGCTCCTGGATGGGCAGCCCGGCCCCGATCGCCGCCGCCATGGGCTCCTCGATCAGGTAGACCTCGCGCGCGCCCGCCTGCATGGCGGAGTCGCGCACCGCGCGCTTCTCGACCTGGGTGATGCCGGACGGCACGCCGATCACGATGCGGGGCCGCACGAGAGTCTGCCGCCGATGCACCTTGCTGATGAAGTGGTGGAGCATCTTTTCCGTGACGTCGAAGTCGGCGATGACGCCGTCCTTCAGCGGCCGGATGGCGGTGATGTTGCCCGGGGTGCGCCCGAGCATGGCCTTGGCCTCGTGACCCACCGCCAGCACCGAATGGTCGGCCTGGTGGATGGCGACGATGGACGGCTCGTTCATCACGATGCCCTCGCCGCGGACGTAGACGAGGGTGTTGGCCGTGCCCAGATCGATGGCGAGGTCGTTCGAGAACAGGCCCGCAAGCACGCTGAACAGCATCGGCGCCACTCCTATCTACTGTAAGGGGTTCGCTACAGTTCTACTCCACCAATCTAGCATCGGCCGGAGGTTGCAACAAGAGAAACGTATGAGTTTTCAGGAAGATGGACGTCACTAACCCAACGGTGTCCGCGGACATGTCAGCGCGTTGACGCCCGCCCGACGGCGCCCTCACGGACTGAAATCGGCCAACTTTTCACGGGTTAAGAGGGGGACACCGGAGGGCTGCCCCTCCCCCGGGCGCCGGGCGTCAGGGGCGAGGTGTCAGGGTCGGCTTGATCTTGTCCTGGTAGAGGCGGATGGCGTCCCGGATCACATTCTCGGCGTCCACCCGCCCGCGGATGTGGTCGATGTCCACGGACTTCTCCTCGAGCACCTTGTAGTCGAGGAAGAAGCGCTGCATCTCCTTGAGCCGGTGGGGCGGCAGCTCGGACACGTCGCGATAGTGCGCGTACTCGGGATCGTCCACGTGCACCGCGATGACCTTGTCGTCCTGACCCTTGTCGTCCCGCATGGTGATCACGCCGATGGCCTTCGCACGGAGCACGCAGAGGGGGACCACCGGCTCCTGGCCCAGCACGAGCACGTCGAGCGGATCGCCGTCGTCGCAGTAGGTCTGGGGCAGGAAACCGTAGTTGGCGGGATAGTGCACCGCGGAGTGCAGCACCCGGTCGAGCCAGAGCAGCCCGGTGGTCTTGTCCAGCTCGTACTTGATCTTGGACCCCTTCGGGATCTCGATGATGCAGCGGAAGTGCCGCTCGATGGCATCGCCGAGCGCGACATCGTGCCAGGGGTTCACGGCGGCCAGTGTGGCATGAGGGACCGCGGTGTGCCACCATGGCCCGCGCCGATGGACGACTTCGAGGTCTGGTTCGACAAGGGCGTCACCGACGGCCTGCCGGTGGTGCCGCCGACGCGCGAGCGCGTGGAGCGCATGCTCGCGACGACCCGCCGCGACCGCACTGAGCTCATCGCCGAGATCCCCCCGAACTACGGCCGGGCCACCGCCGAGAAACTGGCGGTCAATGCCGTGATGGCGGGCTGCCGGCCCGACTACTTTCCCGTCGTGCTCGCCGCCATCGAGGCGGCCTGCGACCCCGCCTTCGCGCTGCACGGCATGTCCACCTCGACGCACTTTTCCGCTCCCCTCATCGTGGTGAACGGCCCGATCCGGGAGCGGCTGGGAATCAACTGCTCGTTCGGGGTGTTCGGCCCGGGCTATCGCGCCAATGCCACCATCGGACGCACGCTGCGGCTGGCCATGATCAACCTGGGCGGGGTGAAGCCCGGCGAGACGTCCATGTCCACCTTCGGCCACCCGGGGCGCTACACCTACTGCATCGGCGAGCACGAGGAGGCGAGCCCGTGGCCCGCGCTCCACGTCGAGCGCGGAGTGCCGCCGGAGCGGAGCGCGGTCACTCTCTTCGCGGGGGAGGCGCCCCACGGCATCTCCGACCATGCCAGCCGCACCGCGCGCGAGCTGGCCGGGTCACTGGGCTGGTCCATGTCGGGACTGTGGAACATCAAGCACTTTCCCCTCTACTCCCACACCATGCTGGTGGTGGGGCCCGAGCACGCGCGCACCTTCGCCGACGAGGGCTGGAGCAAGGAGGATCTCAAGCGCCACCTCGTCGAGACGGTGCGGGTCCCGTATCGCAGCTTGCTGCCCGACGCGGACAACGGCGAGGGCACCAATCTGCGTTTCGGCAAGGCCGCGAAGCCTCGGCCCGACGAGCTCATCTCCAAGTTCCCGTCGATCGCGGAGCTGCATGTGGTGGTGGCCGGCGGAACGGCGGGACGCTTCTCCATGGCCATTCCGGGCTGGCTCGGCACCCGTAACGGATCGAGACCCGTGACGGTGGCGATAGAAGAATAGGCTTGACCGATCGAGGGTGATGAGGTACGGTCTTGAACAGGTTGTAGGTTCACCCGGTCACAGATTCGAATCTAGACGCCGCGAGGACCTCAAGTCCCGCGGCGTTTTTGTTTGTCCTCCATTTCAGGAGGGCTCCCCGCCATGGTGGCGGGGCAACACCGGGGCAATAGCTCCGAAGAAAGAGGTAGTAGAGATGGCTCAGGGTACGGTCAAGTGGTTCAACGACGCGAAGGGGTACGGCTTCATCTCCCAGGAGGGAGGCGAAGACGTGTTCGTCCACTTCAGCGCCATTCAGGCTCAGGGCTTCAAGAGCCTGGCTGAGGGGGAGCGGGTCGAATTCGAGGTCACTCGCGGTCCGAAGGGGCTCCAGGCCTCCAACGTCCGTCGCGCGTCGTAGGGCCCTTCCCATAGGGGGCGAATAGCGCCCTCGAAGCCCGATAACAGCTGGATTCCCGAGGCATTCGGGGTCCAGCTGTTGTCCTTTATGGGGGTGATGAGAGACCTTGACACGTACCCGGTCGGATTGATACCTTACCTCCGGGCTGTAAGCGCTGTGCTTGACCCGTACGTGAGACAGACTCGAGAGTAGTCAGCGGAAGCGCCGTGAGGACCTCGGTCCTCGCAGGCGCTTTTTTTGTTTTCCCCCGGGACTCGGGGGAACCCCGGCCATGGTGGTGCGGGGATCACGCGGGTGGCCGCAAGCCGCTCAAGGAGAGAGGGAACCGAGGTATGGCACAGGGTACGGTCAAGTGGTTCAACGACGCGAAGGGCTATGGCTTCATCCAGGTCGAGGGCGGCGAGGACGTATTCGTGCACTACAGCGCCATTCAGGCCCAGGGCTTCAAGAGCTTGGCGGAGGGTGACAAGGTCGAGTTCGAAGTGACCAAGGGCCCGAAGGGCTTGCAGGCTTCGAACGTCCGCAAGGCATAACGACTCCTCAGACGAGACGACAACGGCCCGCCGGGCATCCGGCGGGCCGTTTTACGTTCATCGCTCTGTCATCGGGCTCGTTTCCGGGCAAGAAAAAGCCCCGACGGTACTTGCGGCATTCGCGCTGCAAAGCCGCCCCGCTGGTGAAGGGCGGGACCGTCGGGGCCGGTGGTTCCTGGATCCTCCAGGGCCACCTGCGTACTACCAGGCCTTAGGAGGTGACCACCTCACAGATCACCGTAGGGGTACACATCGGCTGGATCACCTCCCTTTCTCGGCGAGGCCCAATACGCGGCCCAGGTGCCTGCTACCTCGCGCCGGACGCCGACTCCCGGCGGGAGGCTCGATCACGTCGTCGCCAGCGAAATTGCCGACGGGAGACGCCCAAGAGAGCCTGTGTGCGCTCCGATCGATTTGAGGCCATCCTACCCACTCGCGCGAAAGCGCGCAAAGGCTTTTTTCATTTCACCGCGATGCGGCCCTCGTTGCGCTCGAGCACGCCCTTGCCGACGCCCTCGACCTTGGCCAGGTCCTGCACCCGCCGGAAAGGCCCGTGGGCCTGGCGATACGAGATGATGCGGTCGGCTGTCCCCGCCCCCACCCCGCTCAGCTTCATCAGCTCGGCGCGGCCGGCCTCGTTGATGTTGATCTTGCCCTCGACCTTCCCTCCGGGGCGCGACGGGTCGGTTTTCCCCGACCGCTCGTCGGCGGCGGCGCCCGACGCCAGCAGGCTCAGCGTGAGCGCCACGATGACCACGGATCCGATACGACGCCTCATGGGTGTCTCCTCCATCGTGCTCGGGTTGAACGACGGTGACTCGATGGAGGCGATTTGAGCGTCGCCCCGCCGCGCGCACAATGTCCCAAGTTCGATACGCCGCGACCGTGGCCGCGGGGATACAGGCGGGGCGCAACGCGGGATCAGGCGCGCGGGCTCAGGGCGCGACGCGGAAGGTGAAGTCGCCTTCGACGACGTGGCTGTCCACGGACAGCACACGCCACCGCACGGCGTAGCGGCCGGGGCCGAGCGGGCCGAGCGGCACCCGGAGCTGGCGCGGCGCGCCCGGCTCCATCACCGCTTCCCCGCGGTCAACGCGCTTCCCCTGCTCGTCCGTGACCTGCACCGTCGAGAAGGCCGGCTCCAGCCGCTCGGTGAAGCGCAGGCGCACTTCCGGGGGCGCGGTCTTCACCGTGCTGCCCGGACGCGGGTCGGCCCGCTCCAGGAAGGAATGCGCGGCGGCGGCCGCCGCCGAGAGCAGCACGAGCAGGGCCAGCCCGAGCGCGGCGCGATGCGGAGCGCGCAGGGCTATTCCTCGGGCGCGGCGCCGAGGCGGCGCAGATAGTCCTCCCACTCCCAGGGCAGGAGCGAGCGCTTGCGATTGTTGCATTCCTTGCAGGACGGCACCATGTTGCCGCGCACCGAGCGGCCGCCGCGAATGAGGGGCACCACGTGGTCGGCGGTGAGCCCGCGCGCTCCGACCTGAGTCCGGCAATAGTGACACACGCCCTCGGCGATTCGGCGCTTCCACCAGCCGGTGGCCCGCAGCGCGCGGGCTCGCTCCTTTTGCCGGCGTAGCTCGGCCGCGTCTGCCTGAGGGATGAAGCGCGCGTCGCTCATGCGTCGCCCGGCGCCGGCCCCGCCACCGCGGACAGCCGCTCGGAGAGCTCCTCCCACTCCTTCATGAGCCAGGCCACCTGCTCTTCGGCCTCCCGGCGCGCCTCGGCGATCTCGCGCGCCCGCGCGCCGTCCCGGTAGAGGTCCGGATCGGCGAGGGCGAGGCCGATGTCGGCCAGCCGCGTCTCCATCTCGGCGATCTGCCGCTCCACCGCGCCGAGCCGCTCGCGAATGGCCTTGCCCTCGCCCCCGAGCGCCCGCCGTTGCGATCGGTCCGCGCCGCGCTCGGGGCGCCGGCCCGCGACCTCGCGACCACGCGCTGGGGCGCGGTCGTCTCCGCGATCGTGCGGCGGCTGCCGCGGCGCCTGGTCGACGGCGCGGGCGAGCGGCAGCTGCGCCGGCTCGGCCGCAAGGGGCACTTCGCGCGGTCGGCGCTCGCGGCCGACCTGCACGAACGGCTCGCGCGGCGATAGCGCAGCCGGTCTAGGATCCGGACCGGCATGGTCGCCGGTCGGGTCGCAGACGAAACGGATCTCGTCGAGCGCGAGCGCGAGGTGCGCGCGCTGGAGGAGCTGCTCGGGAGCGCGCTGGCCGGCGACGGGCGGGTGGCGCTGATCGAGGGACCGGCGGGGATCGGCAAGAGCCGGCTGCTCCAGCTCGCGCGGCGGCGCGGCGAGGCGGCAGGCGCGCTGGCGCTGGGCGCGCGCAGCTCGGAGCTCGAGCGCGAGTTCCCTTACGGCGTCGTGCGGCAGCTGTTCGAGGGCCGGCTGGCGGACGCCGCGCTGCGCGACCGCGCGCTGGCCGGCGCCGCCGCCGCCGCGCGGCCGGTGTTCGAGTCGCTCGAGCCGGAGCCCGCCGTCGCGACCGGCGACGCCTCGTTCGCGACGCTGCACGGGCTGTTCTGGCTGATGGCCAATCTCGCCGCCGAGCAGCCGCTGGTGCTCGCGGTCGACGACCTGCACTGGTGCGACCGCGCCTCGCTGCGCTTCCTCGCCTACGTCACGCGCCGGCTCGAGGGGCTTCCCGTGCTTGTCGCGGTCACCACGCGGACTTCCGAGCCCGGCGCCGACCCGGCGCTGCTCAGCGAGATCGCCAACGACCTCGCGACGACCGCGCTGCGCCCCGGCCCGCTTACCGATGCCGCGGTTCGCGCGCTCGTGCCCGCCGCGCTCGGCGGCGAGGCCGCCGGCGCGTTCTGCGATGCCGTCCACGGCGCGACCGGCGGCAACCCGCTGCTCGTCCGCCAGCTGCTCCGCGCGCTC
>Ga0081538_10003069_pt1 | contig 15893 bp, 16 predicted proteins | sample TabmetS5T2R1_FD_71022 | JGI IMG/M metagenome (GOLD analysis project Ga0081538, IMG submission 71022) | Tabebuia heterophylla rhizosphere microbial communities from the University of Puerto Rico - S5T2R1 | ecosystem: Host-associated > Plants > Roots > Rhizosphere ... | reverse complement strand
GCAGCAGCCCAAGCGGGTCTGGTGGTGCGCGGCTCTGCCCCGGCCGGCGCCGACCAGGCGTTCTCGTCCGATCGCCGATCCCACTCCGACCGTCCGCCGCGCATCCCGGCCGACCGGTTCGGCGACGAGTTGTTCGACGTCGATGCCGTGCTAGCCGGCGCCTGGGACGACACCGCGTTCTACCAGCGCGGCGACCAGCGAGGCACGTTCCGAGAGGTCACTCCCCACAAGACCGCCGAGTCGCTGCGATTGCTGCGCCTCGACAGGCCCGTGGTTGCCTACAACCTCGGCGAGCTGATGTTCAACGGCATCCCGAGCTTCGCCACGACGCCCCCGCGTCTGTACAACCAGACGCTCACCGTCCTCGGTTACGTGCCACCCGGTGGCTTCGAAGGAGTGCTGCAGTCACCGGCGCCCCTCGGCCCCAACCGCATAAGCGCCCACGAGGAGCGGTTCCAGACGACCACCGCGTCGGCACCGTTCACCGGCAGCTACCAGATCGGCACCCAGATCGACAACCTCAACCACATCGGCGTCGGCCCCATCTTCTACGGGGGTCACCGCGGGCCCGACATCGCCGAGACGTGGGGGACCAACGCCCTGGGTGCCGAGAACATGGGGCCCATCGCCACGCGAGGCGTGCTCCTGGACGTCCTGGGACTCAAGCTCGATCAGGGCACCACCGGTGTCGTGGAGCACGCCGGCAACGGGCGCCCTCATCTTGCCGCCACCTACCGGATCACCCTGGAGGACCTGAAGGCGGCGATGCGCCGAAGCGGCATCCGCCGCATCACCCCGGGCGACGTCGTGCTGATCCGTACCGGCTGGAACCAGCTCGTTGACCCGAAGAACCCCACCGGGCACGCGGCCGACGACCCGGAGCACGCCGGCCACCCGAACCACCTCAAGTACCTCGCCAGCGAACCGGGCATCTATCTCCGCGAAGCGCGATGGCTGGCGGCCCACCGCCCGGCCATGGTCGGTGCCGACAACTGGGGGCTCGAGGTCGCCCCCAGCCCGGGGCCGGAGGGCCACGTCTTCCCCTGTCACCAGGAGCTCATCACCCACCACGGCGTCCGGATCGGTGAGGGGATCGTGACCGACCAGCTTGCCGAACAGCGCGTCCGCGAGTTTGTGTACGTCGTCACCCCCCAGTTCGCTCTCGGGGCCACCGCGGGCAACACGCCCCCGATGGCGCTCGGCCAACCGAATCGTCGATAGACGCGTGTGGCGGGAGGACGATGCACGCCGCCGGAGCCGCTCGATCTGTAGGGAGAACCCCCGGACGAGGCCGCGTGCCGCCGTCCGTACCGTCCTCCTCGAAGTACCGAGACGAGCGGAGGACAAACGGGGAGACGCTACCGCCTACTGACTCAGTTGTGGCCGCACGGGGCCGCGCGATGCGAGAACTCACGCCACATGGCATCGGTTCACCTCGGGGGGAGGACCTGTGGCTGGCCGCGGTCTCGGCGGCGTTGACTGCCTGGCTGGCTGCGGCACGCCTCGGGGGATGCGTGCGGTTCCAAGAACGTCGGCCGCCTGTCATTGCGGTCGAAGCAGTCCAGGAGGTAATTGCCATGGCACTGAACCTGCAGACTGACCTGGCCATTGGCGAGGCCGTCCAGTCGGTCAAGGACGAGAGCGGTGGCACCAGTGCTCTGGCCCTGTCCACCGGCCGCGTGGGGATCGGCGCAACGTGCCCCGACGCCGGGCGAGACCGCGGTGGCTATGGCCGCGGACTCCGACGGCTTGGCGAGCCTGTGGACCAACAGCGCATACGACCCGGCTCAATCGACCTCCGGGAGCGGTGGATGAACGGTGACCTCGTGTGCCGCGCGGTGGCACGTTGGCGTCACGCCACACGTCTGAGACCCAATTTTGGAGGCGCCTAGCATGGTGCGCTTCGAGGCGACGATCCACGGTGCAGGTTCGATCGAGGTGGCGCGGCTCGATCTCGACCGTATCGCTGACCCCGAAGGCCTGGTGCGCGTCCTCGTCGACGTCGACGACTGCGTGCGACTCGTGGAGCAGGGATTCGAGGTCCGTCTGCACCATGCCTATCGGGTTGAACCGCTGGACCCGGGGTTGATCCTCAGCGACGACGAGGTACGTGCGTCGTTCGGCCGCCGCATCGGGAGGGCCGGTCGGCGGGGGACGAGCTGATGTACCGGACGGTTGCGCAGCTGGACTGGGAGATGGCGTCGCTTGCCGCCTTCGCGCCCGAGGTCTGCACGAGGTTCGAGCTTCCGGAACCTTCGGTCGAGGGCCGGACGATCCATGCCATGCGGCTGAGGGCGGGGGACGGCGAGAACCGGCGTGGTGTCCTCATCGTTGGCGGTACGCACGCCCGGGAGCTGATGAACCCGGACTTGCTCGTCGAGCTGGCCGTCGACCTGGTCGTGAGCTACCTCACCGGCATCGACATCGTGCTCGGGCGGCGGAGGTGGGCGGCACGTGACGTCGCGCTCATGCTCGAGGCGCTCGACATCTACCTGCTGCCGTGCAGCAATCCCGACGGCCGGAACTATGTGATGACCGTCCAATGGGACTGGCGCAAGAACCGCCGCGTCGATCCCGAGACTTCGTGCATCGGCGTCGACCTCAATCGCAACATGGACGTCCTTTGGGGCGTCACCGAAGGTCAGACCTCGTGCAACCCGTGCTCGAACAACTACGTCGGCCCATCGGCCCTGTCCGAGCCCGAGGCCCGGAACGTGAAGCACCTGCTCGACAGCCACCGGATCGTGACGTTCGCAGATGTGCACTCCTACTCCGAGCTCGTGATGTACCCGTGGAGCCACGCACCGACCCAGACGACGGACAGCTCCCAGCGGTTCACCTCGTTGCCATCCGGTACCTGCCTGCCGATTGCCGACCCCAACTATCAGGAGTACATGCCGCCACGCGACCTGCAGCGCTTCCAGACCGTGTCGGCGCGGATCGTGGACGCCATCGCCGACGTCCGAGGCCGGCGCTACACACCTCAGGCGGGCTATGACCTGTACGCAACCACCGGCACGAACCGCGACTACGCCTACAGCCGCCACGTGGCCGACCCGGGTGCCGAAAAGGTGTACGGCTTCGGATTCGAGACGGGCCCTTGGGCGGGCAGTGCCAAGGAGTCCTTCCAACCGGCAGATCCGGCGCCGATCATGCGCGAGGCGGAGTCGGGGCTGCTTGGGCTCATCAGCGAGAGCATCTGTGCCATCGAGTTGATCGGCTCGCGGTTGCTCGAAAGCGACGAAGAAGTGGTCGCCCTCCGCCGCGTCCGCGACGAGTTGCTCGCCACGACGGCGACCGGTCGGGATTGGATCGCCCTCGGTGAACGCGTCCAGTCCTCCCTACTGGGGTGCGTCCTCGCCGACAAAGGCCTGACGGCCCAAGCGGCGACGCTGCTACGAGCTACGACAAAGGTTCTGACCAACGATGCAGCCGCGCTCGATCGGGACACCATCGCCCAAGCGCAGGCGCTGTCGCGCAACCTCCTCGACCGGGCTCAGTCGGCCGAGACGCGCAACGATCTGCGTTCCATGCAGACGCTCTTGGAAAGATCTCAAGGTCAGACCGTCACTCAAGTGCTTCGGGCGTTGATGGCCGACGGCCCGGACGCATGACGCAAGTGACACCTACCAAGGAAGATTCATCAGCCGCTTGTGGAGTTTCGTAGCAATTTGGAGGTGCAGCGTGGACACGATCGTCTGGTCAACGCCGGCAATGTGCATGGTACCTACCGCTGATACTGTGCGAGACAACAAATACATTACGACCGCTGGTCGTATCAAATTCCGAGTTGGGCAAGCCGGCAAGATTACGTTTGTCGCACCTGTACAGACCCCTCTGCCTGAAGGCGAATACTTCCTTCGAGCTCACCTTGAGAGGAGAACCCCGGATCTCTTTGGGACCGAGATTGCTCTACGACGAGCCAGGCGTGGCGACGGTGCGGTTACGACCGTCCTGGAGTGCGTAGGAGTTCAAGGTGGTTCTGACGAGGACAATGTCCGATTCTCGGACTCCGAGGGAAAGCAGTTAGAGGTGGACCTCGATGCGTTTTACTACTGGGTGCAAGTAACCGATGTGAACGCTTCGCCCGCGACATCTACCAGTGTTGATGCCGTGTTAGGAGTTGGATTGTTACGCCGCGTCTAGACGATGTCTGTACGACGGTCGTAAGACGCAAAAGTGGAGCGACGTGTCCCAGCGTCCAAGTCGTCCTGGCGAAGCTCGAGGTCAGTGGCCAAGAGGTCATGAACATCGCCCCATGCCGGGCCACAGTTCGGCTTGCTCGTCGCCTTGACCCCGCCGGCCACCGATCAACATCGACAGGCATCTCCCGCCTGTCTCCCGGAAACCTCGTCAGCGAGTCGGCACGCCTCATGGAGGGCCGCACTGAACTCCTACGCCTCGCGTCCGAGAACTTGCTTCTGGCCAACTCGCGGCCCCTGCTAGCCGCGAATCGACGCGCAGCGTCAAGAAGCAGACCGAGCTCGACCAGCGACACGCACACATCGTAGGAAGCACCTGACCCTGCTGGTTCTGACCAGGCTCAAACCTGGAGCTGGCGTGGTGCACGTGACCGGGCCGGGGATCGCAGAAGGGCCGGGATCGCAGAAGGGCCGGGATCGCAGAAGGGCCGGGATCGCAGAAGGGCCGGGATCGCAGAAGTGGGAGCCGATGCCTGCACCGATGGGGGAGCGGCGTCAGACAGCGACGAAGGTCCGCTAAGCTGAGCTCGACTGCACGCCCAGGCGTCACGCTGCCAATGTCAGCGTCAGCGGTTGCGCTGAGCGCTGAGGCGCTGCCACTGTTGCTCACGCTGTCGAGGGTCGTTGCCCTCGACTCTGTGGCCCACGTCCTTGACCACACGGGAGCCAGCTGCTGGCCCTCGACGTGTTCTTCGCGCGGCTACCGCGCGACGGTTTGCCCTCGCGGCAAGCCGGAGATTCGCCCCCTTCGGCCAGCGGGGTGCAGCGAGGCGTTCGCCGCTACCGCCCTCGGTCTGGCCGCCCCTCGCGGCTTGGTCGTCGCGTTCACGGCGCTCACGTCGCGACGTCCGCCCCGCCATCGAACGACTTGCGGCGGAGGTCCTACTCGTAGCCGCCCTACCAATGGTCAACAGACACGACAGCGCGGCTGCTGCGGGCCGCCGCGCTCCAGGGACTCGCGGTCGCGTGACAAGCGCCGAAGACATCGGGGAGTGGACGCCCGCATCCGCCCCGCACCGGCACTTGGCGGCACGGCTCCGCCTGGAGCCCGAGCAACTGGCGATGGTCGCGTCCACACCCGGGACATGCACGGCGCCGCGCCAGCAGCGCTCACCGCTGCGTGAGCGTCCTGCCTCGAGGGCGCCTACCGCCGACGTTCGACCTGCCGGACGTTCCCGGCCGCGTCTTCGCGGAGGTCATCGGGGCTCGTGGCACTGACCGTCCCGATGTCAGCGCTGGGGCCGGTAGCGACAGATCTGGACACCGGTCTTCGCCGTCTGTGCGGAGATCAGCTCGAGTTTCCGGGCCTCGCCATCAGTGGGGAACAGCGTCTTGCCACCGCCTAGCGTGATCGGCTCGATCATGAGCACGAGCTCGTCGACCAGACCTTCCGTCAACAGGGCTCGCACCACCGACAAGCTCCCGTAGATGTAGATGTCGCCGCCGGGCTGCTCGCGTAGGGCCGACACCTTCTCCACGAGTTCCTTGCCGCGGATGATGGTCGTTGGCGTCCATGTGAGATCCGACTCCGACAGCGTGTCCGACACGACGTACTTCTGCGCACGGTTGATCCAGTCAGAGAACGGGTCGCCACTACGCTCGGGCCACGCCGCCGCAGAGACCTGATACGTGCGCCGACCCTGAAGCAGGACCTCGCTGCGCTCGGCGTACTCGTTGACGACCGCGCCCATAACGTCGGGGTCGAAGAACTCGAACGACCAGCCACCATGACGGAACCCGCCACTCGTGTCCTCGTCCTTGCCACCCGGCGCCTGCACGACGCCGTCGAGACTCATGAATTCGCTGACGAGAACTCGCATCGTCTTGATCCTTTCGCGGAGGCTTCGAACGAGGTAGACGTGCTTGCGGGTCGCGATTCATCGCGACTTTCGCGCGCTGCAGCTCCACGCGAGCCCGGCACAGCTGCCCGCGGTGTCAATCCAGGCCATTGTCAGAGATGCCTCGGTGAAGTGCACTAGACGCACAGTGGTCTTGGCCATCCGATTGGGCCACCTACTGCGCCGAAGACGGCCAGTCTTAGCGGGACTGGGCAGCTCGGGGACCGGCGAGTAGAACATCCAAGAGTCCGTAGGGGCCTAGCAACAACACGACCGGCTGACCCGAGGCCGCGCCGGTCGCTGCGTACGACAGTCGGACGCCCGTCGCCAGGATGACCGTGGACGCGACGGGGTGTCATGCGCACGAGCGTGGTTCCGAGTCCGCACGTCGTTCTTGCGCGGAGCCCGCCTCCGGCGGGGCGCGCGTGGCGTTGGAGGGGACGGGCGCCCAGGAGGGCGAGGTGGCGGTGCTGCCGCCGGACGTATTCGACGCGGAGGGGCGCAGCGCGGACCGCGATGCCCCGGCCCACGTTGGAGGAGAGGGCGCCGGCCTAGGCGGGCGACCCCCGCGGGTGGGTAGGTGTTGACGGAGGCAGTGGACGAGGACTGGCTGGCCGGCCGGTCGGGCGATGGACTGCGGTGGTGGTGGATCCGCCGGTGGTGGTTCCTGGATGCCGCCCTGGGAGCGCACCCATGCCAGTTGGTCGGACGACGCTCCTCCCCCGGCCCCGCGCTTCGACCGCGATTGTGACCAGGTCGCCCCGCGCGTCGCAGCACGCGCCGAGCGCCATGGCCGTCTCAATGCCTTCGGCAGCGGATGGTCAGCGTCAGTGGCAACGCACAACGCTGAAGCACTCCCCGAACTTCTCTCTCACGATGGCGCGTCCGGGTTCGATGCACGCGCCGAGCGCCATGGCCGTCTCAATGCCTTCGGCAGCGGATGGTCAGCGTCAGTGGCAACGCACAACGCTGAAGCACTCCCCGAACTTCTCTCTCACGATGGCGCGTCCGGGTTCGATGGGAGCGGCCAGGGCCGACGTCGTGCGGCGAATGAGGTCGTCGACGAGGTCGTGGCCGGCCACGTCGAGCGCGAGCCGCTCTCGGCGCTGTCACCGCGCGAGCAGGGTCAGCTTGCCGGACTGCTCCGCAAGCTCCTCATCGGCCTCGACGCCGTGCCACCGAAGCCGCCTCCCGCCCGGTCCGGTCGACAGACTCCTCGCCCCTGTAGACGGCCTGACCAAGGGGTTTGACGCGCCCTCGCGGCAATCGAGCCCAGGTCAAGCACTGGACCGCGGCTTCAGCGCTGGGTGGGGGAGGCGGTTGTGGGCGTCCACCACCCGGGTGAGGGCGGTCGCCACGACCTGCCGCTCGCGGTCGGTGAGGTGGCGGTTGAAGTGCTCGTCGATCTTGGCCAGGTAGATGGGCGCCGTGGCCGTGAAGGCGGCTCGGCCGGCCGGGGTGATCACGGCGATGATGGCGCGCCCGTCGTCGGGATCGCGCCGGCGTCGCACGAGGCCCTGCGCCTCGAGCTCGTCGACCAGGCGGCTCACCCGCGTGCGCGACAGCACCGCGCGCTCGCCGAGGTCCTGCATCCGCAACCCGTCTGGCTCGGCCTGGAGCTCGAGCAGGACGTCGTACCAGCCGAGGGGGACAGCCTCGGTGGCGTCGAGGTCCGCCTCGATGGCCCGCACCGCGCGGTTGTGGGCGAGCAGCAGCGCGCGCCACGCGGCCACGTCGCGCTCGCGATCCGCTGGCTTGCTCCGCGTTGTCATCGACGGCAGCCTAGACAGTTGTGTGCGCCCGCACATATCCATATCGTGTGCGTACGCACACATCTTCTGCGGAAGCGAGATGCGGAAGAGAGAGAGAGAGAGAGAGAAGGTTCACGATGACCGCACCTGTTCGCACCATCGATGACGTCGAGCTGCCCGCCGCCGGCACGTGGCGCATCGACCCCGGTCACGCCGAGGTCGGTTTCGTCGGGCGCCACTTCGGGCTCACCAAGGTCCGTGGCCGCTTCACCGGCGTCTCGGGTGACGTGCTCGTCGCCGACAACGTCGCCCAGTCGTCGGTGACCGTCGATATCGACATGGCGTCTGTGAGCTCGGGCGACACGGCCCGCGACGACCACCTCAGGTCGTCGGACTTCTTCGATGCCGAGGCCCATCCAACCGCCACCTTCCGCTCGACCCGGCTGGCGCCACACGGCGCCGGCGGCACGCTGACCGGCGAGCTCACGATCAAGGGAGTCACCCGGCCGGTGACCCTCGACGTCGAGTACCTCGGCCACGCCCGTGACCCATGGGACAACGACCGCGCCGTGTTCAGCGCCTCGGCCGCGATCAACCGCGAGGACTGGGGCCTGACCTGGAACATGGTGCTCGACGCCGGCGGGTTGCTGGTGTCGAAGGAGATCCGCCTCGAGATCGAGGTCGAGCTGATCCGCCAGCCGTGACGCTCGCCGGTCGTCAGGTGACGACCGGCGGCTCGCCGAGGTGGAGGCCCCCGAGCGCCGCGCCGACGTCTGTGCGGTGACGTGGTCGCCGCCGTCGCTCGCCGAGAGGAAACCACTGGGCTCGTCGCGGGCTACGAGACCGGCCGCCCGGTCGGACAGCTCCAGGTGCGGCTCCCCGGCGGGCACCGGTTTCACGGCTATGACGTCGACGAGCTCGCGGTCCGCTGAACCGGGCGGCCCGGGGGGCGTGGAGCAACAGGATGAGCGCGAGCAGGCCGTGGACCTCCGCCTCGCCAGGCAGCAGCTCCGCCGTCGCCCGGAGGCACCCCAGATCGCCGGCGCCCATGCGGTCAGCGTGTCGTCGTGTGCCGGGCCCTTGCCCGCGAGAATCTCATGACCACGGCCCAGGCCATCAAGTAACTTTGAGAGTTCGCTACCCCGAGCACTACGCCAGTCCCACCCCATCGCCTGCCAAAGTCAGCGTCAGCGGCAACTCCCGGCCCTGAAGGACTCCCCGAGTTTCGCGCCCACCCTTCGGTGAGCCCGGCCGCCTGAGGGCGCGATCGCGTAGTGCCGTCCAACGGCACTTACTCGGGGACAGGGCGCCGGTGGCTTCGGTGCTACGGGTGAGCCGATCCTCGCGCCCTCCCAGCAGGTCCGAGGGGGACCGATGAGAAATGTCGGCGGCGTCGGTCTGAGTACGGTCCGCCAGGTGCCTGCGACCGTCAGCAAGGGAGAGCAACCCATGAGACCGCTCCGATAAGCCATCAACGTCACCCTCGACGGTTGCTGCGATCACCGGGTGGGGGTCCCGGACGAGGAGTCGGATCGCTATTGGGCCGCCCAGCTGGCACGAGCCGGTGCCCTTCTCTTCGGCCGGGTGACCTACGAGATGATGGAGGGGGCGTGGCGGCGGCCGGCGACGGGAACGTGGCCCGACTGGATGGCTGACTGGATGATCCCCTTCGCCGAGACGATCGACGGGGCGAAGAAGTACGTCGTGTCGGGCACCCTGGACCGGGTCGATTGGAACGCGGAGCTCGTGCGGGGCGACCTGGGGAAGGCCGTTCAGGAGCTCAAGGCGGAGCCTGGCGAAGGCCTGTTCGTGGGAGGCGTAACCCTCCCGCTGGCCTTGGCGGATCTGGGGTTGATCGACGAGTACGAGTTCCTCGTGCTGCCCGTCGTGGCGGGCCACGGGCCGACGCTGTTCGCCGGCCTGAGCGAGCGGCTCGACCTGACGCTCGTGGACCGCCAGGAGTTCCGGTCGGGGGCCGTGGCGCTGCGTTACGAGCCCGCTCGAGGCACGGCGTGACGATCGGCTGCCCTTCGGCACCCGGGACTGGCAACTCCGCCACAATGCCGAGATCGACACAGGCGTGCCCCCTAACGCCGGGTCCGGGTGCATCAGCACGTGCCGACCTGACGCTGCCCACTTGGTGGTCCCGGAGACAAGGAAGTGGCAACGACTTGTGAACAGTCCTCGGGCCGCACAACGGTCATGCCCGTCGCTCTGCCGAATCCGGCTCTTTCAGGTCAAGGGCGCCGGCTGACGCCGGCGCCGGCGGCCGTCGCTACCCGCCGTTCCATAGCGGTGTGCGTCGGAGGATCAAGGCGCAACGTGGCGCAAGGACTTCGAGTTGATCTTCGAGCGGACCGCCACCCGTGACAGCTGACCCGCCCGTATCGACGCTACCGGACGCCTCGCCTCGGGCAGCGAACGTCACGCCGGTTGGTGGTAGGCGAGGACGCGGTCGAGCCGCTTCGATAGCCACCGGGTGAGGCTCCCGGTGCCGTCGATGGCCCAAGTGACGAGGGCGCCGTTGTAGACGGTGTACACGGTGTCGGCGAGCTCGGCGGCATCGGTGGGGCTGATCTCGCCGTCGCTGATCGCCTCGTTCAGGAGCTGTGTGATGGCTCGTCGGAGGAGCCGGCTCTGTTTCGCGGCGTGTGCGCCGAGGTCGGGGTCGGTGAGGTCGAGGTGGAGCAACGCCAGATGGTTGGCGATCGCGGCTCGTGAGTCGATGCCGGCCGTCAACTCGAGCAGCGCCGCTCGCAGCGCCGAGAGCGCCGTCGGCGAGTTGCTCCGGGCTCGGTTGAACGGGTCGTCGATCCCGGTGGCGGCCGCTTCCGCGTGGGCGAGCAGCAGGCTGCGCTTCGACCCGAACCGCTGGGTCAACGCGGGCGCCGAGAGCCCCACCCGATCGGCCATCGCCGCGAGCGTCAACCCCGACGGGCCGACCTCGGTCACGACCGCCCTGACGGCCTCGAAGATCGCCTCGTCGCTGACGCTTCTCGGTCTGCCGGTTCGCATGGACTCACCATAGCAGTTGACTTTATGAATGAGAAGAAAGTAAGTTGCAGGCATGACCAACACCCCGAAGAACCTCAGCGGCCGCGTTGCCGTCGTCGCCGGCGGCACCCGCGGGGCGGGCCGCGGCATTGCCGTTGAGCTCGGCGCGGCGGGCGCCACCGTGTACGTGACCGGTCGCACCACCTCCGGTGAACGCTCCCCCATGGGGCGGCGCGAGACAATCGAGGAGACGGCTCGCCTCGTCGACCAAGCCGGCGGGACAGGCATCCCGGTACGCGTCGACCACGCCGACACCGATCAGGTGCGGGCGCTGATCGGCCGCATCGCCGACGGCGGCGGCCGCCTGGACATCCTCGTCAACGACATCTGGGGCGGCGACCCCCTCACCGAGTGGGACACCCCGTTCTGGCAGCACGACCTCGCCAACGGCATCGCGTTGCTGCGCAACGCCGTCGAGACCCACCTCATCACCAGCTGGTACGCCGCCCCGCTGCTCGCCCACACCCCAGGATCGATGATCGTCGAGATCACCGACGGCGTCTCCGACCGCTACCGCGGCTCGTTGTTCTACGACCTCGCCAAGTCGGCCGTCATCCGCCTCGCCGTCGCACAGGCCGAGGACCTCCGGCCTCACGGCGTCACCGTCGTAGCGTTGACACCCGGGTTCCTGCGATCCGAGGCCATGCTCGAGCACTTCGGCGTCGACGAAGAGAACTGGCGGGCCGGGATCGACAAGGACCCCAACTTCGCGTTCTCCGAGACACCCCGCTACATCGGCCGCGCCGTCGCCTCCCTCGCCGCCGACCCCCACAAACACCAGCGCACCGGCACCGCCACCGCCACCTGGGAGCTCGCCAAGGCCTACGGGTTCGTCGACGTCGACGGGACACAGCCCGACTGGGGACAGCGGGCACGAGACCTCGGCGTGTCGCCATGACCACGGTCGCCGCCCCCGCCGGCCGGCGGGCCGTGGTCTTGACCCTCGCAGTGCTATGCGTCGCCCAGTTGATGCTCATCGTCGACGTCGTCGACGTCAACGTCGCGCTGCCTTCGATCCACGAGACCCTCGAGGCGTCCGAGGCCCGACTGCAGCTCGTCGCCGTCGCCTACCCCCTGACCTTCGGCAGCCTGCTGATCGTCTTCGGCCGTGCCGGTGACCTGTTCGGCCGACGCCACCTGTTCCTCACCGGCGTCGCCGTGTTCACCGTCGCCTCGCTCGCAACCGGCCTCGCCGGCTCGGAATGGCAGCTCGTCGCAGCGCGCGCCGCCCAGGGCGTCGGAGCGGCGATGGTCTCGCCGACGGCACGCCCACCACGACACCGAAGGGTTCGCACATGCGAATGGACACGGCACTGACCTTGATCAACGAGGGTCTCACCTACCACCCCGGCTGGGTGGTCTGCGCGGAGGATTGGACGCACCGTTTCGAAGACAGGCTGCGGGTCACCGTCTATCTGACCGGGGCTCGCCTCTCGGAGCGCGAGAACTTCCCGGACTTCACCAGGCAAGCGGATCCGCCCGGGGCCCGGGCTCGGTTCCTGCTCACCGTCGGCGACGTGGCCGACGCCGCGGAACTGGTGTTCCGGCTGGTCCGCATCTTCGAACGGAACATGACGCACGAGATCCGGGAATTCACTCGGGTTCGCGACACCGGCTGGGCGCCGTTGCATCCCCACACCATCGACGGCCGGGCCCGCTGGTCAGACCTGTCCGGCGATGATCCCCTGTATGACCTGGCATTCGGGGTGGCGTGACCCATGGACCACGTCCCTGTAGGTGAGATCGCCTCCCAACTGCCGATGGTCATTGATCCGACCACGATCCTCGACAACGTGCTGGCCGGCTACTGGGACGCCGCCGACGCCCTGGGCAACAGCCCCCTATGTCGGTGACCCTGAGGGCCTATGGGAACGCAAACGCGATGGCGCTGCTCATGGCCGCCTTCACCGAGGGCGACCGCCGCAACCGCGCCCTCGGCTACAGGGGCGCAGTCGGCTCCGCCGGCGCCACCGTCGGCCAGCTCCTCGGCAGCGTCAACGTCCCCATCGGCATCGTCACGATCGCCGCGCCATGCTCGTGCCACATCGCCCAGCGAGTCCGGCGACTAGCGGGACACTCACGGCTCCTACGGAGCCTGCGTCCGTCTATCGGCGCCGATGCCAAGAACGACGAGCGCCCTCCGGAGACGTGAGCGGTGCACCATGCCAAGGCGCCGCACGCCGATGTGCGGTCCCAGGACATGGTTGACAGATCAGTCACACGAGATGGTGACGGTCGGCCTAACTAAATGCCTACCCCGCTCCAGGCAGCGCTGGCCGGCCCCTCCTTGGAGGACTCACGCCGAACCCGGCGATCTGAGCGCGACTTGGGATCGATCGACGCGCTGCACGAACGTGTCGAGTTGACCACACGAGGCCGTGGGGGAGGGGCCCTCCCGCTGCCAACGTCAGCGTCAGCGGCAACGCTCAACGCTGAGGCGTTGCCGCTGTTGCTCACGCTGTCGACGCGTCGTTACCTCAGAAGCATCTGCTTCGAGCCGGCGACCACGCCGGATTCGACGGGCTGTCGGCTCAGCCACCAATCCCCTGGCGATTGGTACGGATGCCCGCGGGTTCGTGGGACCTTCGTGGCGGCGTGCGTGATGAGCGTTGACGACATCGGGGTGTGGGAAGCGCCCGCGCCGGCCCAGTGCCAGCCCACGGCGTGGTGGCCAGCGGAGCCGGGGTAGCTGGCGATGGTCGCGTCCACGCCAGGGACGTGCACGGCGGCACGCGGGCAGGGCTCGCCCCGGCTGGGCGTCTCGCCTCACGGGCGCCTACCCGCCGACGTTCGACCCGCCGGACGTGAGCGGTCGCAACCGCGTGGAGGTCGTCGAGGGCCTCCTGGCACTCGACGACTGACCGACACCGCCGGTCACGAGCGGACTTTCGATCGACGACCGGCCAGGGGCACCCTTGCACGACTGGGCTTCCTCTAGTTCTGCGCGGACTGGAGGAGGCGAGGCGCGCTCCGGGAGCCCGAAGCGCTGGTCAGAGACCTATTGGACCTGCACAGACGCGTTCGGGAGACCTACGACAAGCGGCCTGACTCCAGTCGGGGCTACGGACAGGACGACACGTGCAGGTACTGCCGGCACTCTTCGTCGGTCAGGCCGCGCGTGAGCTCGCGCTTGGCGATCTCGACGAGGTCGTCGAGGTCGAGTGCCCAGATGTGCACCCTCGCGTCGGCGCTCACCGAGGCCAGCTTGGACCCGTCGGGGCTGAACGCAACCGCTCCCACCACGTCCCCGTGGCCCAGGACAAGGGTCTGGGACCCGGACTTGGCATCCCATACGCGGACCGTTCCATCGCTACCGGCGGTCGCGATCGAGGAGCCATCGGGGCTGAAGGCGGTGTCCAGGACTTCCCCGGTGTGACCCGCGAGTACGGCCACCTCGTCGCCGCTCTTCACATCCCAGATCGTTGCGACAGGGCCCGCGGTGACGAGCCGAGTGCCGGTCGGGTCGAAGTCGACCTTGCCGCCAAGAGTCTCGATGTTGGCCACCACATCATTGCGTTGCCAGTCCCAGATCCGCACTCCGGCGAAGTCCGCTTCGGAGCGCCCCTGCGGAAAACGCGTCGTCGCCAGGAGGCTGCCGTCGGGGCTGAACGCAGCGGAGCCGACCTCGACGCCAGGTTCGTCCCGCAGCAAGTCCACCATCCGGCCGGCCCGGTCGACGATCGATACGACGCCCCGCCCCTGGTCGATGCCGGCGATGGCCAGCACGTCACCGTTCGGGCTCCAGGCAACGTCGAAGACGGCGCTCTGGGGTCGCTGGCGTATTCCGGCGACGTCACCGGAGCCAAACCTACCGATCTCCTCGCCGCTCGCCGCGTCCCACAGCGCCGCCACGCCGTTGTGGTGGGCAGTGGCGATCAGGCGGCCGTCGGGGCTGACGTCGATGGCGCCCACAGCGGCGTCCGAGGGCCCATCGAGGAATGGGTCGATGCCGAAGACGTCGGTGCCGGACTGCTGCGTGACGGAGCCGGGCGGCCCGAATGTCAGGATCCTCGCCGCCGTCTCGGCGTCCCACACGGTCGCCGAGCCGTCCGCGCTGCTGGCGACGAGACGCTCGCCGTCGGGGGTGAACGCCGCGGATCCGAGGAAGGCCGGGGCGGCCGGGAGGTGTGCCCACTCGGCACCCCCGGAAAGGCTCGCGTCCCAGATCCTCACGGCGGTGCTGTCGCCGTTGCCGGTCATGATGCGGGCGCCGTCGGGCGAAAAGTCCACGTCGACGACGCCACTGCTGGTGTCGAACGCGGAGACCGAGAGCACCTCCCGTGTCGCGTCGTCGGTGACGCGCCACAGCTTCGCGGTGCCGTCCCCGCTCCCACTGACAAGGTGCGTGGAGTCGGCACTCCACGCGACCCTGAAAACCCTCGAGGAATGGCCCACCAGGGTGAAGCGCCATGCGCCGGTGGCTGCGTCCCAGATGCGCACGGTCCCGTCGATGCTCGCAGTGGCGATCCACCGGCCGTTGGGGCTCCAGGCCACATGGTCCAGCCCCCACTGGTGGCCAGCCAGCGTGAACACCTCGTCCCCCGAGCGTGCGTCCACCACCAGCGCCATCGACTGGTCCTGGCCCGCTAGAGCCAAACGTTCGCCGTCCGGACTGAACGCCGCGATCCGTGCACCCCGCGACGGGATCTCGTGCAGGATTCGTCCGGAGGCCACGTCGATCACTCTCACGACCTGCTCGCCGAGCCAGGTCGCCGACAGCCGGGTCCCGTCGGGGCTGAACGAGGGCCCCCAGACCTCCAACGGGTCGCCCGACAGCGACTGGACGCTCCACCGCTGCTCGCCGGTCCGCGGATCCCAGAGCCTGGCGGCGCCGTCGTCACCGGCAGTGGCTAGGAGCGAGCCGTCGGGGCTGAACGCCACGTCGTTGATGTCCCCGTCGTTGATGTCCACGTCGTGCCCGACGAACGAGCGCACCGACTCGCCAGTCCGGGCGTCGCGGATGTCCACAAGCCCCGTGTTATCGGGCCCCTCGGTGACGAACAGGCTGCCGTCGGGGCTCCAGTCGAGCGCACCGCCCACGCCGGGCA
>Ga0081538_10003068_pt1 | contig 15895 bp, 13 predicted proteins | sample TabmetS5T2R1_FD_71022 | JGI IMG/M metagenome (GOLD analysis project Ga0081538, IMG submission 71022) | Tabebuia heterophylla rhizosphere microbial communities from the University of Puerto Rico - S5T2R1 | ecosystem: Host-associated > Plants > Roots > Rhizosphere ... | reverse complement strand
CGGAACGTCGGCTCGGTCTCGAGCACGGCATCCCGGAGCACCGCGTAGCGGTTCCGGTATCCCTGCAGGACGCCCCTGACCGTCGGCGCCGGAAGCTGGTCGGCGAAGCGCACGTGCAACAGCGTGATGCCGGTGGCCTCGCCGTCCTTCACCTCGGGCACGATGACGATCGGGCGGTTGTCCCCCCGGCCCCGGCCCACGAGCAGCTCGCGCTCGTGGGCGACTCGGCGCTTGGTGCCGCGCAGCTCGGGCGAGCGGTCGGTGCGGCTGGCGATGTCGCGGGCGATGCCACCCCGGTCGACCACCGTGATGGTGGCGGCCCCCTCGGCCGCCTCCGGCCCGGCGCGTCCCTCGATGCGGTAGCGGGTGAATCCCACCACCGCGGCGATGGCGGGGCTGATGTCGGCAAGGGTCCGCAGCGTGCGGTACGTGAGCCAATCGCGCGGGGCCCCGGCATCGAGAACCGACCGCACCAGCGCGACCTCCAGCAGGGTCTCGTCGCTGCGGGAGATCCCCACCGTGACCGTCTTGGCCTGGTGCTTGATCGCATCGACCGGGCGGGTCAGCTCCTCGATGGCGAGCGTCAGCGCGGAGGTCAGGTCGTCGACGATCACGGCGGGCGTGCCCACCTTGCCCTCGTCGATCTGGTAGGCGTCGAGCGGGACGACGCCGAGGACGTAGCGGAACAGCTGGGTCAGGCGCACCGCGGTCGAGGCCTCGAGCTGCCCGTCGTAGCTGCCGACCCGCAACCCGTCGGAGTATCGCCGGGTCACCGGTTGCAGGTCGGTCCGGAGCCGCCGCAGGACCGTCTCCCCGTCCCGGCGCGCGAACGGGCCCGGGCGGTCTCCGCCCATTGTCGCCGCCTCGATGGCGGCCCGGGCCTCGCGCAGGGGCCGCGCCAGGGCATCGATGGCCAGCGCCGCCTCGTAGCCGAACAGGTGGCCCGCCATGGCCGAGAGCACGAAGGCCAGCGCGGGGTGGGTGGGCGGCACCGGCAGGACGTGCAGCGCCGAGGCGAAGCGGGCCTGGCCGTCGGTGGCGATGACGACGGGGGACGCCTTGTGGGCCCGGTAGATGGCGACCTCCTTGGCCACGTCGTCGGCGGTCGACCCCTCCAGCCCCGCAGCGCACACGATGATCAGCGGCTCGGACGACAGGTCGATGTGCTTCTTGTCCTCGGTGGAGTCGGCGGCGATCGACTTGTAGCAGAGCTCCGACAGCTTGATCCGCACCTCGGCCGCGGCGATGCGGTTGGCCCCGTTGCCGACCACCGCCCAGTAGCGCTTGGCGGGCGCCAGCCGGTGGGCGGCATCGGCGATGACCGGCCGGCGGTCGATCACCTCGGCCATCGCATCGGGCAGGTCGCGCAGCGCCCGGAGCACGGCCTGGTCCACACGACCGCCGACCTCGTCGCTGATCGCGGCCGCCAGCAGCAGGCCGGCGGCGACCTGGCTGTAGAAGGCCTTGGTGGACGCGACGGACATCTCGACGTCGCGACCGTCCGACGTGTACAGGACCCCATCGGCCTTGTCGGTGAGGTCGCTGCCCCGCCGGTTGACGATGGCCACGACCTTGGCCCCCCGCGACCGGACCAGGTCGACCGTGCGGTTGGTGTCGGTGGTGGTGCCCGACTGGCTGATGGCGACCACCAGCGTGTCCGACATCGACGGCCGCAGCCCGAATCCCGACAGCTCGGTGGCCGGGACCGCGTCGACCTTCAGGTCGGTGGACCCGCAGAACTGGTCCAGCCCCGCGGCCGTCGCCCCACCGGCGACGGCCGCGGTCCCCTGGCCGATCACGACCACCCGGTCGATCTCGCCACGGCGGAGCCCGCCACGCACGTCGTCGGGCAGCGCGTCGGGCCCGAGCGACACGGCCAGCTCGCCGTCGGCGTCGCGCTCGATCAGCTTGCCCCGCAGCGTCTTGCGGAAGCTGGCGGGTGCCTCGGAGATCTCCTTGAGCAGGAAGTGCGGGAACTGCCCCCGGTCGATGTCGCGGGTGGTGATCTGCGCCGTGGCGATGTCGGCCTCGGTGACGGGCAGCGGCGTGCCGTCGTAGGCGAGCCGCTCGATGCCCTCGAACGTGCCGGCCCGGCTGCCATCCAGCACCACGATCTGCCCCCGGCTGGCGGTGGGGTTGTCGGGGTTGGCCGGCGTCTCGCCGTCCATGCGTACGTAGCGATCGGTCAGCTCGATGACGCCGTAGGGCTCGCTGGCCACGATGTACGCGCCGTCCGCGAGGCCCACGTAGAGGGCCTGGCCGCTCCCCCTCAGCGCCAACAGCAGCTTGTCGGGCTCGGCGGCGGCGTTGGCGCCGATGGCCACCGACCCCTCGAAGCTGGCGACGGTGTTGCGGAACGCGGTCGTGAGGTCGCTGCCGTCGGCGAGGCGGTGGGAGACGAGGGTCGGGATCACCTTGGCGTCGGTGGTGATCTCGGGGGCGAGCTGCAGCCCGTCCAGCGCCTTGAGGTCGGCGAAGTTGTCGACGTCGCCGTTGAGGGCGGCGACCACGTAGGGGCCGGCGGCGGCCCCCGCCTCGGTGCTGTCGACCGGATGCGCGTTGGGCTGGCTGATCATCCCCACCGACGCCCAGCGGGTGTGGCCTAGCACGGTGGCGATCGCGGTGTCGGCGGACACCGCCAGGCGCAGCAGCTCGTCGGACCTGACGGCGTCGCGCAGCGCCCTGGTGTTGTCGCCGAGCTCGCCGATCTCGGCGGCGGCCTTGTAGACGAACGACAGGCAGCCGTCGACGGCCCGCACCGCGCCCGACCGGAACAGCGGGTCGCTCGCCCGCTGGGCGAGCATGCCGGTGACGGCGGCGCTGTTCACGTCGAGGCCGTGGCCCCGCACGAGGACGTGGAGCCCGGCGGAGTCCCGTCCCCGCACCTCGAGGCGGTCGATCGCCGACAGCGCCTGCTGGATCGCGCTGTACGCCTCGGTCGCCGCCCAGCCCGGTTCGCTGCCCGCGAGGTCGGCCACCCCCCGGGCAGTGCGGACCCGGTCGCGCTCTATCGACCACACCGCGTCCTTGAGGCGCACGACGGCGGCGTTGACCGCCTCCAGATCACGGTCCCCGTCGCCGTCACTGCCGCCGGGGCCGGCGTCGAGGCCCGCCTCGATGGCCTTGATCGTCTCGCCCAGCTGGGCGGTCATCCCCTCGACTTCGGCGAGCAGGCGCCGGTCGTGCACGAGCGCCCAGACACCGTCGGTGCCGCGCAGCCGGGCATCGCTGGCCTCGAGACGATCGGCGGCGCGGCTGCAGGCCTCGACCAGCGCCAGGTTGGACGCCAGCGTTGCCGCCGCGTCGTGCAGTGGGCCGGTGATCTCGTCCGCTGACGGTGCGAGGCGCGCGCCGGGTGGCCGAAGGATTGCGATGATCCCGCACATGGGCGACGAGTCTACGACGGCCCCATCCCGTCCGAACTTGCCGCATTTAGCGACGCCATGGCAGCGCCAAATGCGGCAAGTTCACAGGTTTGCAGTGCCTTCAGGGCTGCCCAATGCCTCGACGGCCTCGATCAGCTCGCCGGCGGCGGCCTCGGCCTCGTCCTCCGTGAGCGCCTCGACCATCACCCGCACGAGCGGCTCGGTGCCGCTCGGCCGCACCAGGACGCGACCGTGGTCGCCCAGGCGCGCCTCGACGGCCGCGATCGGGCGGGCGAGGCGCTCGGCGATGGCGGGGTCCCGCCCCGCCACCCGAACGTTGCGGAGCACCTGGGGGAGGCGCGTCATCGCCTCGCCGGCGAGGTCGGCGAGGCTGCGGCCGGAACGCACCACGGCGTCGAGCGCCTGGAGCGCCGTGAGCAAGCCGTCGCCGGTGGTGGCGAGGTCGCGGAAAATCACGTGGCCGGACTGCTCGCCGCCCAGGTGGAGCCGCCGGGACTCCAGCTCCTCGAGCACGTAGCGGTCGCCGACCTGCGTCTCGATCACGTGGATGCCGCGCTTGTCCATCGCCAGCCGGAACCCGAGGTTGGTCATCACGGTCACGACCACGCTGTCGCCGGCGAGCACGCCCCGGTCGTGCCGGTCGATGGCGCAGATGGCGATGATGTGGTCGCCGTCGACGAGATTGCCGGCGGCGTCGATCAGGAGCACCCGGTCGGCGTCGCCGTCGAAGGCCACGCCGACGTCGGCGCCGCGCTCGGCCACCCTCCGAGCGAGCTCCTGGGGGTGGGTCGAGCCACAGCCGGCGTTGATGTTGGTGCCGTCCGGCTCGGCGTGGATGACCTCGACGTCTACGCCCAGGTCGGCCAGGACCGTCGGGGCGACCACCGACGCCGCCCCATGGGCGCAGTCGACCACGGCCCGCAGGCCGGCCAGGTCCCGGCCCGCCAGCGACGCCGACACGGCGGCGCGGTACCCCGAGTGCGCCGACGCCGCCACGGTCCGCACCGCGCCCAACCCGGCGCCGGTCGGCGCCTCGCGTGGCGACGCATCACGGTCCAGCAGCCGTTGCAGCTCGTGCTCCAGCCGCTCCTCGACGTCGTCGGGCAGCTTGCGCCCGCCCGCCGCGAACAGCTTGATGCCGTTGTCGGGGAAGGGGTTGTGCGACGCCGACACGACGGCGGCGGGGGCCTGGGCGGTCGCCGACCACCAGGCGACCTCCGGCGTGGGCGCCACCCCCAGCAGCTCGACGTCCACGCCCTCGCTCACCAACCCGGCGCACAGCGCCGCCTCGAGCATCGGCCCCGATCGCCGGGTGTCGCGGCCGATGGCGAAGCTGTCCCCGCCGAGCACGCGCGCCGCGGCGCGTCCGAGCGCCAGGGCCAGCTCGGGGGTGAGCTCGGCGTTGGCGACGCCTCGCACCCCGTCGGTCCCGAACTTCAGCATGAACGTGGGGCCGGGAGCTCCCGGCGCCGGCTCAGCGCGCGCGGATCCACGCATTCCCTCGGCGCTCGGTGGCCAGCGATGCCGGGAGGCCTCGCCGCATGGCCTGGGCTCACGCCGCACATGCCGTACTGTTCGGTGCCCACTTGCCGGCGTACCCGCTCGGCGGCTCAGCGCTTGGAGTACTGGGGGGCCTTCCGGGCCTTCTTGAGGCCGTACTTCTTGGATTCCTTCTCGCGCTGGTCACGCGACAGGAAGCCCGCCCGCTTGAGCGTGGTGCGCAGCTCGGGATCGAGCTCCACCAACGCCCGGGCGATGCCGAGCCGCAGGGCGCCCGCCTGCCCCGACACGCCACCCCCGACCAGGCTGGCGTCGATGTCGTAGGCCTCCTCGGCCTCGGCGACGCGCAGCGGCTCCGAGAGGATCATCCGGTGCGCCTTGGACGGGAAGTAGGTGGCGACGTCGCGGTCGTTGATGGTGATCGTCCCGGTGCCGGGACGGATGCGGACCCGGGCGACGGCGCCCTTGCGGCGGCCGGTGGTCTGCGCGAGCGGTGTGGCCATGTCGTGTCTTCCTACCAGGCGGTTCAGGCCGTGCGCCGGGCCGCCCCGGCGATGTCGAGCGGCTGGGGTTGCTGGGCGGCGTGCGGGTGGGTGGGCCCGGCATAGACCTTCAGCTTGGTCAGCATCTGGCGGCCGAGCCGGGTCTTGGGGAGCATGCCCCGGATGGTGCGGCGCATGGCCTCCTCGGGCCGGCGCTCGAGCAGGTGGGCGAACGTCTCGGCCTTGAGCCCGCCCGGGTAGCCAGAGTGGCGGTAGACGGTCTTGCGCTCGGCCTTGCCGGCCGTGAGCACGACCTTGTCGGCGTTGACGATGATGACGTGGTCGCCCGTGTCGAGATGGGGCGTGAACGTGGGCTTGTGCTTGCCGCGCAGCACGCGGGCGACCTCGGTGGCCAGCCGGCCGAGCACCAGGCCGTCGGCGTCGACGACGTACCAGGCACGCTGGATCTCTGAGGCTTTCGGGCTGTACGTCGGCACGCGTGCCACCTTGGTGCGGAACTTGCGAGAGCGGGCGCGCAGCGCCCAGAGCGACGTACCAGCCTACGGGGACGATCCGCGAAACGGCAAGCCGGACGGAAGGCCGATCCGCTACAGCATGCCGCGACGGGTGAGGTGGTGGAACGCCAACCAACCCGGCAGAACCGGCAGCCAAAAGGTCGCAAGCCTGAACAGGAACACGGACGGCACGGCGATCTCCTTGTCGACGCCGACCGCCGTCAGGCCAGCGATGAGCACGGCCTCGACGGCACCGACGCCGCCGGGCGTGGGGGCCGTCTGCGCCAGGGCGGAACCGGTGAGGTAGACGACGCCCACCGTGGCCAGGCTGACGCCCCCACCCCCGAAGGCCTGCAGCGAGAAGTACAGGCAGAAGAGGTAGCTGAGGGTGACCAGCATCCCGCCTCCGACCAGCGTGAACAGCTTGGACGGGTTCGCCGCCACCTGCTCGACGCCCCGGAGCGCCCGCCTCAGGACCGGCACCAGCTTGTCGAGGGCGAGGTGGCGGCCGATCGGCAGCAGCAGCACGACGCCGCACAGGACCAGCACGCCGGCGAGGACGGCCAGCACGGTCTGGTCCGACGGCAGGTCGAAGTCCCCGATCCCCTCCTGGCCGGCGAACAGGGCGAAGATGACCGTGAGGGTGACGTGGTCGACGAAGCCGAACAGCGACACCAGGCCCACGCCGGTCACGGCCACAGGCGGGTCGACGCCCGCCTTCTGGAGGAAGCGGATGCCCACCGCCATGCCCCCCACCTTCACGGGCGTGACCCGGTTGGCGAACGACCCCGACAGCTGCGACAGGAACGTCGGCCAGGCCGGCAGGCGCCGCGGCACCGACCCGGCGAGCGAGAGCGCCGCGCCGACATAGGTGAGGAACGACAGGAAGATGATGGCCGGGACCCATGCCCAGTCGAGGTCGCGTACCTGCTCGACCAGGTTGCCGACGTCGGTCAGCTGGTGGATGAGGATGTAGGAGGCGATGCCACCGAAGAGCAGCATCAGCAGGGCGCGGGGCGAGACCCGCTCGACGCGCTCGAGCTCCACGGGACCGGTCCCCAACGCGCTCGCCACGGCGTCCCGCACCTGCGAGTCGAAGCCCTTGCGGCGGTGGACCGCCGCCCGGGTGGCCCCGCTCAGCGCCAGCGGCTGCAGGCGAGGGGCGGCGCGCACGACGGCGTCGCGACCCACCCCGGCGACCGCCGCCTGCGCCGCCCGAGCCGGCCCGACCTTCAGGGCCGTGGACATGATCAGCTCCGCGACATCGGTCGCGAGCAGCTCGTCGGACGCCGCGAGCTCGCTGAAGCCGAAGTCGATGATCCAGGGGCTGCCGTCGCGGGCCAGCATGACGTTGGCGAGCCTGAGGTCACGGTGCGCGACGCGCCGGCGGTGCAGTCGCTCGACCTGCGCCCAGATGCCGGCCAGCAGGTCGTCGGTGAGCTCGTCGTCGGCCACGTCCGCCAGCGACCGAGCGTCGAGGGCCTCGTAGGCCAGCACCATGGAGCCGTCGTCGATGCGGCCGAGCCCGAGAAACGTGGGCGTCCGCACCCCGAGCGACGACGCGCGCAGGGACACCAGCGCCTCGTGCTCGACACCGCGCCGTAGCGACGAGAAGGGCCGCTCGTCGCCGACGTTTTCGAGCCGCACCGCTCGGTACATGCGGAAGAGCAGGTCGGCGCTGCGCTCCTCGGAGCTGACGACCTTCACGAAGCCGACGGCACCGTCGCCGAGATCCGCGAGGTAGGGCGTCGAGCCGCGGGCGTCGACATGGGCGGCCCGCAACCCGGTGATCCCGAGCCCGGCGTGCTCGAGTGCCGCCCGGACGCTGGCGGTGGACGGGTGCCGGTCGCGGACGCCGAAGGCGAGGAGCACCACCAGGCCGACCGCCCACCCGGCGGCCACCGCGGCCACCAGGTCGATCGCCAGGCCGGTGCCCGAGACCACGCGCCCGAGGGCCACGACGCCCAGCGCGCCCCATGCCCACCGTCGCCAACGCCGGGGCATCGTCGGAGCGACCACGGTCACGGCGGCCGCGATGCCGGCCAGGTAGGCCGAGCTGGGGTAGGCGGCGCCGGCGATCCAGCTGCCCGCCTCCTTGGCCGCGTCGAGCGAGGCCGGGCGGATGCGGTCCGCCGCCCGTTCGACGCCGTACACCAGCAGGTCGGCGACGACGCCCGCGAGCAGGGCGAGGAGCAGGGTCCGCCAGCGCCGCAGCACCGCCAGGGTGATGGCGGTGGCGACCGGGGCGATGATCGCCACGAGCTGGATGAGGCCGACGAGGAAGCGCCGCAGCACGTCGGGGAGACCGCCGAACAGCGCGAGGACCGCGCGCTCCAGGTCGCCGAGTGGGCCCCGGGCGGCGAACGTCACGAGCAGGCCGATGGCGACGAGCACCAGCGCGATCACCAACCGCAGCAGGTCGCTCGGGGAGCGCACGTAGCGGACCTCGGCCTCGGGGAGACCCTGCGACACCTCACCCGCCGCACCCGCCGCGACCCTCGACACGTCAGTCAGAGCCTCTGCAACCTCGTGGTGGCCGTGGCCGTACCGAAGGATACCCCGCCACGTTCCGTGCCATCGCAGGTACGGTACGGGATCGCATGCCCGACGCTCGAGGCCACACGCGCCGAGGCAACGCACACGGCGAGGGCGCCACGGTCAGCCTCGTCGGCCCGTCCGGATGGCGGGCGGCGGCCGCCGCCGCGGGCGCCGGACTCCTGGCGCTGAGCTGGCTGGCGGTCGGCGAGCAGCCCGACGTCGTGCCCGACTGGGAGGCGGATGTCTTCGAGGCGATCAACGGCCTGCCCGACTGGTTGCGGTGGCCGCTGTGGGTGCCGATGCAGCTCGGGAGCGTCTGGATGTGCGTGGTCGGGGCGGCCGTCGTCTACGCCGTGACCCGACGCGTGCGGCCCGCGCTGGTCACCGCGGCGGCCGTCGTGCTGGCGTGGGCCGCGGCCAAGGGCGTGAAGGCCGTCGTCGAACGCGGCCGGCCCGCCGACGTGCTGGGCGGCGTGGAGGTGCGCGAATCGGGCATCGACGGCGCCGGCTATGTGTCGGGCCACACCGCGGTCGCGTTCGCCCTCGCCACGATGCTCGCCCCGCTGGTTCCCCGCGGCTGGCGCTGGGCCCCGTTCGCCCTCGCGGCGGTTGTCGGTCTCGGCCGCGTCTACTACGGCGCGCACCTGCCGCTCGACGTGATCGGGGGCGCCGGGCTGGGCCTCGTGTGCGGGGTGGTCGCGTCGGCGGCGGGCGGCATGATCCCGACCCGTCGCCAGTGACGAGCTCGGATCGGCGGTACGGGATGGTCCGCCGGAGCGCAGGCACTCACGAGACGGGCACGATCCCCAGCGTGTCGACGGCGTCGACCGTCACACCGATCGACTCACTGCTCACCACGGCCACGACCGTGGCACCCCGGTCACCCGACACCTTGGCGGTGCGGGACGTGATCGAGTTGTCGCTGCGGCCGCCGGGGACCACGACTTCGTCGGACGGGCGCACCTCCGTCGCCACCCACGTCGGGCCGTCGGCCGCCATGCACTCGACCGCGCCCAGGGGGTCGAGGAGGCCCGGCTCGACCAGGCCCCCCATCACCACCACGACGGGCAGGCCCGATCGCTGCAGCCGCGCCGCGACCTCCACCGCCAGCCGGGCCGACGTTCGGGGGCGACGCGCCTGGTTGGGCCCGAGCGCCAACACCACCCGCGTCGCCCTCGTCGACCCCGGCCGCACGAAGGCCACGGGCACGTCGAGCGAGCGCGCCAGGTGATGGGACGACCCGCTGAGGGTTGGGAGCCAGTTGTCGGCCGTCGCGGTGAGCACGACCAGCGAGCTGTCATACGACGCCTGGGCGTGCAGGATCCCGTCCGGCTTCGAGCGGTCGTGCCTGACGTCCACGTCGGCATCGAAGCCGGTGCGCCCGACCACCGCCTCGAGCCGTTCGAGCTCGGCGGGGCCCGGGCGCGCGGCGCCGTCGCCCACGACGACCACGGGCCGGATCACGCCGCCATCGATCCGAGCAAGGCGTGCCGCGAGGCCGACCGCACGCTCGGCCGGCTCGGCCGGATCGACGTCGACGAGCACCGACCGCGCCAGGCGGCTGGCGTCGACGGACGGCCGGGGCACGCGGGCGCCGAAGAACGTCGCCGCCGCCGAGGCCACGATCAGGCTCACGGCGATGAGCAGCATCACTGCGTTGACGGTGCTCTCGTCGAACAGGCCGATCCGCAGCCCGACGAGCGTCGCGGCCAGCGTCGCGGCCGCCTGGGGCACCGTCAACGAGAGGACGACGCCGACCTCGTCGCGGCTGAATCCGAACGCCGGTCCGGACACCAGCGATGCGAACAGCTTCCCGCCCACGCAGGCCCCGATGAGCACCAGCGCGATGCCAAGCGTGCCCAGCTCGAGGAGCACGCTCGGATCGATGATGGTGCCGACCGAGACCAGGAAGATGGGGATGAGCAGCGCCGACCCGAAGAACTCGATGTGCTCCATGAACTCGCCCTCGTTGGGCACGAGGCGGTTGAGGGCGAGGCCGGTGAAGAACGCGCCCACGATCGCTTCGATCCCGAGCGATTCGGCGAGGGTCGCCCCGCCGAGCAGGACGCCGAGGGCGTACGTGTAGCGCAGCACCCGCTGGCGCCCGATCGTGGTGAAGTACCAGCGGGTCAGCGGCGGCAGCAGCACGAAGCAGAAAGTGACCAGGATGCCCAGGCCCAGCACGACCTGCCCGGCCAGCTCCGCCCCGCCGGCGCTGCCGGTGGCTCGCCCCGCGATGACAGCGAGCACGACCAACGCCATCGTGTCGGTGATCACCGTCGCGCCGACCGCAACGGCCACCGCTGGGTTGGTCGATAGCCCGAACCGACGCACGATCGGGTACGTGACCAGCGTGTGCGACGCGCACAGGGAACCCAGCAGGATGGCCGCGTCGACCTCGTAGCCGAGACCGAGCCCCGCGGCGATGCCGAGTGCGGCCGGCGCCGCGAAGGTGATCCCGGCGAACTCGATGGCCTGGCGACGGTGCCGGGCGAAGATGTTCAGGTCGAGCTCCAGCCCGGCCAGGAACATGAGGTAGAGCAACCCCACGTCGCCGAACTCGTGCACCACGCCACCTTCCTCGGGCACGACACCGAGGACGTTGGGCCCGATCAGCAGGCCGCCCAGCAGGAGCCCGATCATGCCCGGGGTGCGGAAGCGCTCGACGATCAGCGGCCCGATCACGATCACGGCGGCGGCGATGAACAACTCCCACTCGGTGCCGGCCGGGGCCTCCAGGTTCAGCAGGTCCACGTGGGCACTCCCATCACGAGGTCTCGATCACCGCGATGTCGTCCGGATCCGCTGCGAACACGGGCTGCAACCAGCGGTCCGCGAGGTCGTCGACGGTGCCGTCGGCCAGGAGCCCGCGGAGCGCCTTGTCGACGGCCCGGCGGTTCATGTCGGGCGAGTCCTCGGGCAGGACGATGCCGTAGCGCTCGGGGTCATCGAAGCGGGCCTGCACCTCGAGATCGGGGACCTGCGCGGCGATCACCAGGGCGGCCGGCAGGTCCAGGAGTGCGGCGTCGGCGTCGCCGGACAGGACGGCGTCGACCGCCTCCGCTTCGCCGTCCACCACCGCCACCGACCTGTCCGGTCGGATGACGTCGTCGACGAATGACTGTTCGGTCGTGGCCCGCTCGACCACCCAGCTCCGGTTCCTGGCGGTCGCGAGGTCGTGGATGTCGTCCGCATCGCCGGGGGCAAGCACGGCCGGAGCGCTGTCGAAGTAGGTGACCGAGAACTCGACCCGGTGCTCCCGCTCGTCGGTGATGCTCACCTGGGCGAGCGCCACGTCCGCGCCGTGGAGCTCACCCGTGACGATGTCCGCGAACGGCACGTCGCGGAATGACACGCGTAGGCCGAGCTGGTCGGCGAGGGCGCGTGCCAAGCCCCACTCGAACCCCCCGTCGAGCGTGTCGACGTCGTTGCCCTCCCAGAACCCCGGCGAGGGTAACGATGTGGCCACCACGACCCGGCCGGGTGACGCCGGCTCGAAGGTGTTCTCGGCGACCCTGGTCACCTCCCGGCAACCGGGGCCGACGAGCGTCACCGCCGCAAGCGCGATGGCGAGGCCCAGCCTTGCGCCGCCCGCTGCGGCCCGAGGAACACGCTCGGTAAGGACGGGGCGAGATTACTCGTACGACACCGACCACAGGCACAGGCCCTGCGGGGGCGCCAGCGCCGACGCCCGCGACCGATCCCGGCTAGCCAGGATGCCGAGCAGGTCGCCGGCGTGCTTGCGGGCCAGCCCCACGTCCACCAGGGTGCCGACGACGCTCCGGATCATCTGGTGGCAGAAGGCGTTGGCCTCGATCTCGAAGCGCAGCACCCCTTCGCCTACGTCGGTCCAGCCCGCCCGGCGCACGTGCCGGACCAGCGATGCCTCCGCGCCCTCGGCGCCCTCGCCGCGCCGGCGGGGCTTGCGGCAGAACGCCGCGAAGTCGTGCTCTCCTATCAGCGGGTCGCAGCCCAGCCGGAGCAACTCGATCGCCAGCGGCTCGGCGACGTGCCACGCGACCCGGGCGAGGAAGGGGTCGGGCACCGGCCGGTTCACGATGGTGTACCGGTAGGTGCGGCTGACGGCCGAGCGCCGGGCGTCGAACCCGTCGGGGGCCCGGCCCAGGTCGCGCACCACGATGGCCGGGGACAGCAGCCGGTTGAGCGAGCGGGAGAGCGCCTCGGGGTCGAGCCGGTCGGCCGGCAGGTCGAAGCTGACCACCTGGCCCCAGGCGTGCACGCCGGTGTCGGTCCGCCCGGCGCACGTGAGCTCGACCGGCGACCGAGTGACCTTCCGTATCGCCTCGCCGAGCGTGCCGCCCACCGTGCGCACGCCCGGGTTGGGGGCGAAGCCGTGGAACCCCGAGCCGTCGTAGGCGACGGTTGCGCGGACGCGCACCAGCGGCCCGTGGAGGGCAGCGGGTCGGTCCTCGGCATCAAAGAGAGTCATGACACCCGAGGCGCAGGGGGGAGCGTCAGGGGGAGGCCTGCCATGACCTCGGCTCGAAACCTACGGCTTCGAGCCGACTAGACCAGTTCGATGCGCGCCATGGGCGCGTTGTCGCCTTGGCGAGGGCCCAGCTTGAGGATCCGGGTGTAGCCGCCGTTGCGGTCCGCGTAGCGGGGCCCGATCTCGGTGAACAGCTTGTGGGTCATCTCGCGATCACCCAGGTAAGCGACCACCTGCCGGATCTGGTGCAGCTGGACGTCGGGGTCGGCGTCGGCCTTGCGCGCCTTGGTGATCAGCTTCTCGGCGATGGGCCGCAGCGCCTTGGCCTTGGCCTCGGTGGTGACGATGCCCTCGGCGGCGAACAGGCTGGCCGCCAGGTTCGCCATCATCAGGCGCTGGTGGGAGGCGTCGCCGCCGAAGCGACGGCCCTTGCGCGGTGTGGCTGGCATCGCTCAATGACCCCTGATTCCGCCGGCTGCAAGCCGGCGCGGCGCTATCGGGTCGTATCTCATGGCGTTCTCCGCGGAATCGGGAGTCACTAATCCTTCGTGTGCAGCGACAGGCCGCGCTCGTCGAGCTTGGCGATCACCTCGTCGAGGGACTTCTGCCCGAAGTTGGTGATCGCCAGCAGGTCGTCCTCGGTCTTCTGCACCAGCTCGCCGACGGTGTTCACCTGGGCCCGCTTGAGGCAGTTGCGGGGACGCTCCGACAGGTCGAGGTCCTCGATCGGCAGGTCGAGGTCAGGCGATCCGGCGCTGGTGACGGCCAGCTCGCCGAGCTCGAGGCCCTGGGGCTCGTCGCTCATGTCGGCGACCAGCGACACCAACGACCGCAGCGTGTCACCCGCCGAGGCCAGCGCGTCGCGCGGCGAGATGGAGCCGTCGGTCTCGATGTCGATGACCAGGCGGTCGTACTCGGTCGACTGCTCCACTCGCGTGGGCTCGACGTCGAACGAGACGCGGCGCACGGGGGCGAAGATCGAGTCGACCGGGATCACACCGATCGTCTCGGAGGCCTTGTTGGCCTCTGCCGAGCGGTAGCCGCGGCCCTTGTCGACGGTGATGTCCACCGCGACCCGCCCCGACTTGTTGAGCGTCGCCAGGTGCAGCTCGGGGTTGAGGATCTCGACGTCGGAGGTGAGCTGGATGTCGCCGGCGGTGAGGTCGGCCGGGCCGCGCACGTCGAGGCGCAGGGTGACGGGCTCGTCGGCGTGGCTGACCAGCACGATGTCCTTGAGGTTGAGGATGATGTCGGTGACGTCCTCGACGACACCGGGGATGGTGTCGAACTCGTGCAGGGCGTCGTCGAAGCGGACCTGGGTGATGGCGGCGCCGGGAATCGACGACAGCAGCGTGCGTCGGAGCGAGTTGCCGAGGGTGTGGCCGAAGCCGGGATCGAGAGGGCCGATGGCGAACCGCTGACGGTTGCCCTCTTCCTCGGCGATCGGCTCGACCGTTGGGCGCTGCATGACCAGCATGGCGGGAGGCTCCCTGATGGCTTTCGGGGGACTACTTGCTGTAGAGCTCGACGATGAGCTGCTCGCGCACGGGCACGTCGATGTGCTCGCGCAGCGGGTACTCGCGCACCTTCACCGAGAGTCCTTCGTCGGTGGAGTCGAGCCACGGAGGTGGCGTGCGGGCCAGCACGTCACGGTTCCACTGGATGACGATCATCTGCCGCGCCTTGCCCCGCAGGCTGATCACGTCGCCCTTGCGGACGCGATAGCTGGGGATGTCGACGCGCTTGCCGTTGACCTCGACGTGGCCGTGGCCCACGAACTGCCGCGCCTGCGGCCGGGTCGACGCCCAGCCGGCGCGGTAGACGACGTTGTCGAGGCGGCGCTCGAGGAGCTGGAGCATCAGCTCACCGGTGACGCCCTTGCGGCGGCTGCACTCCTCGTAGAGGTTGCGGAACTGCCGCTCGTTGAGGCCATAGGTGAAGCGGGCCTTCTGCTTCTCCTGCATCTGCAGCAGGTACTCGGAGGCGTTGCGCCGGCGGCTGCGGCCGTGCTCGCCCGGCGGGTACGGCCGGCGCTCCATGGCGCGGTTCTCACCCGTCGTGCCCCAGATGTTGGCACCGAGGCGCCGGGAGACACGCGCTTTGGGACCGGTGTAACGGGCCATCGCTAGTGCCTCCTCAGACGCGGCGCCGCTTGGGGGGGCGGCAGCCGTTGTGGGGGACAGGGGTGACGTCCTTGATGCCGGACACCTCGATGCCGGCGTTCTGGATGGAGCGGATCGCGGTCTCGCGGCCCGATCCGGGCCCCTTCACCTGCACGTCGACCTTGCGCACGCCGTGCTCCATGGCTCGGCGCGCGGCGGCCTCGGCGGCCATCTGGGCCGCGAAGGGGGTGGACTTGCGCGATCCCTTGAAGCCGACGTTGCCGGCCGAGGCCCACGACACCACGTTCCCGCCCTGATCGGTGAACGTGATGATGGTGTTGTTGAAGCTGCTCTTGATGTGCGCGACGCCGTGGCCGACGTTCTTGCGCTCGCGCCGGCGGGGGCGACGGCCCCCGGGGGACTTGGGCTTGGCCATTACGTTCCTACCTGCTTGGGCTCGCGGCCGGGGCGACGGCCCCAGTGGAGTTGGGCTTCGCCATCTACTTGCGGACCTTCTTCTTGCCGGCGACGGTCTTCTTGGGCCCCTTGCGGGTGCGGGCGTTGGTCTGGGTGCGCTGGCCGCGTACGGGCAGGCCCCTGCGGTGCCGCAGGCCCTGCCAGGCGCCGATCTCCATCTTGCGCTTGATGTCCTGCTGGATCTCCCGCCGCAGGTCACCCTCGACCTTGAACGTGGTCTCGATGTGGTTGCGGATGCGCGCGACCTCGTCGTCGGTCAGGTCGCGCACGCGGGTGTCGGGGCTGATGTCGAGCGCCCGGCAGATCTCCGCAGAACGGGTGCGGCCGATGCCGAAGATGTAGGTCAGCGAGACCTCGAGGCGCTTCTCGCGAGGGATGTCGACGCCGGCGATGCGTGCCATTGCTCGTCCCTCTAGCCCTGGCGCTGCTTGTGGCGCGGGTTGGT
>Ga0081538_10003067_pt1 | contig 15899 bp, 13 predicted proteins | sample TabmetS5T2R1_FD_71022 | JGI IMG/M metagenome (GOLD analysis project Ga0081538, IMG submission 71022) | Tabebuia heterophylla rhizosphere microbial communities from the University of Puerto Rico - S5T2R1 | ecosystem: Host-associated > Plants > Roots > Rhizosphere ... | reverse complement strand
AGCGCCCCCGGGTAGCGGGCGAGCCCCCCCGCCAGCCGGCGGACACTGGCCAGGTCCAGGTTGTTGGTCGGCTCGTCCAGCAGCAGCACGTCCGGCCGCCGCAGGAACTGCGCGGCCAGCCCGAGCAGGACCGCCTCGCCGCCCGACACCTCCCCGACGCGCCGGTCGAGCCCCAGGTGGCCCAGCCCGAGCCGGTCCAGGAGGGCGGTGGCGCGCTCCTCGACGTCCCAGTCGTCGCGCACGGCGGCGAGGTGCTCCTCGGCGACCTCGCCGCGTTCGATGGCCCGCAGGGCCCGACGCGTCCGCGCGACGCCGAGCACCTCCTCGACGGCGAGGCGGGCCACCAGGTCAGGTCCTGCCGCAGGTAGCCGAGGCTGCCGGTCGCCTGGACGAGCCGCGGGCCGGGGCCAGCTCGCCGGCGACCAGGCGCAGCAGGGTCGACTTGCCGGAGCCGTTGGCCCCGACCAGGCCGCTGCGGCCGGGGCCGACGGTGAACCCCAGCCCGTCGACCAGCACGTCGCCCTCCGGCCGGGCGAAACCGGGCTCGTTGACGACGATTGCGTGGGCCATGAAGCGCCTCTGAGGTGGTGAGATCGGCGACGCGTGCGGACGGCGTCGCCGCGGTGTCTCGACCTCAGACCAGCACGGCGCTCCCCTCGTCGGCGGCAGGCACCGCCAGCCTACCGCTCCGGCGGCACCCGCCAAGGCGATATCGTTCCGGTCGCCCCGGTCGCCTTCGCTACCGTCCGGCGAGCTCCTCCGCCTTGGCCAGCGCCCCGGCGACCTCGTCGGCCACCCCGCAGAGGTGCATGACGGCGAGGATCCGGGTGATGCGGCCGCCCTCCACGTCGAACACCCACACCCAGTCGGTCCTGACCGTCTCGCCGGTCGCCTTGACCGTGAAGGTCTCCTCGCCGAACTGGAGGACCCGGTTGCCGTCGGCGAAGTACTCGAGCGGCCGGACGAAGGGGTTGAACTCCAGCGTGGCCGGAAGGTGGGTGAAGTAGCCGATCACCGCCTGCTTCCCGCGTGCCTCGCCGACCGGGGTCGTGAGCACGACGTCCTCGGCGAGGGCGTCGAAGAAGGGCTCGAAGTCCCTGGACTCGCCGCGCTCGAGCGGGTCGTAGATGCTCCGGAGCAGGGCCACGGGGTCGGGTCGCTCGGGTCGCTCCTCGGTCGGCTGGAAGGTGTCGTCGTTCTCGGCCGTGAACTGCCGTCTTCCCTCGGTTGCGGCTGGCATGGTGCTCTCCTCCTGCATGCCACGTCCAACGGGTTGCCCCACCGGCGCTCCATCCCTCTTCGTCACGCCTGTATATCGTCACAACATGATACTGTCTCAAGACGTTACTATGCAATGCGTGACGGACGCCGACGAGGGCGCACGTGGGAACGGCGCCTGGCAGTGATCCGGCGACAACCCGCCGAGACGGAGGTCGGCCGGCGGACGCTCGTGTCTGCTAGCCCGGCTCGGGGCTCTCGCGGAGGACCTCGTGGCCGGGCCGTGGCTCCGCCGGGATGGTGCCGAGCCTCCCGGCCTGGTAGTCCTCGAACGCCTGGATGAGCTCCTGGCGGGTGTTCATCACGAACGGGCCGTAGGCGGCGACAGGCTCGCGGATCGGCTTGCCACCGAGGATCAGCACGTCCAGCCGCGGGCTGCGACTCTCCTGGCCGGGGGCGGCGGCCACGGTGATGAGGTCGCCGGGCCCGTGAACGGCCAGCTGGCCCATGCGGACCGGGTGGCGGCGGGAGCCGACCGACCCCGACCCGGCGAGCACGTACACCAGCGCGTTGAAGTCCGCCGGCCACGGCAGCCGCAGCTGGGCGCCCGGGGCAAGGGTGGCGTGCAGCAGCGCGATCGGCGTGTAGGTGATGCCGGGGCCCTGGTGCCCGGCGACCTCGCCGGCGATCACCCGCACCAGCGCGCCGCCGTCCGGGGAGCTCAGCAGGGTGACCGCGCGGCCGCGGATGTCCTGGTAGCGGGGCGGCGTCATCTTCAGCCGGGCCGGCAGGTTGACCCACAGCTGGAAGCCGTGGAACAGCCCGCCGCGCATCACCACCTCCTCGGGCGGCGCCTCGATGTGCAGGATCCCGCCGCCCGCCGTCATCCACTGGGTGTCGCCGTCGGTGATCAGCCCGCCGCCGCCGTTGGAGTCTTGGTGCCGGAGAATGCCGTCGAGCATGTAGGTGACGGTCTCGAACCCCCGATGCGGGTGCCAGGGGGTGCCCTTGGGCTCGCCCGGCGCGTAGTCCACCTCACCCATCTGATCCATGTGGACGAATGGATCCAGGGCGCGCAAATCCACGCCGGCGAAGGCGCGGCGCACCGGGAATCCCTCGCCCTCGAGGCCGGAGGGGGCCGTGGTCACCGAGACCACGGGCCGGTCGACCGCCTTGAGGCCTGGTTCTGGGACCCGGGGCAGGGTCACGGTGTCGGCGCTGATGGCTGGCATGTCCGCTCCTTGGGGATGAGATTCGGCTTTTCCCCAGTGCAAGGATACTTGCATCCGCAACATTCCCCGGTTGAGCGGCTCCCTGGTACGTCCGATCTGGCGAATACAGCGGGAGAGGCGACGCTCGCTCGCCTCTCCCGCAGTGAAGCTCTTGGGGTCAGATCTGCGCGTCGCTCCGGCTGCCCCACCGGCGACCGAGGTGCCGGCCGAGCCGGCTGACGATCTCTGTCCGGAACAGGATGACGAGCACGGACACCGATCCGGCGGACGCGAGCGCCGCCTGGAGCAGCGCGAGCTCGCCCCCGTGGTGTAGGACGATCACGGGAACACCTCCGAGGTCGAGTCGCCGCCCTGCAGCCGCACCTCGTGCGCACGTGCGGGGCCGTCGGGCCGGTCGTGGAAGGGGACGAAGAACCGCGGGTCGACCGTCATCGAGCCGTCTTCGCCGATGTCGATCTTCAGCAGGTGGGAGCGGAGCCCCGGGTAGAACTGGTTGTCCCAGCTCGACAGCAGCGAGTTGGTGACGTAGAGGCGCCGCCCGTCGTAGGAGAGCTGGAGCATCTGCGGCCCGCCCGTGAGCGGCCGGCCGGCGTCGCTGTTCTTGCCGAGCACGCCGCCGAGCCACAGGCGGCCCGTCAGCCGCGGGTTGGCCGGGTCGGAGACGTCATAGCGGCGCAGGTCGCCGTGCAGCCAGTTCGAGAAGTAGAGGGCCTTGTCGTCCAGCGAGAGGACGAGGTCGGTGATCAGCCCCGGCACTGGGAACGGCCAGCCGTCGAGCTCGACGGGCTCGACCCTGATCACGGGCTCCGCCGCGTAGGAGCCGTTGTCGCGGTGGAAGCGCCAGAGCGTCGACGACAGCGCCGCCCCGACGAAGCCCTCGTCGGCCTCGGGGTCATGCTTCCAGCGGATCTCGAGCGGGACGAGCCCGTTCGCGCCGAGGTCGACCGTCTGCTCGAGCTCCCGGCGCTCGAGGTTCCAGAAGTGGAGCCGCTGCCCGTAGCGGCCGGCCTCCACGTCGGCGAGGTCGAAGCCCGCCTCGTAGGCGTTCGGCACGCCGAACTCGCTGGAGACGAGCACGTTCTTCCGCGGCTGGTACCAGAAGTCGTAGTTCATCGGCGGCCGCGTCCCGCCGTTCTCCCAGCGGCCCTTGACCTCGAACGTCTTCGCGTCGAGGACGGCGAAGCCGCCCGCGGCGTCGCCGTCGGCGTCGCCGAGCATGGAGATGACGACGTTGTCGCCGGGCATGCAGTGGGTCGTGTGCGGCCGGGTGTAGCCGGTCGCGCGGGTGATCTCGTCCGGCTCGATCACCTTCTCGATCTGCGGCCGCAGCGGGTCGTCGGCGACGTTGACGACGTAGACCCGCGAGGAGCGGAAACCGGGGATGATCAGGTGCGAGCGGTCGGGGCCGTGGCAGGCCGAGGAGCACCGGTTCCATCCGAAGTGGTGGAGCTCGTCGCCGACGTAGGGCATCGGCGTCTCGTGCACGATCTGCCCATAGGTCTCCGACTCCGGCCGGGTGTCGACGACCGCCAGCAGGTCGGGCGCGTCCACGCCGGTGCCGACACGCATCGCCGCGACGTAGAGGTAGTCCTCGGGCGGCGCCTGCTGCGCGTCGGCGGGGGAGAGGTGGAAGGTCGCCGGCTTGCGGCTGTGCCCCTCGCCCGCGTGTGGGTTCCTCGTCATTCCTGTCTCCTTTCGCTTGGTGGACGAGGTGTGCGACCAGGAGACTCGGCGGCGGCTGGCGAGCGGCTGCTCTGGGGTAATCGGCCGGTAAATCGACGTCGATGCCGTGGTACATTCACGAGGGCGCACGCGGATGGACTTTCGAATCCTCGGACCGCTCGAGGTTCGCGACGGAGAGCGCGAGGTGCGGCTGCGGGGCGGCAAGCAGCGCGCCCTCTTGGCGCTCCTCCTCGTCAACGCCGACCGGACGCTCGCGGTCGAGCGCATCGTCGACGAGCTCTGGGGCGAGGACGTGCCCGAGACGGCGCAGAAGATGGTGCAGATCTACGTCTCGCACCTGCGCAAGCTGCTGCCTCCGGGAACGCTCCACACGCGGCCGCCGGGATATGCGGTGGTGCTCGAGCGGGAGCAGCTCGATCTCCACCGATTCGAGACCGCCGTGGCGGCGGCGCGGGCGGCGCTGGACGCAGGGCGCGCCCAGGAGGCGGCCGACGGATTCGGCGAGGCGCTGTCGCTGTGGCGCGGGCCTGCGCTCGCCGAGTTCGCATCGGAACCGTTCGCACAGCCCGAGGGAGCCAGGCTCGAGGAGCTCCGGGTCAACGCGCTTGAGGGCCGGGTCGAAGCCGACCTTCGGCTGGGGCGTCACGGTGAGATCGGCGGGGAGCTCGAAGCGCTGATCGCGCGTCACCCCTTCCGCGAAGGTCTGCGCCGGCAGCAGATGCTCGCGCTCTACCGGTCGGGGCGGCAGGCAGAAGCGCTCGCCGCGTATCAGGAGGCCAGGTGCGCGCTCGCCGACGAGCTCGGGATCGAGCCTTCGCCGACGCTGCGCGACCTCGAACGACGGATCCTCCAGCAGGATGCGAGCCTGGATCTCCCGATGGCGCGCGCCGACCGTCGGGCAGGAACCAGCACCGCGCTGTCGGCACCGGCCGGCCCGCGTGCCAGCCGTCCGATCGTCGGCCGCGACGGCGAGCTTGGGCGGCTTCGTCGCCTGCTCGGCGAGGCGGAGGCGGGTACGCGTCGCCTCGTGTTCGTCTCCGGCGAGGCCGGGATCGGGAAGACGGCGCTGGTCGAGACGTTGCTGGCAGGCGTCGCGGACGGGGAGCTCCTGGTCGGTCGCGGTCAGTGCATCGAGCAGCACGGCGCGGGTGAGGCGTACATGCCGGTCCTCGAGGCGCTTGGTCGGCTCTGTCGCCAGTCGGGCGGCGACGAGGTCGTCGAGGTGCTCGCCGAGCGTGCGCCGACCTGGCTGGCGCAGCTGCCGTGGCTCTCGCGGGCTGCGGTCGCGCGCGGCGAAGTTGGCGCCGTCTCGGCCGAGCGGATGTTGCGAGAGATCGTGGAGGCGCTCGAGGCTGCCGCCCAGGCCCGGCCGCTGGCGCTCGTGCTGGAGGACCTCCACTGGAGCGACGCCTCGACCGTCGACCTGCTGAGCGCGCTCGCCCGGCGCGGCGAACCGGCCCGCCTGCTCGTCCTGGGGACCTACCGGCCCGAGGACGCCAAGGCCAGCGGCAATCCCGTCTGGGAGGTCGCGCGCTCGCTGCGGCTCCGCGGGCTCGGCTCCGAGCTGCCGCTCGAGGCGCTGAACCCGCGCGCGGTCGCCGCGTACCTCGACTCGCGGTTTCCGGGGAGCGCCTTCCCGGTCGAGCTCGCCCGGCTGCTGCACGAGCGAACCGGCGGCAACCCGCTGTTCGTCGAGCAGGTCGTCGACTCTTGGGTCGCGGCCGGCTCGATCGTGGTCATGGACGAACGCGCCCAGCTGGCCGCCAGCCTCGACGATCTCGCCGTCGACCTCCCCGACAGCCTGCGCCAGCTGATCGAGCAGCAGCTGGACGCGCTGGAGCCGGGCGACCAGGAGCTGCTGGAGGCAGCCAGCGCGGCCGGCAAGGAGGTTCCGACGGCGCTGGTCGCGGCGGCCACCGGGCGTGCGCACGACGAGATCGAGAGGCGGCTCACCGGCCTGGCTCGCCAGCGGCGCTTCCTCGTCACCGCCGGCGAGGCGGTCTGGCCGGACGGCACCGCCTCCACCAGCTACGCGTTCCTCCACGACGTCTACCAGGAGGTCCTCTACCAGCAGGCGCCACCGGGCCGGCGGACGCGCCACCACCAGGAGATCGGGGCGAGGCTCGAGACCGCCTTTGGCGAACGGGTGGCCGAGGTCGCCGGCGAGCTTGCGGCCCACTTCGTGCGCGGTCACCTACCGGAGCGGGCGGTGCCGTTCCTGCACGCGGCGGCGGAGCAGGCGCTGGCGCGCAGCGGCCACCGCGAGGCGATCAACTACCTGGACGTCGCCCTCGACGCGCTCCAGCAGCTGCCGCCGTCGCGAGCGCGAGCCCAGCGCGAACTGGCGCTCCAAATCACGCTCGGCAACGCCCTGATCACCTCCCGCGGGTACGCGGCTCCGGAGACCAAGGAGGCCTACGTGCACGCCCGCGACCTCTGCGCCGAGCTCGGCGACGCAGGCGGGCAATTACTGCCGATCCTCTACGGGCTGTCCGCCCACGAGTTCCACGCCGGGCGGCACGAGGCGGCGCTCGAGCTGGGGGAGACGTTCCTGCAGCTCGCCGAGCAGCAGGACGACGACGCGGTCGTCGTCGCGCACCGTCTGGTCGGCTGGCCGCTGTTCTTCCTCGGACGGTTCGAGCGCGCGCGGGAGCACTTCGAGGAGATCGTCCGCCGCTTCGATCCGGAGCGGCATGAGCACCTCCTCCGCGCCTACCAGGAGGACCCGGGCGTCGCCGGGCGGTCGGCGCTCGCGGTGGCGCTGTGGTTCCTCGGCCACCCCGGCCGCGCCGCCGCGACCTCCGCCGAGGGGCTGGCGCGGGCGCGCTCGCTGGGGCATCCGTTCAGCCTTATCTACGCGCTCTTCTTCGACGCACTGCGCCTGCAGCTCGCCGGCGAGGGGCGGGCCGCCGGAGAACGGGCGGAGGAGGCGCGCGCCATTGCCGCCGAGCAGGCGATCGTGCCGTTCCAAGCCTGGGCCTCGGCGGTGCGAGGCTGGTGGTGGGCGGCGGCCGGCGAGGCCGAGCGCGGCGTCGCGGAGCTCGAAGGGGCGTTGAGCGCCGCACGTGCCAGCAACATCGGGATGGTCGTCCCCTACATGTTGACGCTGCTCGCCGATGCGCGGCGCCGGGCGGGACGAGTCGACGAGGCCCTTCTGACCCTCGACGAGGCGCTCGGGGTCGCAGCTGCGAGCGGCGAGCGGTGGTACGAGGTGGAGACGCTGCGGCACCGGGGCGAGCTGCTGCTCGAGGTCTCCCACGAGCGCTCCGCCGAGCAGGCGCTCCGGCAGGCGCTCGAGCTCGCGCGTGCCCAGGAGGCGCCTGCGCTCGAGCGCCGTGCGGCGTTGAGTCTCGCCAGGCTCAGAGGAGCAGGCCGAACATCCGGCGCGGACGACTCTGGCTGAGCCTGCAGTGTGGCGGCGGGCGTCGCCAGCCTGTACGCGATCGATGCACCGATGATTCCGGACGGTAACTGTTCAGGACCCCACCGGGGCTGATAGCCAGGGGCGGCTCTCAACAAGCTGGCGCAGCACGGCAAGCGGGTCATGCCCTGCTTGCGCGCGGTGGAGACATAGCCGCGGAGGGCGAGGAACGCCTCCGCGCCGGCCAGGGTTCGCCAGCAGCCGGAAATCGTCTGCTGCAACTTCACCTTCACATCCGCAGACGGTAGCCCCGGCCGATCGAGCTCTCGAGCACCGAACGGCGGCAGACCTTCGCGGCGCGACGCGTGCTCCACCCTGTTCCGCCGCTGGTCGCTCCAATGGCGCACGTCACAGAGAGCCGCCGACGACCTGGGCCGTGTAGCGGCGCAGGCTGCCATCGGCCAGTGACGCCGACAGCTGTGGAGGCAGCAGCCGAGTGAAGGTATCCACCTGCGACTTCACCAACTCCATCACGCCAGTCGCCAGGCGGCACACGGCGGCATGCACCTCCTCGGCGCTGCTCGGCTTTCCAGCAAGACCAAGGCAGACCAGCAGGTCGTCGCGATAGCCAGGCGGAGCGACGTCGACCTCCAGCGCCGCGAGCAGGGCAGCGTGGCGGCTGCCAACCGGGGGATTCGGATCCGGATTGACCGGCCGCAGCAACGCCGGGCAGGAGCGGGCGAGATCCTGCGCGGCCAGCCGCAGGCCGAGCTCGTCGCCGCGGCGGTGGGCATTGGCGACCTTGCCCAGGTCGCCGAGGAAGTGCTCCAGTTCCGGCTGTCCGGCAGGATGCTCCAGCTCGGACCGGTCGAGGCGGGCTCGCCAGGATTCGTCGGCGACCCAGCACAACCGCAGCGGCTCCGAGGACCGCAGCCCGAACGCCCAGTCCTGCGGCTCCTCCTGGGATGCGAGCCACCGGGGTACATCGCGAATCCACGCATCGACGCGCACGAGCCGATCCTCCTCGGCATCAAACCAGACCGGCCACTCGTCTCGTGGGCCATCCGCAACCAGGACGTCCGCCCGGGCAAGGTCGGCGGGTACCCAAGGTGTTTGGCCAGCGCCCGCCTCGTTTCGAAGTGGTACGCGCCGTGCGGCTGCTCGGCCACGTGGCGGTACAGGTCCTTCACCTGGGTTTCCAGCTCGATCGCGTCGACGGTAGCCATGCCGGTACTCCCTCTTGTCTGAGGTTTCTGTTGGGTAGACGCTGGCCGCTCAGCTCGTGCGATGTCGGGATCGACGGGGGCGCGGACCAGGGGCCGGCGAGCGCCGGGGATCCTGGCCCGCGGGGGTCGTGACACCCGCTCTGGGCGTCAGGTCGTGTCCACCTGGATGGTGACGGGCACCTGGTTGGTGATGATGTCGTAGACCGCCGAGCGGGCGCGCGACTGCTCCACCAGCTCGCGCAGCTTGTGGGCCGGGGCGTCGCCCTTGATGGTGAAGCGCACAGTGATCTGCTGGTAGCCGTTGCGCACCTGGGGGTCCAGCCCGAGGATGCCGTTGAGGTCGATGTCGCCGGTGACCGTCGAGCGAACCTCGGTCAACCTGACCTTCCGGGCGGCGGCGATGTTGGCCAGGCCGGCCGTGAGGCAGGCGGCCAGGGCGTGCAGCACGAACTCGACGGGGGTCGGTCCGTGGTCCTGGCCCACCAGGACGGCGGGGTGGTCGGCGTCGAAGACGAAGGTGCGCTCGTGGGTGCGCTCTTCGCCGACCCCGAAGAAGTCGGTGATGGTGCCGCGGTTGTGGGTGCCGCTGACCCACTGGTTGTGGGCGCGGAACTGGAAGCGGGCGGCCTCGGGGGCCTGCTTGACGGCGTCGAGGGTGGCGAACAGGGTCGCGGTGTCCACGCCGTTGCGCATCGAGTCGTCGACCTCGGTGGTGTCGGTAGTGGTCATGCTGGTACGCCTCCTTGGCGGTGGCTTGCCTGCTGATGGCGGTGTGCGGTCGGCGGCTCCTTCCGTCCGCCTTGGTCGATCAGGCGGTCGCCAGTCGACGCTCGCCCGGGACCGGCCAGGCGGCCAGCGCCGCCGACTGCTGGTCGATGGCGCCGCCCAGTTGCTTCTGGAGCTCGACGAACGCGGGCACCGGCGGGTACGCCGACAGGCGGCAGGTGATCTCGAAGACCTCCCGGAGCGCCTGGTCGCGCTGCCGCTGGTAGCGCGCCAGCGCCGCGGTCTCCTCGGCCTCGGCGGTGGCACCGAGCGCCCGGTCGAGCGCGACGGCCAGCAGCTCGGCGTCGCGGAAGGCGTCGCTGATGCCGTAGGCGGTGACCGCGTCCCGGTAATAGCCGGCGTCCCCGACCAGCGCCCAGCCTGGGCCGAACGCCTGGCGCAGCTGGTTGGGCTGGCGGAGCACGCCCAGCACCGGCGAGGTCCGGCGAGCCTGCCGCAGCCGCTCGGCCAGCTGCGGGGCCGAACGCTCCAGCAGCTCGCCGAACGCCTCCACCCGCGACCCGGCCCCGCGGCGGACTACCCCCGCGTCGGCGGCGGGCGTGCAGACCCAGATGCACGCCTGCCCGTCGTGGGTGGGGAACACGCCGGCGAACGAACGCTCGGCGACGAAGAACTCGATGCCGTCCCACGGAACGCCCGCGTAGTAGGCGTATTGGGCCGCGCCGCCCGCCAGGCGGGCCTCGTTGATCGCGGCGCCGACCGAGCGGGCAACCCGCGACCGCAGGCCGTCCGCGCCGACGACCCAGCGGGCGCCGAGCTCGACCGGCGCGCCGGCGCGGTCGTGCCCGTACACGCCCATCACCCGGCCGCTCCTGTCCCGCCGCAGGCCGGTCACGGTGACGCCGGGGCGCACCTGGGCGCCGGCCCGCTGCGCGGCGGACGCGAGGATCGTGTCCAGCACGTACCGCCGGGGCGCCACGACCAGGTCGACCCCGGCCTTGTCCTTGATCGTCCGGCTGACCGACTCGCCGCCGGCGTTGAAGGTGACCTGGCGGATGGCCGGCGCGCCGCTGTCGAGGACGTCCTCGAGCAGGCCCCAGCGGCGCAGCTGGACGACACCGCTGCGGGCGATCGAATGGGTGGACACGGTGTCGCTGGGGAACGACGCCTGGTCCACCACCACCACGTCGCGCCCGAGCCGGGCCAGCAGCATGGCCGTGGCCGACCCGGCGACGCGTGCGCCCACGACGACGACGTCGTGACGGCTGCGGCTGGTGGTGTGCATGGCTGGGTCGCTCCCGACGCCGTTGCCAGCGCGCCTGGTCATGACGCTTCCCGCGGGGCAGGTAGCGCTGTCGGGCGGCCACTCGGCTGTGGCGCCCGCCCAACGGTGAGCGCGGCCCGCAGCACCCGGCCGTGGGCCATGGCGCAGTAGGTCGAGCGCAGGGCGCGTGCGGCGGCGAGGGTGTCCAGCTCGTATCGGCGCAGGTCCAATCCATGCTTGATGGCGCTGTTGAGCTGTGCCCAGCCGGCGAGGACCTCCGGCCGCAGCGCGAACACGCGCGTGTAGTTGGCCACGTAGCCCTGGTCGGCAATGTCCGCGGCGCACAGCTGATCCACGGTCCCGGCCGCGGTGCCCTCGATCGCCGTCTCGATGAATGTCATGGCTGTCTCCTCGCGGGGCGCCCTCTGCGCCTCCGCGGGCGAGGCGTGGAACGAGGCGGGCCTTTGTGTGTGCCTCTCGCCCCGCTGTGAGGTCTGCGTCATGGGTGTCTCCTTTCGCGGGGACGACCTCGCGTCCCTAGGAGACCCGGTGGCGCCTGGCGCGCAGTAGCCTCCCGGTAACACACCGGTAAATCAGGCGCTCGACGCCGGCCGAGCCGAGCAGGCCTCCGCCGGCTTCCGCTTCGCAGATCGCAGCAAGCGGCGGCTGAAGGGCATCGACGAGTCGCGTAGGCTGTTCGCGGCGCAGGCCTGAGTCGCCGCGGGTAGCCGGCGCGCGCAGGAGCAGGGCCGTGCACCGTGGCTCGTTCACCGGAGGCGCCTGTGGACTTTCGCATCCTCGGCCCGCTCGAGGTGCGCGACGGGGATCGCGAGGTGCGGCTGCGGGGAGGGAAGCAGCGGGCGTTGCTGGCGTTACTGCTTGTCCACGCCAATCGGACGCTGGCGATCGATCGCATCGTCGACGAGCTCTGGGGCGAGGAGGTACCGGAGACCGCGCAGAAGATGGTGCAGATCTACGTCTCGCACCTGCGCAAGCTGCTGCCGTCGGGGACGCTGCACACGCGCCCGCCGGGATACCTGCTCGCGCTCGAGCCGGATCAGCTCGATCTCAACCGGTTCGAGCGGTTGGTCGCGGACGCGACGGCGGCGCTCGACGCCGGTCGGGCCGCGGAGGCTGCCGGTGGCTTCCGTGCCGCGCTGGAGCTGTGGCGCGGGCCCGCGCTCGCTGAGTTCGCGATGGAGCCGTTCGCGCAGCCCGAGGCGGCGAGGCTCGAGGAGCTTCGCGTCGCCGTGCTGGAGAGGCGGTTGGAGGCCGATCTCCGGCTGGGGCGCCACGGCGACGTCGCCGGGGAGCTCGAAGCGCTCGTCGCTCGCTACCCGCTCCGCGAAGGGCTACGCCGCCAGCAGATGCTCGCGCTCTACCGGTCCGGCCGTCAGGCGGAGGCGCTTGCTGCATACCAGCATGCGAGGCGCGCCCTGGCCGACCAGCTCGGGATCGAGCCCTCGTCCACGCTTCGCGAGCTCGAGCGAAGGATCCTCCGGCAAGACCTGAGCCTCGACTTGGCTGTGGCCGCGCCGACCAACGCGCCGGCTACGGTGCCTGCGCGACGCTCCTCGGGGCTGCCGGTGTTGCGCGACCGCGAGCTGATCGGCGCGGAACGCCAGTTCCTGCTCGGCGAGGGCGACTTCCCGTCCCGGCGGACACTTGGCGCAACAAATCTGCCGGTCGTCTCGATCCCGCTCGTCGGCCGCCAGCGCGAGCTCGAGGAGCTTGTCGCGATGGTCTCGAGCGGGACGCGCCTTCTCACGCTTACGGGCCCGGGCGGCACGGGCAAAACACGCCTCGCGCTCGAGGTCGCTGCCGAGCTGGTCGGGAGGCTCCATGACGGCGTCTTTTGGGTATCCCTCGCGGGGCTCACGGATCCCGAGCTCCTGGCCTCGGAAGTGGCCCAGACGATCGGGGCCCCAGACGACCTCACGGGATTCCTCCGCGGGAGAGAGCTCCTGCTCTTCCTCGACAATTTCGAGCACCTCCTCGACGCCGCTCCCCTTGTCAGCGGCCTCCTCGGCGCGTGCTCCCGGTTGCGGGTGCTCGTCACGAGCCGTGCGCCGCTCCGTGTTGCGGGCGAGCAGGAGTACCGGCTCGAGCCACTTCCGCAGAAGGAGGCTGCCGCGCTCTTCGTCGAACGCGCCCGTGCGGTCGGGCGCGTCGTCGCTCCCGACGCGACCGTGAAGGAGATCTGCCGCCGCCTCGACGGCCTACCGCTCGCGATCGAGCTGGCCGCGGCGCGGATGAAGCTGCTCACGCCCGAGCGGCTCCTCGAACGGCTCGACTCGGCGCTCGATCTCCTGACGGGTGGTCCGCGCGACGCGCCCGAGCGCCAGCGGACGCTGCGCGCAACGATCGAATGGAGCTACAACCTGCTCCAACCAAGCGCCTGCCGGCTATTCGCTCGCCTTTCGGTGTTCTCGGGCGCGTTCCCACTGGACGCAGCTGAGGAGGTCTGTGGTGCGGAGCTCGACGATCTCGCCACGCTCGTCGACTACAGCCTCCTCAAGCCGATCGGTGACGACCGTTTCTACATGCTCGAGACGATCGGCGAGTACACCCTCGAGAAGCTCAGGGAGGGAAACGAGGAAGACGAGCTGCGTCGCCGCCACGCCGCCTTCTTCTCCGCGCTTGCCGAGCAGGCCTACATACATCGCTTTGACGCCGAGGTCGAGTGGTCCGCACGGCTCGAGAAGGACCATGATGACCTGCGCGCCGCGCTCGACTGGCTGTCGGGAGACGACCCCGACCGTGCGCTGTGGCTCGTGGGCGTACTCGGTTGGTTCTGGCTCTCCCGCGGGCTGCTGCGCGAGGGATGCGGGCGCATCTCCGCGGCGCTCGCCGCTTCCAGCCTGGCCGGCCGCCTCCGCGCGCGTGCGCTCACCTGGTCCGGCGCACTGGTCGCGCGACACGGCGACGCCGCAGCCGGGATCGCGCAGCTCGACGCTGCTGTCGCGATGTGGCGCGAGCTCGGCGACCTCGACGAGCTCGCCTCGGCGCTCGACAACCTCGGCTGGCCACTTGTGTACGACGCCGATGACAACTCGCGCGCCCTGGAAGCGTTCGAGGAAAGCCTCGAGCTTCGCCGACAGCTTGGCGACGCGGCCGGAATGACCCGTGCCCTGGTCGGCATCGCACAGGTGCTCGTCGCGATGGCCGAGACGGCGCACGCAGAGGCGATCTCGCTCGATCTGCTCGAGAGGGCAGCCGGCGATGCGCGCACGGAGCACTTTGCGTACCACTTCCTCGCCGACTGCGCACTCATCCGCGGGGATCCCGAGGAGGCGGGGACACGCTACCGTCACAGCCTCCGAGCTGCGCTTGCGCTCGGCGACATCGTCGAGACGAGCTTCGAGGTGCAGGGTGTGGCGATGTCGGAGGCCGGGGCTGGCGACCCGCGCCGCGCACTCATCCTCGCCGAGTCGGTCGAGGCGCTTCGGGAATCGCTCGGTTTGTCCATATCGATGGCCTTCTGGGACGCGCTGCTCGAGCGGTACCTCGCCCCTGCGCGCGCGTCGCTCGGCGACGAGTACGACGCCATACGTGCCGATGGCCGCGCGCTCCCCTTCGACGACGCCGTCGCACTCGCCCTGCACGACGACGCTCCGCTAGCGCCGGCTAGGAACGCGAAGCCGGGGAACTCGTAGCGTCCGCCCCGTCCGGCGCGAACGACATGGCGCCGTTGGACGGCCCCGACGCTGCGGCGGCCGTCAGCCGCGCAGGCGAGCTGTTGCGCTGACCGTCGCGAGGTTCGATGGGGATCCTGCTCCCCGGCTGGCCGGCCAGATGTCGAACGGCGCCCACAGTCGGGATCGGACTGTCGTCCGTGCAGCTCAGCGGCCTCGATCGCTCCACCATATTGGCAAGACGGCTCCGGCGGTCATCCACTGGGTGTCGCCGTCGGTGATCAGCCCGCCGCCGCCGTTGGAGTCCCTGGTGCCGGAACACCCCGTCGATCATGTAGGTGACGGTCTCGAACCCCCGGTGGGGATGCCAGGGGGTGCCCTTGGGCTCGCCCGGGGCGTAGTCGATCTCGCCCATCTGGTCCATGTGCGCGAACGGGTCCAGGGTGGGCAGGTCGACCCCGACGAAGGCCCGGCGCACCGGGAACCCCTCCCCCTCGTAGCCGGACGGGGCGGTGGTCACCGACACCACCGGGCGGTCGGCGGCGGTCGGGTCAACGGTGGGGATGCGTGGCAGGGCCACGGGGTCGGCGCTGGGCGTCACGGCCTGCGGCCTGCAATTGTCAGTTGTAGCGCTCCGGCATCGTCAGTTGGGGCACGTGGGCCGCCCCGTCGATCGTCTCGCGGCTGACGCGTGGGATCAGCTCGACCAGCCGATCGATCACGGCGGGGAAGATGGGTGGGCTCACTGACCCCTGCGTGAGTCTGACCGGCAGCGCAAGCTGCGAAAGCGCGTCCTCATCGACCCGGAGCTGGTTGGGGTCCTCGAGCTCATCGAGGAACGTGGGGGCGTTGTCGACGACGATCGCCCGCATCTCTGGTGGCAGCTCGTGCTCCCAGGCGCCGGGACCGAACGCGACCTCCTCGACGAACTGCCGCGCCGCGCCCTCATGATCGCCCTGGGCGATCCGTTGGCCGACGGCCTGGAGGCTGCGGGCGCCCTGCTGGAGGATTTCCCGGGACTCCGGGTCATCCTCGAGCAAGCTCCACAGCGGCGGCTCGTGGCAGGACAGCGAGCGGAAGACCTCAGGGCGCCTGGTGGCCAGCCGCAGGGCGATGTTGCCGCCGTAGGAGTTGGTGACCACGTGGGCGGGAGCAAGGCCGAGCGCCTCCAGCAGCGCCGTGAGGTCGTCGCCGTCCTCATCGACGCTGCCGGGCCTGTCCGGCCGCTGGCTGCGCGAGTGGCCGCGGCGGTCATAGACGACCACGCGGAAGGACTCGGCCAGGCCGGGAACCACCAATCGCCAGCTCCTCGATCGTGCCGACGGGGGTCGCCGGGGCTGACGTGGACATGAGCACCTCCGAGATAAAGGGCCGAGGTTAACTGGCTGGTCGATCTGGCATCGAAAGGCGCTCCTTCGTCTTGGGCACTTGAAGGTGCTCGATGGGTGCCATCAGCGGCCGGTAGTTGGACTGGAAGATCTGTTGTCCGAAGGCCCGTAGGGTGAGGTCGCGCAGGACTGGTGGGAGGTTGCGGGTGCGGTCGCGGCGGTGGGT
>Ga0081538_10003066_pt1 | contig 15906 bp, 17 predicted proteins | sample TabmetS5T2R1_FD_71022 | JGI IMG/M metagenome (GOLD analysis project Ga0081538, IMG submission 71022) | Tabebuia heterophylla rhizosphere microbial communities from the University of Puerto Rico - S5T2R1 | ecosystem: Host-associated > Plants > Roots > Rhizosphere ... | reverse complement strand
GGACCTTCGGCCATGTGGTGGCCGACGAGGCCCAGGACCTCTCGGCGATGCAGTTGCGGGCGATCGGGCGGCGGTGCCGGTTCGGGTCGGCGACGCTGCTCGGCGACCTGGCCCAGCGGACGGCGCCGTGGGCGGCCGAGCGGTGGGCGGACGCAGTCGGCCACCTCGGCCAGCGCTCGGTCAAGGTCGAGCACCTGCCGCGGGCGTTCCGGGCACCGAAGGAGGTGCTCGACTTCGCCAACCGCCTGCTGCCCGAGATCGCCCCCGAGGTCGTTCCGGCCAGCTCGGTCCGGAGCGTCCCCGGCTCGCTGCGGGTCAGGGCCGTGCCGCCGGCGGCCATGGCGGGCGCCTGGCTCGACGCCCTCCAGGAGGCCCTGGCCGAGGACGGGTCCGTCGGGCTCGTCCTGGCCGACCCGGCGGTCGCGGCTGCCGGGGCCGAGCTCGCTGCCCGCGACATCGAGTTCCGGGAGGTGGACCGGTTCGACACCGACACCAGGCTCGCGCTCGTCCCCGCCTCGGCGGTCAAGGGGCTGGAGTTCGACCAGGTCGTGCTCGTCGAGCCGGCCGGGATCGCCGACCCGGCCTTGGGGGCGGCCGGGCTGCGGCGGCTCTACACCGCCCTGACCCGGGCCGTGCTCGGCCTCACCATCGTCCACGCCATGCCACTCCCAGGGGCCCTCGGCCGGGCCCCGGCCTCCTAGCCACCCGCGTGGGAGGCCCGGTCAGCGACCCTCGTACTTGTCGGGCAGGAGCACGTTGATGAGGAACGTGACCACGCTGATCACGAGGGCGCCGAGCAACGCCGACCAGAACCCGTCGACCTCGAAGGCGAGGTCGAACTGGTCCCCGATCCAGGCCGTGAGCAGCAGCATGAGGGCGTTCACGACGAAGGTGAACAGGCCGAGGGTGAGGATGAACAGCGGGATGGAGATCAGCCGCACGATCGGCCGGACGATGGCGTTGACCAGCCCGAAGATCAGCGCCACGGCGAGCAGGGTCAGGAGCCGTTCGCCGGTGGTCCCGGGACCGACCGAGATCCCGTCGATCAGCCACGCCGCCACGGCCAGCGCGACCGCCCCGGCGAGGAGCCGCACGATCAGCCTCATCGGACACCTCCATCCCAACCGCCCGACCTAAGCACGACACGCGGACCATACCAAGCCGCGTCCCCCACCCGTCCCAACCCGGTGCCCGCCGCTTCGAGGGCGGCGGGACCGGCTGGCCGGGGCCGTCGTCGGCGGAGATGCCGACCGCAGGCCAGGGCGACGCGAGCGGGCTCAGGGCGAGCGGAAGGCGGAGAGGCCGGCTTGCCAGGCGGCGTCGAGGTCGGCGTCGGGAGGGAAGCGGTGGTCGAGCTCGAGCATGACCATGCCGTGGGCAAAGGCCCAGAGGGCGCGGGCGCGGGCCTGGGTCCCGGCGACCCGGAGGACCGGAGCGGCGGCGCGGTCCTCCACGCCCGGAGGTAGGCGGTGGCGGGGAAGGGGGCCGTTGCTCATGAGGCGGTAGAGGTGGGGGTGGGCGAGGGCGAAGCCGCGGTAGGCGGCGGCCAGGGCCGAGAGCGGGTCGTCGGCGCCGTCGACGGCGGCCTCGAACACCTGCGCCGCCTCCTCGAGGCCGGTGGCGATGATGGCCGCCTCGACGGCGGCCTTGTCGGGGAGGTGCTTGTAGAGCGTTGGCGCGCGGATCCCCAACCGCTCGGCCAGCCGCCGCATGGTGAGCGCCTCGGGCCCCTCCTCCTCCAGCAGCCTCCTGGCCTCCTCGGCCACCTTGTGAGCCCGCGCCGATCCCCCGGCCACCCCGGCCACCCCGGCCACCCCGGCCGCGACCGCTCCCGGACTCGACGTGGTCGGCGCGGACCCGGCCGGCGCACCGGAGGCCGGCGCACCGGAGGCCGGCGCGTCAGCGTCGGGTGCTGTCGGCGGCCTCATGGGGTCGCGTCGGTGTGGTTGGACTGGGCGACCCGGGCCGCGAGGGCCTGGTTCATCTGGTGGAAGCCTTCGAGGGTGGGCTTGGCGATGAGGGCCAGCACGAGCGGGGCGAGCAGGCCTCGGAACTCCTCGCGCTGACGCAGGTGGGAGCGACCGGGTCCCGCGGGTTCGATGGTGAAGCTGTGTTCGCCGTCGAACAGGCCGGGGACGAGGAGGCGGCCGAGCCAGCGGAGGCGGCGGCCGGGCTCGGCCTCGAGGACCTGGGGGCGGAAGGTGGTCGGCCGGCGGCCGGGGAGGCGCATGCGCAGCTCGAGCCGGCTTCCGGGGACCGGGCGACCGGCGGCCTGGACGATGAACGGGTTCCACTCGTGGTAGGCGGCGAAGTCGGTGAGGGCCTCCCAGACGCGCTCGGGCGCTGCGTCGACCTCGATCTCGGCGTGGAGCTGCCTGGCCATTGATCTCTCCTCCATAGGGATCTCTCCTCCATAGGCTAACGTTGTTAGCTAGCTTAGGTGAACAGCGTTAGCCTGTCAACCCCACGACCCCAGGGCTGGAGTCCAGGCAGGCGGAGCGGTTCAGCAGGACCCGGGAAGGGAAGTAGCCGGGAAAGGGGAAGTAGCCGGCAAGGGAAGTCATCCGGCAAGGGGAGCAGCCCGGCAGGCGGAAGCGGCCCGAAGGGGTGAGGGCATGCGTCGGTACCTCGTCGTTGCGAACCAGACCCTGGGCGGTGAGGAGCTCACGGCCAAGCTGGCCGAGTGCATGGGGTCCGGGCCATGCGGGTTCTACCTGGTGGTGCCGGTGACCAACACCGAGACCTCGGACCGCTGGTTCACGGGCGGGCTGGAGGGGGTCCTGCCGGGGGCGTACAAGATCGCCAGGACCCTGGCCGCCGGGCGGCTGGAGCACGAGGTGGCCCGGCTCCGGGAGGCCGGGGCCGAGGCCGACGGCGAGGTGGTCGAGCCCATGCCGCTGGAGGCGATCCGCAAGCTCGTCGGCCGGGAGGAGATCGACGAGGTGATCGTCTCCACCCTCCCCAGGCGCCTGTCGCGCTGGATGGCGATGGACCTCCCCCACCGCATCCGCCGTTCCGTGTCCGTCCCCGTCACCCACATCACCGGGCCGGCCGGGCCCTCGCTGTAGGTCGGGTTCCGGGTCCGGCATCGACCGGGCCTGCTCAGTTGGCCGGGGTCGAGGCCAGGGAGACCTCCTCGCCGGCGGCGACCAGGGCCGAGCCGATCACGGTTGAGGCGCGGGGGCCGAGGCGGAGGCTGGCGCCGGGATGGGGTGGCGGGGGGCGGATGTCGGCGACCCCCAGGGCGACCAGGGGGTCGAGGAAGGCGGCGGCCAGGGCCCGGGGCAGCCAGTCGTCGAGGTCGAGCTCGAGCCCGTTGGCCACCGTCTCGACCAGGCCCTGAAGGCCGACGTCGACACCGGCGGGGAGGCCGAGGAGCAAGCGTAGGACCCAGAGCCGCGCCCCGACCAGGACCTCGACCCCGGGGCCGCCGCGCAGGAACACGGGCCAGGGGACGCGGTGGCACCAGGCGGCGTAGACGAGCCCGGCCCGCAGCCCCTCGTCGATCTGGCCCCAGGCGTTGCGGAGGCTGGTCGCCTCCAGCCGGTCGCCCCGCACCCGCAGGAGCCCGACCCCGTCGGCCACCGCGCGCAGCAGCTCGACGGCGTCGCGCTGGGCCAGGCCGGGCCCGCGGCCGGTCGGGCCCCTGGCCGGGGCGAGGCCGACGGCGCGGGCGGCGGCGCGGGCCTCGGCCGCGGCCAGGCGGCCGTCGGGGAGCAGGGCGAGCCCGTGGCGTTCGGCGGCGAGCGCCACCAGGGCGTCGAGGCGGGCGAGGAGCCCGCGGTCCTGAGGGTCTTCAGGTGTCACGGCGGTTCCCTTCGGATCCGTGGATGGCAGACGGCCGCAGCCTTCCACCCCGTCCCACCGGCTTGAAGGGGGCTGCGGCGATCTGTGGACAACCGTCCGGACCCGGCCCGGTGAGCTTCCGCCACCACTCCTCGGGACGACCGCCACCTCCGTTCAGGCGACCTTGTCGTCCCAGTCGATGTGGTGGGTGTAGATCCAGGCGTGGGCCCTGGGGTTGGCGAACCGCTTGAGCGCGAACGGCAGGACCAGGTCCCGGATCCACGCCCCCACCGGGTTGCTGATCGTCTTGGACCGGCCGATCCGGTGGGAGTAGGCGACCACCTTCTCGGCGCGCTCGCGGCGCAGCCGCTCGTAGGCGGCCAGCGCCTGCTCGGTGTCGGGGAGGTCGCGCAGGCACTTGGCGAGGACCAGCGCGTCCTCCATGGCCAGCGAGGCGCCCTGTCCGGCGTTGGGCGAGGTGGCATGGGCGGCGTCGCCCAGCAGGGCGACCGGGCCGCGGTGCCAGGTCGGGATCGTGGCCAGGTCATGGACGGTGTAGGCGCCGATCTCGCCGTGGGTGGCCTGGATGATCTCGGAGATGCGATCCAGGTCGCCGGCGAACAGCTCCAGCAGCCGCCGCTTCCACTCCTCGGTGGAGCGGCCGGCAAGCTCGGCGCGGGACGGCTCGTCGGCCCATGGAAGGTTGGCGAACCACCAGGACTCGCCCGAGGAGCGGACGAGGTAGCCGAAGAACGCCCGCCGGCCGAAGACGAGGTGCTGGGTGTCGGGCGTCGGCGGGACGCCGGTGTGGTGGCTGTAGCCGCCGATCGAGAGCAGCCCGGTAAAGGTGGGCTCGGGTGCGGCCGGGTCCATCGTCCGGCGGGTGGCCGAGTGGATGCCGTCGGCGCCGATCAGCAGGCTTCCCTCGGCCTGGGTGCCGTCGGTGAAGCTGGCCACCACCTCGCCGTCGCCGCCGACCTGGTAGGTGGTCAGGCGCTTGCCGAGCTCGACCTTGACGCCGCGCCGCCCGGCCTCCTCGCGCAGCACCCGCTGGAGCAGGCCGCGCCTGAGGGCGACGCTGACGGTGCCGTCCGGGAGCCGGATGCCGTTGGCGACCTCGCCCAGGCGCTTGCCGGCGCCGCTCCACATCACCATGTTGGGGATGGGGAAGCCCTCGGCGCCGGCGACCACGTCGACGTCGAGGCTGCGCAGCACGTCCAGGCCGTTGGAGGCGGTGTTGAGGAATAGCCCGGCGTAGTCCGAGGGCGCGTCGGCGGCCTCGTACACGGTCGCCTCGATCCCGGCACGCTCCAGGGCCATGGCGGCCACGGGACCACCGATGCCGCCGCCCACAATCAGCGCTCGTCGGCTCGTCATGATGATGCTCCTTGCAGCTCCACGCTCATACGAAGACCGTCGCGGACCCGGCCATCGGGCGCCAGCCGGCCAGCCCCATCCCGGGCTGGCGGGCAGCCCCACTCTTGGGAGGTGCGGCTAGCGCGAGCCGCCGGGTCAGGTGCGGAGGTAGGCGAGCACGGCGAGCACTCGGCGATGGTCCTCCGGGCTGGCCGGCAGAGCCAGCTTGGCGAAGATGCCATTGACGTGCTTCTCGACCGTGCGCTCGGTGATCACCAGCCGCTCGGCGATCGCCTGGTTCGAGCGCCCCTCGGCCATCAGCTCGAGCACCTCGCGTTCGCGGTCACTCAGGTGCTCGAGCGCATCGTGGCCCTGGCGTGGTCGTCCCACCAGCTGTGAGACGACCACTGGGTCGAGCACCGACCCGCCGGTCCCGACGCGGCGGACGGCGTCGGCCAGGGCGGCCAGGTCGGCGACCCGGTCCTTGAGCAGGTACCCGACCCGCTCGGCGCTGCCGCTCAGCAGCTCGAAGGCATAGCTTGGGCGTGCGTACTGGGAGAGGACCAGGACGCCGACCTCCGGATGGGCGGAACGGATCTCGCGGGCCGCACGCAGGCCGCCGTCGGTCTCGGGCGGCATGCGGATGTCGACGATCGCGACGTCGGGCTGGTGCCTGGCCACCTGGCGGAGGAGCTCGTCGGCGTCCCCGGCCTGGCTGACCACCTGGAAGCCGGCCTCGTCCAGCAGCCGCGCCACCCCTTCCCGGAGCAGCACCGAGTCGTCGGCCAGCACTACCCGCACGGGATCGCCGCCCGAAGCTCGGTGCCTCGGCCGGGCGGGCTGACGACCTCCAGCGTCCCCCCGAGCGCCTGCAGCCGGTCGGCCAGGCCGCGAAGCCCGCTGCCACGGGTCGGGTCCGCCCCGCCGATCCCGTCGTCGGACACCCGCAGCAGCAGCCGACCGGGCTCCCGGCCGACGACCACGGTTGCCACCGACGCCCGCGCGTGCTTGGCGATGTTGGCCAGCGCCTCGGCCACGGCGTAGTAGGCTCCCGCCTCCACCCGCTCGGGGAGCCGGCCGTTCAGCTCGGCCGCGACCGTCACTGGAAACGGCGCCGTGTAGGCCAGGTCCTCCAGCGCGGGACCGAGGCCCCGGGTGGTCAGGACGCTGGGGTGGATGCCGTGACTCAGGTCGCGGAGCTCGGCCAGCGCGGTCTCGAGGGCCTGCTTGGCCTGCCGCAGGCCGGCCCGCGCGGCCTGGGGGTCGGAGGCAAGCTTGGACTCGGCCAGGCCCAGCGCCAGGGCGATCGAGGTCAGCCGCTGCTGGGTGCCGTCGTGGAGGTTGCGCTCGATCCGCTTGCGCTCCTGGTCGGCGGCTTCCACGATCCGAGCCCGCGACGCCTTGAGCTCGTCGAACCGGGCGCGCAGCTCGGCCTGGAGGCGTTCGTTGTCCAACGCCAGCGCCGCCGCGGCCCCGGCGGCCCGGATGAGCCCCGGGTCGTCGCTGAGGGCCCGGTCGTGGACGATGGCCGCAACCCGGCGGCCCTCGCGCTCCACCACCGTCGCCGTGCGGCCCTGCCCGCCTCCGGGAAGCTCCACCGGCCGGCCCTCCAGGTCGACGTAGCGCTGCTGGTCGGGCAGCCAGTAGGCGACCGCCAGGGAGGGGTCGCCGAGGGCCCGGGCCAGGGCGTCGCGGAGTGCCCCCGCCGGCCGGGCCTCCTCGAGCTCGACCACCAGCTCCGCCACCGAGCCACGGGCGAGACGGCTCCGCAGCAGCACCGCCAGGAACGCGAATGGGATGGCGACGAACGCCACCCGGAACGCCCACATGGGGACGACACCCACCGGCCGGGAGAAGAACTGGTCGGCATTGAACACGGCAAGCAGCGCCAGGGCCAGCGCGCCGGTCCACAGCAGCGGCGCGACCGCGCGCCGCCAGGCCCGGCTCCCGGCCCGCCAGCGCTGCACCAGCAGTCCGCTGGCGGCCAGGAACAGCACGGCCCCGAACGCATAGCTCGCGTCGGACAGGACCCCGCCGAGGCCGGCCTCCCCCAGCAGCAGGGGGGCGTGGTACAGGATCCCCAGGTCGAGGTAGACGGCGGCGACCAGGCCGATCGCCAGGCGGGAATCCAGCCGTCCGTCGGGGAAGGCCAGCAGCAGGTGCACGAACACGGCCAGGTGCAACGGACGCACCCAGGCGCCGAGGGCATGCACGGCTGGCTGCCCGGCGGCTTCGAGGAGACCGGTCAGGAAGGTGACGCCGACCAGGACCATCAGTAGCCCGGTCCGGTTCTGGGGCCGGCGCGCCCAGGCGACCAGCCCGCTGCCGATGAACGACCAGCCGGCCACCAGCGACAGCAGCAGCTCCACCGCGGACAGGGCCCGGTGTCTGTCCGCCAGGAGCACGGCGGTCAGGCCGCCGCCGATGACGACCGCCGCCACCTCAAGGGCGGGTCGTGCGCCGCGCTTCACACCCCACCTCCCCGGCAAGCCTGGCAGCAAGCCGGCCGCCCGACAAGCGGGCTAGCTCGGATGCCAGGGTGTGGCTGACCACACCGGCCGCCCGCCCGGGGCTCGAGCCAGCTCCCAGGTCGAGCCCTCGCGCTGGCCGCCGTCGCGAGGTGGTGGTGGCGGGCTGGTCCCGCGTCGCCCGGTCCCCCACCGTGGTCCCCAGGCCATGCCGCCGACCATGACCGTCCCCCGGACCCAGGTCCGGGCCGCCGGCCACCGACTCGCCTACGCCGGCGATCCCGCGAGGAGCCCAACATGCAGCCAGAACACGACACCAGCCACCCCGAGGACCGCCCGATGACGGCTCCGCTGGGCCAGGCCACCAGCGGGCGCCTGGTCGTCAAGCCCGCCGCCGCCCACCTCACCGTCCGCGCCGACCGCTCCATGACCGACCTGTACCGGGCCAGCTTCGAGTCCCCGGCCCCGACCGTGCGCAGCCAGGGCGGTACCGTCACCGTCGACTATCCGCGCCTGGCCTGGCTCACCGATCTCCGTTCCCTGCTCGGCCCGCCACCCGACGGCGAGGTCGTGCTGAACGGATCCATCCCGTGGCACATCCGGGTCCGCGGTGGCACCGCCCACTCCAGCTTCGACCTCGGCCAGCTGATCCTCTACGCCCTCGAGCTCGGCGGCGGCGCCAGCCAGGTGGAGCTGATCCTGCCCACCCCGACCGGCACCGTGCCGGTCCGGGTGGCCGGCGGCGTCCATGACCTCACCGTCCTGCGCCCCGCCGGCGTGGCCGCCCGCATCCACGTCGGCCATGGCGCCAAGGGGCTGACCCTCGACGACCAGCACCTCGGCGCCGTCGGGGGCAGCACCCGCTGGCAGAGCCCCGGCTACGACCAGACCGGCGACCGCTACGACATCGCCGTCGCCGGCGGCGCCAACACCCTGACCCTGCGTACCTGCTGACCCGGAAGGGATAACGACCGTGAGCCAGAGCACCGTGCAACCCACCACCGACGAGGCGGCCGTCCGCGACCTCTACCGGCAGTTCATGCGGGCCTGGAACCGGGGCAGCGGGGCGGACCTGGCCGCGGTCTTCACCCAGGACGGCGACCTCGTGGGCTTCGACGGAACCCACCTCAAGGGACGCCAGGAGATCGCCCCCTTCCACCAGCGACTGTTCGACCGGTGGCTGCGGGGGAGCCGCCTGGTCGGGCAGGTCACCGACCTGCGGTTCCTGGGGCCCGACACCGCGGTGATGCACGCGGTCGGCGGGACGGTGCTGCGCGGCAAGCGGGCGCCCGCACCCGAGCGGGACTCGATCCAGACCCTGGTCGCCACCAGGGAGGCCGAGGACGACTGGCGCTTGGCCGCCTTCCAGAACACCCGCCTTCGGATCATGGGTGCAGGTGCGCGTCCCTTCCTGCTGTGGACCCTCTCGGACTGGCTGTGGAAGCTGTTCCGGCTGAACAAGCCGCGAGCGTATCCGCAGCCGTGACGGTGCCGGTGGTGCAGGTGCGGCCGTGCATGCCCTAGCGGAGGGCGTCCTCGCCGGCCTGGGAATCGCCGTCCCGGTCGGCGCCATCGCCGTGCTCATCGTCGACCTGGCGATGCGCCGAGGCTTCGCCAGCGCGGTCCCGGCGGCGCTGGGCACCGCCACCGCCGACCTGACCTACGCGGCGGTCGCGGCGGTGGCCGGCATCGCCGTCGCGGCGTCGCTGGCGCCCTGGCAACGCAGGATCGAGCTGGTAAGCGCGACGGTGCTGGCGGGCATCGTCGCCTATCGGGTGGGGCGCCTGGTCCACGCCCCCCGGCCTCCCCGCAGGGACCCGACCGGGGACGGCCCCCTGCGGACCTACGCCGGCTTCCTCGCGCTGACGCTCGTCAACCCACTCACCCTCACCTACTTCGCGGCGCTGATCCTGGGCTTGGGCGACGACACCCTCGGCTGGGCAGGGGACAAGGGGCTGTTCGTCGTCGGGGCGTTCGTCGCCAGCGCCGCCTGGCAGCTGATGCTGGCGGGGGTCGGAGCGGTGCTGCACCACCGGCTCTCCGAGCGCGCGCTGCTGGCCACCGCGCTGGTGGGGAACGGGCTGATCGCCGCCCTGGCGATCCGCCTGGCGCTGGGCGCGTAGTCGCAGCGGCCGGGCGTCTGCTCGGCCTCCCCGAACCGATCAGCTCCGCTCTCCCCGAACCGCCGCCACCGCCGCCGCCAGGAGCCGGGCCGCACCGGGGGCGCGGTGCTCGGGCAGGCGGGCGAACCCCAGCACCAGGGCCGGGGGGCCGGGGGTGTCGATCCGGAGGGGGGCGACCCCCTCGACGGCCAGGCCGCGGGCGGCGGCCGCGGCGACCACGGCGGCCTCGTCGAGGCCGGCGGGGAGCTCCAGGTAGAGCTGGATCCCGGCCGGGACGCCGTGGGGGACGGCGGCGGGCAGCCATCGGGAGAGGGCGGCGGTGAGGGCGTCGCGGCGGGCGCGGTAGCGGCGGCGCATCTGGCGGAGGTGGCGGTCGTAGGCCCCCGAGACGATCAGCTGGACCATGGTGTGCTGGTCGATCACGGGCGAGCCGAGGTCGCTCACGGCCCGGGCCTGCCGCACGGCCGTGGCCAGTGCCGGCGGAGCGGCCAGCCAGCCCAGGCGCAGCCCCGGGGCCAGCGACTTGCTCACCGAGCCGAGGAGCACGACCCGGTGGGGGCTGAGGCCCTGGAGGCAGCCGACCGGGTTGCGGTCGTAGCGGAACTCGGCGTCGTAGTCGTCCTCGAGCACGAACCCGTCCACCTCCTCGGCCCAGGCGATCAGCTCCGCCCGGCGGCGCGGGGACAGCACGACCCCGGTCGGGTACTGGTGGGCGGGGGTGACCAGCACGGCCCGGGCCGAGGTGCGGCGCAGGGCGCCGACGTCGATGCCCTCGTGGTCGACGGGGACGGGCACGGGGACGGCGCCGGCGTCCTCGAGGAGGTCGTAGGTGCGGGCGCTGTGCGGGTCCTCGACGGCCAGGCGGACGGGGCCGGCCCTGGCCAGGGCGCCGACGGTCAGGTGCAGGCCCTGGGCGACGCCGTTGACCACCACCAGCCGCTCGGCGGCGACGTCGGCGGCCCGGACCCGGCGCAGGTAGGCGGCCAGCTCGGCCCGCAGCTCGGGAGCGCCGCCGGGGTCGCCGTAGCCGAGGGCCTGGTGCGGCAGCTCGGTCAGGACCCGGCGCACCGCCGCCAGCCAGGCCCGGCGCGGGAACGCGGCCAGGTCGGGCGTGCCCACCCTGAGGTCATAGGCCACCCCGGACGTGGCCAGGCCCGGCGCCACAGCCGAGCCGGCCGGGCCCGGCGCCACGACCCCGACCATGGCCCCGCCCGAACCGGCCGGGCCCGGGGCCAGCGCCGGGGCCCCGGCGCCGGGTGGGGCCATGGGAGCGACCCGGGTGCCCGACCCCTGCCGGGACGTGAGGAAGCCCTCGGCGACGAGCTGCTGGTAGGCCTCGACGACCACGCCACGGCTCGTCCCAAGGTCGCGGGCGAGCTCCCGGGTGGCGGGCAGCCGGCCGCCGGCGGCCAGGCGGCCCGAACGGACGGCCGTCCGCAGCTCGGCGGCGAGCTGGTCGGCCAGGCCGCCGGCGGACCGGTCGAGCCGCACCTGCAGGTCCGGCAATTGGTCCTCGATCCTGATAGTTGATTGGACTACGACGGCGGACCAATTCTGACCTAGGCTTGCCGCCATGAGCAACCTGCTTCGCGGATCGGTCGGCGCCGCCACGGCCATGTTCGCCGTCGGGACGCTGGCCGCCATCTCCTCGGTGATCAACCGCTACCCCCTCTACGGGGGGCAGGCCATGCGCTACGCCCTGGCCGCGGTGATCCTGGCCGCCGTGGCCCGCGCCATGGGGATGGGCTTCCCGCGGCCCACCCGGCGCGAGCTGCTCCTGCTCCTGGCCCTGGCCGCCACCGGGCTGGTGCTGTTCAACGTGTTCGTCATCCAGGCCTCCCGGCACGCCAGCGCCACCCTGGTCGGCACCGTCCTCGGGACCGTGCCGGTGATCCTGGCCCTGGTCGGGCCCGTTGCCGCCCGGTCCCGGCCGTCCGGGCGCGTGCTGGCGGCCGCGGTCGTGGTGGTGGCCGGGGCCACCGTCGCCACCGGGCTCGGCAGCGGCAGCCTCACCGGGCTGCTCTGCGCCATCGGCGCCCTGGGCTGCGAGGCCTGCTTCTCCCTGCTGGCCATGCCGCTGCTGCCCAGGCTGGGGCCGATCCGGGTGTCGGCCTACACCCAGGTCATCGCCGTCCCCATGCTCCTGCTGGCCGGCGCCCTGGCCGACGGGAGCGCGATGCTGCGCCTGCCCACCCCGAGCGAGGCGGCCGCGCTGCTGTACCTGAGCGTGGTGGTCAGCGTCGGCGCCTTCTTCCTCTGGTACGACGCGCTGCCCCGCCTCGGCCCCGACCGCGCCGGGCTGTTCGCCGGCGTCGTGCCGCTGGGGGCGATCGTGACCTCGGTCGTGCTCGGCCTCGGCGCCCCGACCCCGGCCGAGCTCGGCGGCGCGGCCGTGGTCGTGGCCGGGCTGACCGTCGGCCTCTCCCGGCGGCGCCGGGCGCCGGGGCAGGAACCGGGACCACGTCTGGGACCACGGCCGAGGCCGACGCCGGCCCCGGCCGACCGGTGACGGTCAGCCGTCGGCCACCGCGAACAGCTGCCAGTCGCCCTCGACGCCCTTGAGGCGGCGGGTGCCGCGGTCGGCCAGGGCGCGGTCGGAGCCGGCGACCAGGTCGCGCACGGTCCGGGAGACGAGCACCTCGCCGGGGTCGGCCTCGGCCATGATCCGGGCGGCGATGTGGACGGCGATCCCGCCGACGTCGTCGCCGCGCGCCTCGACCTCGCCGGCGTGCAGCCCGGCCCGGATGCGGAGGTCGACGTCGCCGAGCTGGTCGCGCAGGGCCACGGCGCAGGCGATGGCCCGCCCGGGGCCGTCGAAGGTGGCCAGGAGCCCGTCGCCGGTCGTCTTCACCACCCGGCCGCCCCACTGCTCGACCAGGCGGCGGCTCAGGTCGTCGTGGACTCCGAGCAGCTCCCGCCAGCGGCGGTCGCCGAGCTCGGCGGCCCGCTCGGTGGAGGCCACGATGTCGGTGAACAGCACCGTGGCCAGGACCCGGGTGGTGGGCGCGGCGCGGCGCGCCCCGGTCAGGAACTCCTCGATGGGGCCGAGGCTGGCCTCCGGGTGCTCCCAGGTCAGGGGGCCGTCGGCCCCGGGCAGCTCGACCAGCCGGGCGCCCCGGATGTGCTCGGCCAGATAGCGCCCGTGCTCGATCGGGAGCAGGGGGAAGTCGCGGCGGTGCAGGATCAGCGTCGGCGCCTGGATGAGCGGGAGCAGGGGCCGGACGTCGACCTGGAACAGGGCCCGCAGGAAGACGTGGACCGTCCGGGGGCTGGCGATGGACCGCTGCAGCCTGGCCGCCCAGCGCCGGAAGCGCTCGTCCCCGGCCCGGCTGGGGATGGCGGTGCCGATGGGCTCGGCCGTGCCCCAGGTGTCCTCGACCCGGGAGACGATGGCGTCGGCCCGCTCGGGTGGGATGCCGATCGGGTAGTCGTCGGCGGCCACGTACCGGGCGGTGGCGTTTCCCAGGACCAGGGCGCTGGTCCGTTCCGGCCGGGTGGCGGCGAAGAAGATGGCCATCGGGCCGGCCTCGGCGGTGGTGGCCATGAGGGCGGCCTCCCGCGAGCCGGCGGCGTCCATGACCGCGGTGACCTCGTCGGCGTAGGCCTCCCAGGGGGGCGGCATGTCCTCGGGCAGGGGGTCGGAGGCGCCGGTGCCGCGGCGGTCGAAGGTGATGAGCCGGGAGAAGGAGGCCAGCCGGCGCAGGTACAGGGCCAGTCCCGGGTCGTCCCACTGGAGGTCGACGTGGCCGAAGGCGCCCATCGTCAGCACCAGGTCGGGCCCCTCCCCGAGGACCTGGTAGGCGACCCGGTCCTCGCCCAACCGGGCGTATGTCGTCTCGGGCTGCACGCCCCTCCAGCGTTCGTGGACCGTCGCGGGATTCTACTAAGGTGGCACGATGCCGCTCTGGATCTGCGCCACCTGCGCCAACCACTACCCCGAGGACGGGTCGCCACCCCAGGTCTGTGCCATCTGCGCCGACGAGCGCCAGTGGGTGCCGGCCTCCGGGCAGCGCTGGACCACCCCCGAGGAGCTGGCCGCGGCCGGGCACCGGGGCGAGGTCCGCGAGGTCGAGCCGGGCCTGCTCGGCATCGGCGTCGACCCGCCGGTGGCCATCGGCCAGCGGGCCCTGCTGGTCCGGACCGCCGAGGGGAACCTCCTCTGGGACCCGCCCGGCTACCTCGACGACCTGGCCGTCCAGGCGGTGCGGGACGCCGGCGGGCTGCGGGCCGTGGCCGCCAGCCACCCCCACTTCTACGGGTCGATCACCGAGTGGTGCCGGATCTTCGACGCCGAGCTGCTGCTGGCCGAGCCCGACGCGGCCTGGCTGACCCGACCGCCCGGGCGGCCCCCGCGGACCTGGTCCGGGTCGCTGGCGGTCCTGCCCGGGGTCACCCTCGTCCAGTGCGGCGGCCACTTCCCCGGCAGTGCCGTGGTGCACTGGGCCGAGGGGGCCGACGGGGCCGGGGTCCTGCTCAGCGGGGACACCATCTTCGTCACCCCCGGCGAGGACCGGGTGACCTTCGTCCGCAGCGCCCCCAACCGGCTGCCCCTGCCCGAGCGGTCCGTCCGCCGGGTGGTCGAGGCGGTCCGCCCCTACCGCTTCGACCGCATCTACGGCGGCTGGTGGACGCCGGTGCTGCGCCGCGACGCCCGGGCCGTGGTCGAGCGCTCGGCCGAGCGCTACATCCAGTGGCTGCGGGGCGATGTGCCCGAGGACGCATGACCCCGCGCGCCTGGCTGCTGTTCGGGGCCGTGTCGGTCGTCTGGGGAGTGCCGTACTTCTTCATCAAGGTGGCCGTCGAGGCCGGCGTCCCGCCCGGCTTCGTGGCCTGGTCGCGGGTGGCGCTGGCGGCCGTGCTCCTGCTGCCGCCGGCCGTCCGCCGGGGGGCGCTGGCCGGGCTGGCCGGCCGCTGGCGGGCGATCGGCGCCTACGCCGCCTGCGAGGTCGTGGTGCCGTTCCTGCTGATCGCGGTCGGCGAGCAGCACATCTCCTCGTCGCTGGCCGCGATCCTGATCGCCTCCATGCCGCTGATGGTGGCGCTGGGTTCGGTGCGGCTCTCGCCCGACGACCGGCCGACCGGGCTCCGCCTGGTGGGCCTGGGCGTCGGGTTCGGTGGCGTGGTCGCCCTGCTCGGGGTGGACGTGGCCGGCCGGCCGGGCGAGCTCTTCGGCGCCGCCCTGGTCCTGGTGGCCACCCTCTGCTACACGGCGGCGACGTTCGTGGTCAACCGGGGGCTGGCCGACCTCGACCCGCTGGGGCCGATCGCCGTGAGCCTGGGGCTGGCCACGGTGGTGCTGTCGCCGGTGGTGCTGGCCGGGCCGCCGGTCGGGGTGCCGCCGCCGGAGGCCCTGGGCGCGCTGGCCGTGCTCGGCGCCGTCTGCACCGCCCTCGGGCTGGTGCTGTTCTTCCGGCTCGTCATCGAGGCCGGGCCGAGCCGGGCGGCGGTCATCACCTACGTCAACCCGCTGGTCGCGGTGGTGCTCGGGGTGCTGGTCCTGGACGAGCGGCTGGGGCTCATGTCGGTCGTGGGGCTGCTGGCCATCCTGGGCGGCTCGTGGCTGGCCACCCGGCGCCGGCGGGCGCCGGCCCTCAGCGCCGGGCTCCCCGGGCCGGTCCCCGGACATGAGCCGACCCCGGGCCCGTGACGCTGCCACGGACGCCGGGGTCGGGATCGGAGGGTCGGACGGGTCGGAGGGCCGGGACGGGGCTGGCCGCTCATCGCGCCAGCAGGGCCTGGACCAGGACCCGCCACTCTCGCCGGGCGAGGGCCTGGCTGGCCTCGGAGGCCCGCCGGGCGCGCCGCACGCGCTGGTGCCGGGCCCGGTCGGCGTCGGCTCGCAGCTCGGCCACGTGGTCCTTGGCCATCTGGTACTTCATGTCGACGTGCATGTGGTGTGCTCACCTCCTCGCGGGTGCATGCGCATCGGTCAGCCGGCCTGGGCGACCGGCAGCTCGGCGGGCAGCGGGGGCATCGGGTGCTTGCGGGGTCGTCCCCGGGAACGCTTGAAGGGAACGGGTCGGCCGTCGACGAACACCTCCCCACCCCACACGCCCCAGGGCTCGCCGCGCTCCTTGGCGCCCTCCAGGCACCTGGTCCGCAGCGGGCAGGGCCGGCAGAGCTGCTTGGCCAGCTCCAGCTCGCGGGGTGACTCGGAGAAGTAGAGGTCGGGT
>Ga0081538_10003065_pt1 | contig 15911 bp, 17 predicted proteins | sample TabmetS5T2R1_FD_71022 | JGI IMG/M metagenome (GOLD analysis project Ga0081538, IMG submission 71022) | Tabebuia heterophylla rhizosphere microbial communities from the University of Puerto Rico - S5T2R1 | ecosystem: Host-associated > Plants > Roots > Rhizosphere ... | reverse complement strand
TACGATGATGTGCGGCGCTCTGGTGTAGGAAGACACGGCTTTGCAGGGATAACAAGAGATATGGCGGAGACAGAGTTCATAGAGCAACTTCGGCGAGATTTGCCTACGCTGTTGCGAGAGCATCCCGAAGTGCGTCACGAACTGTGGGGTATGATGCTGGAGGCATTTCCTTCCCGACAGGAATTTATGGCGCTTCTCGACGAGATGCGAGCCATGCGTGAGGACACCAACCGTCGCTTCGAGGAGCTGCGGCAAGATATGAATCGCCGCTTCGAGGCTGTTGATCGCCGCTTCGAGGCTGTTGATCGCCGCTTCGAGGCCGTCGATCGCCGCTTCGAGGCCGTCGATCGCCGCTTCGAGACCGTTATCGAGGAACTGCGTGATCATAGTCGGCAACTCCGCGATGTCAATATTCATCTCTCTGCCTTGGGAGGCCGTGTCGGGTATGGATTAGAGAACATGGTAAAAGCGGTGGTGGAGGAGTTTGCTGGACACACCTTCCCAGTTGCCGAGCGCCTACTGCTACGGGATGAGACCGGTGAAGTTTTTGGCGTTGCTGGTGCAGAGGTCGAATTTGACCTCTATGTCCACAACGGCGAGGCGTATCTGGTCGAAGTCAAGTCCCATCTCAAACCCAGCGATGTGTTGTCGTTCCACCTAAAGGTGCAGTTTGCCAGGAAGAAGCTAGGGAGGGAGGTCATCCCCTTGATCCTGGCCCTGAGCATGGACGCCAAAGCGGAAGAATCGATGCGTAGCCTTGGTATACGTTACCGGGTGCGCGCCACAGTCTCCAGGTGATATGTGGGCCCCAGTGTGCTTCAGGAGCCCCAACCGTGCCCCTCCCAGGCAAGGAAGCCATGGGCGAGCATACCACACGGCAAGTAGTCGTAAAACTCGCGTTGCACATAGGGCGGGCAACGCCCTTGGCATCGGGATTGGCGTCGAGCGCGGCGAGAAAGGTTGCGAGATGTTCCGCTACCTTTCGTACAGCTTCACCACCAGCACTGGACAGGGGGCTTTCGCGGCCACGGCATTCGAGATACTCCCCAGCATCAGGCGCTTAAAACCTGTCAGGCCGCGGGAGCCCACCACAATCAGGTCGCAGTCGCGTTCCTGGGCGACGCGACAGATCACTTCGGGTACCCGCCCCCAGACCAGCTCTGTGTCGTGCTCGATGCCGGCCTCGGCAGCCCACTCCGCAGCCTCATCGACAATGCGTCTGCCAGCCTCTTCACTACCCTCGAGAATGCTGTCCAGTGAAGTGCCAGCTTCCGCGACGAAGTACGGCGGCGTTTCGGTTAAGACGTGCAGAATCACCACTTCCAGTTGGTAATCCTTCGCCAAGCCAATAGCATATTTGACGGCATTATCGGACCAGGGGGACCCACCTGTGGCCACCAGGACCCTGTGAAACATGATATACTACTCCCTAGTAATGGATGCTGAGGCCCGGCATTCTTCCATATGTTCTTGTGTATGTCAACGTGTGTCCTCCCACAGAGCTTGCTGCAGTGCACGTCACGCGTTGCGCGGTCACCTTTTTTGCTAATGGAGTTACCCATGTTCCAACGTGTAGTGGAGACGCGTACGCAGTGGGGCAGTATGCTGGTGATGGTTATACTGATAGGTTTGATGACTCTCATACCAACACGCCTTGCCGCCGAGGAACTCCCCGCCGTGGTGGCGACAGTGCAAGGCCAACCGATCGCTGCTGAGGACTTGACGAACGCACTCCGTGGGGAGTTACTGCGTCTGCAGATCCAGCGCTACCAGACCTTACGAGAGAAGCTCGATGACCTGATTGCTAACAAGATCTTCAGCCTGGAGGCAGCCCAGCGTGGCGTACCGGTGCAACAGTTTGTCCACGACGAGATTAGTGCCAAAATCCAGACCGTGACTCCTGAGCAGGTGCAGGCGTTCTATGAGGCCAATAAAAACCGCATCAAGCAGCCGCTTGAGAAGGTCTCGGAGCAGATTACCTCGTACCTGCAACAGCAGGCACAGGAGAAGCGCCGCCAGGCCTTACTGAAGGAACTCCAGCCGCGTTACCCTGTGACCGTGGCTTTGCGGGCCCCCATGGTGGAGATTGCGACCGAGGGCGAGCCGTCCCTGGGGCCTGCTAATGCGCCAGTCACGATCGTCGAATTTTCCGATTTTCAGTGCCCCTACTGCCGTCAGGCCCAGGGCACCTTGAAGCAGCTCATGGCAGCGTATGAGGGTAAAATCAAACTCGTTTTTCGGGATTTCCCGCTGCGCACTATCCACCCGCAGGCCCAAAAGGCTGCTGAAGCGGCGCAGTGTGCGGCTGAACAGCAACAATTCTGGCCTTACCACGATAAGCTTTTCGCATCTACAAACTTCCAAATGGACGAACTGAAAAAATTTGCGCAAGAACTGGAACTCAATATGGAGCAATTTACATCCTGTCTCGATTCCAGCAAATACGCTGCCGGGATTGATGCAGATATGCAGGCTGGACAGCAGGCCGGCGTCAACGCGACCCCGACCTTTTTCGTGAACGGCTATCCGCTCAGCGGCGCTGCTTCGTATGAACGGTTTAAAGAACTGGTGGACGCCGCGCTGGAGCAGGCCCAAAGTGCACAGCGCACCAATTAATAAGGGCTTGTAAGGATAGGCATGGACATCTCTGAGGTGCGTCGCCGCTTTACCGCGCTGATCGAGCGGCCCCACGGGGAGTTCCGTCTGGCCGAAGGGGCGCTGCTCATCGCCCAGGAAGAATACCCGAGTCTCGACGTGCAAGTATATCTGCGTCGCCTTGACGCGATGGCTGAGGTTGTCGCCTCCCGCTTGGGTCTGGAAATCGACCCGCAGCGTATCGTGGCGCATCTTAATGCCTATCTCTTTAACGAACAAGGTTTTCATGGCAACCAGGACAACTACTACGACACCCGCAATAGCTTTTTGAACGAGGTCATTGAGCGCAAAACCGGTATCCCCATTACGCTCTCAGTGGTGTATATTGAGCTCGCCAGACAGGTAGGCCTGCCCATTGTTGGCGTCAGCATGCCAGGGCACTTTCTGGTGCGCTATAGCGCCCAGCCAACGGTTTTCTGGATTGACCCTTATTATCGGGGCAAGATACTCAGTCAGGAGGACTGTCAGCAACGCCTGACGGACATGTATGGGCAGATGCTGGCGTGGAGCGACACCTACCTACAACCGGTAAGCGATCACGCCATCCTCCAGCGCATGCTCTATAATCTCAAGGCCATCTACGTACAGCAGGACGAGCATCGCCGTGCCCTGCGCGTGGTGGAACGCCTGCTCCTGCTGCGCCCCGATATGCTGACAGAAATACGCGATCGTGGGTTATTACAGGCCCAGCTTGGTGCCCTGGACGCCGCGCTGGACGATCTGCAACATTACCTGCAGCTCTCTCCCGAGGCCCCGGATGCCGCGCTGATCACGCAGCATATTATGACGCTACGTCAGCACCTCCGACGTTAACAGCGAGGCGCTGCTGGTGCTGGCGCACGGTCCACTGGAGTCTTCTGTCTTCCTGTCACTGATTCCAGTATAATAGGCGCTGAGAGCAGGTGCCGATCAGGAGCCCAGCGAGAGGAGAGGTGCATGGCGCTGCGCACGCCGCAAGAATACAGAGCCAGTTTACAAGATGAGCGGGTCATCTATTACAAGGGTGAACGGGTCAAGGACGTGACCACGCACCCGGTATTAGGGGTGGCGGTGCAACACGCCAGCATTGACTATGCGATGGCCGAAAATCCTCGCTATCGTGACCTGGCCGTGGTGCACGACTCACAGACCAGTGAGGCGATCAGTCGGTATTTTCATCTCCCCCGCAGCAGCGATGACTTGCTGAAACGCAGCCAGCTCATCGAAACGGCGACCGGTCTGGGACGGACCCTGGTCGTGCTCATCAAAGAAATCGGCAGCGATGCGCTGTTTGCCCTGCACATGGTGGCACGACGGATGGATGATGCCCTGCACACCGATTACCTCAGCCGGGTACGACAGTTTTATCAGCATTGCGCGCAGAACGATCTGGCGGTGGCGGTGGCGCAGACTGACGTGAAAGGAGACCGCAGCCTGGGGCCGTCGCAGCAGACGCATCCAGATTATTACGTACGCATCGTTGAGGAACGCTCTGACGGTCTGGTGGTACGCGGTGCGAAAATCCACACTTCGGTGTTGACCAACGCCAATGAGGTGATTGTCCTCCCCACCCGGAATATGTCAGAGGCCGACCGCGACTACGCGGTCGCGTTTGCGATTCCGGTCAATACCCCAGGCCTGAAAATGATTTGCAGTCCTTATGGGGCGCCACGCCCCGGGAACCACGATCACCCCATCACCTCGCAGCACAAGATGACTGAAACGTTGACCATCTTTGATGATGTCTTTGTGCCACGTGAGCGTGTGTTCTTACAGAAGGAATGGCAGTTCGCCGGCGACCTCGCGAAAACGTTCGTCGAGTTTCATCGCTTTACCGCCATTTCGTACAAACTCCCACTCACCGATGCCCTGGTAGGCGCCGCGCAACTGATTGCTGACTACAACGGCCTGACACGGGCTGGCCATATCCGCGAAAAGATCACCAGGCTCATTGCCTATACCCAAACCCTGCGGGCGCTCACGGTGCAGGCCGCCCAGCAGTGCCGCCTTGCAGAAGAGGGCATTGCCGTGCCCAGCCCGCTGCTGGTCAATATTGCGAAGCTGCACTTCGCGGAAAACTATCACCAGATGGTTGCCTACTTGCAGGATATTAGCGGCGGTATCCTGGTTACAGCGCCTGGCGAAGATGACTTGCGCAACCCGGAAACGCGTCCCTTCATCGAGAAATACCTCGGGGGGAAACTCGGTGTATCAGCGGCAGTGCGGCTGCGCGTCCTCAACATGATTTCTGAGCTCACGGCCTCGGATTTTGGGGGCTATCAGGCGGTGTTAGCCATTCATGCTGAAGGCTCGATTGAAGCAGAAAAGCTGACTATCCATCGCGAGTACGATTTTCGTCAGAGTCTTGACCTGGCGAAATATATTGCTGGACTGAGTGACTAGAGCCACGTGCGGATGACCCGAGGACGTGGGAGACAGTATGCGACAATTGCCAGGAGGGGAATCATGCCATTTGATCCAATGCTTTTTCGGCAGGTGCTTGGCCGCTTTGCGACCGGCGTGACGGTGGTGACCACCCATCATAGCGGTACCAAGCACGGGATGACTGCCAACGCCTTTAGCTCCGTCTCCCTCGATCCGCCCTTGATCCTGGTGAGCGTCGACAAAAAGGCGGTTATGCATGAGATGCTGATGACGGGAGACGCGTTCTGCGTCAATATTCTAGCGGAGCACCGCCCAGAGTGGTCGTCCTGGTGGGCTGGCAAAGCCCCTAAGGAGGGCGATCAGTTTGCTGAGATCCCACATTTCACCAAGGCGACAGGCTGTCCGGTGTTGGACGAATGCCTGGCCTACATCGACTGTAAAGTCTGGGCGCGTTTCGATGTGGGGGATCATACGCTGTTTGTGGGCGAGGTGCAGGAGGCGGCCTTGAGCGAGGATCCCGACTTGAAGCCGTTGCTCTTTTTTGCCAGCAAGTATCGCAGACTGGCCGACGAGACACCGTAACACTGAGACACTTTCCATGGTTCCCTTTCCATGGCTGAGGAGGTGTACAGTGCCAGGAAAGGAGCGAGCATGTTTGAGCTGACTGAAGAGCAGCAGGCGGTTTGTACGAGCATGCGTCGTTTTGCGCAGCGTGAACTGCGGTGGCGAGCGCGCAAGCTGGACACTGCGCCGCCTGGCACGGTCGATTGGGAATTGCTGCGCAAAAGCTGTGACTTTGGTTTACTCTCAGCGCATCTCCCGCCCCACTACGGCGGCACCATGGACCGCCTGAGCGCGGCGATTGCGGCGGAAGAGCTGGCCCGCTGGGAAGCCGGTGTGGCAACGTTGCTCGCCGCGCATAGCATGGCGCAGACCGCGGTAGCGCTGTCGGGGAATACGGCGCTGATGGATCAGGTGTTTCCCGAGGTACTTGCTGCTGAAGAGCGTCACGAACCTGCCCTCTGGGCCCTGGCCATCACTGAACGACGGGTCGGCAGTGATTTTGTGCATCCCCAAGGGGTGCCGGCGAGTCGACTGATGGTGACTGCGAAACGTCGCGGCGATGGCTATGTGCTCTCCGGGCGCAAAGCCTATTGTGCCGGTGGCAATGTGGCGGCCTGGCTCAGTGTATTTGCCACCATGAATGATGACCGCAGTCTCGAAGGTGTGACGGGTTTTGCGCTGCCTACGCACACGCGGGGGTTCCACGTCAGTGAAGTGCTCTCTACCATGGGCTTACGTGCCTGTCCGCTCGTGGAGTTTTATCTGGAAAACGTGTATGTACCGGCCGAGTATCTCCTGACCAAAGAGGGGGGTGCGACTGGGCTCCTACAGGCTCTCAGCGCCTACGGTCGTAGTCAGGGGGCAGCCATCGCTGTGGGGATCGCGCGTGGCGCTTTTGAGCTGGCGCGCCAGCATAGCCTCTTGCGTGTCCAGGGCGGCAGCCCGATTGTGCAGCACCAGATGATGCAGCATATGCTTGCCGATATGGCGACGCAGATTGAGGCAGCGCGCTTGCTCACCCACAAGGCAGCAGCGACGGAACCACCGCAGGTGGTGTTGAGCTCCATGGCCAAGGTGTTCGCCAGCGATACAGCGGTTAAGGTCGCGACAGATGCCGTGCAGATCATGGGTGCGTATGGCACCACAGGCAAGTCAGGGGCGGAAAAATATTTCCGGGATGCGAAGATGACGCAGATTTTTGAGGGGACCAATGAGCTCTGCCGGCTTGCCATCACTGCCCCCATGTTGCAGTACGCTGGCCTGGGCTCTATAGGCAGTGACTGAAGCACGCAGGAAGGCATACACCCTGGGATCCAGAACAAGGCGGATGGACTATGGCAAAGACAGCCGGCGTGGTGGTCATCGGTAACGAGATCTTGTCAGGGAAAGTCGTCGACACGAATTCGCCCTATATATGCCAGGAACTCCGTACCCTGGGTGTAGATGTCCGACGCATCGTGGTGGTCCCGGATGAGATCGAGGTGATTGCCAGTGACGTCGTGACCTTCTCGCACGCCTTTGACTACGTCTTTACTACTGGCGGCGTTGGCCCTACGCATGACGACGTCACCATCGAAGCGATTGCGTATGGTCTGCAGCGGCATCTGGTCATCCACCCCGAACTGGATGCCTTGCTGCAGCAGCACTGGGCCGAGCGTCCCTCTGCAGCGCGGGCGAAGATGGCCAGTGTGCCAGAAGGCGCCCAACTCCTCATGGAGCCGAGCCTGCCCATTCCCGTCCTCCAGGTAGGTAATGTCTACATTTTCCCCGGTATTCCGCAGCTCTTCCGACGCAAGTTCGATAGCATCAAGGAGCGCTTTCGGGAGCTGCCCTATCACGTCCGCCTGGTGTATGTGAAGGCGCGGGAAAGTGATTTTGCTCACCTCCTGGACACGGTAGTGCAGGAGTTCCCCGAGGTGATGTTAGGCTCCTACCCAGAGGTCGCTAACCCCCGCTACCGTGTCAAACTTACCCTGGAATCCAAAGACCCTGCCTACCTGGAGCGTGCCTGTATGCGTTTACTGGCATTATTGCCCGCCGACGCAATCCTCCAGGTAGAATAAACCACGCATGCCAGCCAGGTCATGCCACGAACTGCGCTATGGGAATATTCCTCGCCGTCTGCAATATTAATAATGTTAGTATAGAGGGACGGTGTACATCTTATCTTGATTCTGGTGCATCCAGCCTATGTCCCTCGACGTTAATATAGAGAGACGGCACACATCCACATTAGCGGACCTATCTCACCAAGGCGACCGCCGCCGAACGCACGGCTTACCTGTGTGAGATTGGCTTAGGGCAGCGTTTTCAGGCGCTTGATCTCCTGGATCGCGAGGCCGTCCGGAGCGGGGTTCCGAGAGTAGGGATGAGTGCCGAAGCCTTGCTGTTCCTCTGGGGAGAGCCTTACTATCGTGGAAAAGGAAGATCTTATGAGATATGATCGACAGCTTTTGGGCTGGGTTGGAGTGCTACTAGGTACCATCATGGTTCTCACCGGCTGTATCTATAATTATGATGCTGCAGTAAGGCGGCTGTCTCCTCCTGAACAGGCGGAATTTCACACCTATAGGAAAGTCATGACCGGGGTTCAGACACACACCTATTTAGCTAAGACGAGCGCCGCCGAGCGCACGGCCTACTTGCAGAAGATTGGTTTGGTCCAGCGTTTCCAGAGGCTCGATCCGGTCGACCGTGAAACCGTGCAGAACGGCTTCCCGAGAGTGGGGATGAGTGCTGAAGCCCTCCTTTTTGTGTGGGGTGAACCGGAATATTGGGCAGGGGATGCGCGGCGTTCCGCCCACTGGTATTACCTGGGTTCGTCGCTTGCACTGGGGGAATATGGCAATCGGTACAGCAATTCCGGTGGCAGTCGAGTTGATGTTTATCTCGTTGATGGGAAAGTTACGGGGTGGATCGATGGTCCCAGGACCGACGACGATAAAGGTGAAAATAGTTGTGCGCGGTGCTAGCCTCGTGGCGCGCTGCCTGCTTCGGCCGTAGAATGCCCCGCAACGCGGACCACTCAGATCCAGCATGAAGGAGTGTGATAGCGATGATACTTAAAGTTGCCCGTCTGGGGCATCCGGTACTGCGTCAGGTAGCGGAACCAGTGCCTCCTGATCAGATCCTGACTCCCGCCATCCAGCAGTTTATCGACGACATGATCGAAACTATGCACGAGTATGATGGCGCTGGCCTGGCCGCGCCACAGGTGCATGTCTCGACACAGATCGTCATCATGGAAGTCGGGCCGAACCCCCGCCGCCCGAACGCTCCATCTATTCCGCTCACGGTGTACATCAACCCCGAGATCACTCCCCTGACTGAAGACATGGAGGAAGACTGGGAAGGGTGCCTGAGCGTGCCAGGACTGCGTGGTCGCGTGCCGCGTTATACGAAAATCCGTCTGCGCGCCTACGACCGCCAGGCCAACCGCATCGACATTGCCGTGCAGGGGTTCCACGCCCGCGTCATCCAGCACGAGTGCGACCATGTGCAAGGCAAGGTCTATCTCGATCGCATGCGCAGTATGGAGTCCTTAACCTTTGTCGAAGAGTGGATGAAGTACGGTCTACGAGAGTAAGGGCCGTGGCGCTGGCGGGCAGTCACGCAGCCGCGCCAGCGCCCAGGCGGCGTGTTCTCGCACCAGTGCCTCTTCGTCATCCAACAAGCTCTCCAGGAGGGGAATAAAGGCGGTATTCCCCGAATTGCCCATCGCCACACAGACATTGCGGAGCAGACCACGGCGCCTGGTGCGTTCGATGGCCGTACCCCGAAAACGCTGCTTAAACTCCTCACGTGTCATGTGGGCGAGGTCTTCCAGGCGAGGGTGCACCTGGGTAGGATGCGGCTGCAAGCCTGGGTCCGTGGTGTAGTGCCGTTTGCGATTCCAGGGGCAGACATCCTGGCAAATATCACACCCAAAAATGTGGTGGCCAGTTTGCGCACGGAACTCCTCCGGAATAGCGCCCTTGAGTTCGATCGTCAAATACGCAATACAGCGCTGCGCATCCAGAACGTAAGGCTCCAGAATCGCCTGCGTTGGACAAGCCTCCAGGCAGCGGGTGCACGTCCCGCAATGGTCGAGCCCCGGACGGTCATACTCCAGGGGGATGGTCAAGAGGAGTTCCCCCAGCAGCAACCAGGAGCCGAACCGGGTATTCAGCAGGCAGGTATTTTTGCCAAACCAGCCGAGCCCAGCATATTTGGCGTAGACACGCTCCACGACCGGTCCCGTGTCCACGTACAGTTTGCTCGCCACAGTCGGTGGCGCCAGGGTCGCGACAAAGGCCTGGAGCCGGGCGAGCTTGTCCTGCATAACCTGGTGATAATCCGTGCCCCAGGCATAGCGTGCGATCCAGCCTCGGTGTGGGTCTGTCACTGCGGTCGAATACGGCGAGTCCGTGTCGTAGTTGAGGCCACATACCACGACTGATTGTGCTCCCGGCAGAACCTGTTGCAGATGCCGTCGGCGCTCCCGACTGCGCTGGAGATAGTGCATCTCACCGGCATATCCAGCGTCAAGCCAGCGCTCAAAAAACGCCAATTCCGGGCTCTCCTGCACGGGAGCGACCCCAACCAGATCAAAGCCCACGGCCAGCGCCTGGTCCTTAATCCGCTGCGTCAGCTCGTGTAATGTCGGTTGTCCAGAAGTGGGAGGAGTCATAACATCACAGTGCTCCGTTGTTTACGGCTCCAGCACGCATATATCCGGGAGATGGCGATATTGCTCGTTCCAGTCTAAGCCATATCCCACGACAAAGACATCCGGAATCGTGAAACCACGGTAGTCAATCGTGACGTGAACCTGGCGGCGCTGGGGTTTATCCAGCAAGGTGCAGACACGCACCGACACCGGAGCGCGTGCGATGAGGTACGGAAGGAGAAAACCAGCAGTACGACCGCTATCGATGATATCCTCAATGACCAGGACCTCCCTGCCGCTGATATCTTCACGCAGGGCCTGCACTACCTCAATCTGCCCACTACTCACCGTCCCACTGCCATAGCTTGACAGGCGCACAAAGGCAATCTCAACGGGCAAATCAAGCACCCGTACCAGATCAGCCAGAAACATGAATGACCCTTTGAGGGTACTGAGCAAGAGTGGAGCTGTGTCCCGATAATCCCGCCGGATCTCCTCTGCCAGTCGACACACGGCGTCTTGAATCCGGTCCCGCGCAATAAATACCTTCGGCGTACGCACTGGCGCTCACCTGCTCTTTGATTCCCGCCCCGCATTTGCATCTCTCTACAGTCCAGGATACGCACGCCACATACCCACGTCAAGCCGCCTGAGAGGTCTCTGCATCAGGCTTCTGAGGCTGGATAATAATATGACTCCAGACATGGCTGTGCTCGCGTAGAAACGCATCACACTCTTCGGAGAGTATGGCGAGCCGTTCATGCCAGTCGCGCAGCGCCTGACCACTCTCCACATATTCGATAAAAGCATCGACATCCCCTACCACAGTGGTCTCATCAGATGCACGAGTGAGTTCAGGAGGCAGATAGAACATGGCTTGTTTTCCTTTCCAGTCACACGCGAAATCCTCACCTGAGGAGAGCCGCCACGGCGCTCTCCTCAGGCTCTAGTAGAGGGATTTGCGTACTTACCCTCTCCTGGCCCACTGTATCGGCAGGCACTCAGGAAAAGTTGAGGAGTCGTGGTGTGGAGAGGAAGGGGGCACGTTAAACTGTGCCCCCTCCGCCGTCGCAGACGCGGGGAACGGGGCGCCGTTAAGCTGGCGCCCCTCCGCCGACGCAGTCGCGGGGGGGTTGACCCATAGAGCTTTGCAGAGTACGCTCAGGCGTGGAAGCGCTGCGCAGTCAGTTACGGGAGGGAGGCATGGCACAGGACAAACAGACGATGCAGTATGGCCTCTGGCCCAGTCCCATAGGGCCACAGAGCCTGGCCGAAGGACTGCGTCTCTCGGAGGTGGCGTGGGATAGCGATGGCGAGACGCTCGTATGGTTAGAAGGACGCTCAGACCGCGGCGTGCTGGTCTGCCTGCCACCAGGGGGGGATGCGCCGCGCGATTTGACCCCAGAACTCTCCGTTCGGGCACGGGTAGGATACGGTGGCGGGGATTTTAGCGTGGCCGGTGGGTACGTGTATTTCGTAGAGGCCGGTGGCCGCGTGTATCGCCAACCCCTGACCACTGGCCCAGCCACACCGATTACGCCCGGTTTTGGCTATGCTGCGGCCCCGACTGTGTCGCCGGACCAGCGCTGGGTGGTCTTTGTCCACACCTACGAAGAGCGCGATGTCCTGGCCATTGTGGATGCCGAGGGGCGCTCATGGCCCCAACAACTGGTCACTGGAGCGGATTTTTACATGCAGCCGTGCTGGCATCCGCACGGTACCCTGCTGGCCTGGGTAGAGTGGAACCATCCGCAGATGCCCTGGGAAGGCTCACGCCTGCGCCTGGGGACAGTGCGCTATGATGTGGGGCATCTCCCGAAGGTGCGGGATGTCGGGACCCTGGCAGGGAGTCGCACGGTGGCAATCTTTCAACCGATGTTCTCACCCAACGGCCGCTTCCTGGCCTACATCTCGAATCAGTCTGGCTGGGACAATCTCTACCTCTACGACTTCGAGGAGCACACGCATCGCGCTTTGACAACCGAACCGGTAGATTGTGGTCAACCTGCCTGGTTGCAGGGCATGCGCACTTACGGGTTTCGGCACGATGGCCAGGGCCTGTACTATCTGCAGAATGAGCACGGCTTTCGGCGCCTGTGGTTTTACGACCTGCAACGCGGCTGTGCAGTCAAACCGCAGGTTGATCTGGGCGAGTATACGTTTCTCGACCAGCCAGCCCTGGCACCGACGCGGGCCACGCTGGCCTGTATTGCTTCGACTCCGACGCTGCCGTCACGCCTGCTTACGGTACCAGTCGAGAGCCAGGAGCGCCCGCGAGTGTGCCAACGCAGTGCCTCGGAAACTGTCCCAGTCTCGGAACTCTCGATACCACAGGCTCTCACCTGGCATACGGTCGGAGGAGACCTGGTCCATGGGCTGTTCTATGCCCCGAGCAGTAGCCGCTTTCAGGGAGTAGGGCCACCACCCGCTATCATCCACATCCACGGTGGTCCGACGTCACAGGCGATGGCCAGCTTTCACCCGCAGACGCAGTTTTTTACCACCCGCGGCTATGCCGTCTTGCAGGTCAACCATCGTGGCAGCACGGGCTACGGCAAAGCCTACGTGGAGGCGTTGCGCGGCCAGTGGGGTGTCTACGATGTCGAGGATACGGTCAGCGGGGCGCAGTATCTCCTTGAGCAAGGGCTGGCTTCGGCGCACCACCTGGTGATTATGGGGGGCAGTGCCGGAGGCTATACGGTCTTGCAGACCCTGGTCCGCCATCCAGGCTTCTTTAAGGCAGCCATTTGCCTCTACGGCATTTCGAATCTGTTTACGCTCGCCGCCACCACGCACAAGTTTGAAGCCCACTATCTGGACAGTCTCATTGGTCCCTTGCCCGAGGCTGCCGCGTTATATCGCGAGCGCTCGCCGCTCTTTGCCGCTGACCGTCTCCGCGATCCCATTGCCCTGTTTCAGGGGGAGATCGATCAGGTTGTGCCCAAGGCCCAGGCGGATGCCATTGTGGCGTCCCTCAAAAGCCGTGGGGTGCCCCACGAGTATCACGTCTACGCCGGGGAAGGACACGGCTGGCGCAAGGCCGAAACCATTGCGCACTTTTACACAGCCGTGGACGCCTTTCTCCGCCAGTACGTCTTGTTTGCCTAGTGAGGGAGTTCCACTGTATGCCTCGTCATGTCGATGCGTCACACGACGTTTCCCCTATCACCACCTTGCGCGGCAAGCGCGTCCTGGTCACGCGGGCGCGGGCGCAGGCGCAGGCACTTGTGACCCGCCTCCAAGAACTCGGGGCCATACCCATTGTTTTTTCTGTGATCCACATTGTCCCCCCGGCCGACAACTATGTCGCCCTGGATGCGGCGCTGCGCCAACTCGCCACATTTGATTGGGTGGTCTTTACTAGCGTCAATGGGGTGATCCATGTCTGGGAGCGCCTGGCTGTGCTGGGTTTAGAGGCAGGAGCATTCGCCTCAGTACGTCTGGCGGCCATTGGCCCAGCCACGACAGCAGCCCTCGCGACACGCGGTCTGCAGGCGGCGGTAGTGCCAGAGCACTCTGTGGCGGAGGCACTCTTGGAGGCTATTCCACACCCTGTAGGCCAGCGTTTTTTGTTGCCGCTAGCTGATCTGGCCCGCGACACTCTGCGGGTTGGCCTGCAAGCCGCAGGGGCCGAGGTGGTCGCAGTGTCAGCCTATAGTACGGTTTTAGCTGAGCCATCGCCGGAAGCTTTGGCTGCGATACAGACCGGTGTGGATGTGCTCACCTTTACGTCGAGTAGCACGGTGCGCAACTTTGTCGAGCACGTAGGGCAAAACACGGCGCAAGCGCTCGCCGCGCAGGCGCGTGTGGTGACTATTGGCCCGATCACCGCAGCGACCGCCCATGAATGCGGGCTCCGTGTGGATGTGGTGGCAACGGAGCACACGATCGCCGGCCTGATCGACGCCATGACCACAATGCCATAGCGCTGGAGGGAGGATACACCATGGCCCGCTTTGATGATTACGCCCAGGCGTACCAGACGATTCGTATGGAACGGCGCCAGGGCATCCTGCAGCTCACCTTTCATACCAACGGTGGCCCCCTGCAATGGGGGGAACTGCCGCATCGCGAATTTGGGCAGGCGTTTCGGGATATTGGCAGTGACCCGGAGAATAAAGTCGTGATCATGACCGGTACGGGTGAGGCCTTTTCCGGACCACGTGCCACCCCGGACCGGCGCCTGCGGCGCACCGCCAGCGATTGGGACAGGACCTATTGGGAAGGCAAGCAGCTCCTCCTGAACCTGTTGGATATCGAGGTGCCGATGATCAGTGCCATCAACGGCCCGGCGTTACGTCATTCCGAAATCCCGCTGTTGTGCGATATTGTCCTGGCCACCGAAGAGACGACGTTTCAGGACTCAGCCCATTTCCCCAATGGCATGGTGCCAGGCGATGGCATGCACATTATCTATCCGCTCCTCCTCGGGCTGAATCGCGGCCGCTACTTTCTCCTCACTGGCCAGACCCTCAATGCCCGCCAGGCTCTGGACCTCGGCCTGGTCAGCGAAGTCCTGCCACGCCAGCAGCTTTTAGCCCGTGCCTGGGAACTGGCCGAGCAATTAGCCCAGCGTCCCCCACTCGTCCTGCGCTATAGCCGAGTGCTCCTGACCCAGCACATTAAGCGCCTGATGCACGATCTGTTAGGCTATGGTCTGGCCCTCGAGGGCCTGGGCGTGGCCGCCGAGACCCCCAACGTGGGGGAAACGGGTAGTGCAGGCTGAGCTGTGACTCGCAGCCAGGAACACGGAAGGAGCAGCATGATGGACACCGAGCCCTTCAGCATTGATGCCGACCCTACTTTGGAAGATGTACGGTTTTTGGAAGACCGCCTCTACGAATATAACGTGGAAAAAACAGGTGCTGACGACGGACAGTGGTTGGCGATCTTTCTCCGGAATGCTCAGCAGACCATCTATGCAGGGCTCGAAGGCTGGACCTGATGTGCGAGTTGTCACATTCGTACCGGCAGTGCAATTGCCAGGACCGTCTACGAGGCCAGAAACACCTCACTACAAAGCCACGCGGGTCCAGCGACAGCCTGGTGGAGGTACCTATGCCGCGGAACGTAGAATTGGTTACAAAGCCCTACGGAAAGCGGGGCTGTCGCGGGCAGAAGCGCGCAGGGCTCTCCACCGAGCCGATGCGTATTTTACCTCCCTTGCGGTTACCTTCAGTACAGTCACGCGCATTCCTGGTAATCGGAGATAATCCCCATGTCCATAGATACCAAATTTCGTGATCCTATTCGTTCATTGGTGGAAGAGTTAGTACACGGGCATTTTGCTCAGCTTGAACGGGACGGGAGAAGTGGGCGTTTGTCTGCTGCTGAACTTCAGGACACCCTCAGAGAATACGGGCGTACCATTATTACCCTCCCTGATGAGGCGCTCAATCTCGCAGATGTCCACGCCATTGCAGGACAGAGGACCGGCTGGGCTGTGGACGTGCCATTATGGACTGCTGAAGAGGGGAGAAGTGATCTGACACTGTCTTTAACTATCTCTGAAACTCGTGATGGTGTGCAGTTAGAGATCGATGATCTGCACGTCCTCTAGATCGGGAGCAGCGCATAATGTGGTCTGGGAAATCGAGAGCGAATGAGATACGTATCCCTGATCATCTCTTCGGTATCATTTGTCCACCGTGGCCTTCGCTCTCTACACCTGAGGCTTGAG
>Ga0081538_10003064_pt1 | contig 15921 bp, 11 predicted proteins | sample TabmetS5T2R1_FD_71022 | JGI IMG/M metagenome (GOLD analysis project Ga0081538, IMG submission 71022) | Tabebuia heterophylla rhizosphere microbial communities from the University of Puerto Rico - S5T2R1 | ecosystem: Host-associated > Plants > Roots > Rhizosphere ... | reverse complement strand
CGTTCGCAGCTCGTGCGACATGCTCGCCAGGAACTCGGACTTGTGGCGACCCGTCAGCTCGAGTTCTCCCGACTTCTCCTCGAGCTCGCGGAACAGGCGGGCGTGATGGATGGCGACTGCCGATTGGCTCGCGAGCGTCTCCATCAACTCGGTCGTGGAGTCTCGAAAGCGGCCGGGCACCGTGCGCCGGACGACGAGCATTCCGAAGATCTCCTGCTCCCGAAGCAGCGGAACGGCGAGCATCGATCGCCATCCTGCTCGACGCAAGGCGTCTATGTGGGGATCGGGCGTCTCCTGCTCGAGGTCGGGCGCCTGACGAGCCTCACCCGTGGCGGCCGCGCGGCCAATGAACGTCTCGTCGAGCTCTATCACCGTTGCCCGCAGCGTCCGCTCCAGCTCGTCGCTCGTGCCGTAGCACGTCCGCAGCCGGAACCGCCGCGTGGCGGAGTCGAACTCGAAGATTGAGCCGCCGTCTGTCCCCGACAGCTCGACAGCCCGCGTCACGATTGTGGTGAGCACCTCCTGGAGGTCGAGCGTCGAGCTGACCGCCTGGCTCGTCTCTCCGAGGGCGTGCAGCTCCTCCACCGACTGACCGAGCTCGCGCTCGCGCCGCTGTAGCTCCTGGAAGAGCTGGACGTTCTGTATCGCGATGGCGCCCTGGGCGGCGAAGGTGGTGACGAGGTCGATCGTGCGTTCTTCGAACGCCTCGACCTCCTCCCGCCACAGGATGATCACGCCGACGACTCGTTCGTCGACCACCATCGGGACGCCGAGCATCGTGCGGAAGCCACCCAGCTTCCGCGCCCGGTGCAGCTCGTAGTCGGGATCGGCTAGGACGTCGCGAACCTGCACCGTGCTCCGGCTCAAGCCGACACGACCGACAACCGTGCCGTGCCCCCTGGCGATCGGGAGCCCGTCGATGTAGTCGCGGTATTCCTTCGAGCCGCCGAGCGCGAAGGCCAGGCGATAGACGTCCTCGTGCAGCACATAGATCAGGCCGGCATCCGCTTCGCAGAGGGTCACCGCTTGGTGCAGCACCGCCTCGAACACGGGCTCCAGCTCGAAGGTCGAGCGTCCGATCGCCTCGAGCACCCGGCCCGCCGCTCTCTCACGCTCGATGGCCTCGGCCAGATCACGCTCGAGCTGCTGAATGCGCTCCTCCGCGGGCCTACGGTCTCCCGGCTCGTCACTCAAAATCCAAACCTCGCTCACGCCAGCGACCGAGTCCTCGTGAGAATAATCCGCTCGCGGTTCGCTTCCCACCTCGAGCGGAGGACCGCGGCCCCGTCAGAGCTCGTGGGGCGCCACGACGCCATTGACGAGCGCCGTCGCGGCGAGGCGCGCGCGCTTTTGGTTTTGCGGAAGGTCTTGGAGCCCGAAGCGCTCGAACAGGACGCGAAGATGGGCCTTCACAGCATCAACGGACAGGTGCAGCTCATCGGCGATCTGCTTGTTGGTGGACGGCGACTCGAACGCGGACGTGCCGAGCGGCCGGCATAGCGAGATGAGCACCTGCCGCTGGGCGGGCGAGAGGTGAACCCGGCCGCCGCCGCTGATTCGGATCTCCGTCGACTTGGACTCCCCCTGCGTGGGCGCTCGATACAAGACGAGTGTCGCGCCGAAACAGAGGCGATCGCCGTCCTGTAGGCGTTGGCGCCCGGCAACGCGCTGCCCGTTGACGAACGAGCCGTTTCGGGACAGCCCGTCGTCCACGAGCGTCCATTCCTGGCCGACGCGCTCGAGCTGCGCGTGAAGGCGCGAGACCTCCCCATCCCAGCCGAGAGCGAGGTCGCTGTCGGCTCGCCTCCCAATCGTGAACCGGTTTCGCGGGGTGTTGAGCTCGACGAGAACCTGGCGACCGGCGGCGTCGCGGTACACGACAAACGGCACGCCCCGCCGCTCCGCCTCGATGCGCTCCTTGAGCTCCGTCGGTGTCAAGAGATGCGAACCGATGGCCGAGTCGGACATGCCCCCATAGTGTGCCCCCGTTCCCACGATTTCGCCCGCTCTCTCCATTCGGGCAACCTTGCGGGCTCGCCGCCGCGCCCGGTGTGAGACCGACCACCAAGGGTGGCTTCCGGGAGACGCGCTGTGGGCGCAGCATGCCTGCAACGCATGACGCTCCCGGAGGAGGGAAGAGATGTCACTCAAGCAGACAGCCGTCGAGATCTTGGAGTTCGTAGTACCTACGGACGTCGAACGCTTCCGCGCGGAGCACCCCGTGCTGGCGGCGGCTCATACCCCGCTGCTCGTTGTGGCGGGAGTCGCGGTCGGCGGGGTGGTCGCGGGCATGGCCCTGCTCGACATCTTGGTCTGCGGGCTCGTGGCGGGCGGCGGCGTGGCGCTCTTCTGCGCCGCGGCGGCATGGGTCTTCCGCGCGCCGTTCGGCCCAGGTCTCTCCGGGCTCCGGGACAGTTCCGGTCAATTCCGCCCGCTGCGCTTCCGGCGACTCGGGCACCACGGCCGGCCCGCTCCCGCTCATCCGGCCATCCGGTCGAGGTCGGCCCCGAAGGGTCCTCGCCGCGCCGTTGCCAGGGAGCGCCCAACTACGACGAGCAGTATCGAGCCGGCCGAGCCCAGGATTTCGCGGAGATCTAAGTGAGACTGACGAGCGTCTGGCCCTACGTACGCTCGCGCGGCTCGGGCGCACTGCGTACCGATGGGGCTGCGCTCAGACCCTCCGTGCCCGCCACCTTGTGCTCGTTGACGCGCGTTGGGGCGAGACGGACAATCCGAGTGTCGCGGCGCTGGGGCAGCGTGACTCGCATTACTGAACCTGACCAGCCGGCGGTGTGGGGCCTTCCGCTAAGAGGCGCGCTCGCGCGATCGCTGCGGGCTCGATTTTCACCCGGAGGCGCGGCGACCGCCCGATGCCGCCCCGGCACGGCATGGGCAGCCAGGGAGATTCAGGGGGCCGTGAGGAGCCGCGCCCAGGGAGGGTCCCACCGCACCTAGCACGCGGCGAGCTGGGCACCCTCTGCTGAGCCGGCCGCGACAGAGCGAACTCGCCGGGGCGACTCCGAAAGCTCTCGGCCGGGCACGCAGCGTCAATTAGGAGCGCGGAAGCGCGGTCGCTGCATCGGCGGCGCGCTGCGACTTCCAGACGGCGAGCGCTCGGTTCGCGCCGCCGTTTGCAGGGTGGTTCAGGTGCGAGACGTCAGGCGCGGAGTGGGCGAGGGCCGGTGCTCAGCGTCTTCCCGCGCGCGCCTGCGCGATGGTCACACGGGTGGTCTCGACGTGGGCGACGTCCCAGCCGAGCCGGACGCGGGTGCGCCACCTCTTGTTCTCGAGGGCCGTTCGCAGGCCTCTGCGGAGGTTCTGGGGGAGGCCCCAGAAGCCGCCCCAGCCGAGGTCATGCTCTAGGGCGCTGCTTCCGAGCCGCAGCCAGAACTGTCTGCTGGCACCCCAGAACCTGTTCGCGTCGACGATGTCGGCGGCCAGGCTCCCGGGCCTCCCTTGCGGGGTCGTGGCGCAATGAAAGCCCCATTCCACCTGCGATAGTCCCCGGTCGAAGAGCTCTTTCTGCTCCTCGGGGGAGCGCCAGACCGCACGGTCGATCAGCGGGCGCTGGCCATGTGACTCCAGGTCCGCGACCACGGCGGCTACTGCCCTGCGAATCGATCTGTCGACCTTCCGCAGCATCTGCCTGTTCTGATCCTTGCGGGCTCTCTCGTTCATCAAGCTCCTTACTGTCGGCAGGTCGGACCCGGCCACACGACGCCCCCGCCCTCGTCTCAGTCGTCATCGACGATCGTCACCCGCGCGGCCGCGTCACCGATCGCGGCGCCGCCCGCCGGTGCCGTGAGCCTGAGCTCGAAGCCCTCGTTTCGCTCGGGCGAAGCGTCGCCGACGACATCGACGGTCACAGACCTCGACAGCTGCCCGGGCCGGAAGCGCAGGGTTCCTGACTTGGGGGCAAAATCCGCCGGCGGCCGTGCGGCCTTGGCGATAGTCGAGAACGCAACGCTCGTCGCCTGGCCCGCTGGTTCCAGGAGGCTGATGGTGACCCTTGCCTTCGCCGAGCCGCTGTCATCCTCGCTCACGCGTACGTCGCTGACGTAGATGGTTGGCCCAGCCGGAGCTGGCAGGCGCCAGACCCGGGGGCCAGCGCTGACAAGGACGCCTCCGGTGCGGTCGAGGGCGATGCCGTCCGGTGCCTGGAGCCGTGCGCCCGTCGGCGGGAGCCTTTCGAACCAGGCGCAAGCCCACCCCCACGGCGGCGATGCATTTCGCGACAGGCATCAGGGCTCGCACTTCCTCGGGCTGCCGGTCCACGTGACTGTCAGACCGATAGCCACCAGCAATCAACGACGCCGGGCCACGCGGGCGGGCCGCGCCCAATTAGCGCGCGCCTCGGCGGCGGCGCTACTGCAACGCGCCGCGAACAGCCAGGACAGCCTCAACTGCCATGAACCCGGCTGATCTGAGCAAGAGCGCATTGAGCGATCATCCCTCGCGCCTCACACCAGTGTGTGACATTCCGCACAAATAGTGGCGCCGGTGCATCACGTTTGCTCGCTTAGGAGTAGAGCCGTGCGGCGCGCGGCCGCCGCCATCCGAGCTCACCACAGCCTGAGCAGCTACCACCTCACCGACGAAATGGGCGCGAGTTCCTACACCACGTCCTGGGACTTGACTCGGATCAGCCCCTCCCGGCCCCTGACCCGGACGGACGTGGACCACTTCCAACCGGGCGAAGGTGGGCAGGTTTCCGACCGGCTGTGTAGCTTCGCGCCGCCTGTCGCGCTGTCCGGTTCGACAGGTCCGGCGGCCACGGAGCGGAGCCGGGGGGCGCGGCGGGTCAAGGGGTGCGTCTCGATCGGCGGCGCTCCGCGAGCTTGGCCTGACGGCGACCGTGCTCAGGCGGCTTGCGCTGCCTGCTCGAAGTTGCGCGCGGCGCCGCTCGGGGCGATCTCCGCGACGTCGACCGGCACTACCGCGTGCCGGAGATGGGCCTGCTCTATGGTCGGTCGACGGCGTCGTCGTCGAGCGCGGCTCGGCGCAGGAGCTGCCGGACCCCCGCGATACCCGGTGACCAAGGGGTCTCCGCTTGTCCGTGTAGGTAACGATCTCGGCGCGCTGGGCTCGGCGGAGGGGCGCTGACGCCGTTGGTCCGGATCGCCGGCGAAGCTGCCGGTCACGAAGCCGCCGGTGCCTGGCGGCGCCGGCGCACCGGGCCCCGAGTAGGTTCCGACGGGGCGTCGGTGCGGGCGGCTCGGGGAATCCGTCGGCCTGCTTGTGGTGGATGTCGCGCGGGGGCCGGGCGGCTCGTTGGCAGCGGGATGCGGCGTGGCGGCGCGCCCGCCGCCCGCAGCGCCTCGACCGCCCGGCGGCGGCGTCATCGCTGGGATGTATGTCCGTTGCTGAGTGTGGCCATGGTGTCCATCTCCTCGTCCGCGTCGCCGTCGCCGCGGGCGCGATAGCGCGACCCCGCCGGCGGTCCGTCCGAGCTCGCGTGGCGGGCTGGCTCCGCTCGCGAGGAGTTCCCTCCGTGGTCCGGTCGTGGTAGGAAAGACATGGCCACGACTCGCGAGGAGGTACAAACGATGGCGACTACAGCTTTTGGGCAGCTCCGCGACCGCGTGCGGGGGGAGGTCATCACCCCCGACGACCCCGGTTACGAGGAGGCCCGCAGGGTCTACAACGCGATGATCGACCGGCGACCGCGCGTCGTCGTCCGCTGCACCGGCGCCGACGATGTGGTGGCGGCGGTGAACCTGGCCCGGGAGGCCGGGCTGGGCGTGGCGGTCCGGGGCGGCTCCCACAGCGTCCCCGGCTTCGGCACCGCCGACGACGCGGTGGTGGTCGACCTCTCTGGGATGCAAGCGGTCGATGTCGATCCGGAAACGAGGCTGGCGCGCGCCGGGGGCGGAGCAACGTGGGGAGTGTTCAACGATGCCACCCATGTCCACGGCCTGGCCACCACCGGCGGCATCATCTCCACCACCGGCATCGGGGGGCTCACGCTGGGCGGCGGGATCGGCTACCTCAGTCGCGCGTTCGGCCTGTCGTGCGACAACCTGCTCTCGGCCGAGGTGGTCACCGCCGACGGCGAGGTCCTGACCGCCAGCGAGCGGGCGAACCAGGACCTGTTCTGGGCGCTTCGCGGCGGCGGCGGCAACTTCGGCGTCGTCACCTCGTTCGAGTACCGCCTAAACCCGGTCGGGGAAATCTACGGCGGCCCAATGCTCTTCGAGCTGGACGACGCCGCCGATGTGCTGAGGTTCTACCGCGACTTCATCCGCGATGCGCCGGAGCAGCTCGGCGGCTTCCCGGCCTGGCAGATCGCCCCGCCGCTGCCGTTCATCCCGGAAGACCGGCACGGCGAGCCCTTCCTGATCTTCGTGGCCTGCTGGGCGGGGCCGATCGAGGAGGGAGAGGCTGCCCTCAGGCCCTTGCGCGAGGTGGCGCCGGTGGTCGCCGAGCACGTCGGGCCGATGCCCTACCCGGCGCTCAACAGCGCTTTCGACGCGCTCGTCCCGGCCGGCCTGCAGCACTACTGGAAGGCAAACTTCGTGAAGGAGCTCACCGACGAGGCCATCGACGCGCATCTCGAGCACGGGCCGAAGCTGCCGGCCGTCAACTCGACGGTGCACATCTACCCGATCAACGGCGCCTGCCACCGGGTCGCGCCCGACGCCACCGCCTTCGCCTACCGCGACGCCACCTTCGCCACGGTGATCGCCGGCATGTGGCCCGACCCGGAGCAGAACGAGGACAACACGGCGTGGGTGCGCGGCTTCTACGAGGCCACCGCGCCGCACTCCGAGGAGGGCGGCTACGTCAACTTCATGGCCGGCGACGACCAGGACCGGATCCGGGCCAACTACAGGCAGAACTACGACCGCCTGGTCGAGGTCAAGCGCAAGTACGACCCCGACAACCTCTTCCACCTCAACCAGAACATCAGGCCGTAGGGACGGCCCTGAATCCGGCCGATACCAGGCCAGCGCGGCGCGCAGTGCGGACAGCACCAGCGGCCGCGACGGCGTGAGCAGCAGCGCGCCGGGGTGAAGCCCGGCAAGCGGGCGGGCGCACTCGCGGGCGATCGCGGTATCGAGCACAAACCAGAAGCGCGGCTCGGCGTCGGGGTCGTAACCGACGTGGTGCTCCATCCCCGGACCGGTGTTGAGGTTGAGCTGAAACGCCGGGCCGGGAGAGTCCGAGAGATCCTCGCGCGCGTAGAGAACGAACTCAAGCCCGCGCACCGGGCACGGGAGCGCGGGGTGCGAGAGCGCGGCCGCCAGGCGCTCCAACTCCGCCCGCGCCAGCCGAGTGGTGCACACGGACTGCACGTCGAGGTCGCTGCGCAGGCTGTCGAAGTCACCGCGAGCGCCGGAGCCGATAAGCCACGCACCGGCGAGACGCCGCTCGAGGTGGTCCTCCAGGCGGAGCGTCACCTCGGACAGGTACTCGGCAACCGGCGACGGCATCGCTTAACCGTCTGTACTCCGAGCCCGCCGTTACGGCCCGGACGACGGCACGACCGCGCCGCCGCTGCATTCGGTGGCGCCCCTCGGGAGAACAAGCGTACCCGCACCGTCAGTTCTCCGTTTCGACGAGAGGAGAGTGCCGCGCGGTACGCGATCGCGTGGCGGCGCACACCTCACTTTCGTCCCAAGCAGGCACCTCGGGGTCCATGAGCGAGAGGCTCGCTCGGCCACTGATGCGTAAGTCGTTCCGCGCCTAACCAAGCGCCGGTGCGACCCCTAGAACGTGTCGCTCGCAGCCCGGACAATGGGACGGTGTCCACCCTGCTCGAACGCGATGGGGAGCTTCAGCGGCTGAGGACCCTCATCGAACGCGCCGGCGGCGGGGAGGGAGGCGTGGTGGCGATCGAGGGGCCGCCCGGCATCGGCAAGACGCGGCTCGGCGAGGAGGCGGCGGCGCTGGCGCGGGCGGAGGGGTTCACGGTGCTGTCCGCCGGCGGCAGCGAGCTCGAGCAGGAGTTCGGGTTCGGGGTGGTGCGGCAGCTGTTCGAGCCGGCTGTTGCGCGCGCGGACGAGGCTCGCCGCCGTGGCCTGTTCGACGGTGCGGCGCGGCTCGCCGCGCCGGCGCTCGGATTAGAGGACGAGGGTCTTACGGTGGAGGGGCAGGAGGCCCGCTTTCCGGTGGTTCACGGCCTCTACTGGCTGACCGCGAACCTCGCCGGTGACTGCGCGGTCCTGCTGTGGGTGGACGACCTGCAATGGGTCGACTCGCCCAGCGGCCGGTGTCTCGCCTATCTGAGCCGCCGGCTCGCAGATCTGCCGACGCTGCTCGTGGTGGCTGCGCGGCCGGCGCTGCTGGGGGAGGATCGCACCGAGGCCGACACGATCCTCGCGGCCCGCGAGACGCTGCTCGTGAAGCCGGGGCCGCTGAGCGTCGAGGCCGTGGCGATCCTGGCGCAGCGCCGCCTCGGTTCCCCGCTTGACCCCGGCTTCGCCGAGGAGTGCCGGCGGGTGACGGGCGGCAACGCGCTGCTGGTGGAGGAGCTCCTGACCGAGATGGAGGAAACGGGGGGCCGCGACCTCGCCGCGACCGGCGCCGAGCGGGTCGGGAGGGGGGTGAAGCGGCGGCTCGACGCGCTTACGAGCGCCGCCACCGACCTTGCTCGGGCGGTGGCGGTGCTCGGGGACGGGTGCAGTCTCGAGGCCGCGGCCGAGCTTGCGGGTCTGTCGAGCGAGGACGCCGCACGAGGCGCCGAGGCGCTGATCGCGGCCGACATTCTGGCCGGTGGCACCGCGCTGCGATTCCGTCACCCGCTCGTGCGTGCCGCGGTGGCCGACGGGATGTCGGCGCTCGCTCGCGCCGCGGCTCATGGACGCGCGGCTCGCATCGTCGCCGGACGTGCGGCGCCAGGCGCGGTCGCGGCTCACCTGCTGGCGAGCCCGCCCGCCGGGGATCCGTGGGCGGTGAACGTGCTCCGCGTGGCGGCGCGCAACGCCATGCGGCAGGGCGCGCCCGAGCTCGCCGCGAGGCAGTTGCGGCGCGCCGTCGAGGAGCGGCCGGCCGACGCGGCACGAGCTGAGGTGTTGCTCGAGCTCGCCCGCGCAGAGAGCGACGCCGGGCTCCCGGCTGCCGCCGAGCACTTGCGCGAGGCGATCGCCCTGATGGACGACCCTGCCGACCGCGCGCGTGCCAGCCTGCGGTTGACGACGGTCCTCTCGGAGCGCTTGCGATGGCGCGAGGCAGCCGAGGTCGCGCGTGGCGCCCTGGCCGGCCTGGCCGGCGCGGACCGGGAGCTCGGTCTCGCGCTTCAGGCGCTGCTCGCGGACTGCGTTCGCATGGACCCCACCGCAGGCGATGACGAGCCCGAACGGCTACGGCGGTTGGCGGCCACCGTGTCCGGCGAGACCCGCGGGGAGCGGCTCGTGCTGGCGACGGCCGCGTCGATTACTCCGGCGGACTCGGCGAGTGTCCACGCCGCGGCGGCGGAGCTGCTCGAGCGGAGCGTGCTCCTCGATCCAGATCAGCCCGGGCGTCCCGAGACCGGGATCGTTTCGAACTTCATTCGCGCCGGACAGCTCGAGCGCGCGGAACTCGTCGTCCGGCGCGTGATGGATGAAGCGCGCTCGCAGGGTCTCGTGCACCGCCATGGCCTGATGCTGTCGATGCGTGCGTGGATCGCGCTCGAGCGCGGCGAGCTGGCGGCGGCCGAGGAGGACCTCCGGGAAGCGCTCGATCTGGCCCGGGACATCGGCCTTCCTCCGATCATGCTCGCCGCCATGCTGGCGGTCGTGCTCGCCGAGCGCGGCGAGCCCGCGGCGGCGGGCTCGGTCCTCGACGAGTTCGGGGCGTCGGGACGCTTGCCCGAGCACCAGGTGATGAGCCCGGTGCTGCACTTCCGAGCCCGCGTGCGACTGGCGCAGGGGCGCGACGACAATGCCCTGACCGACGCCCTCGATGTGGGGCGCCGCTACGAGCGGATCGGCGTGCGGCGTGCCGTTCCCCCCTGGCGCTCGCTGGCTGCCGTGCTGCTCGCCGGGAAGGGCGAACAGGACCGGGCGCTCGCGCTGGCGGAGGAGGAGCTCGAGCTGGCAGAGCGGTGGGACACGCCGCTCGCCCGCGGATTGGCGCTACGGGGGCTCGGCCTGGTGAGCGGTGATCTCGAGCTTCTGCGCGCGGCGGTCGAGGAGCTCGACGGCTCGCCGTGGCGGCTGGAGCTGGCGCGTGGGCTGGTGGACCTCGGCGCGGCCCTGCGGCGCGCCGGCCGGCGCGTGGACTGCCGCAGGCCGCTCGGTAGGGGCATGGACCTGGCCCAGGGCTGCGGAGCGAGGGCGCTCGCAGAGCGGGCACGCACCGAACTGCTCGCCAGCGGCGCCCGTCCCCGGCGGCTGGCGCTCACCGGCGTGGGCTCGCTGACGGCGGGTGAGCGGCGGGTCTGCGAGCTCGCCGCTGCAGGCCGCACGAACCGCCAGATCGCCCAGGACCTATTCGTGACCACCTCCACGGTGGAGACGCACCTGCGCCACGCTTACCGCAAGCTCGGCCTCCGCTCCCGCGCCGAGCTCGCCGCGATCCTGTCCGATCACTCGGGGTAGGACGCCCGGAAGTTCAGGGTGGCCTTGTGATGCGGCGCCCACCCGGCCGCAGCAACGATGGGCGGCATGGAAGCGATCAAGACCAGAGAGCTGGCCGTGCGGTCCGTACGGATGATGGCCGACGGCAGCCGCGAGGAGTTCCACGAGGTGCTTCACCCGGAGTTCCTGAACCACGAGGCCAAGGACGAGCCGCCCGCCTCACGCAGCCGGGGACCGGAAGCCGCCTACGCGACCGCGCTGTGGCTGCGCGACGCGTTCGCCGAACTGAGCTGGGAGATCCACGAGGTGGTGGTCGAGGGCGACCTCGCGGTGGTGCACTGCACCATGTCGGGGCGCCACGTCCGGCCCTTCGCCGAGTACGACGAGCGCGCCCGGGTCAAGGAGGTCTTCCCGCCCACCGGCAAGCGCTTCGCCACCACCCAGACGCACTGGCTCCGCGTCGCCGACGGCCGTGTGGTCGAGCACTGGGCCAACCGCGACGATCTAGGGACCGCGTTCCAGCTCGGCTGGGTCCCGCCGAGCCCGCTGTACCTGCTGCGCTCTGCGCTCGCCAAGCGACGTGCCCGAAGGCGACCGTCGTACGCGTTCAGGGCCGCCGTGCTGGTCGTCGGCTTCGCCGCCATGGCGCTGCTTGGCGGGGCGCAGAGGGCCTATGCGGGCATTGCGCTCAACACGATCGATCGGCAGGTGACCTACGACCGGGATGGGGCGCGGGTGCGTTCGACCGGGCCGATCGCATGCACGCGCGGCGAACGGGTCACGATCGGGGTTAGCGTCAGGCAGGCGGCGACGCGAGCCCGCGCCCGCGGTCGCTGGGAGGGTCGCTGCACGGGCGAGGTCCAGCGCTGGCAGGTGCGGGCGAACGTGGGCGGGGAGGCGCGGTTTTCGCGCGGGTGGGGCAGGGTTTGTGCCGTCGCCCGGACGCGAGCCGGTGGCCGCGTGACCGATACGCGCCGGTGGTGCCGGCGCGTGTCGGTGTCGCCGGGCTTCGCGCGGGCTTCGTCCGGGACGGCAACCGCGGCCGGCGCCGGGCTCGATTCGCGGTCGTGCGGCGGCCGGCGCGGACGGCGTGATCGTCGAGGTACACCCGAACCCCGCGGAGGCGCTGTGCGATGGGCCGCAGGCGGGGACCACGGCCGATTTTGCCGCCTATGCGCGTGATGTGCATGCGCCTGCCGGCGTCGTCCATACGCCGCGACCGCCGACCGCTGGCTCGAAGACGGTGCCGAGTCAGATCGAACACCACACCCTGAGGAGGGCTGTATGCCACCCCGTTTCACCGCCATCCTGATCGCCCTGCTCGCCACCCTCGCAGCGGTGGCCGCTCCGGCCGGCGCCGCCGAGCGGGTGACGCCGGAGGGCGTGCCGGTGCCGACGCTTGACTGGAGTCCCTGTCACGACGGCTTCGAGTGCGCCTCGGCGCCGGTACCGCGCGACTACCGGCGTCCGCACGGCGCCAAGGTCCGGCTGGGACTGGTGCGCCACCGCGCGGTCGATCCCGAGCGCCGCATCGGGACGCTGTTCTTCAACCCGGGCGGTCCCGGAGCCGTGGCGGCCGAGATCGTCGATCGCGTGCCTCCGAGCGTCTACCAGGCCGTCTCGCGGTTCGACGTGGTTGCCTTCGAGCAGCGCGGCGTGGGGGCCAGCGAGCCGGCGATCGACTGTGACGAGCTGCCGCGGCCCTTCTCGCCGATGACGCCGGACGGCTTCGACCTTCCCGAGCTGCTGCGGCGGGGCCGCCGGCTGGCACGGCTGTGCCTCAACCGCGATCCGGCGTTCCTGGCGAGCCTCAACACGGGCAACGTGGCGCGCGACCTCGACGTGCTGCGCGCGGCGGTCGGCGACGAGCGCCTCTCGTATCTGGGCGCCTCCTACGGCGGCATGATCGGCGAGACCTACGCCAGCCTGTTCCCCGGGCGCGCCCGTGCGCTCGTGCTCGACTCGCCGGTCGACGCCGACGTCTGGCTCAACCGACCTCTGGATGCCATCACCGAGCAGGACGTCAGCGCCGAGGCGTCCTTGGATCGCTTCTTCGCCGCCTGCGCCGCCGACCAGGCGACCTGCCGGTTCGGCGGCGACGATCCCGAGCGGGCCTACGACGACCTGCTCGCACGGCTCGACGGCGATCCGCTGCCCGGCGGCGACGGGAGCACAATCGACGACGACGAGCTGAGCGAGGTCACCCTCGGCGCCCTCCGCGCGAAGCGCTTCTGGCGGCCACTGGGCGCGGCGCTCTCGGGTCTGCAGACTGGAGACCCCAGCGCGCTGCTCGCCCTGCGCAGCGAGGTGATCGGCCCCGGAGACGACCTCCTGCTGGACGTCTTCGAGAGCTACACGTCGGTGGAGCGCCGCTATCCGCGACGGATCCGGGACTACCTCGACTTCGCCGAACACGAGTTCGTGGTCGCGCCGCACTTCGCGACCGGCTTCCTGGGCGCGTTCGAAGAAGTGCGGCACCGGTTCTGGCCGATCAAAGCACGTGGTGCCTTCTACGGCCCGTTCCGCAACCCGCCGAGCGCGACCCCGGTCCTGGTCCTGCATACGACCCACGACCCGGCGACCCCGTACGCCTGGGGCCGGCGCGTGGTGCGCCAGCTCGGCAACGCGCGCCTGCTCACCGTCCGCGGTGACGGCCACGGGATCCTGACCCAGCTCAACGCGTGCGCGCTGCTCGCCGCGATCCCCTACCTCAACCACGGCGAGCTCCCACCGAGGGGCGCCACGTGCGAGCAGGAGATCCCGTTCGCGGATCCCCCCGCGCGCGCGGCCGCCACCAGCCCGTCCTCCTCCTCGCCGACGCGCTGAACAGACAGACCAACCACGACCCAAAGAAGCCACCCAATGCGACATCGCCGCATTCCCACACTCATCGCCATCGCCGCCACAACGAGCCTCCCCTTAGCGGCGCGCCGGCGAGCGAACCTGCGGCGCTGATCCGACGCGAACGTCGCGCCGCCATGCTCGCCATGCCCGCGCCCGCGCTCCTCCACCACTGACCCTGCCGGCCCGCGCGCCGCGACTAGCGGCGCGCGGCGCCGCAGCATCGTCGGGAAGTGCCGCTCGCCCCGCCAGCGGCCGCGAAGCGTTAACCGCACAGGCCTGACTCAACGACATTCGCGGAAGGGCCGTACGCGCCACGCTTCGAGACGGCCGGCGTGGGCGTCACCCTTCACGAAAGGACAACCTGTCAAGGCCGCCCGAGAATTGCCCCCCTATTGAGGTGGCCGGGAGGCGGGGACGGGTGCCTGCGGTACCCGGTGACCTGACCCGTCGGCAGCGTCCGTAACCTCGCCGCGCAATCGTGATCCTGGCAGTCCTCGGGCGGCCGCACACCCCTGCACCGCCACCGACAGCAGTAGTCCATGCGTGACACCGTCGTCCTCTCGAGTTGACGACGACCAACAGCACCGCTTGTCAGTTCTGCTTTTCGACGACGAACGCGGGACTGACGGAAGTGCCCTCCGGCCGCCGTGACGGTCGGGTGAAGCTGAGGGGGAGCCCGATGCCGGAGGCGCGACGGGGGGCGGGAGCGGCCCCTGACGACGCAACCAGCGGGGCCGGGCGCGCTTGCAAGGCAGTAAGGCGTAGGGAAAGCGATACCACTGGAGGAAGCCCCGATACTCGTCACCACTTCGGAAACTGGTGGCTTACGTGAACGTCGGGCTTCGTCTCGCAACCGCAACCGGATCTTGTCCGGGACCCCGGCTAGCGGGCGCTCCCTCCCTGCCAGTAGCTCCGGAGCAGGCGGAGGACGTTGCCGGAGGCGATCAGCTCCGCGGCGGCCTCGCCGTAGCGGTACGCGAGCGCCGTCTCCACCGAGCCCAGCTGCGCCGCGGTCTCCAACCCGGCCAGCGTGGGCTTGATGAACCCGTCCTGATCGGAGCCGATCGCGGCGTGCCGGTGGGAGCCCGTGATCTCCCGCAGTCGGTCGACGTGGCGGAAGAGGACCTCCAGCGATTGGCCAAGCGTCGCGGTCCGCCGGTCCCGCAGGCCGTCGGCGGCCTGGTACTCGGCCAGGATCAATCCGATCACTCCATCTCGTTCCGCGATTCGCTCCACGGTTCGCTCGCTGAGGTTGTACTCCTGCCGTCCGAAGCGGTATCCGGCGTGGGATGCGACCACGGGCACCGCCCGATCGGGATCAAGCTCGTCGAGGAGTGCGAAGGCATCGTCGAGCGACCGCTCGCTCATGTGGCTGACGTCGATCAAAACTCGTCGCCGAACCATTGCCCTCATCGCGGCCTGGGCGAGGTCGCTGAGTCCAATGGCCGGCTGTGGGAAGAGGAAGTCGAACACCGGATCGGGGAGGAACGGGATTGCGTTGGCGTGCGTGGCGACCCGGCGCCAGAACAGGTGAGCGACCGTGATGTAAGCGACACCGCGCTCGGCCAGCTCGTCGACCGCGCGCTGGATGGCCTCCGGGCTCAGGCCGAGATGGAATCCTCCCTCCAGGCAGTGCACAAGCGTCACCCGGCCCGCCGCGAGCGCCTCGTCGAGCTCGCCGGGGTTGCGCGCCACCGTGGCCTGGTCGGCGTGGTGTTCGGCGATCTCTTCCTCCACCTCGTCGAGGTGGCGAAGCACGCTGTGTACGTAGGCGTCGCTTGGCGGATGGTGGTAGCGCTTGTCGGCGTCCATCTCGTCGAACGGCACGTAGAGGACCGAGAGCGCCACGCCGACTCCCCCCGCGCGCATCAGGGGGATTGTCGATCGCGGGCCCGAGTGGAATGACTGGTAGTTGGCGATCCGGCTGGCCATCCCAACCACGCGCGCCTGCAGCTGGTCCAGCAGGCGCCACCGCCCGCGCGCGGTCGTCACGAGCTTGAGCAGCGAGGCGTGCGCGTCGGGCACCAGGTGCATGGGGTAGTGGTTGTGGAGGTCGGCAATCACCGAGATGGGCGAGCATCTCACATAGCGCCGGAACGCCTCGGCGCTGACAGCAGCGGTCGGTAGCAGCTCGCCGGCCGCGCCAAGGGCCCAGATGCAGGCTCCCAGGCCCCCTGTGGCTGCCGCGTCGCCGCGCTCGCGCCGCGTTGAGTATCTGGAGTAACGTCCGTGCGATGGTGGCGGGCGCCGACGGATTCCACCACCCCGCCGACGAGGCCGAGCTGGTCGCGCTCGTCAAGGCGGCTTACCGCGAGGGGCGCCAGCTTCGGGTCCGGGGCGCGGCTTGACGGCGAGCGTCTCGAGCCAGTCCCGCAGCGGTAGTGGCCGCAGTCGGGGCTTCGGGGCTTGCAGGCCGTCTGCGCCGCCTCATAGGACGCCCAGCGCAGCTGCGGCGAGCCCTGCCGGGTCAGATTCCCCAGCCGCGAGTGCTGGTCGGGGCGGTGCCCGCCGACATCGAGGCCGGCGCAGCGGACCGCCTTGCGCGACGCCGATAGGCGCGACACATCGCCCAGTT
>Ga0081538_10003063_pt1 | contig 15925 bp, 16 predicted proteins | sample TabmetS5T2R1_FD_71022 | JGI IMG/M metagenome (GOLD analysis project Ga0081538, IMG submission 71022) | Tabebuia heterophylla rhizosphere microbial communities from the University of Puerto Rico - S5T2R1 | ecosystem: Host-associated > Plants > Roots > Rhizosphere ... | reverse complement strand
CCGGTCACGGTCGCGGGGCTCGCGGTATCGAGCGCGGCGACGATCATCGCGCGACCTCGATCGTGCGGCCGTCGCCGCCCGCGTGCGCCAGCGTGACGCGGCGCGCGATCGCGCGGCCGCCGAGCAGCTCCTCGGACTCCGCGCGCTCGGGCCACTCGACGAACGTGATCGTGTCGGGGCCGAAGTAGGGATCGAGCAGCCCGGGGTCCTCGGCCTCCAGCCCCGCGAGGCGGTAGAGGTCGAGGTGTGCTAACCGGCTCGCCGCGCCGTCGTAGAGCACGCCGACGACGAAGGTCGGGCTCGTGACCGTTTCCGTGACGCCGAGCGCCTCGAGCGCCCCGCGCACGAACGTCGTCTTGCCGGAGCCGAGCTCGCCCGAGACGAGCACGACGTCACCCGGCCGCAGCTGCGCGGCGAGCTCGGCGCCTGCCCGCTCGGTCGCCTCGGGCCCGTCGGTCTCGCTACGCGCGGTCACGCAGGCGGAGGCGCAGGGCGACGCCGCCGGCCAGCAGGAGCGCGCCGGCGACGACGATGCCGCCGGTGTCGGCGCCGGTTCGCGGGAGCTGCGGCTGCGATGCGGGCACCGGGCCGCTCTCCGGGGCGGGCTGGAGCTCCGGCTCGGCATCGAGCGCGGTCGAGCCGGGCGCCGCGGGCTCGGGAGTCGGCGCCGCGGGCGCCGACGGCTCCTCCTCGGATCCGCCGCCCTCGGATTGCCCCTGCTGCTCGCCCGCGAACGGGTCCTCGTACTGGTCGTCGCCGGCGCTCTGGCCGAGCGCGTGCGCGGGCGCGGCGAGCAGGCCGGTCGCGACGAGGGCGGCGAGGCGGCGACGGTACCCCGGCATCGCGCGCACCTTAGCGAGCGCTCCGACGGCTCCCTCCTGCACATAAGCGTCCATATGGCGCTTATGTGCATGAGCGTGAGCGCGCGTGACGCGACGGGTGGCCACCCGCGCGCGGCCCGCGGATCGGCCGCGCCGGGATCGCCTCGTCGATCGAAACGGCCGCGCCGGCGCGCAGCCGGCGCCGCTCGCGGACGAACGCGGGCAGGAGCGGAAGCGCAATCCCCACGCCGCGCAGGTGCTCTCGCAGCCGGCCGGCGCGCGCCGCATGCCATGCCCAGCCGAGCTGCCGATAGGCGACGAGCGGCAGCCACCGGAGCGGGAAGGCGCGGGCTACGAGCAGCAGCGTGTTGCGCTCGACCCAGGCGCTCGGCCCGTGCGGTAGCGCACCGCTCGAGCCCGCGCCCGCGTGGCGTGCGAGCGCCCGCGGCTCCCAGCGGCAGCTCCAGCCCGCGAGCTGCAGCCGGAGGCCGAGGTCGACGTCCTCCAGGTACGTCCCGAAGCGCTCGTCGAACCCGCCCGCGGCGAGCACCACATCGCGTCTGTACAGTGCGGCGCCGGCGCACGCCGAGAACACCTCGCCCGGCTCGTCGTAGCCGCCGCCGTCGCGCTGGAAGCGGCCGCGCTGCTCGCACGCGCCGTCGCGCCGCAGGACGTCGCCGGCGTCGTAGAGCAGCGACGGGTCGGCCATGTCGACCAGCTTGGTCGCGACCGAGGCAGCGCCCGGCGCGCCGTCGAGCGCGGCGGCCGCCCGTTCGAGCCAGTCGTCCGCCAGGACGACGTCGCTGTTGACCAGCGCCACGGCGTCGGTACCGACCGCGCGGATGCCCGCGTTGGCGGCGCGCGCGAAGCCGCCGTTGTCGCCAAGCGCGAGCACGCGCACCGCGGGGAAGCGCTCGGCGACCAGCGCGCGCGAGCCGTCGCTCGAGCCGTCGTCGACGACCAGCACCTCGGCGGGCGCGAGCGTCTGCGTCGCGACCGAGCCCAGCACCCCGGGCAGCCACCGCTCGCCGTTGTAGTTGGGAATCACGACCGCGACGTCCACCGCCGCGACGCTATCCACTACGGTGGCGCGCCATGCCTTACACGGTCGTGACCGTGCTGCATGACTCCGCCGGCGAGCTGGCCGCGCTGCTGCGGTCGCTGGACGCGCAGCCGGGCGAGCGGCCGCAGCTGGTCGCGGTCGACACCGGGTCGCGCGACGGCGGCTCCGAGCGCGCGGCCCGGTGGGGCGCCGAGGTCGTCGAGGCGCGCGAGAACCCGGGCTTCGGCGCCGCCAGCAACGCCGGCGTCGCACGCGCCGGCCACGACGTCACCGTGCTCCTGAATCCGGACTGCGAGGTGCTCGACGGCTCGCTCACGCAGCTTGCGGCACTCGCTCGGGAGCATCCGGTTGCGCTGCATGCGCCGCGCCTGCTCAACTCCGACGGGAGCGTGCAGCGATCGGCCCATCCGCTGCCGGGGACGGTCGGAGCGCTGGGCGGAGCGGTGCTGCACGCGGCGCTGCTGCCGCTCGGGTTGCGCGAGCGGCTCGAGCCGCACCGGGCCGCCCGGGCACGGACGGTCGGCTGGGCGATCGGCGCCTGCCTCGCCGGCCGGACCTCGGTGCTGCGGACGCTGGGACCGTTCGACCCCGGTGCGCACCTGTTCGCCGAGGACATGGACCTGTGCCTGCGCGCCCGGGCGGCGGGGATTCCGACGGTGCTGCACCCGTCGCTTCGGATCAGGCACGCCAGCGGCCACTCGACGCGGCGCGACGGCGAGCCGTACGACCTGCTCGCCCAGCGCCGCCGAGCGGTGATCCGCGCGACCCGCGGGCACGGCGCGCTGATCCTCGACGACCTCGCCCAGGGCCTCACGTTCGCGTCTCGCACGGCCGGCCACGCGCTGCTGGGCGGCGACGCGCGCCGGCCGTGGCGGCAGGCCCGCGCGCTGACGCGGGCGCGGTCGGCAGAGGCGCCGCGTTGAGGCGCCGGGCGAGCCGCGTCAATTCCCGAAAGGCGCGCGGCCGCGCCAGACGCCGCGTCGAGGCGCTGGCCAAGCCGCGTCTACTCCGCAAGGCGCGCGGCCGGGCCACGCGCCGCGTCGAGCGCCGGCCCGGCGGGCGGCGCTCGTGACGCAGCCGGTGCTGTTCGTAGCCGCCGCCAGCGTGCTCGGCGGGGCCGAGCGGGTGCTGCTCGAATGGGCGCGGGCGCTCGAGCGACCTGCGGTCTGCGCATGCCCGCCCGGACCGCTCGCGGACGCGGCGGCGAGCTCCGGCATCGAGGTCGAGCCGCTACCCGAGCGGCCCTTGCGGCGGCGCGGGCGCACCGGGCGGGCCGCGCTCGAGCTCGGCGGCCTCGCGAGCGACGTCGCGCGGCTGGCGCGGCGGCGCCGTCCCGCCGTCGTCGTGGCGTCGGGCCGGCGGCCGCTGCTCGCCGCCGCGTCGGCGCCGCTCGCCGGCGCGCCCCTGCTCGCGCTGCTGCACGACCTGCCTCCCGGTCGCGCGTCCGGCGCGCTGCTGCACACCGCGTCGGCCCGCGCCACTGCGCTCGTGGCGACGTCGGGCGCGATCGCACGCGCAGTCGACCCGGCCGGGCGGCGCCTGGGACGAACACACGTGATCCGCCCGGGCGTCGACGCTGCCGGCTGGTCGCTGCCGGACCCACCGCCCGGACCTCCGCGCGCGCTCTACCTCGGCGCGCTGGTCCCCTGGAAGCGCCCCGATCTCGCGCTCGAGATCGCGGCGCGCGTGCCGGAGCTCGAGTTGGACTTCGCGGGTGCTTCGCTGCCTGGCGACCCGCCGGACTTCGAGGCGCGGCTGCGCGACCGGGCGCAGCGCCCGGACCTCGCGGGCCGAGTGCGGTTCCTCGGCCACGTCGACGATCCGCGGACGGCGCTCGCAAGCGCCCATGTCCTGCTGCACTGCGCCGACCGCGAGCCCTTCGGCCTGGCGCTGGTCGAGGCGCTTGCCGCCGGCAGGCCGGTCGTGGCGCCGGCGGAGGCCGGCCCCCTTGAGATCGTCACGCCCGCGTGCGGGCGGCTCTACCGGCCGCGAGACGCCGCCGCCGGCGCGGCCGCACTGGTCGACGTGCTCGGCGATCCCGCAGCGCCTGCGGCCGCCCGCGAGCGGGCGCGCGCCTTTGACGCCGCCGCCGCGGCGGGCCGTTTCGCCGCGGTCGTCGAGCGGCTTGCGAGCCGGCCCTGACCGCGCGCGCCGAGCGGATCAGCCGACCCTGACCGTCACGACGCGCCAACCCGCCGAGCGGCTCGCCGGCCGACGGTGACCGAGTCCGCCACCGGGCGCCGACCGTCGACCCGATCAGCCGACCGTCGAACCCATCAGCCGACCGTGACCGTGACCGGACGGGAGTAGCCGCGGTCGAACGGCAGCGTGCCCTCGTACGGGATACGTACTCGGATGCGGTAGCTGCCGGCGCGCGTTCCGAAGCGGTAGCTCGCCTCCCAGCGGCCGCGCGGCCCGAGAGCACGGGTCGTCGCGAACACGCGCCAGCGGCCGCGGTCGAACGCCTGCAGCTCGACGCGCTTGCCCGATCGCGGCAACGTCCGGCCGCGCAGCCGCAGCCGCCCGGAAAGCGCGATGCGGCCGCCTGGAGCGAGAAACCGCGGCGTGATGCGCAGCGTCGACGACCACGGCACGCGCAGGTTCAGCTTGCGCCGGGCCGCCTGCAGCCCGCCGGTCCCGGGCGAGAGCACGCTCAGCACGCGGCTCGGGCCCGCCGGCACGCGGATCCTGAAGCGGCCCCGCCGTCCGGTCACCGCGCGGCCGGCGACCACTGGCGTCGTTCCGTCGGCGCGGACCTGCTGGATCACGGTGATCTCGCGCCCGCGCAGCGGCTTGCCGCCGGAGCGCGTCAGCCGTCCACGCACGAACTTGCTGCGCTTCAGTCCTCCGCGCGCGGACCGCCGCAGCCGCGCACCGAAGCCCGCGCGCAGCCGGACAGGCTCGCCCACGACCGCGGCGCTGTGGCCGACGGCGTCGGTCGCGCTCGCCCGGATCGTAATCCGCTTGCGCGACCCGCGCGCGAGCCGCGCGACGAGCCGCCCGCGGCGCAGCCGCGTCGGCAGTGCCCGGAAGCTCCCCGCCCGCCGGCGGCGCACCTCGATCGATCCGCCGGTCGTGCCCGCGCCCGCATCGGGCGCGGCGACGACGATCTTCCGGCGCCCCGTCGCGGGCACGAACTCGAGCGCCGGCCCGTTGCGATCGACGGCGACCTGCCGGTCGGCGCGGCTGACGTTGCCGGCGGTGTCGGTCGCCTCGACGCTCAGCGTGCGATTCCCGTCCGGGACCGCGCCGCCAAGCTGCACCGAGCGCTCGGCGACCTGCCCGCACGGGACCACACGCGTGAAGTCGCACGGCGGCCGCTCGGCGTGCACCTCGGTGCCGTCGACCAGCACGCGCACCGCCCGTAGGCCGACCGGATCACTAGCGCCGAAGCTGAGCGGCGCATCGTCGACGTGCCAGCCGGGCTCGGTGAGCGGTCCGCGCGCGATCACGGCCGGCAGCCCCTCGTCGCGCACGGTGACGATCGAGCCGGAGATGCTGACCTGGGCGAACGGGATGCCCTGGGCGTTTGCCGTGTCGCAACCGGGCTCGTAGAAGCAAGAGACCGAGTACAGGACCTCGTTCGTCTCGAGGTCGCGCTCGACGCGCTGGCCGGCCAGCGGGAGGTCGCAGTGGAGCTGGTTGCGCGGGATGGTGCACGTCTCGCCGTAGAGCGGGCCACCGATCACCGTGCCGTCGCCCCTGTATCCGCTCACCGCCCAGGGCAGCTGGCCACCCTCGCTGCCGTAGCGATAGCCGGTGCGCCAGATCACCATACGGTCGAGCGTCGCGCCCGCCGGTGCCTTGAAGTGAAAGCCGGCTCCGGTGAAGTTCGGCGCGACAACGCCCGGCCGCGGCTCCGACAGCGCGGTGAGCGCCGGGCAGCTCGCCTTGATGTCCCAGAAGCGGTCGTCGAACCCGGGATAGACCTGCCACGCGCGGTTGACGCCGTTAGCTCCCGGCGCGCCGCACGACACGACGTCGTACGTACCCGCCGGCGCCGCGCCGGCGCCCGCGAGCGTCTCGATCGCCGCGATCGCGGCTCCCAGCAGTCTCCCGCGCATGCGCCGTCAATGTATCCCCGCCCACTAGCCTGGCGCGCCATGCGCCGCGCCGCGACCGCCGTCGCCACGGCATGCCTCTTGGCCGGCCCGACGGTTCTCGCATTCTTCTCCGGTGGCTACTTCGCCGAGCCCAGGCTGATCGCGGCGATCGTCGCGTGGGCCGCCGTGCTCGCACTGTGCTCGGTCGGTCCGGCGCCGCTCCCGCGCGGTGTGCCCGGACGTCTCCTCGTGGGCGGTCTCGTGCTGCTGACCGCATGGACCGCGCTTTCCGCGACGTGGTCACCGCTGCGAGGGCCGGCCATGGAGGAGGTGCAGCGGCTCGTGCTCTACACCGGCGCCCTCCTGGCCGCCATCGCGCTGCTGCGTACACGGCGCGCGATGCGAGCGGTGGAGCCCACGCTGGCGGCCGGCGCCGTCGTGGTGATCGGCTACGGGCTCGCCGGCCGTCTGCTGCCCGGGCTGCTCGACCCGGACCGCTCGCAGCGAGCGGACGGGCGGCTCGAGCAGCCGATCACCTACTGGAACGCCGAGGGCGCGCTCGCGGCGATGGGGCTCGTGCTCTGCGCCAGGCTGGCCGGCGACCCCACACGCCGCGTCGCAGTCCGGGCGCTGGCGGCCGCGGCCACGGTCCCACTGGGCGCGGGCGTCTACCTGACGTACTCGCGCGGGGCGATCGCGGTCGCGCTGCTCGGCGTCGCGGTTCTCGCGGCGTTTGTGCCGTCGCGCACCCAGCTGTGGGCCGTCGCGGTCGCACTGGGGGGTGGCACTGCGGCCGCCGCTTGCTCCGAGCTGTTCCCCGGCGTCGCCGCGCTCGAGGGCTCGCACGACGACCGCGTGGTCGAGGGCGCGATCGCACTGGTCATCTTCGTCGCGCTCGCCGCCGGCGCCGCGCTGCTCGCGTTCATCGACGTCCGGCGCGGCTCGCGTGGCGAGGTGTCACCGCGCGTCGCGCGCCGCATCGCGCCCGTCGCCGCCGGCGTCGGCGTTGCGATCGTGATCGGGATCGTGGCAGGCAGCCTGGTGGGGCGGCCGAGCAAGGCCGAGCTCTCCGCCGGCGCGGCGGCCGAGCGGCTCGCAACCGCCAGCTCGAACCGCTACGAGTACTGGCGCGTCGCGGTGGAGGCGTTCGCCGAGCACCCGATCGCCGGCGTGGGAGCGAGTGGGTTTCGCGTGGAGTGGCTGCGCGAGCGCCCGGTGCTCGAGTCGGTCCGGAACGCGCACTCCCTGGAGGTCGAGATCGCGGCGGAGCTTGGCCTGGTCGGCCTGCTGGCATTCGGGCTCGCGGTCGCCGGCGCGGTGTCGGCGGCACGGCGAGCGCTCGCGCGCGAGCGGCTGCTGGCCGCGGGCTCGTGCGCCGCTGCGCTGGTCTGGCTCGTGCATGCCTCGATCGACTGGGACTGGCAGCTTCCGGCGGTCACGCTGCCCGCGATCGTGCTCGCGGGGGCCCTGGTCGCGCTCGCCGAGGCGCCGCCCCAACCGCTCAATCAGCCCGCGCCCGCAGCGGATCGAGCCGCCGCCGTGCATTGATCGCCCGCTCCGCAGCTGCCGGATCGCGGTCGCGCGCGACGAGGTACAGTACGCCCCACGCGGCGATGTTGTCCGGCTCGCGGCGCAGCACGTCGTCCAGCAGCGCGATCGACTCGCGCCAGCGGCCGGCCGCGTTGTAGACCGCGGCCCGCCCGACGTCGGGCGCCGTGTCGGGGTTGAGGAAGCTCGCAGCCCGCAGGTCGTCCTCCGCCCGCTCGACGTTGCCCGCGACTGCAATCCGCTCCGCGGCCGCGATCCCGCGCGCCTGCAGCCGCGCGTCGCGCTCCATCACCGCGAGCCACGCCAGCACGAAGGCGGCCACGAGCCCGAGCGCGACCCGGGCCAGCACGTCAGAGCTCCTCGGCGATCCGCGGCGCCTCGCGTCGGAAGAGCCAGACCGCGACGACGCACACCGCCGCGAAGATCGCGACCGCCGGCAGCAGTTCCGGGTATCCGCCGGCGATCGCCGCCGGCCCCGGCGCCGTGGGATCGATGATCCACTTCCGGGCCAGCTCGAGCAGCAGCGCGAACGGGTTCAGCAGCAGGATGTCCTGCAATGTGCCCGGCACCTTGTCGAGCGGATACAGCACAGGGCTGGCGTAGAACAGGACGGTCGACAGGACCGTCCAGATGATCGCCATGTCGCGGAAGCGCGGGAACAGCGACGAGACGATCATCGAGACCGCGGTCGTGAGGACGATCAACGCGAGCAGGATGAGTGGGAGCAGGAGCCACGTCCACGCCGGAGTCACGCCGAACGCCAGGATGAACGCGAACACCGCGACGAGGTTGAGCATCAGGTTGAAGAGAGCCGTCAGGACGACGGCCAGCGGAATCACGAGGCGTGGGAACTGCGTCTTCCGCACGATCGACTCCTGCGCCACGATCGACGTCACTGCGGCGCCCGTGGCCTCCTGGAAGAAGCCGAACACCACGATGTTGAACAGCAGAAGCACCGGATAGTTCGGCACTTCCGATCCCAGCCGGAACACCTGGGTGAAGACCGCCAGCAGGACCCCGAACAGCATCAGCGGCCGCACGAGCGACCACAGGTAGCCGAGCATCGTCCCGAAGTACGTGCGTTTGAACTCCGTCACCGCCATCAGGTAGAGGAGCTCGAGCGAGCGCCGCCGGCCGCCTCCCAGCGCGGACGGGCCGGCGAGCTCGCGCAGCGGCGCCGGCGAACCGGCGGTCAGCTCGCTCATCGCGACGGCACCGCCTCGAGCGCCGGCTGCACGTCGGCATCCAGAACCACGACGCCCTTCCCCGGCGCGGCGCCCGCGACCCTGAACCGGACCAACCGGAGGCCCTGCACCGCCTGCGCTCCGTGCTCACGGTCCTCGCGCACGTAGCAGTTGAGGAAGTAGAGGCCGGCGGCGAGCCGATTCTCGATCCTGCCGGCGAGCCTGACGCGCTGCCCGGATGCCACCCGCTCGGCGAGCGCACGCGTGAAGTCGACGAGCACAACGCCGTCGGCGTTGACCACGTGGAAGATGAACAGCGGCCGCTCGAGCGCGCGCGCCGCCTCGACGACCACGTCGAGCTCGATTGGCGAGCCGGCCTCGACCACGTCGACGTCAGCGCCGGCCTCGTCGCGGAGGCCGGCGCGCACCACGCGCGCGTTCAGATCGAGCTCGACCTGTGCCTCGGCGTCCCGGCTCGCAGTCGCGACGGAGTTCAGCCGGAGATAGCGCAGCGCCGTGTCCTCGGGGTCGCCGAGGAACTCGAGCTCCCCATCGTGGAGCACCATCCCGCGATGGCAGAGCGACTGCACCATCGCCATGTCGTGGGTCACGAGCACGACCGTCTTGCCGGCGCGGCGCCGCTCGTAGAAGACGTCGAGGCACTTCTGGCTGAACGCCGCGTCGCCGACGGCAAGCACCTCGTCGATCAACATGATGTCGGCGTCGGCCTGCACCATGACGGCGAACGCGAACCGCACCAGCATTCCGGACGAGTAGTTCTTGAGCTTGAGGTCGACGAACTCCTCCAGCTCGGCGAACTCGAGCACCGAGTCGAGCCGGCGCCGCGCCTCACGGAGCGTCAGGCCCATCAGCACCCCGTTGAGCACGCCGTTCTCGCGCGCCGTGAGCTCCATGTTGAAGCCGACGCCGAGCTCGATGAACGGCGCCACGCGGCCCGCCATCCGGACGCGTCCGGCGTCCTGGCGGTAGATCCCGGCGAGGATCTTGAGCAGGCTGCTCTTGCCGGAGCCGTTGCGTCCGACGATGCCGAAGAACTCGCCCTCGCACACGTCGAACGAGATGCCGCGCAGCGCACGGTGCGCGCGGAACTCCACGCGCTGGAACGGGTGCAGCGCGCGCTCCTTGAGCGAGTCGATCCGGTGCTCGGGGATCCGGAACGACTTCTCGACGCCGCGGGCCTCGATCACGATTCGGCGGTCGCCCACGAGGGCGCAGGCTAACGCCAACCGCCTCCGATGCAGGGGGATACACTGCGGCGCCCCGTGATCGCATTCGGCTCTGCCATCACCAGGCCGGAGGTCTACGCGCGGTCTGCCGAGCCGGGCATCCGGCGCGCCGCCGAGCCGGAGTCGGAGGTGTACGCGCAGCCGTCGAACGGCTCGATCTTCAGCAACTACAACGCGCTGCTCGACCGCGCGGCGCGGCGCGACGACATCGAGGCGCTCGTGCTCGTGCACCAGGACGCCGAGATAGTCGACGCCGACTTCTGCCGCACAGTGCGCGCCGCGCTCAGCGACCCGGCGGTCGGCCTGGTCGGGTGCGCAGGAGCGATCGGCGTCCGGAGCATCGCGTGGTGGGAGGCGTCCGTGACGCTGGCGTCGTTCATCAACCGCTACGACGAGCACGGCGGCGGCGACCTGGCGGCGTTCTCGTGGGGGTGGGACGAGGCGCCGGCCTACGCCCGCACAGGTGAGGTCGAGACGCTCGACGGGTTCGTGCTCGTCGTCTCGCCCTGGGTCGTGCGCAACATCCGCTTCGACGAGTCGCTCGGCGAGTTCCACGGGTATGACCTCGACTTCTGCCTCCAGGTACGCGAGGCCGGCCGCAAGGTCGTCACTGCCGACTTCCGCGCCATCCACCACCGGCCGCTGCAGATGCTGCCGGACCCCGAGTCCTGGATAGCCGCGCACGTCGCGGTGGCGGAGAAGTGGGACGGTCGCATGCCGGGCATCGGCGCCGAGCCGGGCAGCTGGCGCGAAAGAGCGCTGCGCGCCGAGGCCGAACGCGACATCGCACGGGCCATGGCCCATTCGAAGGCGCTGGAGCTGGAGGCGCGCGTGCGCGCCGCGCGGCACGCCATCGCCGAGACGCGCGGCAGCCTCTCATGGCGCATCACCGCGCCGTTCAGGCGCTCGGCGCGGTCGCCGACTTGATCGTCTTCGCCTCTGCGATCACCGACCCGGCGGTGTACGACGCCTACGCCCGCCCCGGCATCCGGGCGGCCGCCGAGCCGTCGTCGGAGGTCTTGGCGCTCGAGGCCGTCGGCAACGTCTCCCGCAGCAACAACCTGCTGCTCGACGCGGCCGCCGGGCGCGACGACCTCGAGGCCCTGGTGCTCGTCGAGGAGCACGTCGAGCTGACGGACCACCAGCTGTGTGCGAAGGTCCGCGCCGCGTTGAGCGATCGCGACGTGGCGGTCGTCGGCTGGATGGGCGCGACGGGCGTTTCGAGCATCGCGTGGTGGGCTGGGCGGATCAGCTGCGGGCCGGTGGTACTGGCATACGAGGAGTACGGCGGCGGCGAGCTCCCTGCATGTGCTTGGACGACTGTCCAGCGGCCGCCACACGAGGTCGACAGCGTCGACGGGCGCCTCATCGCGCTCTCGCCGTGGGCCGCTCGCGAGCTGCGGTTCGACGAGCATCTGAGCCTCCCCTTCGGCTACGACCTCGACTTCTGCCTCCAGGTACGCGAGGCCGGCCGCAAGGTCGTGACCGCCGACATCGGCGCAGTCCACCACCACTCGCTCGAGCTCGTCCGCGAGCATGCCCTCTGGGTCGAGGCCCACATCCGGATGGCGGAGAAGTGGGACGGGCGGATGCCCGCGGCCGCCACCGCGGACACCGACTGGAGGGCGCGGGCCCGGCGCGCCGAGGCGGAGCGCGACGCCGCGCGAACGCTCGCATACTCGAACGCCTCGCACGTGGAGGCGCGCGCGCGGCCGCTCGAGCGCGAACTCGCCGCGATGATCGAGAGCCGCTCCTGGCGAGCGACCGCGCCGCTGCGCCGCCTCAACCAACTGCTCGGCGGGCGATTCTAAGTCTGACGCCAGCTAGCCGTCCGGCTCCAGTGCCCGCCTGATCTCGGCCTTCGATACGACGGACTGAGCGGGCGCGACGCCCGCACGTCGCCGCAGGCGCGACAGCCGCTCCGCGACGGCGAAGGCGCTCGACTCGAGCAGCCGCCGCAGCACCGCCTCCTGGCGGGCGCGCCGCGCCTTCTCCGCCTGCAGCTCGAACAGCGTCGTGTAGGCCCGCGCGAGCTGCTCGATCCGATTCGCCTCGAGCCGCTCGAGCAGCGGATTGCGATCGAGCGGACCAAGGATCCGCGCCAGGTCCTGCGCGTACAGCGCGTCCGCGTGCCACACGACGCCGAAGCCAAAGAACGCGGGCACGAGGGCCAGCCGCAGCCGCGGATCGCCGGCCACGAAGTCCTCGACGGCGGTCAGCACGCCGTTGCGCGCCCCGCCTTCCCGCGCGGCGGAGCGCGGGTACGGCAGGCCGCCCGCGCGGAGGCCCGGCTCGCCCGGATAGAGCCCGCCGCCGTCGCCCGCGACCGGCTGCCGGTACTCCTCGGGGACCTGCTCCGCGGCGAAGTAGTCGTCGCGGCGCGCGTGCGGCCAGCCGACGTCGTGGAGGATGAGCAGCGGGAGCTCAGCCTCTGCCGCCCGCTCGGCGATCAGCCGCAGCTCCTGCGCGACCGTGTAGTAGTTGTGGTCGCCGTCGACGATCACTGCGTCGGGTAGTTCGATGTGCCGCAGCGCTTCGAGGCTCGTCTCCCGCACCAGCTCGAGCCCGTCGTGGTCGCGCGCGAGCTCGACAAGCGACGGCTGCGGCGCCGGGTCGACGGCGCCGACCCGCGCTCCGGATCGCGCGGCCCAATCCACGAGCAGCCGCGTAAGGTCGCCGGCGAACGCACCGATCTCGACGACGGAGCGTACGCGCGCGGCATCGAGGCACGGGAGCATGACGTCAGCCAGGTGCGCCAGCGACACTCCCCAGCGATGCGGGTCGTTGAGGTATGGATCGAGATCCGCGCGAGTCGTCGTCACGGCGCGGAGTCTAGGCTCGCCGGTTGCGCGCGAACGCCCATACCTGCAGCGGCAGGTCGGGCTCGTCGCGGAGCGGGTGCCAGCGTCGGTAAGCAGGCCAGCCGTCGAAGTTGCCAGTAACGCAGCTGCGGTTGCCCCAGGAGCCGACCGCATCCACCTCGAGGCCCGCGCGCTCGAGCAGCGTCCGCAGCCCGCGCGGCGTGAAGCGCCAGTAGTCCTGCATCCCCCACAGCTCGTGCACCCTCACGAGGAACGGCGTCGAGACGACGACATGGCCACCGGGGCGGCAGAGGCGACGCAGGTTCGCCACCGCAGCGCACGGGTCCGGGACATGCTCGATGACCTGCTCGCAGATGACGACGTCGAACGCCTCGCGTGCGCCGAGCGGGGCACAGAGGTCGAACTCCGGGTACTGGAGCGACTCGTAACGCCGCCACGGCCGCAGCGCATGCGCGGTGCCGCTGATCTCCACCGCCGAGTGCCGCTCCGGGTCCAGCGACCGCAGGTGGCGGTCGACCGTCGCGTTCAGCACGACGCGCTGCCACTGCTCGGCGCCCGTTTGCGCCTCCGGCAGGAGCAGGCGGTCGCGCAGCGATCGCAGCCGCGCGATCAGAACAGGCCTCGCCATGAGGGCGGGATCGGCTCCGGCGCGATCTCGATGCTGTCGAAGCAGCTGTCCTCGTAGAACCAGCGCTCGAACTCGACGCCGTTGGTTATCCGGTTGTGACCCGCCCAGCCGAGCTTCAGGTCTTCGCGCGCCCAGCGCCGGCGGCGGCGCAGCTTGTGGCGCTCGCGGCAGAGGTCGTAGTCGACCCGGTGCAGGTGAACCAGCCGCAAATCCGGGTCGGGGTTGAACGCACCGTCGGCGCGGCCATGGAAGCCGGGCCGCCACGTCAGCGGGACCGTCGCGATCGCGGCCTTGTCGTACGCGTCGTTGATGAACCAGTGGCCGCGCTGGTCGAGGATCGGGCGCGTCAGGTCAAGCGGCGGCTCGTCGCGCATGTGCAGGATCTCGTAGCCGAGGCAGTTGACGGACTCCTCGTCGATCCGGTCGAGGTACTCGTCGAGCGTGCCCCACTCGGGTACAGGGGCGACGATCTCGTCGACGTCCGTCACTACGACGACGTCGTAGCGCTGCATCAGCTCGTGCTGGAGCTGCTCGATCGTGCGGACCATCCACGTGTGGTCGACGCGGCGATGCGACACTGGAATGCGCACGAACCCGTCGCCGCCGGTCGATCCGTCGGTCGTGTCGTTGTCGAGCACATAGATGTCCTCCGCTTGGAAGAAGCGCGAGTAGTACCGCAGCCAGATCGGCAGGAAGACCGGCTCGTTGTGCACCATCGTGATCGCGGCCCGGCGCCGCGGTCTGGCCGGCCTGCCGGTCCAGCCGGCGTAGCGCTCGCGGCGCCCGCGCCGCGCGGGAAAGAAGTACTCCGCGAACGGGTGGTGTGGGCTGTCGTACGGCTCGAGGACCGGCGGCAACGCGAGCTCAGACGGCCACCGGCGCGTATTCGTCCGGGAAGCCGGATCCACCGAAGAACCAGCTCTCGATCGCGAAGCGCGGCTTAGGCATCGACGGGTCCGATCCCGTCTGGTGCAGGAACAGCTCGTCGAAGAAGAGCGCGTCCCCAGGCTCGAAGATCGGCCGGATGATCGGCGTGTCGCCGGCTGCCGCCTCGGTCTTCGACTGCGAGATCTGGATGTCCAGAAACGCTTCCTCGGTCTTGGTAGGCAGCAGGTACTCGAGCCGGCGCGGGACAATGTCGAGCCCCGGCGACTCGTCCCCGCAGCGCGACAGCGAGACCCACAGGTTGAGCGCGCGCACCTCGCCCATGAAGTTGCCGTCCTGGTGCCAGGCGCCGCGCGTCGCGGGCTCGGCTTTGCGCAGCGTCGTCTTGTGCACCGAGATCAGCGGCGGCTCGTCGAGGTAGCCGCCGACCAGCTCGGGCACTCCGGCGGAGCCGAACAGTTCGAGCATCTCGAAAGCCAGCAGCGGCGCGTCCGCCGCAAGCAGGCCGCCGCCGTCTCTGATCCAGCCCCGGCCCTCGTTGTTGGGATACCGGGGGTGCGTCTCGAACTCCTCGTAATAGCCCTCTGCCGTCGGCTCGCCGGAGAGGTGGCGCTCCCGCTCGGCGAACGCGCGGTCGATCTGCGCGGCGAAGCTCAGCGCCTTGTCGCGGTCGACGAGGCCGCGGACAAGCAGGCAGCCGTCGCGCAGGATTCCGGCGCGGATCAGCCCTGGAGTCACCTCGTCGGGGACGAACTCCGGCAGGACCTCGGCCTCGCGCAGGCGCTCGTCGTCGGGCGACGGAAAGTGCGGATCGGCGTCGCCGTCGACGACGCGGATGCCGGCGAGGTGCCGGAGGCGCAGCAGCCGGCGCTCCGTCGCGCGGTCCGGCCGCGCCCGGTTGGCGTCGGTCAACCGCGCGACCTCCGCCCACAGCTGCTCGTCGCTGCCCTGGAACTCCTCGGCGGCGCTCGCCGGGGGCTCGACGACCGCAGTCGTGCCGCCTTTCGGCTTCGAGTCCTTGCGCCTGAATCGCCACATGCCGGTCACCGTACCCGAACGCCGACGCGGCGGGCGGGCGCGCCGGCGACCGTCGCGCCCGCGGGCACGTCGTCGATCACCACGGCGTTAGCGCCGATGCGCGCTCCGGCGCCGATCGTCACCGGCCCGACGATCTTCGCGCCGGTGCCGATGGTGACGTCGCGGCCGATCGTGGCGCCGCGCAGATCGCCCGCCCTCAGCCCGATCGTGACGAACGGCGCGATGATGGCGCCTTTCCCGATCTCGACGAGCCCGTCAACCACGACCTGGCCGTGGATCACGTACATGCCGGGCTGGATGACCACCGGATCGCCGATCGACACCTGCGCGCTCGCCATCGCGAGCCGATGGGCGACGCGCGGCAGCACCGGCACGCCGAGCGCCTGCATGCGTGCCTTGGCCCGGTAGAGCGCTTGCGCGACGAACGCGTCGCTGACCCACGCGAGCCGGAGGAGCTGGAGTGCGGCATCGCGGCGCGACCGAAACTTCTCGCGCTCGCCCCTGTGGCGGGCGGGCGCGCGCGCGTCGGCTAGCAGCGCCTCGCGCAGCGGCGGGGGGGGGTCGCGCCGCGCCCCCCCAAAAGGCCCCCGGGCCCCCCCCCCCCTTTCGCGGCCGGCCACTCTCCTCCCCCCTTTGCGGCCCGCCC
>Ga0081538_10003062_pt1 | contig 15926 bp, 20 predicted proteins | sample TabmetS5T2R1_FD_71022 | JGI IMG/M metagenome (GOLD analysis project Ga0081538, IMG submission 71022) | Tabebuia heterophylla rhizosphere microbial communities from the University of Puerto Rico - S5T2R1 | ecosystem: Host-associated > Plants > Roots > Rhizosphere ... | reverse complement strand
CAGCGCCTGCGCCGAGCGGGTCGTCGGGCCTTACGTTGCTACCGCCCGCCAGACCCGCTCGTCGCGCTGGTGCTCCATCTCCGCCGCGACGTCGGCGGCCGCCTTGCGCCCCTTCTCCTGTTCGACGATCCAGAGCGCCAGGTCGAGGCCGGAAGTGACGCCGCCGGCGGTCATGATGTCGCCGTCGTCGACCACGCGCGCGTCTCGGATCACGCGGATCCCCATGGCCTCCAGCTCGTCCACGTCCTTCCAGTGTGTGATGGCCGGACGCCCCTCCAGCAGGCCGCCGGTGGCGAGGAGGAAGGCGCCGGTGCACACCGAAGCGATCCGCGCCCCGGCCGCGTGGCGCTGGGCGATGGCCCGCGGGAGGACGCCGCGCTGGGCCTCGGCCCAGGCGCCCTTGGGCGGGCGCTCGTGCCAGCCGCCGCCTGGGACCACCAGCAGCTCGACACGGTCGCTCAGCTCGCGGTCCGGGACCACGTTCACGCCCCGCGCGGTGACGATGCGGTCCGTGGCGGGGTGCGTCACCAGGGCGACGTCGAATCCGCCCTCCGCCAGTACCTCGTAGGGGCCGAGGGCGTCGAGCTCGTCCATGCCGTCGTAGATGAGGACTTCGGTTCGCATGGATCAGACCCGGCCCGGGGCCCGCTCGGTGATCTCCTGGATCAGCCAGCGGTTGCCGTCGGGATCGCTGAACGACGCGTACGTTGCGTAGGAACGGCGTTCGGGATCTGGGCCCGTGGCGTGCGCCCCGGAGTCGGCGATGAAGCCGCCGACGGGGCCGCCGCCGGCGTCGTGAAACGGCTCGCTCACGTCGACGCCGCGCGAGAGGAGGTCGGCGCGGGCCGCGTCGATGTCGTCAACCGCGAGGACAACGCCTTCGAGCGAGCCCGGCGCTGCGGAGGTGACCCCCTTGCCGTAGACGATCGACGCGTTCGATGCGGGCGGTGTCAGGTGAACGAGGCGATAGTCATCGTCGGCGGAGACGTCGGCGTCAACCCGCCACCCCAGGCGCCGATAGAAGCGGTTGGCCCGGTCGACATCGGTGACGGGGACGACCAAGGCCTCGAGCCGCATCGGGATGGTGGTGCTCATGGAAACCTCCGTGAATTGGGATGACTAAGTCCATTCGGGGGCCGCGGCGTTACAGATGAGCCTCCGGTGGGTGGTCGTGATGCATGTGCACGACCGCGTGCCCCTTGCCGCGGGCGATCATGTAGCGGTTCACCAGGAAGGCGAACGGGTAGGCGATGGCGAACCCGGCCGCGATGCTCGCGTAGATGAGGGGATCGGCGACGCCCGCGTCCAGGGCCCCGGGGACGAGCACCACGACGACGTTGTCGATCACCTCCATGATCGTGATCGAGATCGTGTCGGCGGCGAGCGCGGTCGACACGACGGTCCCCCCGGCCAGTCCGGCCTTGACGAGGGGCCTGGCCGTCAGCGCGAAGCCGAACAGGTAGGCGAGCCCGACGGCGAGCGCGAGCGAGCCCACGTCGCTCCAGCCGAGCGACGTCGCGATGATGAAACCCAGGACCTCGCCGATCGCGCAGCCCGTCAGGCAGTGGTTCGTGGCGCTGACGGCGAGCCGGTTGAGTTCGGACGATGTCGCGGACGTCGCTATGTGCGTTCGGTCCAATGGCACGACCCGAGCGTTACACCAGTGGGCGTCGCATGGCCACGCGCGGCGCGTCGCTTGGAATCGTGGCGGCCTCTCGCTCGACGAGCGCCGCCAGCTCCGGCCCCTGGTCGGGCGGCTCCACGACCACGAATCCCAAGCGCTGGTAGTAGGGAGCGTTCCAGGGAACGTCACGAAAGGCTGTGAGCGTCAGCGCCGGCCGTTGCTCGGCCCGCGCCGTCGCCGCGAGGTGCTCGATGAGCGCGGCGCCCACGCCCCGCCGGGCGTGCTCCGAGAGCACGCTGACCTGATCGACGTGGGCACAGCCGTCGACGACGGAGCTGATCAGGTAGGCGATCGGGCGGTCCTGCAGGTCGACGGCCACCCAGGCACGGCCATGGGCTCGCCGTGACTCCAGCTCCACCAACGAGGGAGGCTCATCGGCGGCGATTCCCGGCATGTCGATTGCGGCAAACGCGCCGCCGGCGTCGCGCTCGATCGAGCGCAGCCCCTCCAGCTCGTCTCCGCGGGGCGGCCGAATCCCGTAACGATCCGGCTCCGAGCTGGACCGTACGTCCGAGGGAAGAAGACATGAGCACATGACCGAAGCCCAGGACTACGTTCGCCGTCGCTGGATCGCCCTGATCCTCCTGTGCTTCGCGCAATTCATCGTCGTGCTCGACGCGTCGATCGTGAACATCGCGCTGCCCTCGATCGGCGAGGCGCTCGACTTCTCGCAGGCAAACCTGCCCTGGGTCGTCAACGCCTACATTCTGACCTTCGGCGGGTTCCTGCTGCTCGGGGGTCGGATCGCCGACTTCCTCGGACGCAGGAGGGTGTTCGTCGGGGGGACTGCTCCTGGTTGCCGCGTCCTCGCTCGCGGCGGGCTTCGCCGCCAACGAGGGCCAGCTGACACGACCGACATCCTCGGTCCGTCGATCGTCGGGGGTGTGGGATGACATTCGCCTTCGTCACGACAACGATCGCCGCCGTCAGCGGCGTCCGGGAACAGGACTCGGGGCTGGCGAGCGGGCTGATCAACTCTTCGGTGGAGGGCGGCGGCGCGCTGGGGCTCGCGCTGCTGGCCACGGTCGCCATGTCTCGAACTGACGACTCGCGGGAGGGCTCGGGAGGCGATCCCGCCGGGCAGCTCGACGCCCTGACCGAGGGCTTCCAGTCCGCGTTCCTGGGCGGCGCCGCGATCGCCGCGCTCGGCCTGGTCTTGACGCTGATCTTGATCCGCAACAGCGACAGCCGCGCACACGTCGAGCTCGGAGCTCGAGCGCAACTAGGAGGCACAACATGACAACCGCAGCGCAAACCGCCGACCAGACCCGCGGACGCGTCCGAGCCGAGCGGGCAGCGAAGCGCGTCCGCGCCTATCTCGGCGGCGACCTGGTCGTCGACACGATCCGGCCGCTGCTGGTCTGGGAGGTCCCGCATTACCCCGCCTACTACTTCGACCCCGACGACGTTCTGGCGCAGCTGGTGGAGGATGGGAACGAGGCCCACTCCCCGAGCCGCGGTGACGCCCAGCTCCTGACCGTGAAGACGAAGACGAGGAAGGCGCCGGGCGCGGCCCTTCGCTACGACAGCTCGCCGCTTCGCGAGATCGAGGGATTGATCCGGCTCGACTGGGACGCGATGGATGCTTGGTTCGAGGAGGACGAGCAGGTGTTCACCCACCCCCACGACCCCTACACGCGAATCGACATCCTCCACAGCTCCCGGCACGTGCGGGTGGAGCTCGACGGCGTGACCGTGGCGGAGTCGTCAAAGCCCACGCTGCTGTTCGAGACCGGCCTGCCCGCGCGGTACTACCTGCCGAAGACGGACGTCCGCATGGACCGGCTGATTCCCACCGACACCGTCAGCCACTGCGCTTACAAGGGGCAGGCCGAGTACTGGTCGGTGCGCACCGGCGAGGGCGTGCGCGACGACCTCGTATGGAGTTACCGGACCCCGCTTCCGGAGGCCCAGAAGATCGCCGGCCTGGTCAGCTTCTACAACGAGAAGGTCGACATCTACGTCGACGGGGTGCTGCAGGAGCGGCCCGTGACCAAGTTCTCGTGAGCGCGCGGCTCGCGCTAGGGTCGCCGTCGAGGGGTGGACCAGGTCCAAGATGAGCAGCGGACTGATGCGGCCCCGACGGACGAGGCCAATCTCATTACGCGCCTTCGCAACGGCGACGAGGTCGCCTTCGAGTCGATCGTGTCCCGCTACCACGAGACGATGATCGCCGTGGCGCGCTCGTACGTGAAGAGCGACGACGTGGCCGAGGAGGTCGTCCAGGAGGCGTGGGTCGGGGTGCTGAACGGGCTCGATCGCTTCGAACGCCGATCGTCGCTCAAGACCTGGATCATGCGGATCCTCGTCAACACCGCGCTGACGCGCGGCGGGCGCGAGGCCCGCAGCGTCCCGTTCTCCTCGCTCATCCCGGCCGAAGAGGAGGAGCCGCTCGTCGAGCCCGAGCGCTTCCGGCCACCCGGCGCGGCGTTCGCGGGCCACTGGGCGCGGTACCCCCACGACTGGACCACGCTGCCGTCCGAGGCCCTGCTGGGGCGCGAGACACTCGATGTCGTGAAGCACGCGATCGAGGAACTCCCCGGCCCGCAGCGGACGGTGATAGCGATGCGCGACGTCGCGGGCTTTACCGCGGAGGAGGTCCGCGAGGTGCTCGAGGTGTCGGAGAGCAACCAGCGGGTGCTGCTGCACCGCGCCCGATCGCGCGTCCGCGCAGCCATCGAAAGGCACCTGGATGGCTGAGCCGGCCGACCACATCACCTGCGAGGAGGTCGTCGCGCTCGTCAGCGACTACCTCGACGGCGCCCTACCGCCGGAACAGGTGGAGCTGTTCGAGCAGCACCTCAACTTCTGCGAGGGGTGCGGCGCCTACGTCGAGCAGATGCGGACGACCGTCGCGGCTGTCGGGCGGATTCGCGAGGAGGACCTGCCGGCGGACACCCTCGATCGGCTGCTGGCAGCGTTCAGGGACTGGAGACGACAATGATCGCCTACAAGTTCCTGCAGCCCGACGGCACGAGCCCGTTCTCGGGCTTTCGCTGGACGCTCCCGGAGGAGGGCGCGCCGGGGCAGTGGGTCGAGGCGGCCGTCGATCCCTGCCGCAGCGGCGTCCACGCCTGCCGCGTGTCCGACCTCCCGTTCTGGGCCGGCCGGACCCTCTACGAGATCGAGCTCGACGGCGAGGTCGTGGAGCACCGGCGCAAGCTCGTGGGCTCGCGCGGCCGTCTGCTCCGGCGCATCGAGGCATGGGACGACGACCTCCGGGATGCCTACACGCGCGCGTGCGCCGACCGCGCGCACGAGCTTGCGTTCAGCGTGTCACCGCCGCTCGAGCACTGGGACGCCGTGGTCGAGCCGGCCGTGGGCGGGGGTCCGGCGCTGCTCGGCTTCGTCGCGGCAAGGATCGCCGAGGAGATCTCGGGGCCCGCCGCATATCGGGATGAGCGGTACAAGCAGGCGAGCTGGCTCGCAGGGCACCTCGGGCTCGACGGCTAGGGCGGCGGCTCCAATGAACGCGCCCGGTGCCCTGAGCGGTTGCTCTGGCACCTCGGCTCTGCGAGTGTTGACGCACGGCTCGCGGGTGAGCGCCACGTCGTCGCCGACCCTGGGCGGCGACTGAAAGGAGACCCCTCGTGAGCTCGCCTTCCACTCGCCAGTCCATCCCGACCGACCTTCGGGACGGCTACGCCGATGTCGGCGAGGTGAGGTTGCATTACGTCGAGGCCGGCGAGGGGCCGCTGATCGTCCTGCTGCACGGCTTCCCGGAGTTCTGGTTCAGCTGGCGGCTGCAGATCGCGCCGCTCGCGGCGGCGGGCTTCCGCGTGGTCGCGCCCGACCTGCGTGGCTACAACCTGTCATCGCGGCCGGAGGGCGTCGAGGCCTACTCGGCCGACCGGCTCGCCGCCGACGTTCGGGGTCTGATCCGAGAGCTCGGTGCCGAGTCGGCGCTGTTGGCCGGTCACGACTGGGGCGGAACGGTCGCCTGGGCCACCGCGATGAGCCACCCGGAGGTCGTGGACCGGCTGGCCATCATGAACGCGGCCCATCCGCGGCGGCTCAACCAGGGGCTGCGCAATCCCAACCAGCTGCGGAAGCTCTGGTACTTCTTCTTCTTCCAGCCCCCGGGGCTGCCCGAGCGCACCGTGCGCGCCAGGAACTGGCGCTTCTTCCGGCGCTACCAGCGCGATGCCCGCCCCCCGTACACGCCGGAGGAGACCGAACGTTACGTCGAGTCGTGGTCACAGCCAGGGGCCGCGGCCGCGATCATCAACTACTACCGCGCCGCGGTCCGGCAGTCGAAGAAGGTGCAAGCGCAGCTTCGCCCGATCTCGGCGCCCACGCTGGTCATCTGGGGGCAGCGCGATCGCTACCTCGGCCCCAAGCTCGCCGAGCCCGAGCGCGACGATGTGCCCAACCTCGACCGTGTGGAGCGCCTCCCCGAGGCGTCGCATTGGGTCCATCACGACGAGCCCGAGCGCGTCACGCAGCTGCTGATCGAGTTCTTCGGCCACTGAGAGCGGTCACCTACACCCAGCCCGGCGACCCGTCGGTGCTCGAGCTCGTGGAGCGATCGACGCCCGAGCCGGGAGCGGGGGAGATCCGCATCCGCGTGCTCGTCTCGGGAGTGAACCCGACCGACTGGAAGTCGCGCCGCGGCGTGACCGGCAGGGAGGTCGCGGAGCCGACGGTTCCGAACCACGACGGCGCCGGCGTCGTCGACGAGCTCGGCGCCGGAGTCGACCGCTTCAGCGTGGGCGATCGCGTCTGGGTCACGCTGGCCGGCGCCCTCAATCCGGCGAGTGGCACGGCTCAGGACTACACCGTCGTGCGCGCGGACCGGGCGTTCGCGCTTCCGGCCGCGGCGGACTTCGACCTCGGCGCCGGCATCGGCATTCCGGCCGTCACCGCGCACCGCGCGCTCACGGTGGCCGAGGACGGCCCGACCCGGCTGCACCCGGGCGCTCTGCGCCACCGAAGCGTGCTGGTGGCTGGCGGCGCGGGGGCGGTCGGCAACGCGGCGATCCAGCTCGCACGCTGGGCGGGCGCGACGGTGATCGCCACGGTCAGCGGTGACGCGAAGGCGCGGCTTGCGACGGCTGCAGGTGCGCACCATGTCGTCAACTACAAGGAGGCCGATGCCGCCCACCAGATTCGCCGCATCGCCGCCGACGGTGTCGATCTCGTCGTCGAGGTCGCCGCCGGAACGAACGCGGAGCTCGACCAAGCCGTCCTCCGGCCTCGCGGGACGATCTCGATCTACGCGAACGACGGCGGCGCCCCGTTCAGCCCGGACGTGGGGCGCAACATGGGGCTGAACACCCGCTACCAGTTCGTCCTGCTGTACACGGTGGGCTGGGAGCGCATCGCCGCAGCCGCCGCGGACATCAACCAGGCGATCGAAGACGGCGCACTGCAGGTTGGCGAACGAGCGGGGCTACCGCTACACCGATTCTCCCTCGAAGACACTGCAGCCGCACACAGCGCCGTCGAGAACGGAGTGGCCGGGAAGGTGCTCATCGCGGTCCGCCAGTGCGCGGACCAGTGATCCAACGGGCGCGAGCGCGAGCGCGGGCGCGGAGGATCCCGGGCATGGACCGGCTACTCGGACAGCCCGGCGGCTTCGATGGCCCGGTTACGCTCGGTGTGTACCGAGAGGCGGACGATCCTCCCATCGCGAATGGTCCAGACGTGGAAGAAGTGGTTCCACACCTCGGCGTCGGTCCCTCTCATACGTCCGCCATCCCGGACGAGGTTGACCACCCGCCCGTCGTCGGCGTGGATCACCTCTTCGATCTCGACCCGGTAGGCCTCGAACGTCTCCCAGTACTCGCGCATGGTTTCCTGCGCGGCCTCGAATCCCAGGACTCCGACGATATCCGGCCAGAGCTCGGTGTTGTCGAACTCATAGTCCGGGTCGAACAGCTCCCGGGGGACCTCCAAGCGGGCGGTCACCCCTTCGTAGACCCGGCGAACCGTCTCGACGTTCTGCTTCGACATCGCGTGCAGTATCTCGCGGGCGGGGGCTTGCGGCGCCTGGCGACTAGCCAGTCAGGCTGGCGTCGTGGCCGATGCGAGAGCGCCCAGCGTACGCGAGCCTCGTTGACTACAGCAAGGGGATCACGGTGATCACCACCGCAATCGACATCCACACTCACCTGCTGGAGCTCCAGGCGGAGCGCGCCCTCGCCACGATCGAGGGGATCGCCGGTAACTCGGTCTACATGGCTGACCTCGAGGGGGAGATCGAGGCGACGGCCCGGGCCTACGTCGCGGCCGCCGTGACAGAGATCGCGACCTTGCGCGCCGAGCTGTCCGGGCCGCGGGTCGGCTGAGAAGATGAGACGCGCCATCACACGAAAGGAATCGACTCATGACCGCATCACCGGACATCGTCCCTGCCAAGGCCGACATCACCGAACGCGAGCAGCGCCAGATCGATCAAGCCAACACGAGCGGCAAGACGCCGGTCGTCTTCATCCATGGGCTCTGGCTGCTGCCGAGCAGCTGGGACAACTGGGTCGGCCTGTTCGAGGAGAACGGGTACGCGGGTCTAACGCCCTCCTGGCCGGACGATCCGGAATCGGTCGAGGAAGCCCGCGCCAACCCCGAGGCCTTCGCGAGGAAGACCCTGAAGCGGGTCGCCGACCACACCGCCACGATCATCGAGCAGCTCGACAAGAAGCCGGCCGTAATGGGCCATTCGACGGGCGGCCTGCTCACCCAGATGATCGCCGACCGGGGGCTGTCAGCCGCCTCGGTGGCCATCGACCCGGGGCCGTTCCGAGGCGTCCTGCCGCTGCCGCTCTCGACACTGAAGGTGACCGGCCCGGTGCTGGCGAACCCCCGCAACCGTGGCCGCGCGATCACCCTTACCTTCGACCAGTTCAAGTACGGATGGGCTAACGCGCTCGACGATGAAGAGGCGCGGCAGCTCTACGAGACGTACCACGTCGCCGGGCCGGGGGTGGCCCTGGCGCAGATGGCGAACGCGAATGTGAACCCCTTCACCGAGGCGAAGGTCGATCCCAGGAATCCAGACCGTGGCCCGCTGCTGATCATCGAGGGCGAGAAGGACCACACCGTCCCGTGGGCGATCGCCCACGCCGCCTACAAGCGCCAGAAGCACAATGAGTCAGTCACCGAGATCACCAGGATCCCGAACCGCGGGCACTCGCTCACGATCGACAGCGGCTGGCGCGAGGTGGCACAGACGGCACTCGACTTCGTGAAGCGATTCGTCTAGTTGCGCTTTCGCGCCGCGGAGGCGAGCCGGGGCGCGGGCGCTCAGCCCCCACCGCGGTCGGGTTGCGCAGCGCCCCTCGACTGATAGGCCGAGTCCTTGGCAAGCCCGACCGCGCCGGGACCCTGCTGATGGGGCACGTCGCCCTGCGGCTCCTGGTCGACCTCGGCCACTTCCGCCGCCTCCTGGCCGCTTGACCCGTCTCCGTCAGCGTCCTGATCGAGCTCGGCCGCCTCCGCGCTCGACTCACCTGCGACGACCCCAGGAGTTTCGGGACGTGCTGAGGAAGTGCCTTCCGTCTGACTCTGCAGCGCGGCTGTGTCAGTCCGACCGGGGGCAGGTGCCTCCGGGACGTGCAGCAGGTTCTCCACCCGGCGAACCTCGGTTACCTCGGTCGCGCGGGCCTCAAGCTCGTTGATCAGGTCCTGGCTATCGACCTCTCCGCGTAGCCAGACGACGCGTTCGGCGACATTCACGTCGACGTTGCCCTTGTCGACGTCGATATTCCGGAAGATCGTCGATTCCACCTTCCGGGCGATCGTCACATCGTCGAGCGGCTTGGGTTGGCGCTTGGTCCGCGCGCTCGCGCGAGTGCGGCTGGCGGGGCGCTTTGACTTCACCTTGGCGCGGGTGCCGGCCGCGGCGCGCTTCGGCTGCGCCTTCGCACGGGCCGCGGCTCCGTCGCGCTTGCGCCGCGCCGCCGTGCTGGTGCCCGCGGGCGAGGGCGGCGGGCCTGGGTCCGTGCTGCCGTTCCCACGCAGGTCGCTCAGCAGCGACCCTGCCACGCGCCCGGCGAGCCTCGCCGGCGCAAGCGACAGGCGTACAGCGGACGAAACAGCGCTCGTGATCATCGAAAGGAGTCCTCTTTGTCTCGGGTGCAAGTCCTGTGATCTCTCATGGAGACCTTTTCCGGTACTGCCCCGACGAAACGCCGCGTGCGGAGCGGCGTCCGGTCGCGCTAACAGCCGCCGGGAAAGGGCCCCCCGGCCTGCGCCCCTTGGTTGCCAACGCATCGCGCCGCCCGTAGCCTCGGCGCTGGCAATGTCGACTCCTGGTCCTGGGCGGCGGCTGCTCGGCCGGCGTAGCGAGCGCGCGGCGCTCGATCTGCTGGTCAGCGCGGTCCGCGCAGGCGAGAGCCAGGCGCTGGTGGTGCGCGGCGAGGCGGGCGTGGGCAAGTCGGCGTTGCTGCAGTACCTGGCCGAGCGGGCGGAGGGCTGTCGGATGCTCCACGCGATCGGCGTCGAGGCCGAGATGGAGCTTGCGTATGCGGGGCTGCACCAGCTGTATGCGCCCCTGCATGCCCGGGTCGAGCCGCTGCCCGCGCCGCAACGTGACGCGCTGGCCACGGCATTCGGCCTGCAGGCTGGCGACGCACCGGATCGTTTCCTCGTCAGCCTGGCCGTGCTTAGTCTCCTGGGCGAAGCCGCTGAGGAAGGGGCGCTTGTCTGCTTGGTGGACGATGCGCAGTGGCTTGACCAGGCCTCGGCGCAGGTCCTCGCATTCGTCGCACGCAGGTTGCAGGCCGAGTCGGTCGCGCTGGTCTTCGGGCTCCGGCAGCCCAGCCAGGACGATGTGCTGACCGGGCTGCCGGAGATGGTGGTCGAAGGCCTCGATTACGACGACGCCCGAGCGTTGCTCGAGTCGGTGATCGCAGGCCCGTTGGACGAGCGCATCCGGGACCGCATAGTCGCCGAGACCGGCGGCAATCCGCTGGCGCTCCTGGAGCTCCCGCGCGGCCGCAACCCAGCGGAGCTGGCGGGCGGCTTCGGGCTGTCCGACCCCGCTCCCTTATCGGCCCGCATCGAGCAGACCTTCGCTCGTCGGGTGGAGCGGATGCCCCCGGCCGCGCAGCGGGTCCTGCTGATCGCGGCCGCCGAGCCGATCGGCGATCCCGCTCTGCTCTTGGAAGCCGCCGATCGCATGGGCCTGAACGGCTATGAGGCGCTGTCTGACGCCGAAGACCTGATCACGGTGGACGACCGCGTGCGCTTCCGCCACCCGCTCGTCCGCTCCACCGTCTACCGGCTAGCTTCGGCGGCGGAGCGCCGGCGGGTGCATGCCGCGCTTGCCGAGTCCATCTCGCCGGGCGAGGACGCGGATCGGCTCGCATTGCACCGCGCGCACGCCGCCGCAGGGCCCGACGAGGGCGTCGCAGCCGAGCTGGAAGCCTCGGCCGGCCGTATGCACGGCCGCGGCTGCCTCCACGCGGCATCAGCGTTTCTCGACCGCGCCGTACGGCTGACACCGGATCCCGGGCGGCGCGCACAGCGCGCGCTCGCGGCGGCGCGCGCCGCTCACTCCGCCGGAGCACCTGCTGCAGCGTCCGCCCTCGTCACGGCCGCGCGACGCGGACCGCTGGACGAGCTCGAGGACGCCCAGGGTCAACTGCTCGAGGCGCAGATCGCCTTCAGCTCCCAGCGGGGCCGCGATGCGGCCTCGTTGCTGGCCGCCGCTGCCCAGCGTCTTGGCCCGCTCGACGCTGGAATGTGCCGTGCCGCGTACCTCGAGGCGATCTGGGCGGCGTGCTTCGCCATGCATCTCGCCAGTCCGAGCGGGCCGCTCGAAGTATCCGCGGCGGCACGCGCTGCGCCAGCCGCGGCCGGGCCTCCGAGTCCCCAAGACCTGATGCTCGAGGGGCTCGCCACGCGCTTTGTCGACGGTTTCCCCGCCGGCGCTCCGACGCTGCAGCGTGCGCTGAGCGAATTCCGCCGGACCGAGACTGCAGGTCTCTTTGATATGGCGTGGGTCTGGCTTGCGGCCGACCTCTGGGACGCCGACGCCTGGTTCGAGCTCGGCGCCCGGCAGGTGCAGGCCGCCCGTGACGCCGGCGCACTAACGGTGCTGCCGCTCGCGCTCCACACGATCGCGGTCTGGCACGTGCTCGCCGGTGACTTCGCGCTCGCCGAAACGCTGATCGCCGAGGCTGATTCCATCGTGGCGGCGACGGGCGACGCCCCGCTGAGCCACGCGCGGCTGTTTCTGAGCGCCCTCCGGGGGAGCGACGCCGAGGCGCTGATCACGGCGAGCATCCGCGACGCGACCGAACGGGGCGAGGGGGTCCTCGTCCGCCACGCCGAGCACGCGGCGGCTGCGCTGTACGCCGGGCTCGGCCGCTACGACGACGCGCTGGAGTGGGCGCGGCGGGAGGTCGAGCACAACCCCCACGCCTTCTTTGCGACCGCGCTCCCGGAGCTGGTGGAAGCCGCGGTTCGCTGCAACGAACTCGACGAGGCCCGCCGCGCGCTCGATGCCCTCTGCGAGCAGACGCAGGCGAGCGGCACGGTGTGGGCGCGCGGCGTCGAGGCGCGCTCGCGTGCCCTCATCGCCGACGGCGACGACGCCGACACGCTCTACCGGGAGGCGATCGCGCAGCTGGACGAGAGCCGCAGGCGTGTCGAGTGTGCGCGCGCCCAGCTGCTGTACGGCGAGTGGCTGCGCCGCGAGGGCCGCCGCGTCGATGCTCGCGAGCAGTTGCGAGCGGCCCACGAGGCCTTCGCGGCGATGGGGGCGGGTCCGTTCGCGGAGCGTGCTGAGCGCGAGCTGAAGGCCACCGGGGAGACGGTGCGCAAACGCAGCGTCGAGACCCGGGACGAGCTGACCCCGCAGGAGGCCCAGATAGCGCGCCTGGCGGCCGAGCGGCTCACAAACGTGGAGATCGGTGCCCAGCTGTTCCTCAGCCCGCGCACGGTCGAGTGGCACCTCCGCAAGGTGTTCATGAAACTCGGGATCAACTCCCGCAGACAGCTCCGCTCCGCTCTGCCGGACAGCCGCGCCACCGCCCTCCCCGCCTAGGCGCACGGGCCCCCCGGGCCGGGCGCCACAGTCGAACCAGGGAAAACGACGGGCGCGACGGGGCCGCGGTTGGAGGACATTTGCGGCCATGACCGCCGCAACCACCACAGATCCCTTCCAGCGCGAGCCGGAGCTCGCCACACAACAACCTACGGAGGTTGACATGAGCACCACCGAAGCACCCACCAAGACGTTCCTCATTCGTGGCCTCGTGGCCATCGCCTGGGCCGCCGTGTTCGTGGCGGTGGCCGACTCCCTGACGACCGGCGTGACGGTCGCTGCGGGGATCCTGGTTGTGATCTATCCGCTGATCGACGTGGCCGCCTCGTTGATCGACGCGCGGAGCCAGCGCGGCTCCGCTCGGCGCCTGCTGCTCGCCGGCGCCGCGGTCAGTGCCGTTGCCGCCGCCGCCCTCGCCATTGCGGTGACGGGGAGCGTCTCGGACGTCCTGGCCGTCTTCGGCGTCTGGGCCCTCCTCAGCGGTGCCGCCCAGGTTGTCGTCGCCCTGCGCCGTCGTGCGCAGTTGGGCAACCAGTGGCCAATGCTGCTCGCCGGCGTCGGGTCCGTCGGCTTCGGCATCGCGTACATCATCGCGTCGACCGGCACAGATCCGATGCTGAACATGCTCGCGATCTACGCGGCCGGCGGCGGAATCGACTTCGTCGTCCAGGCTTGGCTGCTCGCGCGGCGCCGTCGCCGCCTGGCGGCCGTGCCCGCCTGATCATCCACAGCGGTGCCGCGCCGGCCCCGTTTCCCCGCGGGGCCGGCGTGCACCTCGTGGTCGCTCCCCCGCCGGCACCGAGGGCTGCCGCGCGCTCTCAGATGCGCGCAAGGGGGATACTGATCGGGACCGGATCGCGCTGCCCTGCCCTCTGAGCTCGGCGGTGGGGCGCTTGGTCGTTCCGTAGCGCCGGTTCGTGGAGATGTACGATCGTCCACCGCTCTTTGGGAGGTTCTCATGCCAGCAGAGACCGCCGCCAATCTCTTCCTCCTCGAGGATCTCGAGGACGTCAGCAGGACGAGGGAGCTCGCGGAAAGCGATCTCGGCGCGCTTCAAGCCGTCGCAGGCTGGATCAAGACCTTCGTGGCCAAGCCGCACAAGGATCTCGGCCGCGCTGGACCCGTCTGCCCCCTTCGTGCCCGGGTCCTTGGAGCGCAAGACACTCTGGCTTGCTCCCGAGCAGATCGCCGACCGGAGCGTGCCAGCCGTTGTCGAGGTCATGAACGGTTACATCAGACGGTTGCTGGACGCTCAACCTACTGACAGCGACGACACGAAGTACAAGGTCATCGTCGTTGTCTTCACCGACTTGCCAGCTGATCGTGCGCAAGGCATCTTCGACGGCGTCCTACAGCAGCTTGCAGTTCCATCGTATGCGGAAGACGGAATCCTGTTCGGGCCCTTCTACGAGGGCAACGAGGGGACTGCGATATACAACTCGAGCTTCCGGCCGTTCACATCGCCCGTGCCGTTTCTGTTCGTGAGGCTTGGGGTCATCAGCGACTGGAAGTTCTTCCTGGACAACGAGGACTTGCTCAGCTTGTGGGCGCGTCGCTTTGGAGAATCCGCAGTCCACGCCCTCGCTGAGGAACTACGCCACTTGCCGTGGCGCGCGGGACGCGAAACGAGGGACGCTCTGGCAGCGGACGACGAGCATCCGCGCGGCCAAGCCTCTCCTGGCGCGGCTCTTGCGTAGGCAGAGCATGGGCGCGCGGACCGGCCGGGCCGCGTTGGCCTCTCCTGGCCTCCGCTCTCGCAATCGCCTGATGGGAAGCGTCTGCCTGCGCAAGCCGTCGCTGCTGCGATGGACGGGAGGGAGGAGTTCCTTTCGCCGTCGCGGTGCAATGGCTCGCCCGCTAGCCGCCTGGTTGCTCGCCATCACCGCGGAGGCCGGGCTTGGAGGCCCGGCCGCGAGCGTGACCACCGCTGCCCGTCGGACGCTCCGACGAGACCGCTGCCCGCGGGGCCCTAGCGACCGCAGGTCGGCGGCCGACGAACGCGGTCACGCGCCAGCGCAACCGGGCCCGCGTGGCCGGGAGGTGGCATCGTCAGTCGACCCGACACCTCGCGAGGCCGCGGGGCGGCGGCCTGGCGCGCGTGCTGCTCGCCCTCGACGCCCGCTGGGTGGCCGCGGGTTGAGCGCGAATCACGCCGGCGGATCGTAGCCCCCCGTCCCTTCGTAGCGCTCGATGAGCGCGACCTTCGCGGCCGAGGGCGAGGACGAATCGAAGACGTAGCCGAGCCAGTCGGTCACGATGCGCGCAGCGAGCTGCGGGCCGACCACCCGCTCCCCCAGGCAGAGCACCTGGCAGTTGTTAGAGAGAATCGAGCGCTCGATGGAGAACGGGTCGCTCGCCACCGCGGCGCGAATCCCACGCACCTTGTTGGCGGCGATCGCCTCCCCGAGGCCGGTCCCGCCGAACAGCACGGCCCTGTCTGCTTCCCCGCGCGCAACCGCCTCCGCGACCTTCGTGCAGATGATCGGATAGGCCGTCTTGTCGCTGGTATCCGGCACGCCGAAGTCGCGCACCTCGCGGACGCGCCCGTCCTGCTGCAGGACATCCCGAATGTGGTCGCGCAAATGGACACCCGCGTCATCGGTGCCCAACGCGACGATGTAGGTCTCCGAGTTCATCCAACCCTCGTTACCCGTCGCCCGACGCGAGCATGTCGACGAGGTCCGAGCGCGCTTGCGACCGGCGCGAGCCCCCACGATACGCGAATTCCGCGATGACTCAACCCGACACCCGTGCCGCCCGACATGCGAGAGGCGAGTGCCGGGAGGCCTAGCTATTGGCCCCCGAAGAACCCGGATAGTTGACCCGACTTCCTCCCTAAGACAGGCGTGGGTCCAACACACCCCCTTACGGTGTCCGGGCCGCTCGGGATGGTGTCCGAGCTTGGGAGCCCGGCGGCGTCTGTATGGCTGTTTGCTCCCGGTCGCTGATGATCTGGGCGCCGGATTCGACGCGCGACCAGTCTCACCACGCGCGCTTACCCGAGCCCCCCTAGCGCACCGCGGTCACGTCTGGCGGCCCGTTCTCGACACGGCCGACGACGAAGGCATCGAACTCATCGTGCTCGGCAGCCGCGGCCGCTCGGGCGTCAAGTCGATGCTCCTCGGCAGCGTCTCGTACGGCATCGTCCACAACTCCGAACGAGCGATTCTCCTCGTTCCGCCGTGGCCAGAGGACAAGTCGCCGGTGTAGCCGATCGTGGCCCTGTCGTCCGTGGATCCCGAAAGGATCAGC
>Ga0081538_10003061_pt1 | contig 15926 bp, 15 predicted proteins | sample TabmetS5T2R1_FD_71022 | JGI IMG/M metagenome (GOLD analysis project Ga0081538, IMG submission 71022) | Tabebuia heterophylla rhizosphere microbial communities from the University of Puerto Rico - S5T2R1 | ecosystem: Host-associated > Plants > Roots > Rhizosphere ... | reverse complement strand
ATCCAGCGGTCGAGCACGAAGTTGGGAACCTGCGTGGTGTTCGGCAGCAGCAGCCGGCCCGAACAGCCGGCGATCTCTTCTGGCTACCCGAGTATTGTGCAACCGGCAAGACAAGACCATATGCCACCTGGCCATTTCTCATGAAGCGGCAGCACCAAGCTGGTGCCGCTACCCAGATAAACACCTGCAATTATCAAGTGCTGAGTGAATATCCCTTCGGTATGACGAAGATTTCCCTCGCGAGCTACACACAGCGCGTGCGTCTGCCAGCATGGACATTGATACCACCGGGAGCGCAATACGGTGCAACAGAGGGCAAGCCAGAGAAGAGAAACCGTCTATTGTGGCGTAATCCGCCCGACCCGCACACGGGTGAGAGCACTCGCTTGTCCTCCACCTACCAAGCATCAATCTTGATCCTCATCTCTTAACCACCTTCGGCTACAGTTCCGCGCCTCGGTGAGCGAAGGTAGCATTCGCAGGACAGATTTGTCGACAAACCTTGTGTGCTCGGCAGCTGCTCGGTCCGGTGGGGAAGTTGAATAACGACTCTAGTGGAAGAAGTCTTCACAAGCGCTAGAACTGATAGCGGCGAAGACCACCATCCACTGGAATCACAGCTCCGGTAATGTACCTTGCTAAGGGAGAAGCCAGAAAACACACTAAGTTGGCGATGTCTTCGGGCTGGCCGTACTCGCCAACCGGAATCTCGTGTTCAGACTGCCAATCGCGATACTCGGGGGTATAGTTGCGCAGGATCTGCTCGCTCAGGATCCTGCCGGGCGGAATGCTGTTTACTGTGAGGCCGGACTTACCGACCTCTCGTGAAAGTCCTTTCGCCCACGAGTGCATCGCGGCCTTAGCGGCAAAAGCCCCGTTTATACCCTCGGGCTCAGACTTGCCGGTGATGTTGATAATGCGCCCCCAGCCACGGTCCATCATCTGTCCCAGCAGTCGGTGGGTGAGCTGTCGTGGACGGGTGAAGTTTAGCGTGATCGCTTCTTCCCACTGCTCTTCGGTAGCATCGAGCTCGAACTTCCGACTACCCCCCGCGTTATTGACAAGAATATCCACCGACCCAAGTCCCGCCAGCGCGGCGTCTGCGATTTCCGCCGGCGCCTGTTCGCGCATCAGGTCTTGCTCAATGACCACCGGCTCGGCGGCCTCGCCTGCGGTTAGCTCCTCGGCAACTTCCTCCAGTAGCTTCTGGCGGCGGGCGACGATGGCAAGACGCACTCCTTCCGCGCCAAGTGCCAGGGCGATGCTCCGACCGATCCCTTTGCTTGCCCCGGTCACGAGGGCGGTTTTACCTGCTATTCCGAGATTCAAGATATCCCTCCTTTCCGAATGCTTTCGACATACTATCTGCGGTCGCGGAAGTAGGGAGCTCTACGGGGTCGAACACTGTAAGCGCTGACTACTCCAGCACTATCTGTCCTTCGGCATCAAATCGCAATGTGAAAGACTCTCCGACTACCTCTATTCCCTCGCGTTCCCGCAACTCTCCAACCAACCTCTCCGACACCCAAAGCCGACTCAGGTGCAGCGTGTTGTTCACCACCATGAGCTTTACGTCCACGTCACGCTCGGGCTTGAGCGCCTTCCAGATAGCCTCGAACACTCGCCGGTCATCGGGAAGGGTCATGGGAACGGCAGCCCGGATCGGTCCGCCGCTGGTCAAGCAGTTGAGGTAAGTGGCTTCCCAGTCTATCTTCGCTGCGAGGCGTTCTGTGACAAAGTCGGCGAGACCAACGCCCGTGGCGTTGCCATGAGAGGCTTCGGATAGGTCCAGCACCGCTAGGTAATGGATGAACGGAAGCTCCGGCTCGGGCAGACCCTCCAGCCGCAGGCGTCCTATCACGTTGGTGTCCATACCGGTACCGCTGTAGTTCTTTCCCATCTCCCGGACCACCAGCACGTCCATCTCCTCTACCGGAAGAGCGGGCACGTATTCTCTAGCCACCTCCAGGAGCCGGCTCTCACCAGCGGGTATCTCTTCGGAAGATAGTCCTTCTACCAATGCTGTCTGCTCGCGGGCGTTCTCCACGATTGCGAGGCCGCCGATTACGGGCAGACGCTCGAGCGCAGCGGCGCCTATGGAATCTACCGCCTCTACCATCGCTCCCCACCCGAGGCGGTGGACCATCTCCGCGCCCCTGGCGCGCCCCACCCCCACCGCGAGCATCTTCATCAGGCCGCTCTCGTGCGGGCCGTGGAAGGAAGTATGCGGCTTGACGCGGTTCACGACGAGCACACCGTCGGCCTCCGCCGCCTCCCTCGCCGCATAGACGGGCAGTTCCGCCCGTGGGCCGGTCGTCTCACCCAAGCTTACAACTTCGTCGGAGCAATAAACCGGCGCTCCTATCTTCTCCTCCGTTACACCCAGGCTGCGCAGGAGGTCTCTCTGCCCGTCGGCGGTTCCGCGTCCGTGGCTGCCCATGGCGGCGAATAGAAACGGCGAGTGCCCTTCCTCAATCAGGGTCTCCACGCTGGCCCGGTAGATCTCGACGGCGTCGTTTACGCCACGACTTCCGGCAGTGATGCCAACTCGCGAGCGGCGGGGCAGGCTACGCTGTCGCAGCAGCTTTCTCCCCTCTTCGCGCACGGCGCGCGACACGTCGGTAACCGCCGGAGCGTCGAAGCTCTGGCGAACCTCGACGAGCCTCAGGTCCTCCACTGTTATACCCTCCTCAGAAAGTCCAAGTCGCAGCCAACATCGGCCTGCATCACGTGCTCGCGCTGGTGGTCGTGATCACGGTGGTCCAGTATCGTCGGGGGTAAAGGAGACGAACGTAGATCATTCTCAGGATCGACGCATCCGGATAAGGTGGTGCTCTATTAGCTTGAAGAGGCCGTCTTCCAGGCTGCGTTGGCAATTCATCGCCTCCGGGATCAACTCTCTCTTCTGTTCGACAGACCCGGCGGTGATGTCCTCGAAGATGGTGTCTCGCCGCTCCATCCGGCGCCAGAGCTCTCCGAGGTCGTCCCGGTGCTCCGGGACGAGATGGCGATCCAGCTCCTCGAAGAGCCTGTCTTCGATCTCCCGCTGGCGCTCCAGGAGGTCCAGGACCCGTTGCAGTTCGAGCTCGTGGGCGCGCTGGTGATCCAGCTCCCGCTGCAAGTCTTCAACGAGCATGTCCTGGTCCCACCCCTCGAAGGCCTGATCCGCCTCCACGGTGATCTCGTGCAGCCGCGCCTGGGTGCGCATGCGCTTCATCCCTTCGAGCACTCGCTCCCGCCGGCCGAGCGTCTGTCCCAGCTCGTCCAGCAGTCGGTTCAACTCCTGCTCGTGATCCAGGTTCCCCTCGGACATACGCTCCTCCGGTTCGCGAGCCCCTAACCTCTAGGATAAAACTTGCGCGCCGTCGCGTCCTAAAGAATTATCCCGATAGAATTCTATGAAGTTCCCCCACTCGCTCAAGTTTTTCGAGATTCCAGATCATATCCGCCGCCCGGCGCGCCTGCTCGTGATCGATCACGGGTTCAGCGCACTCGAAGAACTTCGCTTCCAGTTGCTCCCGGCTCATCGGCTTGCGGGGATGACCGGTCGCCGCCGACTCGACCTTCTCGAGCACCCGACCGTCTTTGAGGCGAATGGTGATGCGGGTGTCGAGGTGCTGGAAGCCGCGGGCTTCTATCTCGGGATCAACCACGTGTCGGCATCGTCCCATCATCACCTGCACCTCTGGGCTCAGGACCACCTCATCCCGGAACTCGACGATGCCCACCTTGCGCCGCAGGATGGCGATAGCCAGGAAGAACGGGAACGAGAACTTTGCCTCCAGTGCGGTTCTGGGCATGGCGTAGATCAGGGCGTTCGGCATCGCCGAGTTGGTACCCGCAACAGCCTCCTCCACGTCTTCGGGCCGCACGTCGTGCTCTCGCACCAGCTCCAAGACAGCGTCCTGCCCCGGATGAGACAGCGACCCCGACGGATAGGGTTTGATGGAGATGCCGGGGTCCTCGAAGAAGAACGGCCTCCCCAGCCGGCCCTCGATGCGCGAAGGCTCGTAGCCGTCGCTGGAGGCATTGTACAGACCCCGCTTCGCCTCCAGGATGTTCGTAGCCGCGGTGAACCCGTCGGCGGCGAGGCGGGCGGCGAAAACCCCAGCCTCAGCGGCCTGCCCGGCGTGAAGCGGCTTTGTCATCGTGCCGAAGTTCTCCCGGTAACCGCCACCGAGCGGCGCGGCAATACCAAGCGCGTGGCATATCTGCTCTCGCGTCAGACCCACCAGCCTGCCTGCGGCGACCGCGGCGCCGATAGCCCCGAAGGTTCCCGTGGAATGAAAGCCGCTGTTGTAGTGACGAGGGTTCGAGGCGTCTGCGGTGCGGCAAGCAACCTCCACGCCCGCGACATATGCTGTCAGCAAATCTCGACCGCCCGCACCAACTAGCTCGGCTGCCGCCGAGGCCGCCCCCAGCACGGGAGTCGTGGGATGGGTCAGAAGGCCGTAGACGCTGTCGCGGTTGGTGGAGAGCTGGGTGTCATCGTAGTCCATGGCGTGCATCGCCAACCCGTTGACCAGGGCCGCTACCTCCGCCGAAGACCGGATAGGAGTGCCCAGCACCCGCACTTCTCCGGTGCACGAGACCCGCTCGGCGTAGCGGCGCATTATGTGGTGCCCTTCCTCGGCGTGTCCGCTCAAAGCCAGACCGTAACCGTCGAGGATGTGCTCTATGGCTTTTTCGCGGATGCTCTGGGGGATGCCCTCGTGCTCCAAACCGTGGGCGAAGTCCGCCACGTACTCTGTCAGAGACATATTTCGGGTCCTTTCCGTTTCTAGATTTCGTTGCACTCCGCGACGACAGCGGCGCTCATCTCCTCTGTGCCGGATCCGCCGCCGAGATCACTGGTGAGATGCTTCCCTTCCGCTATCACGCGCTCTACGGCGGCTTCGATGCGCCGGGCGGCGGAGATCAGGCGTTCCTCGCCGTGCTTTGCGCCGAGCCACTCCAGGAGCATCTTGCAGGACATGATCATGGCGTATGGGTTGGCGATGCCTCGTCCGGCGATGTCCGGGGCGGAGCCGTGGGTGGCCTGCGCCATTGCCTTTGTGTCCCCTGCGTTGAGGCCCGGCGCCATCCCGAGCCCGCCGACGAGACCGGCTGCCTGATCGGAGAGTATGTCACCGAACAGGTTCGTGCAGAGCACAACGTCGAACCGCTGCGGGCTCATTACAAGGTGCATGGCGAAGGTGTCAACATGGTGGTCGTCCAGCGTGATGTCCGGGTAGTCTTTCGCCACGTTCTCCACCGTGTCCATAAAGAGGCCATCGGTCAGCTCGAACACGGTGCGCTTGTGGATCGCGGTGACCAGCCTCTTGCCATCCCTCTGCCTGGCCACCTCGAAGGCGATGCGTGCGATGCGCCCGGACTGCTGGCGCGAGATCACACGCACACTGAACGCGTTATGCTCGTTGGGCTGAAACTCGCCGCAACCGGCTATCATGTTCCGATCCGGCTGGAACCCCTCGTTGTTCTCTCGCACGATGAGCAAGTCCACGCCCTGGTGGAGCATCGGCAACGAGGGATGGGATTTCGTGGGGCGCAGGTTGGCGAAGAGGTCGAACTGTCTTCGGATGATAGGATGCGGGTTCACGCACTCGGGCTTCTTCGGGTAGGCGGCGTGACCTATGGGGCCGAGGACGAACCCGTGCATCTCCTTGAGTCCGTCGAGCGTCGTCTGCGGCAGGGTGTGTCCGTGTTCCAGGTAACTGGTCCAGCCTACGGGAAAGCGGTGGAAAGCTACATCAAGCCCCGGCTCACGAGCGATAGCCGCTTCCATGATAGTCACCGTCCGGGGTACGATCTCCAAACCTATGTCGTCCCCTTCCATCACACCGATTCGGTACTGCATATGAGACTCTCTGTCCCCCGCGCTTTTGCGGGACGGCGGTTTCGACGTGTTTTCTGGTGTTCGAGACAATAAGATACTCCATGTGAAAGCAAAACGTGAGCCACGTCAATCCTTCTCTTCATGAGTGAGAAGGGTACGAACAACCGGAAAAGGTCCACGCCGCCCAGCAGGATCCAGAGCCTGGATCGCGCGGTGGCGGTCCTCAATACCTTTACGCCGGAGCGCGTGCAACTGGGAGTGACCGAGATCGCCCGGCTGACCGGTCTGTCCCGCGGCACGGCACACAGGATCGTCGCGAACCTGGAATCGCACCAGCTCCTCCAGCGGGTGCAACCGGGAAACCGGTACGCTCTCGGTCCGGGACTGCTGCGCCTGGCTCATTCAGCAAGGGTGAGGATCAACTTGCAGGAATGCGCCGGGCCGATCATGACCCGGCTCCGAGACGAGACTAACGAAACGGTGGGACTCCACGTGGTGGACGGCAGGTTTTTCCGGGTGGTCATAGACCAGGTGGAGAGCCGCCACTCCATACGGAGAACGTATACCAACTTGGGAGAGCCCATACCAATCCACCAGGGCGCGCCGGGCAAAGCCATCCTTGCCCACCTGCCCGGCGACGTGCAACAAAAGATCCTCTCGGGACCACTGGAGGCCGCGACCGACAACACTATCGTGGATCCCGAACTGCTGAAGAGAGAGCTCGAGTCCGTGCTCGACAAAGGTTTCGCCATCTCCCTGGCCGAGCGAGTCCCCGAGGTTTTCACAATCGCCGTCCCGGTCTTCGACTACCGGGAAAGCGTCGTGGCCTCCTTGAGCGTAACAGGCCCCTCGAGCCGCGTGAACAAGAAACTTCTCCTCGAGTTCGCGCCCCACGCTCTGAAAGCGGCCAAAGACCTCTCGTTGATGCTGGGCTCCACCGAATACGAAAACCACTCCCCAGATTACCCACCCCACGGCTAACACCCCAACCGTCATCGCTCTCGAACCAGCAGCCAGGTTGACAGATCCCCCTACGTGACCTACAGTGTTTGTATTGTGGGCGTGTTGCCCACAATGTGGGCGATGAGGAGGCCAGTGGATGGTTTTGCCGTTGGATGGCGTGAAGGTGTTGGACTTCTCCCGCTTTCTATCGGGGCCCTATTGCACGAGCGTACTCGCCGACATGGGGGCGGAGGTCACCAAGGTGGAGCGGTATCCGGATGGGGACGACGCCCGGCGGCTGGAGCCGAAGGTCAATGGGGCGAGCTATCCGTTCGCCACGGCGAACCGGAACAAGCGGAGCATATGTCTGGATCTCAAATCCGATGAGGGACGCAGAGTCTTCTTACGGCTCGCGAAGGACGCCGACGTCATCATCGAGAACTTCCGGCCTGGAGTCACAGGTCGGCTTGGAGTGGATTACGAATCCGTAAGAGAGCTTAACGACGGGATCATCTACTGTTCCATAACCGGGTTCGGGCAGACAGGGCCCTATGCGCTGCGCGCGGGCTTCGACATAATCGCCCAGGGTGTCAGCGGGTTCATGCGGATAAACGGACATCCGGGGGATGAGAAGCCGGCGAAGGTCGGCATCGCCATAAACGACATAGCGGCGGGAGCGACGGCTCTCTACTCCATTCTCGGCGCTTATATACACTGTTTGAAGACCAGCGAGGGGCAGTACATAGACATTTCGCTGGTAGATTCCGGTCTGGCGTGGACGATCTGGGAGGCGGGAGCCTATTTCGGAAACGGCGAGATGCCTGCGCCTGCGGGCTCCCGACACCGGCGCACGACCCCCTATCAGGCGTACCGGACCGGGGACGGCTACGTCACCGTCGGGGCGAACAACGACCGACTCTGGCGCAAGTTCTGCGAGCGAGTCGTCGAACGGCCAGAGTGGATGGAAGATCCTCGCTACCTGGACCTTCCCTCGCGCATGCGAAACATAGATGATCTGGAGAAAGACATAGAGGAGGTACTGGCCGAGCATCCGACCGAGTACTGGGTACAAAAACTCGATGAGGCGGGTGTGCCGGGCGGCCCCGTCCTCCTCTACGATGAGGTGATGGAAAATCACCACGTGCAGGCCCGGGAGATGGTCACCGAGATCGAGCACCCGATCATAGGTAAGATGAAGACGCTCGGTATCCCCGCGAAGATGTCCAGGACGCCAATGAGCATTAGGAGACCGGCGCCCTGGTTGGGACAGCATACCGTCGAGACGCTGCTCGACGCGGACTTTTCCAAAGAGGAGATCTCGGACCTCTTTGATAAAGGAGTCGTCTTCGACGCCGAACGCAACGGGGAGGGAGGCCGTTGAAAGCCCACGAGGAAGACCTCTATCTCGAAAGAACGGGCGAGGTCGCCACCCTGGTCATCAACCGCCCGCGGAAGAGAAACGCCATCACCTACGAGATGTGGCAGGCGATTCCGGATCTGGTCCGGGAGGCGGAAGAGGACCCGGGCGTGAAGGTTCTACTCGTTCGTGGCGCCGACTCCAGCGCGTTTTCCGCAGGCGCCGACATAGGTGAGTTCGAGGCCCGGCGTTCCGACTCGGAGAGCGCCAGAATCTACAACGAGGCTACCCACGAGGCCGAACGGGCTCTCAATTCGATGCGAAAACCGACCATCGCGATGGTGCAAGGTCCGTGCATCGGCGGCGGTTGCGGGGTTGCTCTGGCGTGCGACCTCCGCATCTCCGACACGAGCGCGCGGTTCGGGATCACACCCGCCAAGCTAGGGCTCGTCTACAGCTTGAGCGCAACTAAACAACTCGTTGACCTCGTCGGGCCGGCGAAGAGCAAATACATCCTGTTCTCGGGCCGTCAGGTCGATGCTCGCCGGGCCTATGAGATCGGGCTGGTCGACCAGCTCTATGGACCCGAGGAGGTCGAGGAGCAAACCTGGAAGCTAGCGGAGGAGATATGCTCGCGGGCGCAGTTCAGCGTCAGGAGCACCAAGCACATCATACGGTTGATCCTGTCGGGCCAGGCCGAGGACGACGAGGAGACGTTGCGCCTGCGGAATGGGTCTTTCGACACCGAGGATTATCAGGAGGGCGTCCGGGCGTTCCTGGACAAACGGCCCCCGAACTTCACCTACTCATGAGGCTACGATGAACAAGGAAGCGGCGCGCGGACGGTTTCTCGATGCGCTAGAGCACAGCACTCCCGAGTTCGAACGATTCTTCCTCCTGCGTTTCTTCGGCCTACGCGTCTCTTACGGAGAAGATCCGGAACGCTGTTTCGTTGAGCTTCCTTACGAGGACTTCATGAAGAACCCGCAAGGAACGCTGCACGGCGGCGTCGCCGCGTTCGCCATGGACGTGTCCATGGGACATCTCTGCAACAAGTTCCTCAGCGTATCGGTGACGCTCGACACGACCATCCGGTTCCTGCGTCCGATGACCGAAGCATCCCGTTGCGAGGCCCGATTTCTCAGAAAGGGCAGGAGCATATCCCACATCGAGTCGCGCATGTTCGATGCGGAAGGGCAACTGGCGGCGGTGGCGAACGGCACCTGGCGGGCGCTCGCTCCGGCGGAATCGGAGGCCGTATAAGAAGAGCCGGAAAGTGAGTGAAAGAGAGCCGGAGGGCGGATCGGGGAAAGCGGAACCTCCGGCAGGGGGGGAAAGGAGACAGGAGATGAGGAGATCACTGACGCGGCGGGAGATTCTGAGACTAGGTGGCGGCGCGCTCGCCGGAGTGTACACGTTCGCGCTCGCTGGTTGTGGCGCGCACGGAGGGGGCGGGTCCCAGTCCGCAAGCGCGGAGAATTACCCGCAGCAGACCCTCAACTGGACCATCGCGTTCGGTCCGGGCGGAGGCAACGACATCATGTCCCGCACACTGATCGAAATTCTGCAGAAGAACGATCTCTACACCGAAAACATCGTTGCGACGAACCTCGAGGGCGGTGACGGAGCCAGGGGCTGGGGGTTCCTATACGACCAGAAAGGAAACTCCTACCACATCTCTAGCACGAGTGGCAGCTTCATGACCACCCCGCTCGCGGCCGATACGCCCTGGGGACCCACGAGCTTTACCCCCATAGGCATGCTGGCAATCGACGACACGCTCTTCATCGTCAAAGAGGACTCCCCTTACGACTCCCTGGAAGAGTTCGTCGCCGCCGCCAAAGAAGAACCGCTGCCGATCGGTGGCATCGCCACCATCAACATCGACTTCATCATGGCGAAGCTCCTGTCGCAGCAGGCTGGGTTCAAATTGAAGTACGTAGCCTTCAACGACGAGGGGGAGATGATCAGCGCGCTGGTGTCGGAGGCGCTCGATATGATCGCGTCGAATCCGGCGGAGGTTCTCGGCCTGGTGGAGTCAGGCGATGCGAAGGCTCTCGCGTTCAGCGGAAAAGAGCGCATGCGTAGTCTGCCAGACGTTCCGACCCTTGACGAGCTGGGCTACAACATAGACGTGAACACGCCTCGAGGCGTGGTGCTGGCGCCCGGCGTCAACCAGGGAGTGCAGCAGTGGTGGATCGACACGATGAAGAAGGCCATCAAGACGCCGGCATGGAGGCAGTATCTGAAGGAGAACGACCTGATCGAAAAGGTGCTTTGGGGCGCGGAGTTCGAGGACTATCTCACGAACACGCAAGCCAAGTTGAAGCGGACCCTGAAAGAGGCCGGCGCGTTATAGGTCGAGGCGTTGGACTTCGGAGGACATAAAATGGCGAGGGCAGCCTTTTCGGGAGCCTTCCTAGCGTTCGCGCTCGCGTATACGCTGCTGGCTTTTGGCCTGCCGATGATGATAGAGAGCGGGCAGATCGGACCGGGTTTCTTCCCGCGAATCCTCGGCACAATGCTCGTCGTCGTCAGCCTCTATTCAGTGATCCGGGATATTCGTGAACCGGCGGATGAGGACACCTCCAGCGACCACTGGGGCACGGTCGGGCTGGTGACGGTGATTACGATCGCTTTCATCGCGATGCTCAGCATATTGGGAGCCCTGGTGGCGATGGTGCTCTTCATGTTCGTGACATTGTACGTGCTCAACCGGCAGGGCATGATCGCGAACGTCGTTCTCAGCGTCCTCCTGCCAGTTTCGCTCTACTTGCTGTTCGATGTCTGGCTGAACACGACGCTGCCTCGCGGGATACTCGCGCTGTTCTCCGGATAGAGCCGCCACGAGGAACGAGGAGAGGAAGAGTCGGGTAAGGACAATGGACGTTTTCGCGGATCTCATCTACGGCTTCTCGGTGGCGCTGTCGCCGGTCAACCTCCTGTACCTCGCCATCGGGGTGCTGGTGGGGATGGTCGTCGGCGTCATGCCAGGCCTCGGGGCCTCGGCGGGTATCGCCATCCTTCTGCCCCTGACCTTCTCGATGGACCCCACGAGCGCCATCGTGATGCTCGCCGCTATCTACTACGGAGCCATGTTCGGGGGGACCATCACCTCTGTCCTCATAAACACGCCGGGAGAGTCCTCGACTGTCGCAAGCACCTTCGATGGATACCCGCTGGCCCAGCAAGGGCGCGCGGGGCCTGCTCTGGTACTCTGCGCGGTGGGGTCCTTCGTGGCTGGCACGATCGGGCTCATCCTACTCACCGTGCTGGCGCCGGCTTTTGCCAGGCTGGCCCAGTCCTTCGGTCCCTCCGAGACCTTCCTGGTCGTGATGATAGGTCTGCTCACCCTGGTCGTCATAGCCGGGGGCAAGTGGCGTTACGGTGTAATCTCGGCACTCTTTGGTTTCACGCTGGCTACCGTCGGGGTGGACCTGGGTTCGGGGGATCAACGCTACACGTTCGGATCTCCTGAGTTGATCACCGGGATCAACTTCATCCCCGTGGCTATCGGGCTGTTCGGTATCGGCGAGCTACTCTACACCCTCCACCAGGGCGAGCATACAGAGGAGAGAGGCCTTTTCCGGGTGAGCGGCAGGGGGCCGGAGCTCTGGCCCAAACGCGAAGACTGGTCGGAGAGCGGTGGGCCCATGGCGCGAGGGTCCTTGCTCGGGTTCGTGGTCGGCACTATTCCGGGCGCCGGAGCGACAGTAGCGTCGCTGATGTCCTACTCTTTGGAAAAGACCATCTCCCAAACGCCCGAGAGGTTCGGCAAGGGCGCGCTCCCAGGCTTGGTAGGCCCGGAATCATCGAACAACGCGGCCAGCACGGGCTCCATGGTCCCCTTGCTGACGCTCGGGATTCCCGGGTCGGCGTCCACGGCGGTGTTGCTGGGGGCTTTCTTGTTGTGGGGCCTTCAGCCAGGACCGTTGCTCATGACGCAGAACCCGGAGTTCGCGTGGGGTCTCATCGGCAGCATGTACCTGGGCAACGTGATGCTGGTCGTTCTGAACGTGTTCGCGATTCCGCTCTTCGCAAACATCGCGCGCATCCCCGCCCGGATCATGGTGCCGATAGTTATCGTGTTGTGCACCATCGGGACTTTTAGCGTCAACGGCAGCATCGTCGAGACCTGGATCATGCTGGGATGCGGGGTGATCGGCTTCTTCATGAAGCTGTACGGTTACTCTCCGGCGGCTACCGTGATCGCGCTCGTGCTGGGTCCCCTGGCGGAGGAGACCCTGCGGCAATCTCTGATCATCTCCGGGGGAGGTCTTAGCATCTTTTACACGCGTTCGATGTCCCTACTGCTGCTGATAATTATCGGTCTGCTTATCGCGGCCCCGCTGGCGCTGAGTCTCTACAGGAGGAGGTCGACGCGCGAGGACCGGTAAGCTCAACGCAGCAGCAGCGCGAAGAGAGTTCGAGGTGGAGGTTGACTGATACGACCGTCCGTCCGAGTCGAATCGCCATGATAACGGGCGCTGGGCGTAACATCGGACGCGCCATCGCGCTGGATCTGGCGTCCGGGGGAATGGATATCGTCGTCGTGGTCCGCCGCAACCGCGAGGAGGCCGAGAGTGTAGCCGGGGAGGTGCGCGCCCTGGGCCGGCGGGCGATGGTTGGGGTGGCGGACGTACGCGACGAAGAGGCGATCCGCGGTGTCGTCGAGCAGGCGCGGGAGGAGTTGGCACCGGTCAACGTGCTGGTCAACAACGCGGCGGTGCGCCGCGAGGCTCCGTTCCTGGAGTTGGGGGTGGCGGAGTGGCGTGAGGTATTGGACATCATCCTCGATGGGACGTTCGTGTGTAGCAGGGCTGTACTGCCGGACATGCTGGATTCCGGGTGGGGAAGGATCGTGAACCTCGTCGGTCTCGCCGCCCAAACTGGCGCCCCGCAAAGGGCGCACGTCGTCGCGGGGAAGGCTGGCCTGATCGGGCTGACAAAAGCGCTAGCGTTGGAGTTTGCGCCGCGCGGCATCACCGTAAACGCCGTCGCGCCCGGTGTGATCGACACGGTAAGGGAAGGTCCCGAGCCCTCGCACCATAGAGGAGTGAGCATACCCATAGGCCGGCGCGGGAAGCCCGAAGACGTCGCCGGGATGGTCCGCTACCTGGTCTCTGATGAGGCGGCTTTCGTGACAGGACAGACGTTCGGCGTAAATGGAGGATTGCATCTGTGAGCGAGAACCACCGGCTGCCTTCCGAGGAACTGGCCGCGTTCGTGGCCGGCTATCCATACGAGTCCATCCCGCAGAGCGTGCTCCGCGAGAACCGGCGGCGTATCCTCGATACCCTTGGTGTGGCGATCGGGGCCAGGGAAGCCCGCCCGGTCGAGATCCTCTTGGAACTCACTCACGAGTTGGGCGGTAACCCGCAGGCCGGCGTACCCGGACACGACCTCGAGACCTCGGTGACCAACGCGGCGCGGCTCTTCGGGGTGATGTCGCACGTGCTGGACTTCGACGACACGCACTTACCCACGATCCTCCACCCCAGCGGTCCCACGCTCGCGGCGGCGCTTCCGCTGGCCGAGCATCAGGGGACGAGCGGGCGGGACCTCCTCGCTGCGTTCACCTTCGGCGTCGAGGCGGGATGCCGGACGGCGCTCGCGCTCGGCTCTGCCCACTACGACGTGGGATGGCACGTCACCGGAACTGCCGGAACGGTAGCCGCATCCGCAGCCTGCGCGCGCCTCCTCGGGCTTGATGAGCGCGCCACACACAACGCACTGTCCATCGCCGCCACAGAGGCCGCGGGACAGCGCGTGCAGTTCGGGGCGATGACCAAATCGCTCCACACGGGCAATGCGGCGGCCAACGGCGTCCTCGCGGCGCTGCTCGCCGGAAATGGCTACACCGCCAGCCGTGAGGGCTTCGAGGGGACGCGTGGTCTGCTGAACGTCGCCTCGACCGGCCCTTATCCCGAAGCACTCTGGGATGCGCTGGGAGAGAGGTGGGAGACTTTTCGTGTCGGCATCAAGCCGTACTCCTGCGGCGTCGTCACCCATCCTGCAATAGATGCCGTAAGAGCCCTGGCCCGTTCCACGGGTGCTCCCGCCGGGGAGGTGGAGTGGATCGAGCTGGGCGTGCATCCGCTGGTGATGGAGTTGACCAACAAGCGCGAGCCCCGTACGGGGTTGGAGGGCAAGTTCAGCATCGCTTTCGCCGGGGCTATCTCCTGGATAGAAGGGACCGCCCGCCACAAGCAGTTCACCGACGAGAAGGTCAACCGTCCCGACGTGAAGGAGTTGCGCGACCGCATCCTGGTGGTCGAGGACCGTTCGCTAGGACAGACCGAGGCAAAGGCCACCGTCACGTTCAATAGCGGCGAGACGAGCACCGAACACGTCCGGCATGCTACCGGCACTCCGGAGAACTCCATCTCCGACGAGGAGTTGCGGGAGAAGTTCGCCGATCTCGTCGAGCCGGAGCTGGGGGAAGGAGCCGCCCGGCGTGTGATCTCGCTAGTAGACGGGTTGCCGGAGAGTGATTCCCTGCAACCGCTGCTCGACGTGCTCGCCCCGGCGGTGGAAGGTTCGCGCAAGCGGTGAGATCCACTGCCCTGTCCCGAGGGAGAGGTTTCGTACGCTAGATCTGGCGCTACTTGTCGGGGTCTCCGTCGCGGGCGCGCTGGTGGCCGTGAGACTCGGGATACCGATCGGGGCCATAATGGGCGCGCTGACGGCGACCGTCGTCGTTCAGGGCCTGGGCCTAACCTCCGTCGAGCCTTTCCCTCCCTGGGCGCGCAACATCCTGTACGTGACCATCGGGTTCATGATCGGGCTTCGAGTCACCCGTTCCTCGCTGCGAAAGCTCCGCGGCGTCGCGCTGCCCGCCTTCCTGGTCCCGGCGGTGATGATCACGTGCGGACTCCTGCTCGGCCTCCTCTACGCCGCCCTGGCGCCGAACGACTCCCCGCTGCATCTAGACTTTCAATCGGCGGTGCTCGCCATCACGCCGGGTGGTTTCCAGGAGATGTCCATCGCCGCCCAGCAGATGAACGCCCTGCTCTCGGTCGTCGTGATAAGCCACGTCATCCGCATCATGACCGTCCTCTTCGCCTACCCCAAGATAATCCGCACCGCCCTTGGCTTCGTCGAAGGGCGAAGCACATCCGCAGCCGGCGAACCCCAGGAAAATCCCTCTGATGAAGGCGAGTGGCCTACCAAACACCGCGTGGGTCCGGCGCGATGGGCGGCGATGATCCTCGGGGCGGCAGCCGGCGGCGCATTCGGGGTCTGGACCAGCATACCCGCAGGATCGGTGGTCTTCGCCATGCTCGGCGTGGCCCTCGTCAAGACGGTGGTCGCGGCGGAGTCGGCGGCGTTCCCGACGTTCGCGCGCCGCGGCGTCCAGATCGCTTTGGGAACGACGCTTGGGCTTCAGGTCTCGCTCAGACCGCTGGCCCGGGCTGGCGACCTGGTGATCCCGCTGGCAACGACGCTGGCGTTGCTGCTCGTCATCTCACTGGCTACAGGCCTGTTCATCTACCGGTTCACCCGGATAGACCTCGCCTCCGCGCTGTGGATGAGTGCGCCGGGCGGGCTCATGGAGATAATGGTTCTGGCGGAAGCGATGGATCTCGACGTGCTCCCCATACTCACGGTCCACACCATGCGCGTGCTGCTCATAATCGCGATCCAACCAAGCCTCGTGCTGGCTCTATCCAACGCGCTCTGATGGTTCTAGTAGATCTCGCGCGGCAACTCCAGATCCTCGAAAGCCTCTACATCCAGGGCGCCTTCCAGCCCCACGCCTTCCGAGCGGAGGAAGGCGACGATCTGGCG
>Ga0081538_10003060_pt1 | contig 15930 bp, 15 predicted proteins | sample TabmetS5T2R1_FD_71022 | JGI IMG/M metagenome (GOLD analysis project Ga0081538, IMG submission 71022) | Tabebuia heterophylla rhizosphere microbial communities from the University of Puerto Rico - S5T2R1 | ecosystem: Host-associated > Plants > Roots > Rhizosphere ... | reverse complement strand
GGCTCAAGCGATCGTCGAGGGTTCGAGACCGCCGTAAGGACCGCACTGTAGGGGGAATTCCGGGGATATGTCAATCATCCCCGCAACATATCGTGCAAGTGATTCTCAACCAAAGGTCGAGGGTTGCTGGTAACCCTCGACCTCCAGTTGAGTCTATCGGAGAGAGGTTGTCGCGGCGCTCAGCTCGTGTAGGTCGCCTGCGCCGACAGCTGGCAGCCCGCGGTCGACGTCGTGATCGACGCCAGGTGCAGACCCGAGCCCGCTCCGTACGAGGCCGTCCAGGTGAGGCCCATGCCGGGATCGGCCTGGGGAACCGTCTGAGTCAGCGCGGTACCGCTCGCCAGTGCCTGCGTGGCGAACACCGGGTCGGGAATGCCCGAATCGACCACGCCCCAGGCCTGCGCGTTGACGACTTGGCCGGAGTTGTTCAGGAACTCGACCAGCATGTCTCCCCCCGCCGTGCACGAGGCCTGCAGCACGCCCAAGCCGGCGAAGGTGAGCACCGGCGCCAGCGTGGCGCCAACAGTTACCTGAGTCGACGAGAGCGTGCCGTTCCCCTCTACCACCTGCCCATTCTCGATCTGGGCCGCCGTTATCGAGTTGGCCGCGATCGCGGGCGTCGTGACGGAGCCTGCGGCCAGCTTCGACGCGATGACCGCTCCGGTGCCGATCTTGTCGCTCGACACCGACCCGTTGGCGAGGTTGTGGTTCTCAACTGCGGCGTTCGCGAGCTTGCTCGAGGTGACCGCGCCGTTCCCGAGGTTCCCGTTCAGGACCGAGTCCGCGGCGAGGTTGCTCGACGTGACCGCTCCGTTGCCCAGGTTCGCGTTCAGAACGGAGCCCGCGGCGAGATCGCTGCTGACGATGGCGCCTTCCCGGATCTTCTGGGTCGAGACCGAGTTGTTCGCCAGAGCGCGGTTCCCGACTGCACCCGTCCTGATCTTGGCGGGGGTCACGCTGTTGTTTGCCAGCTTGGGCGCCGTGACGGCGCGGTTCCTCAGCTGTTTCGTCCCGATCTTGGTTGCGGCGTAGCCCACTCCGCCGAGCGCCACGAACAGCGCGGCCAGTGAGATGAACGTCGCTGGGTGCATCAGTTTGTCGCGAATCCTCATGCGGGTCCTTTCGTAGTCGAAGGCAGGGGTCAGGCGACCGTGACCGTCAGGGCGAGGGCGCTGGTACCACCCCCTCGCCAATGCCGTCGGTGGCCGGAGGGACCGGCGCCTGCGGCGTCTGCGCGGCGCTGCCCGGCGCCGCAAAGCTCGTCGCGCCCGCGGGCGCCACCGGGGTCACGGTCTCAGCCGGCAGCCCTCCCGCCGCGGGGCGGCCGGGTAGACGCAGGTCGACATAGGTGGCGCCGGCGGAGGTCTTGTCCGCGAGCACCCGGGCTGCGGCCGTCCACTTGGCGCGCGTCCGGGTGGCCTCGCCGAAGATCAGCTCCGGGCCGTCGCGGAGCAGCACCACGAACCCGTCTCGCTTGCGTAGGCGCACCTTCTCCACGCGGCGTTGGAGCGCTGCCGGTGCCGCGCCGGCCAGCCGTGCCGCGGCGAGCGCGCCCGGATCCTCGAGCCGCCCGCCGCGGACGGTGCCCTCCGCCGTGATCGCGGGGAGGCGCCCGTCCCCTGCCAGCCCCTGAAGCACCGTGCCGTCCCCGGCCACCGCCACCCGTCCTCCGTCCGTGTGCGCCACCGCGGCGGGATCGTGCTCGATCACCCGGATCCGGAGCGTGTGCGGGAAGTCGGGATTCAGCTCGAGTTCCTTCACGATCGGGTAGGCCTCTACGACCCGCTCGAGATCGTCGCCGTCAAGGTGGAGCGTGGTCATGGAGCGCGCCGCGGCGCTGAGGGCGGCGCGCACCCGATGGGCGTCGTCCCTGGTCAGGCCGGTCACCGTCACGCGCTCGACGGCCACGAGCCAAGAGTCGCGAAACCAGAACTGGTAGACGGCCGCCAGGAGCAGACAGAGGGTGGCCAGCGCGAGCAGCCGGCGCCTCAGGCGCGCCGACAGGGCCGGCAAGCGGACCGCCCGAATCGCTTCGAGGCGACGCCCGGCGACGGTGGCGGCGCCGGCCTTCACGAATAGAGCACCGCCGATTCCACCTCGCCGAGGAACTGCACCTCGGGCTCGAGCTCGACGCCGAAACGCTCGCGGACCCGCCGCCGGCCCTCCGCCATCAGCGCGACCACGTCCGCGGTGGTGGCGTCCCCCATGTTCTCGACGAAGTTCGCGTGCTTTTCGGAGAAGCGGGCGCCGCCAACGGCCAGCCCGCGGCAGCCCGCCTCGTCGAGGAGCACCCCCGCGCTGCGGCCCTCGGCCCGGGAATCCTCGGGATTCTTGAAGGTCGAGCCGAAGGTCTTGATGCCCGAGGGCTGGGCCGCCTTTCGCGAGGCACGCATCTCCGCCAGGGTCGCCTTGACCGAGTCGGGCTCGGCGGGGCTGAGCGCGAATGCGGCTCGGGCGACGATCTCGCGCGACCCGAGGTTCGACCGGCGGTAGCGGAAGCCGAGCGCCTCGGGGCGCCGGCGCTCGGTCCCATCCGGCGTCGTGACCTCGACCCAGTCGAGCACGCGCGCGAGGTCGCCGCCATAGGCGTTGGCATTCATCTTCACCGCTCCGCCGACGGTGCCCGGGATGTTCACCCCGAACTCGAGTCCGCTGAGCCCGGCCCGCGCGGCACGGGCGGCCGCCTGCGGCAGTCGCGCGCCACCGCCACAGAGCAGGCGCCGTCCGTCCTGCTCGATCGCGGCGAGCGAGCCATCCAATTTCACGACGAGTCCTCGGAACCCGGCATCCGCTACGAGAAGGTTCGAGCCCGAGCCCACGACTCCTACCTCGATCGCCCCCTCCGCCGCCCAGGCGAGCAGCTCGGACAGCCGCTCGGAAGAGTCGGGCCGGGCGAAGAAGTCCGCCGGCCCACCGGTGCGGATCGTCGTTAGGCGGGCGAGCGGATAGTCGGCTTCGACGCCCGCAGGCCCAGCGCTCACGGTCGATCCTCCGGCGGAGCGACCAGCCTGCGCGCCAGCTCGTCGACGTTCCCCGCCCCCAGCGTCACGACCAGATCGCCCTCTCCGAGCTCCGTGTGCAGCATCCGCTCGGCATCCTCGATCCGTGGCAGCCACCAGACGGGCCGGCCGCCCGAGGCGTCAGCCGCCGCGCCCGCCACGAGCACGCCGCTGACGCCCGGGTGGTCCTCCGCACGCTCGCGGGCCGGGTAGATGTCGAGGACCACGACCAGGTCGGCGAGGGCGAGCGCGCGGCCGAAGTCGCGGGCGAGCATGCTCGTGCGCGAGTAGAGGTGCGGCTGGAAGCAGGCCACCAGGCGTGCGGGCCGCAGGGTGCGGGCCGCCTCCAGCGTGGCCCGGACCTCGGTGGGGTGATGGGCGTAGTCGTCGAACACGAGCGCCCCGGAGGCGGTCCGGCCGTGCTCCTCGAAGCGCCGCGACGCGCCCGTGAAGCTCTGGAACGCCGGCGCCGCCTCGGCCGGCTCGAGCCCCGCGGCGCGGCAGGCCGCGATCGCCGCGAGCGCGTTGAGGACGTTGTGGCGTCCCGGCACCCGCAACTCGACCTCCGCGCCCTCGACGCCGAAGCGCGAGCCTCCGGGACGGAGCTCGACGCCGTCGGCGCGAACGGCCCCCTGCTCGAGCCCGAACGTCACCGCCCCGTCCGCCCCCGGCACGTCCACACCGGCTCCCAGCACTCGCACCGTTGCAGGTTCGAGGAACTCGCCAAATGCGCGTTCGAGCTCACCGAGCGTTCGGTAGGTCGAGTGGTGCTCGAGCTCGACATTCGTGACGACCGCAATCTCGCGGTCGAGTTTCAGGAACGAGCGGTCGGACTCGTCGGCCTCGATGACCACCCATTCGCCCGCGCCCCAGTCGGCGTTCGTCCCGGCGGCGCGCAGCTCACCGCCGATCAGGAAGGCGGGGTCGCGCCCCGCCTCGCGGAGGGCGTGGGCGGCCATCGCCGCGGTGGTGGTCTTCCCGTGGGTGCCGCCGACCGCGATGGTGCGCTTCATGGCGGATAGCTCGCCGAGAAGGTCGCCGCGGTGAAAGATCGCCGCGCCCGCGGCCCGGGCGGCGCTGACCTCGATGTTGTCGTCGGGAATGGCCGTCGAGACCACCACGTCGGCCCCCGCGGGGACGTTCACCGCGTCGTGACCGGCCGCCGGCTCGATGCCCGCCTCGCGCAGCCGGGCGCAGTACGGGGACTCGCTGCGATCCGAGCCGCTCACGCGGGCGCCGAGCATCCGCGCGACCAGCGCGAGGCCGCTCATTCCGGCGCCGCCGATCCCGATGAAGTGCAGGCTGCGTCCGGCAAACGGGCGTTCCTCCATTCGCGGCCGGACCATAGCCGCCGCTGGGGTCAGAGCTCGCCACGCAGTGCGGCGCCGTAGCGCTCGACCGAGCGCCTGACCACGTCCTTGGCGCCGGCGGGGATCAGGCGGCCCCACCAGGCGCCGTAAATCGCGTCGAACTCGAAGGGCTCGACCGCCGCGCCGATGTCCTGCACCGCCGTCTCCGGAAGCGGGACCAGGTTCGGGTAGCTCCACATGAATCCGACATGCGTGCGGTCCGGGATGACCTGGATGATGTCCCCCGTCAGCAGATCGCCGGCTCCATCGGCGCGGTGGAGCATCGTGCCGCCCGGGAAGTGCCCACCTCCGCGGATGAGCGTAAGTCCGTGGCCGAGCTCCTTGACTTCGCCCTCCCAGTGCTGGATCGCGGGGTCCGGCCTCATGACCCATTCGGCATCGGCCGCGTGCAGGTAGATCGGACAGTCGAACAGCTGCGCCCACTCGACCATGCTCGAGTAGTAGTGCGGATGCGAGATCGCGATGCCCGCCAGGCCGCCGCGACGATCCACCTCTTGCGCCGTGACGTCGTCCAGCAGGCTGATGCAATCCCAGAGCAGGTTGGAGTCGCCGAACGGAACCAGCAGGGCGCGCTGGCCGATGGCGAACGCCGGCTCGGTGCCGATGCCGACGAGATCCCCCTCGTCACGGATCAGGTTCTCGTGGTCCGCGGCGAGCTCGGGACTCGTAGTCCACCGCTGGCCGCCCTGCGGGACGTACTGGCGCGGGTCGGTGCAGACCGGGCAGGACGCGGGCGCGACCTCGGAATCCGGAAACTGGGTCCCGCACGTCACGCAGATGAATCGGTCCATGGTCCGGAACCCTACGCGCGCGCAGCAGCGGCATCACGCGTCGCCCCCGGGCGGACTGGAGCCCAGACCTTCCGAAAACGCACTGCCGCGGCAGCGGCCCGGGCGCCCGCCAGACCCCCCCTCACCCAGCCCTGAGCCCCGACCGCGCAACCGCAAACCGACCGCCCCAGCCGGCGGCCTGCGAGCCCCCGGCGGGGTGGGGCGACTTTTGCCTCCGTCTTCGACGCTGACGCATAAGTCGCCCCACCCCCTCGGGAGGCGGGCGGCGGCCCGAGGCGCCGTGCCCAGCTGGGGCCTGCGTGGGTCAGTCGTCGTCTCCCCCGCCGTCTCGCGCGACGAAGCGATCGAACCAGTCGAGCACGCGCCGGTACGCCTCGGCCATCTCGGCCGGCTTGAAGCGGGCGCCGGTGTCGTTGAAGAACGCGTGGTCCGCCTCGGTGAACGTGACGAACTGGTACTCCAGGCGCGCGGCCTCGAGAGCGGCGCGCGCGGCCTCCCGCGTCGCGTTCACCCGGGTGTCGAGCCCGGCGTAGATGCCGAGGACGGCGGTCTTCGAGCGACTTATCTCGCCGCCCTCCGGGAAGGGCCCGTAGAACGGGGCCGCGGCCGCGAGCCGCCGCTCCCCCGAAGTCAGCAGGCGCCACACCATGCCGCCCCCGAAGCAGAAGCCGGTCGCGGCGACCTCCTTGCGCCCGACGCGGCCCTCGAGCTCGGTGACCCCCGCCGACATGTCCGCCACGAACCGCGCGGGCGGGATCGTCGCGAGCGCGGCGGCCACCTCGGCCTCGCCTGGGAACGCTCCCGTGCCGCCCTCCTCCGAGAGCAGGTCGATCGCGAGGGCGGAGTAGCCGCTCGCGGCGAACCGGCCCGCCACCGAGCGGATGTGATCGTTCAGGCCCCGGTTCTCGTGGATCACCAGCACCCCTCCGCGCGGGCGTTCGGCCGCCGCCCAGGCCGCCATGAGGGTCCCCCGCGGTCCCGGGAACGTGATCGCCTCGGTCGCCACCGGGCTCCACGCGATGTCCTGTCCGCGCCGGGGGGAGCCCTCGCGCCCCTTATCACCGGCCCCCGCGGCCGGTGCAGCGGCGGACGGGGCCGCCAGCATCGCGGTCGCGGCAGCCCCAGTAACGCCCAGCAGCCCCAGGCGCCTCATCGCCTCGCGACGGGTGATGATCCCGTCGGCGTGGTCCTCGGCAACCTCCTCGGCCAGGTAACGCTGTAGCTCTGTCATGTCGCCTCCCTCAGGCATTCGACGCAGCGTTCGTACCGACCCCGCTCATCCTGGCAGACGGATTTCGAGGTGAGTAGGCTCAATCGCGCCATGTACCGGAGCCGTTCGATCCGCTTCATCGGCCGCGAGGACCTCGGCGACTGGCGCCTCAAGGTCTACGGCATCGGCACCCACGCGCCCGACGCGCGCCCGGAATTCGTCGCGGCCACGCTCGACGCGGCGCGCGAGGCGCTGCCGGACGGCGGAGGCGCAGGATTCGTCATCGCCCACGACGCCAAGGAGGCGGGCCTGGGCCTCGTCTACTGGTGGGCCAACGAGAACGAGGTCCACGGGCGCTTCTTTGCCTCGCCGCTGGACGACCCCGCCGCATTCGTGCCGGTCGACGGAACGGGACTGGCCTGCGTCTGGGAGATGGAGGTAATCGACTTCGAGCGCCGTGCCTGGCTCGAGCACGTCCTCAAGAACGGCGATGTCGACGGCTACCTCGCCCAGCGAGCGGCCGACACCGAGCTCTGACCCCCAGCTCGGCGCTTCACACCTTCGTAGCATCGCCGTCGCGCGCTTGCTGGAGCGTTCTGCTTCGTGAAGCCCGCCGTGCCCACGGACGCAGCGAAAGTCAGGGCCACGGCCGATCACGCTCTCGTCGACGCGTGCACGGACGAACTCCTCGCGCACAGCGACTCGGCTGCAACGCAACCCACCGGCGACGAGCAAGAGCCCGCGCGCTGGTGGCCGAATCCCGGTGAGGACCCGCTGGCCGAGTTCGCAGACGTGACCGTGAGCTACGCGGGGGTGCCGGCGGTGCGCGGCGTGGGCTTCCCCGTCCCGGCGGGCTCCATCGTCGCGCTGATCGGCCCTTCGGGCTCCGGCAAGAGCTCGCTGATCCGCTGCATGAACCGCATGAACGACCTCGTCCCCAGCGCGCGCGTCGACGGCACGGTGCTCTACCGCGGCGCCAATCTGTACGACTCGCGAGTGGACGCCGTCGAGGTGCGCAAGCGCATCGGGATGGTGTTCCAGAAGCCGAACCCCTTCCCCAAGTCGATCTATGACAACGTCGCCTTCGGCCCGCGGATCCTGAGTTTTCGCGGCGACATGGACGAGATGGTCGAGCGCGCCCTCCGGCGAGCGTCGCTCTGGGACGAGGTTCGGGAGCGGCTGACGAGCAACGCCTTCGGCCTCTCGGGTGGCCAGCAGCAGCGCCTGGTGATCGCCCGCTGCCTGGCTGTCGATCCGGACGTGCTCCTCATGGACGAGCCGGCGTCCGCCCTGGATCCCATCAGCACCGCCCGCATCGAGGACCTGATGCGCGAGCTGACGCCCGAGGTCACGATCGTGATCGTGACGCACAACCTGCAGCAGGCCGGCCGCGTCTCGGATTTCACCGCGTTCCTCACGGTCGAAGCGCCCTCCGACGGCGGTGCGATCGCCGGGCAGCTCGTCGAGTTCGGCCCAACCGAGAGCCTGTTCTCGAGGCCCAGTGACGAGCGAACGGAGGCATACCTGAGCGGCAAGTTCGGCTGAGACGGCGCCGGCCTAGGCGTTATTCATCCGGCGCCCGGTCCCGATCCTCGCTCAGGCCGACCTCGAGGAAGAGCAGGAGCAGCGCTCCGCCAAGCCCGACCGTTGTCAGCGTGAGGGCGAGCACCTCCCCGACGACTCCCTCGATCAGGACCGCGCACAACGCGCCGGCGACGACGAGCGCGGCGGCCGACCCAAACGCGAGAGCGCGCGTGCGACGGGCCATTGCGCCAAGGTACAACCGCAAGGCGGGCGCGCGCCCGGCGCCGTCACACCAGCGCCAGCAGCTCCTCCGCGATTCGCTCGGCGGCATCGGGCCTGGCCGTCGCACGCGCCGCCGCTCCCATCGCCGCCAGCCGCTCGGGCGCGCCCAGCAGCGCCCCCACCTCGCGGGCGAGGCGCGGGCCGTGGAGCTCGGCGTCGGGCACCACGATCGCCGCGCCCGCGCTCTCCATGTAGCGGGCGTTCGTGGTCTGGTGGTCGGCGGTCGCGTGCGGGTAGGGGACGAGGATCGCCGGCAGGCCGGCGGCGGCGAGCTCGAGGACCGAGCCGCCCGCGCGGGCCGCAACCAGGTCGGCGGCGGCCAGGGCGTCCGCGAAGGGCTCGATGTATGCGCGCAGGCGGTAGTGCGGGGGCGACCCGAGGGCGTCGACGCGGCGGCGCAGGTCGTCGTGGTCGCGGCGTCCGCAGGCGTGCAGCACGGCGCACGGGGCCGCGGCTCCGAAGGCGTCGACGGCCGCATCGTTCAGCCTGCGGGCCCCCAGGGAGCCGCCGAAGACCAGCAGGCAGCGGGCGTCGGCTTCGATACCGAAGCGCTCCCGGGCGGCCCGGCGGTCGGCCTGGCCGGTGCCCGCCGGGACCGGACGGCCCGTCACGACGTACTTCCCGCCCGTCCGCCCGTCGAGTGGGAAGGCCAGAAAGACCCTGCGAGCGAGCGGCGCGAGCAGCCGGTTGGCGACTCCGAGGTGGCTGTCCGCCTCGGTCAGCGCCAAGGGCAGGCGCAGCGCTCCGGCGGCCAGCCCGACGGGTCCGGCCACGTAGCCGCCACCCCCCAGCACGGCGTCCGCGCCGATCGAGCGGAGCAGCCGCCGCGCCCGGGCGATCGCCCCCGCCGCGAGCAGCAGAGCCCGGGCCGCGCGAACCGGGTTCTCGCGGTCGATGCCCGCCACCCGCAGTGGATGAAAGGGGTAGCCCGCCTCCGGCACCAGTTCGGCCTCGGCGCGTTCGCCGCCGACGAAGGCGACCCCCGCCCCGCGCGCCCGTAGGGCGTCGGCCACCGCGAGCGCGGGGACCACGTGCCCGGCGGTCCCGCCGGCCGCGATCACGACGGTGGGCATGAGGGCCTCCTCAGACCCGGGCGCGACTGCGTACGACCTCCGCGACGCGCCTGTGGCCTGACTCCAGGCCGCCCTGGATCGCCTCCAGCCGCGGGCGCGGCACCCTCGTCTGCGCCCCGCCGCCGGCCACGTTGAGGAGCAGCCCCATCGAGCCGAGCAACACGATCAGGTTCGTGCTCCCGTAGGAGAGGAAGGGCAGCGGAACTCCGGTCAGCGGCGCCATCCCGAGCACGGCGAAGAAGTTCAGCGTGGCCTGGCACAGGATCAGGCCGGTGATTCCCGCCGCCAGCAGCTTCGAGTGGAGATCGCGGGCGAGTTTGGCGGTGCGCAGGCCGGCGTAGGCGATCATCCCGTAGAGGCCGATCACCCCGAGGATGCCGAGTAGCCCGAGCTCCTCCCCGATGATCGCGAGGATCATGTCCGTGTGCGCCTCCGGGAGGTAGAAGATCTTCTGCACGGACTCGCCGAGACCGACGCCGAAGAAGCCCCCGGACCCGATCGCCGTCAGCGCCTGCACTGCCTGGAAGCCGCTGTCGCCGGCGTCCGAGAAGGGATCGAGGAAGGTGGTGAGGCGCGCGCGGCGGTAGGGCTCGATCAGCGCCACGATCAGGGCGAGTCCGGCGACCACGCCGCCGATCAGCGCCAGGTGCCGCGTCGGCGTGCCCGCGGCGACCAGGAGGGCGCCGATCGCGAAGCAGATCACCATCGAGGTGCCCATGTCGGGCTGCTTGAGCAGCAGCAGACAGGCGGCGCCGACCACCAGCAGCAGCGGCTTCACGAGGCCGCCGAGCGTCTTGGTGGCGCGCGGCCGCGCCGCCAGCACCTGCGCGGCGTACAGCACCAGCGAGACCTTGAGCAGCTCCGACGGCTGGAACTGCAGCGGCCCGGCTCCCAGCCAGCGGGTGGCGCCGTTGGCCGTCACGCCCATGCCCGGCAGCATCACGGCGACCGTCAGCACAAACGAGCCGACGAGCAGGAGCGGAGTGATCGTGCGGATGACGGCAAGGCCGTGCCGCGACGCGGCGTGCAGCACGAGGAGCCCGACTGCCCCGAAGGCCACGTAGCGCTTGAGGTAGAAGGAGGGATCGCCGCTGCCTTGGAGGAGCGACTCCGCCGAGCTCGCCGAGTACACCATCACGGCGCCGCCCGCCAGCAGGCAGAGGGTCGCCGTGTAGAGAATCGAGTACTCGATGGGTCGCTTGCGGGCGGCGCGAGGGGCCATCCGGACTGTCTTCGACGCGCCTCGCCGGAATCATCCTCGCGCGACCAGAGCTCGGAAGCGCTCCCCTCGCTCCTCGTAGTCGCGAAACTGGTCGTAGCTGGCGCAGGCGGGCGAGAGCAGCACTACATCGCCCGGTGCGGCGGCGGCGGAGGCGGCCTGCAGCGCGCTCTCGAGGTCGCCGCAGCGCCGCAACGGGGCGGCGCCCGCCAGGTCCCGCTCGAGCCGCTCGGCCGCCTCTCCGATCAGGTAGCAGGCGCGGCAGCGGGAAGCCACCGCCCCCCGCAGGCCCTCGAACCCGCCACCCTTGAGGCTGCCCCCGAGGATGGCGTGGACGCCGCCGTCGAAGGCCTCGATGCCGCGCAGCGCCGATGCGACGTTGGTCGCCTTCGAGTCGTTGACGTACAGGACGCCGCCGACCGTCCCCACCTCCTCGAGCCGGTGCGGGACGCCGGTGAAGGCGCGCAGCGCGCGGGCCACCGCGTCCGCCGGGACGCCCGAGGCGAGCGCCGCCGCGGAGGCGCCCATCGCGTTCTCGAGATTGTGCCGCCCGCGCAGGCGGACCTCCTCCACCGGCAGCGGCAGGTCCGCCGGATCCCCGAACACGACCCGGCGCGCCGAGCCCGGCAGCGCGAAGCCGGGCGGGGCAACGGCTACGTGCTCCCCTGTCTGGTTTGCGAACACGCGCAGCTTCGCCTCGCGATAGGCGTCGAAGGTGCCGTGGCGGTCGAGATGGTCCTCGTCGAGGTTGAGCAGCAGCGCCGTCTCGGGGGCGAACGCCTCCGAGTCCTCGGCCTGGAAGCTCGAGACCTCGCAGACGACGACGGCGCGGTCATCGACCTCGCCGACGAGCGAGGAGAGCGGCGTGCCCACGTTCCCGGCCACGGCGGCCGCCAGCCCCGCCTCCCTGTGGATGGCGCCAAGCAACTCGGTCGTGGTGGTCTTCCCGTTCGTGCCGGTCACCGCGATGAAACGGTTCGGCAGCAGCCTCCAGGCGAGCTCGAGCTCGCCGAGCACCGGCACGCCCCGCTCACGCGCGGTCACGATCACGGGCGCCTCGTTCGGAACCCCGGGGCTCTTCACCACGCACTGCACACGTCCGAGGAGCTCCAGTCCGTCGCTCTCGAGGTGCGCCTCCACCCCGGGCGGGGGCTCCGGGCGACCGCGGTCGACGCCGATGACGGCGCCGTGCGAGAGCAGCATCCGCGCGGCGGCCGCGCCCGAGCGCGCAAGCCCGACGATCAGGTACGGGCCGTCGGGGAGCGGTGGGCGTGTCACGGCGTAATCGACTGCTGGTACAGCGTGAAACCGATCGCGGCGCAGATCGCCGCCACGATCCAGAAGCGCAGGATGATCTTCGTCTCCGACCATCCCAGCAGCTCGAAGTGATGGTGGATCGGCGCCATCAGGAAAACGCGCTTGCGGAAGCGCTGGAAGGAGAAGACCTGGATCGCCACCGACAACGCCTCGATCACGAAGATCCCGCCGATCAGGATCAGCAGCACCTCCGTCTTCGTCATCACCGCGAGCGCGGCAATCGCGCCGCCCAACCCGAGCGAGCCCGTGTCGCCCATGAACACCGACGCCGGGAAGGAGTTGAACCAGAGGAAGCCGACGCAGGCCCCGACCAGGCATGCCGAGAGGAGCGCGAGGTCCTGCTGACCGGTGGTTATGAACGTCATCGCCGTGAAGGCGAGGAAGACGATCGCGGCGCATCCCGCCGCGAGGCCGTCGAGGCCGTCGGTGAGGTTCACCCCGTTCGTGGCCCCGGCCAGGACGAGAAAGATCAGCACGGGGTAGGCGATACCGAGGTCGATCGAGGCGTCGACCACTCGCAGCCGCAGGGTGTCCTGAAGGCCGACGGGCTCGGTCACTGCGAGCCACAGGGCGATCGCGGTGAGCGCCTGGATCACCAGCTTGGTCCGTCCCGACACGCCGAGCGAGCGTCGCTTGCGCAGCTTGTTCCAGTCGTCGGCGAAGCCGAGCGCGGCCATCGCCACGGTGGTCCCGAGCACCGTGAGGCTGGCCTGGCGGTAGTCGGAGAGGATCAGGAACGGCACCAGGACCGCCAGCAGGACGGCTAGCCCGCCCATCGTCGGGGTGCCCGCCTTGCCCTGGTGTCCGGCCGGCCCCTCCTCGCGGATGTGCTGACCGAATTCCTGCAGGCGCAGGTACTCGATGAAGCGCGGCCCGACAAAAACGCAGATGAGCAGGGAGGCCATGCCTCCAATGAGGATCTCCCCGAGCATGCGTTAGGCGAGCACCCGCTCCAGGCCGACCGAACGCGATCCCTTCACCAGCACCCGGTCGCCCGGGCGCGCTACCTCCTCGAGCAAAGCGCCCGCCTCCTCCGGCGTCGCCACGGAGTGGGTCTCGCCGTCGAAGCCGTCGGCGTAGGCGAGCGCGCCGTCGCCGACCGTCACGAGCACGTCGACGCCGAGCGCCGCCGCGCGCTCGCCGATCTCGCGGTGGTAGCGGGCCGAGCCTGCGCCCAGCTCGGCCATCGTCCCGAGTACCGCGATTCGCCGCTCGGCGGGGCTGTCCGCGAGATGGTCGAGGGCGGCCCGCATCGACATTGGGTTGGCGTTGTAGCAGTCGTTCACGACCACCACGCCGCCGGGCAACTCGACGATCTCCCCTCGCAGCGACGAGAAACGCACCTCGAGCCGCCCCCCGACCGGCACCCCGGCCGCCCGGGCGGCGGCGACTGCAGCGAGTGTGTTGAGCAGGTTGTACGGCTCCCGAAACGGCAGCTCGAGCTCGATCCGCTCGCCGCGTGCCTCGATCTCGGCCCGGGGGCCCTCCATCGCCAAAAGCTGTACGTGGCCACCGGGGCCGAAGGTCCAGGTGTCTAGGTCGTCACGCAGGTGCGAGGCGAGGAGCGGCTCGCTGGCGGGCACCACGCACGCGGCGCCGGCCGGCAGGTCGCGAATCAGCTCGGCCTTGGCCGCCGCCACCCGCTCGACCGTGCCCAGCAGCTCGAGGTGCACCGGCCCGACGTTCACGATCACACCCACGTCCGGCGCCGCGATCGCCGCCAGCTCGGCGATCTCGCCCTCGCCCCGCATGGCCATCTCGAGCACGAGCATGTCGGTGCCGCGCGGCGTCTCGAGGATGGTGAGCGGCAGCCCGATCTGGTTGTTGAAGTTCTCGCGGCTTCGGTGGGTCCGCACGCGCCGCCCCAGAAGCGCAGCGAGGATGTCCTTGGTCGAGGTCTTGCCGGTCGAGCCGGTGATGCCGGCGACCTTGCAGCCGAGCTCGCGCCGCCAGGCGGTGGCGAGGCGCTGGAGCGCGGTGAGCGCGTCGCCGGCGGCGATCACCGCAGCTTCCGAGCCGTTCCGCGCGCCCGCCACGGCGGCGAGCGCCGGTTCCCGATGGTCATCGGCGACCAGCACGCCCCAGGCGCCCGCCTCGAGGGCCGCGGGGGCGAACTCGGATCCGTCGGCGCTCGTGCCCGGCAGCCCGACGAAGAGATCGCCCGGCTCGACCGCCCGCGAGTCGATCACGGCCCGGGTCGGGCCGCTGCGCTCGGGGTCGCCCGCGAGCAGCGTTCCTCCCGCCGCCGCCGCCAGCCGCTCGGCCGCGAGCTCGATCACGCGCGCGCCCCCAGCCGGGCGCGAAGCGCTTCGCGCGCCACGGTCACATCGTCGAATGGCTCCTTGCGGCCACGCTCGAACTCCTGGCCCTGCTCGTGACCCTTGCCGGCGATCACCACGACGTCGCCCGGCTCGGCATTCTCCACCGCCAGCGCGATTGCGCGCCGACGGTCGACCTCGCGCTCGGCGTCGGCCCCCGCTCCCTGCATCACCTCGTCGATAATCGCCTCGGGGGCCTCGTTGCGGGGGTTGTCCGAAGTGACCAGCACGCGGTCGGCGAGCCGGCGCGCCGCGGCCCCCATGAGCGGGCGCTTGCCGCGATCACGGTCGCCGCCGGCGCCGAACACGACGTGCAGCCGGCCGCGTGTGACCTCGCGAGCCGCCCGCAGCACGTTCTCGAGCGAGTCGGGTGTATGCGCATAGTCCACGAGCACACCGAACTCCTGCCCCTCGTCCACCGGCTCGAACCGTCCGGGCACGCGCCCAAACCGGGGGAGCGCCTCGCTGATCGTCGCGGCGGCCACCCCGAGCGACCGCGCCGCGGCCACCGCCGCCAGCACGTTCTCCACGTTGAACAGCCCCGGCAGCGGCGACTCGACCTCGAGCGGCCCGGCCGGCGTCTCGCACGTGAAGCGGGAACCCATGAGGTCGAACTCGACGTCGCGAGCGCGGTAATCCGCCCGGCGCTCGATCGCGAACGTCTCGCACTCGATCTCGGCCGCGATCCGCCGTCCGTACTCGTCGTCGATGTTGACAACCGCCCTACCCGGCTCCCGGAAGAGCCGGCGCTTGGCCTCGAAGTACGCGTCCATCGTGTCGTGGAAGTCGAGGTGATCCTGGGTGAGGTTCGTGAACACCCGGCATGCGAAGCGGATGCCGGCCACCCGGCCGAGCTCGAGCGCGTGCGAGGAGACCTCCATCGCACACGCCCGGTCGCCGCGGTCGAGCATCCGCCGGAAGGTGGCCTGCAGATCGACCGCCTCGGGCGTGGTGCGCTCGACCTCCTCCTCCACGCCGCCGACCACCCGCTTCACCGTGCCGAGCAGCCCGCAGCTGCGCCCGTCGGCCTCGAGGAGGTGGCGCAGGAGGAAGGCGGTCGTCGTCTTGCCGTTGGTGCCGGTGATGCCAACCACGTCGAGCTCGGCCGTCGGGTCGCCGTAGAAGCGCGCCGCCGCCGGTCCCATCGCCGCGCGCACGTCGGGCACCAGCACCTCCGGCACGCCCGACCCGAGCGGGCGCTGGCAGACGAGCGCGACCGCGCCGCGCTCCACGGCGATGGGAGCGAAGTCGTGGCCGTCGGCCCGAAACCCGGGAACGCAAAAAAAGAGCGCCCCCGGCGTGACGCTCTGGCTCGAATACGCGAGGCTCGAGATCTCAACCTCGGGGGCGCCATTCCCCATCAGATCGCGAAGGGTCATGGTCGGCGTGCAGGTTATCCTCAGATGGCTGATTCCACGGCCGCGTGCGCGCGGGGTCGTGGGATCACCCATCTACTGCGGCGGGATCTTCAGGTATGGCAGCGCGAACTCCATGATCCGCTCGAAGGCGGGCGCCGCCACCACGCCGCCGTAGATCTGCCCCCGGGGTTCGTCGACCATGACCGCGACCAGCAGGCGCGGGTTGCGTGCCGGCGCGTAGCCGATGAACGAGGCGACGAAGTCGGTCTTCGAGTAGCCGCCGTTCTCGGCCTTCTCGGCGGTGCCCGTCTTTCCGGCCAGCCGGTAGCCCTCCACCTGCGCCTCCTGCGCGGTCCCGCCGGCCGCAAAGACCCCCTCGAGCATGCGCGAGACGCGCTCGGCGTTGTTCCTCGAAAGCACCCGCCGCGGCGGGGGGGGGGCGCCCGCCCCCCCCCAAGGGCCCCGCCGC
>Ga0081538_10003059_pt1 | contig 15937 bp, 14 predicted proteins | sample TabmetS5T2R1_FD_71022 | JGI IMG/M metagenome (GOLD analysis project Ga0081538, IMG submission 71022) | Tabebuia heterophylla rhizosphere microbial communities from the University of Puerto Rico - S5T2R1 | ecosystem: Host-associated > Plants > Roots > Rhizosphere ... | reverse complement strand
TCCGGGGGCGTCTTGCCGCCCATCAGCATGGCACCGAGCGCCAGGCGGCTGACGGTCAGCGGACCGAGCGTCGTGGTCTGCACGGTTGGATCACAACGTCGCGAGCGCCTCCTCGATCTGCGCGTGCATGCTATCGACGGGCTCGTCGCGAGCAGGAACTCCGGCCGCTCCCGCTCGTCCCGGTTCAGACGTCTATGGCGAAGCTTCGGTTCGGGCCGATCCAAGTGCCGCGCTCGCGGCGTCGGGCGGCTCGGCGAACGCGATCGCGTTCCCATCCGGATCGGGGACGTTCACGTGGCGGACGCCGTTCGAGTAGGTCTCAATCGGTTCGTGCTCGATGCGCTCGGCAGCGAGGCGCTCGAGGAGCGCGTCGAGCCCGGTGACGGCGAGGGTCATCCGGCCCGCGCCCGCCCGAGCCGCGTTCGGCTCGATGAAGAGCCATGCTCGCTCGTCGATCTCCCAGAGAACCTCTTCGCCGACGCGACTATCCGGGGGTCGCCCGAAGAATCGCGTGTACCAATCGATGCTGGCGTCGAGATCCGATACCGGGACACCGGCGAAGAGGTGGGTGATGGCGCTGTGCACGCGTCGCACGGTAGGGCAACCATCACCGGCATTCGCGTGGGACGTCGCCGTGCCGATCGGCCGCCGTTCCGCGGCGGTTGGCACTCCAAGGTCGAAGCTTCACTCGGTGGCTGAGGACTGGCTGCGCCCGGGGAAGCGGCCGAGCTCGGTGACCTCGGCGTCGATCGCGGCCATGCCGAGGGCGCGTGCCACCGAGACGCGGTGGTGTCCGTCGCTCACGAAGTGCTGCTCTCCCACCCGATAGACGGAGATCGGCGGCAGCGGGGTGCCACGGCGAGCGGCGACCCAGAGGGCTTCCCAACGCCGGCGGCTCACCGGTGGTGGGCGGAAGCTGCGGTCGAACGCGAGGGCCTTGGCGGACTCGGCGGTGCCGACGATCGATGCGAGCGCGATCACGCGTCCGCCGAGCGGGCGGCGACTCGCCGGGGTCCCGATCCCGAGAGCTTGGTCAAGGCTTGGAAGGCGGACTGACTCCTGTGGGCGGCGCAGCAGCCAGGTCAGAGCCCGCCCCCAACGGCGCCGGCGGCGCTGCCTGGCGAAGGCCGTCTGCGCGTCGATCATCAGGTTGCCGGTTTCCATTCCAAGCTCCTCTTTACCGGTAAATAACTATACCGGTATACTAGGCCAATGAGCCCGAGGCGTCAAGCGGGGCGCGACCGCGTAACGCTGGCGACCATCGCCGCTGAGCTCGGCGTGTCCCGGATGACCGTCTCGAACGCTTACAACCACCCGGAGCGCCTCAGCCCGGAGCTGCGGCGCAAGGTTCTGGCCACCGCGCGCCGACTCGGCTATCCCGGTCCGGACCCCCTGGCGGCGACACTCAGCCGCGGTCGCGTGGGCGCACTGGGTCTGCTCCTGGACGATCCTCTGCCCTACGCCTTCACCGACCCGGCCGCCGTCCTCCTCTTCGAAGGCATCGCCTCCGTGTGCGAGCAGGAGCGGGTGGGACTGGTACTGGTCCCCACGCGCTTCGGCGCGCCGACCGAAACCGACCTCGCGCGGGTGGCGCTCGTGGACGGGTTCGTGGCCTACTGCGATGTCGCGGACGACGGCCGCCTCGACGTCGTCGAGGAGCGCGGACTCCCGCTTGTGGTCATCGACGGGCCGCCACGACCGGGCGCCTCGCGTGTCGGCATAGACGACTGCGCCGCCGCTCGCACCGCCGCCGAACATCTCCTCGAACTTGGCCACCGGCGGATTTCGATCGCGACCCTGCCGCTCTCCCCGGACGGATACGAGGGACCGGCCGACACACCCCGACAGGCCGCCGGCCTCTTCCACACCAACCGCGAACGCCTGCAGGGCTATCGCAGCGCCCTCGAGGCCGCCGGCGTCGCCTGGGAGGACGTAGCCATCGAGGAGCGCGCCCCACACGGGCGCGACGCCGGGCGGCGCGCCGCCGCCGCGCTACTCGACCGCGCGCGGCGGCCGACGGCGCTGATCGCAATGAGCGACGAGATCGCCATCGGCGCCATGCAAGCCGCCGAGGCCCGCGGGATCGCCGTGCCGCGCGAGCTGAGCATCCTCGGCTTCGACGACACGCCCGCCGCCCCCGAGGCCCGACCGCCGCTCACGACGATCGCCCAGCCACACCGCGATAAGGGGGAGGCTGCGCCCAGGCTGCTGCTCCACCCGGAGGACGAGCCCGTCGAGCTCACGTTCCCCACCGAGCTCGTCGTCCGGGGCTCGACCGGACCCGCGCCCGCGTCGCCACCCTGACTTCGAGCCGCGGGACCTCCTGCCACTGCCCCTCGACGTCAGCGTGCTCGTCGCAGGCCTTACACGTTGACGACGCAGCGGAAGCCGATGTGGCTCATGCCGGTGTCGATCATCTGCGGGCGCCGGGCGGCCGGGCGGTAGCGCAGGCAGTAGTTGTCGGCACAGAGGAACGAGCCGCCCTTGATCACCTTTCGGGGGACGCGGAACTGCGGCTGGGCCGGGTCGTAGCTCTCTTCGATGCTGCCGCCTCGCGGGCTCGCGGGGACATGGCGATCGCGGTACCAGTCGGCCGTCCACTCCCAGACGTTCCCGGCCATGTCGAAGAGGCCGAGGCCGTTGGGCGGATAAGAGCCCACGGGGGCTGTCGTCCCGTAGCCCGGCTCCGGCCGCCATGGAAAATCGCCGTGCCAGTAGTTGGCCAGCCTTTGACCGTCCTCCTCGGGATCGTCGCCCCAGGTGTAGGTCGCGCCATCCAGGCCGGCGCGCGCCGCCAGCTCCCACTGGGCCTCAGTCGGCAGCTCCTTGCCGGCCCAGGTCGCGTACGCCTGGGCGTCCTCGTAGGCGACATGCACCACCGGATGGTTCTCACGACCGGGCAGTGACGAGCTCGGTCCTTCGGGATGCTTCCAGCACGCGTCCGGCATCCACGTCCACCACTGGCTCATGTGCCGCAGATCGACGGGCCCCCGGGTCGGCGTGAAGACGAGCGAGCCCGGGGCGAGGTTCTCGGGAGGGGCCCCCGGGAAGTCGGCCGGGTCGAGCGGGCGCTCCGCGACGGTCAGGTAGCCGGTTTCCCGCACGAAGGCACCGAAGTCGGCGTTCGTGACGGCGGTGGTATCCATCCGGAACCCGCGCACCGCGACGCGGTGCGCGGGCGACTCCTCCGGGTAGTGCTCGTCGGAGCCCATCGTGAACTCGCCGCCCGGAATCCGGACCATGCCGGGAGACGGGGCTGCGTCCACTGCCCGACGTCGGCTCAGCGACCGGTGGTGATCGCTGCCTCGAGCTTCTCCTGCACCTGATCGATCGTGAAGCTGGCCGCCTCCATCCGCGGTGGGAAGTCGACGAAGGTCCCCAGGAACTCGCCGACCGCGGTCTGTGCCGGCAAGAGCAGGAAGGCTCGGTCGATGTACCAGTCCCAGTAGGTGTTGGAGGTGATGTCGGCCCGCTCGAACGGATCGGTCCGTAGGTTGTAGAGCGAGGGGAGCCGCGTCGCTACGAACGGCTCGGCCCAGATGGCCGCGGTCCCGGGCATGCGCTGCTGCATGAAGACGAGCTTCCAGTTGTCGTACCGCAAGGCCACCAGGTCGCCGTCGTCCGAGAAGTAGAAGAACCCGTTCCGCGGGCTCTCGTCGGTCTCCCCGGTCAGATAAGGGAGCAGGTTGTGCCCGTCGAGGTGGACCCTGAACCTCTTATCCCCCGCCTCGTGCCCCTCGATCAGCTTCTGCTTGATGTCGGGCTCGCCCGCGGCGGCAAGGAACGTCGGCAGCCAGTCGAGGTGACTGACGATCTCGTTCGAGACAGCGCCGGCGGGGATCCGGCCCGGCCAGCGGATGACCAGTGGGACGCGGAAGGCCCCCTCCCAGTTGGTGTTCTTCTCGGATCGGAACGGCGTCATCCCGGCGTCCGGCCAGGAGTTCATATGCACGCCGTTGTCGGTCGAGTACATGACGATCGTGTTCTCGGCGATGCCGAGCTTGTCGAGCGTGTCGAGCACCCTGCCCACGTGCCTGTCGTGGTCGATCATCGTGTCGTGGTAGGGCGACTGCCAGCGCCCCGCCTGCCCGAGGCTCCGGCGCTTCGGGTGCGTCCGGAAGTGCATGTGAGTGGTGTTGATCCACGCGAAGAACGGAGTTCTCCCGTTGTGCTTGCGCTGGATGAAGTCGGTCGCGGCGTCGATGATCTCGTCGTCGATCGTCTCCATCCGCTTCCTCGTCAGCGGCCCGGTGTCCTTGATGGTGTGCTTGCCCGTGCGGGTCATCCTGCATTGGAGGACGCCGCGGGGCCCGAAGCGCTCGCGAAACTCGGGGAAATGCTCGGGGTCGGGGTAATCCGGGTGCTCCGGCTCTTCCTCGGCGTTCAGGTGGTAGAGGTTGCCGAAGAACTCGTCGAAGCCGTGCATCGTCGGGAGGTACTCGTCGCGGTCGCCGAGATGGTTCTTCCCGAACTGTCCGGTGGCGTAGCCGAGCGGCTTCAGGAGCTCCGCCATGGTCGGGTCCTCAGCGCTGATGCCCAGCTCCGCGCCAGGGATCCCGACCTTGCTCAGCCCGGTCCGGTAGACGCTCTGACCTGTGATGAACGCCGAGCGGCCGGCCGTGCAGCTCTGCTCGCCGTACGAGTCGGTGAAGCGCATCCCCTCGTCCGCGAGGCGGTCGATGTTGGGAGTCCGGTAGCCCATCAGGCCGTCGCTGTAGCAGCTCAGGTTCGTGATTCCGATGTCGTCACCCCAGAAGACGACGATGTTGGGCAGGTCGTTGTTTGGCACGACTTCGCCTCCTCGGGCACGGGGACAGAGAGCCCATCGACGCTGGACCGCGACAGCGTATGTCGGCTGAGGGGTGGCAACAAGGACCGTCTTCGCGATGACCTAGGGCCGTCCGCCATCGCTCGCCTATGCTCGCGTCAGTGTCGACCGGCGCAACCCCGATCGTCCCGGAGCTGCCATTTATCCGCACCCACGGCGAGGGCGAGCAGCGCGCGACATTCTTCGAGCTGTTCTTCGACCTCGTATACGTCTTCGCGGTCACTCAGCTGTCGCATCATCTGCTCGATGACATCAGCTGGCCGGGCGCCGCGGAGACGGCGTTCATGCTCGTGGCGCTGTACTGGGCCTGGAACTACACGACGTGGATGACCAACTGGTTCGACCCGGACACCGTGCCGGTCCGGCTCGTGCTGGTCTTCGTGATGGCGGCCAGCCTGCTGATGGCGGTCGCGATCCCGGAGGGATTCGGCGAGTACGCGCTGCTGTTCGCGTGCGCCTACTCCGGTCTGCAGATCGGGCGCAATGCGTTCGTCGTCGCGGTAACACCGCCCGGTCGGTTCAACCAGAACTTCCGGCAGATCCTCGCATGGAGCGTTCTCTCGGCGCCACTGTGGGTCGCGGGCGGCATCGTCGATACCGAAGCATTGCGCTGGATCCTGTGGCTGGGCGCTCTCGGTCTTGATCTGGCGGGACCGCTCGTGACCTATTGGCTGCCGGGGGCTGGAGCTACGCCCATGAGCCAGTGGCAGATCGAGGGCGCCCATTTCGGCGAGCGGTTCCAGCTATTCGTGATCATCGCGCTCGGCGAGAGCGTCGTGTTGGCAGGCGCGACAGCCTCGGACACAGGGTTGAGCATCGATGTAGTCGCCGCGCTCCTGCTCGCCTTCCTGTCCTCGACGGCGCTCTGGTGGCTGTACTTCGGCCAGCTCGCCGGCACGGTCCTTGATCGGATCCGCGCGGCCACGGCCGAGGAGCGGGGCCGCATCGGTCGCGACATCTACACCTACCTCCACCTTCCGATCATCGCCGGGATCGTCCTCGTCGCGGTCGGCGACGAACTCGTGATCGCGCATCCGACCGACGACCTGCATGACTTTGGTGCGCTCGTCGCGCTCGGCGGTCCCGCTCTCTTCCTCGGCGGTCTGATGGCCTGCGCAGCCAGACTCGGGCACGCGCAGAGCCTGCCGCGGGTCGTGGCGGTCGTCGCACTGCTCGCCGCGGTGCCGCTCGGCGCCGACGCCGGCGGGCTGCTCGCGTTGGCGCTTATCACGGCGCTCCTCGCCGTGCTGGTGGTCGCCGAGCAGTTGCGCGGCGCGCGCGCCGCGCAGGCGAGCGAGACGAAAACGTCCTAGTGATTTGGCGACGCGGCCGAGATGTCGGCGAGCGGCGGTCCGGCATCGTGGTCCTGGGCCAGGTCTCCAAGCGACACCACCCCGACCAGCTCTCCGTCACTGACCACGGGCAGCCGACGGATGCTGTTCTCGCTCATCGCCTTCTCCGCCACGTCCACGCTCTCTCCCGGCTCGAGCGTTCGCGGACCCGAGCTGCAGACGTCGCCGACCGTCGTCGACTGAGGGTCGCGGCCCTCGGCGATCGCCCGGACGACGATGTCGCGGTCCGTGACGATGCCGGCCACCCGCCCGCCATCGGTCACGATCACGTTGCCGATGTCGCCGTCGCGCATCTCACGCGCGGCGTCGACGACGCTGTCGCCGATCTCGACCGTGCGCGGGTCCCGGGTCATGATCTCCTCTACTGTGCCGGCCATCTGGTCGGACCTCCTTTGGTTGCGGTGTCCATCATCCCCCACTCGTTCCGGACGCGCCGGCCGAGCAAGCGCACGAGGCGAGGATCCCGCCGCCGGGGCGATGTCGCATCGGCCGGGACGCCAGCCTGGGTGGCTAGTCGCTAGACGGTGAGGTCGCTGGCCGGCACGCGACTGAGCTGGTTGCGCGAGGTGAGGTCGAGCTTCTGGAAGACCTTGCGCAGGTGGTATTGCACCGTGCGGGGGCTGATGAACAGCTGCGCGCCGATCTCAGGGTTGGAGAGACCATCCTTGGCGAGCCGAGCGATCTGTGCCTCCTGAGGTGTGAGCACGCCGCGCGCGTCGTCGGCGCGCCTCCGCGCGGCCTCACCCGTGGCCGCGAGCTCCTGACGGGCGCGCTCGGCAAACCCCCCGGCCCCGATGCCGCTGAACATCTCGTGGGCGGCTCGGAGTTGCTCCCGCGCGTCGACGCGGCGGTTCTCGCGACGCAGCCATTCGCCGTATAGGAGCCGCGCGCGGGCGAGATGGACGACGCCAAGGCTGCGCGCGAGCCGCTCGACCGCCTCGCGATAGAGGGGCTCCGCATCTCGTCCCTCGCTCAGCAGCGCGCGCGAGGCGGCCTCTACGCCGAGCGCCCAATCGGTGCCGCTCGCCCGCGCGCGTTCGCTCAGGTGGTCGAGCGCGGCAGCGGCCTCGTCGGGCCGGCCGACGCGGACCCCCGCCTCGATCAGCTCCACGAGGGCCCAGCCATACGCCATGACGTCCTCGTGCTCGCATGCCTGACGCGCGGCCGCGAGCGCTTCGCCGTAGTGGCCGTGGCCGTTGTGCAGCAATGCGAAGAGCCACCAGAACAGGCCAAACGCCGAGCCCTCGCCCCGCTCCGACACATTCTGGAACGAGCTTTCGAAGAACGTCTGCACCTGCGCCTGATCCCCGCGCGACGCGGCGAGCATGACCGCCGCGTACTTGAGCGGCGCGAGCCCGGTTGCCTGCGTGATCGCCTCGACCTCGTCGATCAGCGCCTCGGCGGCCGCGAAGTTCCCGGAATGGACGTTGAGGGCGGCCAGGTAGTTCGCCGCGTTCGCGAGCAGATTGAGCGCGCCGGTGTCCCGCGCGACGCGCACCCCGCGCGTCGCGAGCACGTGCCAGAGCTCGTCGTCCCAGAGATCCTGGGCCAGGCGACACGCCAGCCACAGCCAACGCAGGTCGCGTGCAGTCAATCCCTCCACGTCGCGGAACGCCTCGAGCGCCCTCCGGAGCGGCGGCAGACCGGCCGAGTACCCCTCGGTGAACCTCGTCGCCAGCCCGTCGAGGAGCAGGTCGATCGCGCGTGGCGGCTGCGGCGCCGCCGGCGCAGCCTGAGCGGCCTCGGCGGCCTCGCGGACGCTCGGTTTGTCGCCGAGGCGACCGGCGAACATCGCCGCCGCCATCGCCTCGAGATGGGTCTCGCGAGCCATCGCGGCGTCGAGCGGCTCGAGGCGCCGGGCGGCATCGAGCAACAGCGCCGGAGCGTCGCCGCCGCGTGTCCGGGCGAACGCGATCTCCGCGCGCAACCGCTCCAACCGGGCGCGCTGAAGCTCGTCGAGCGGGGCAAGCTCGGCGGTCGCGAGCAACTCGAGCGCCGCGTCCGGTGCCGCGGCATCGAACTTCGCCTGCGCGGCAGCCAGGGCCCGCCGGCCCCTCTCTGCCGCCTCCGGGGTCAGCTCGGCAGCGTGCGCCAGGAACGCCGCAGCAGCCGCCGCGCCCCCACGCGCCCGCGCCCGGTCGGCCGACCGCTCCAACTCGACGGCCACCGCCTCGTCAACACCCACGGCCGCGTGGGCACGATGCCACGCCCGGCGATCGGGATCGGTATCCGGATCGGTCGCCTCCGCCAACGCCCGATGAGCAGCTCGCCGCTCGGATGACGCCGCAGCGCGATACACGGCGGAGCGCACGAGTGGATGCCGGAAGCGGACACGCGCTCCGATCTCGACAAGCTGCGCGTCTTCCGCCGGAGCGAGCGCGCCCCTCTCGATGCCGAGCCCGCGTGCCGCGCGCCAGACGAGAGTCGCGTCTCCGATCGGCTCGGCCGCGGCCAGCAGCAGCAGTCGCTGTGTTCCCTTCGGCAGCTCACCGGCGCGTTGGCGGTACTGCTCCTCGAGCTCGCGCGGGAGGTCTGTCGCGGCGAGAAGCTCGAAGCCGCCTGCGAGCTCCGCCGCGCTCATGCTCCGCGGCAGATCGAGCAGAGCGAGCGGGTTGCCGCGGGTCTCCGCGACAATGCGGTCGCGGACGCGGTCGTCGAGCCGACCCGGGACGGCGCTCATCAGCAGGGTGCGCGCATCGTCCTCCGCCAGCCCGCGCAGCAGCAGCTCGGGCAGGCCGTCGAACTCGTGCCTGGTATTCGGCTCGCGGATGGCGACCACGATCGCCACCGATTCGGCCAGCAGCCGCCGCGCGACGAAGCCGAGGATCAGCCCTGAGGCCGCGTCAAGCCACTGAGCGTCCTCCACGAGACAGAGCAGCGGCCGCTCCTCCGCCGCAGCAGACAGCAGGCCGAGCACGGCGAGTCCGACCAGGAACCGCTCCGGGACGTCGCCCGATGCGAGGCCCAAGGCGACGTTCAGCGCGTCCTGCTGCGGCTGCGGCAGCGCGTCGAGCTGCTCGAGCACCGGCGCGCAGAGCTGATGGATCCCGGCGAACGGCAGCTCCATCTCCGCCTCCACCCCCGCGACCCGCGCAACACGGATTCCCGAGGCCTGGCGAGCGGCGTACCGGAGCAGCGCCGTCTTTCCGATGCCCGCCTGGCCGCGGATGACCAGGACGGCGCTCTGACCTCCGCGCACGTTTTCCAGCAGCCGGTCGAGCACTTCGCGCTCGCTGGTCCGGTCAAGCAGCCCGGACACAAGGGTGGCCTCCATACCGCAGGCAACGCTAACCGACCCGTGACACCGGATGGCACCCCACTTGCACGGTGACGCCATGGGTCGCTTCCAGGAGCAGCTCGCCTCGCTTCGGGAGTGAGAATCGGCTTCTGACCCGGACCGATGGCCGCGACTGGCGACTAGCGAGTCACGCTGGCCACCTGGCTGATTCGAGACCGCCCCGCTTGCGGGACACTCGCTGCATAGGCAGCATTCCACGCAAGCGAGAGGGATGAGATGAAGATCGTTGTGATCGGCGGGACCGGCCTCATTGGGTCGAAGCTCGTCGAGAAGTTGAGGAAGGACGGTCACGAGCCGCTGCCGGCTTCACCCGACACCGGCGTGGACGCGCTCACTGGTGAGGGGCTCGCCGAAGCCCTCGAGGGCGCCCAGGTCGCTGTCGACGTGGCGAATGCGCCCGCCTGGGACGACCAGGCGGTGCTCGACTTCTTCCAGACTTCATCCCGCAACCTGCTCGCCGCAGAGGAGGCGGCCGGCGTCGGGCACCACGTGACGCTGTCGGTCGTCGGCGCCGAGCGGCTCCCCGAGAGCGGCTACCTGCGCGCGAAGGTTGCGCAGGAGGAGCTGGTGAAGGCCGGGCCGATCCCCTACACGATCGTCCGCGCAACGCAGTTCTTCGAGTTCATCGGCCGGATCGCCGATTCGGGCGCGGACGGCGACACGATCCGGCTCTCGCCGGCCCTCGTTCAGCCCGAGGCAGCCGATGACGTCGCCGGCACCTTGGCCGAAGTCGCCATCGGCGCCCCACTGAACGACACGGTCGAGTTGGCGGGCCCCGAGGCATTCCCCCTCGACGATCTCGCCCGACGCGTCCTGAGCGCCAACCACGACCCACGCCAGGTGACGGCCGACCCTCACGCCCGCTATTTCGGCGCCGAGCTGGACGACCGGTCCCTCACCCCCGGCGACGACGCACGCATCGCCCCGACCCGCTTCGAGGACTGGCTCAGCCAGTCCGCCAGGTAGTCCCAACAACCAACCCGAAGGGAGCTCCCATGCCACCCACGATCGTTCTTGTCCACGGCGCCTTCGCCGAGTCGTCGAGTTGGGACGGCGTCATCGATCCGCTGCTCGACGCGGGTCACCCGGTGATCGCCGCCCACAACCCGCTGCGCGGCCTCGCCTCCGACGCCGCGGCCCTCAGCGACCTGGTCCGCACGATCGACGGCCCGGTCGTGCTCGCCGCCCACTCCTACGGCGGCATGGTGATCTCCAACGTCGACGCCGACGCCGGCGAAATCGTCGGGCTCGCGTACGTCAACGGTTTCGCCCCGGAGCCCGGTGAGCACTGCTTCCAGCTGGCGGCCATGTTCCCGGGCAGCCTGCTCGGCCCGGAGACTTCGCGGCCGGTGCCGCGAAGCGACGGAACGACCGACCTGTACGTCGCTTCGGACAGCTTCAACGAGGTGTTCTGCCAGGACGTCCCCGCGCCGCAGGCCGCCCGGATGGCCACGACGCAGCGCCCGGCCACCCAGGAAGCGCTCACCGAACCGTCAGGCGAGCGTCCGCTGTGGAAGGACCTGCCGTCGTGGTTCCTGATCGGCGAGCAGGACCACGTCATCCCCGCCGAGGTCCACCGCTTCCTGGCCGAGCGCGCGGGCGCCCGCCGCAGCGTCGAGATCCCGGGCGCATCGCACGCGATCACCGTCTCGCAGCCCGAGGCCACGGCCCAGCTGATCCTGGAGGCCGCCGCGGCGCGGGTGGGCGCCTGAGCCGGCGTCGCGCCACCACAACAACCCGAAGGAGAACCTGACATGTCCATCACAACTCACCCGCCGGTGGTGCTCGAGCCGGAGTCGCAGGCGTTCGTGGAGGCGACCGCCAAGCCGCCGTTTCTGTACGAGCTCACCCCGGCCGAGGCCCGCAAGGTGCTCGACGACGTCCAGGCCGCCCCGATCGACAAGCTGCCGGTCAAGGAGCGCTGGATCACCGTCCCCGCCGAGGTCGGCGACGTGCGCGTCCGGATCGTGCGGCCGCCCGACGCCGAGGGAACGCTACCGGTGATCCTCTACATGCACGGCGGCGGCTGGGTGCTCGGCAACGCCGACACGCACGACCGGCTCGTCCGCGAACTGGCCGACGGCACCGAGGCGGCCGTGGTATTCGTCGAGTACGACCGTTCGCCGGAGGCGCACTATCCCGTCGCGATCGAGCAGGGATACGCGACGGCCCAGTGGATCGTGCGCGAGGGCGACGCCAACCAGCTCAACCCGGAGCGCATCGCGGTCGCCGGCGACTCAGTCGGGGGCGGCATGACCGCGGCGCTGGCCCTGATGGCCAACGAGCGCGGCGATGTGCGCTTCGTGCAGCAGTCGATGTACTACCCGGTCACCGACGCCGCCATGGACACCGGCTCCTACGAGCAGTTCGCGGAGGGCTACTTCCTCACCGCGAAGGGGATGGCCTGGTTCTGGGACGCCTACCTACCCGACCACGAGCGGCGCTCGGAACCCTACGCGTCGCCGCTGCGGGCCAGCGACGAGCAGCTCAAGGGGCTGCCCCCGGCGTTCCTGCTCGTCGACGAGGCCGACGTGCTGCGCGACGAAGGCGAAGCCTACGCGGCGCGCCTGCGGGCCGCCGGCGTCCCCGTCACAACCGTCCGCTACAACGGCATCACACACGACTTCATGATGCTCAACCCGCTCAGCGGCACACACGCCACACGCGCCGCCGTCGCCCAGGCCACCGCCTTCCTGCGCAAGGCGCTCCACGGCGCCTAGGAGGTCCGGCCCCCAATGGAAAGGCTGAGATGATCACCCCCATGACTTCGACCGATCCGCTGGTGGAAGTGCTCGCCACCCGGCTGCGTCGGCTCGACCTGGTCGCCTGGCAGCGGATAGCGACGTGGGCGGAGCAGTCCGAACTCTCCTTCGAGGATCTGCGCCTGTTGCTCGCGCTCGCGTTCAAGATGGACGACGGCCCGGCCACGGTAAGCGAGCTCGCCGACCTCGCCGGCCTCCCGCTCGACGTCGCCTATCCCGCCATCCAGAGTCTCCGGCGTCGCGGCTACCTCCGTGAAGAACGACGTCAATACTCGCTAAGCCGGCAGGGGCAAGAGCTCGCCGCCACGCTGGACGCGGCGCGCCGCGAGGGCATCAAGGCATACGTCGACCAGCTCGATCGCGACGAACGTCAGCGGCTTGGTAAAGCCTTCGCGATCACGGGATAAATCCCAAGTCAGGAGTTCGCCAATGCCTTCCACTCCTCGAGACGCCGCTCGATGAGTGCCGCCCGCTCGGCGGGGTCGGTGCCGTCCAGGACGGCCTTGTCACCTGGGTCGGCACGGAGGTAGATCCCGGAGGTGCGCGCGTAGGAGGCGTCGGGGCGCCCGGCGGAGCGCGTCGTCCAGTAGCCGCCGGCGCGATCGACGCTCTCGAGCGTGATCTCACCGGTCGCCTCGAACTCGGGAGCATTTGGATGACGGGGACGTTCGCCATGGGCGAAGTAGAAGACGCCAGCCGGATCGACTCGTTCCCTCGACGCCTCACTCCAGTAGCGCGAGGACAGCGTGCCGTCGGCCTGCCATCCCCGTCCCGCGACCTGGAGTGCGCCGGCGCGATCACGGCTGATCGTCAGGAGCGAGACCGCAGACGGCTCGAACTCGGTTCTGGCGGTCAGGGACAATTGCCACCAGTCACCCTCCACGCGGCTGATCCGGCCTTCCGCTTCGATTGCTTTCCGAAGCTTCTGGTTGATCTGGCGCACGATGGCCGGCGTGGTGTCGGGGTCGTACCTGATCGAGGTTAGACCGAGCAGGTCGGTGGGGAGCTTCGCGCCGTCCGCGTGGAGGATGAACGTGCGGCGAATGCCGAGCGCACCCCCGAACAGACCCGCTTCGAAGACGACGTTGTCGCGCGGTGAGGCCTCTCCGGAGGCTGTGTCAGGCGACGCTCCCCTCGTCGTCCAGTCGTCCTGGGCGAAGATGAACGCGGCGAAATCGACCTCACCGGTGAGCTCGACGAGCCGGTCGAGGGTCGAGACACCCGGGTTGAAGACCGTCATCCACGGCTCGACGTCGGCGATGTCCCGGAGCCCCCGGGTAACCGCCTGTAGCAGCTTCTCCTGCTCTCCGGAAGACCCGAGGAAGATTCGCGGTTTCATCAGTCGATCAGGCTACTGCTCGATCGCGCTAGGTTCATCATCGCGACGATGGCACTCGACTTTCGGGCGTTGCGGTACTTCGTGGCGGTGGCCGAGGAGCTCCACTTCACGCGCGCGGCCGAGCGTCTCTACATAGCGCAGCCGGCACTCTCGGAGCAAATAAGGCGCCTGGAGGACGAGCTCGGCGTCGAGCTGTTGCGTCGGACCACCCGCAAGGTCGAGCTGACCGCCGCCGGCGAAGAGTTCCTCTCACGGGCACGGCGAATCCTGGCGGAGGCCGATGAGGCACTCGCCGAGGCCTCCCGAGCGGCCCGGGGCGAGACGGGGAGGCTCCGCGTGGCGACCGGCGCCACGGCCGGCCTCGAGCAGGTGCCGCGGGTGCTGCGGGCGTTCCGCGAGGCGCGTCCGGAGGTGCATCTGGATCTGCGCCAGAGCGACTGGGAGGACTACACCGGCGGCCTGCGCGAGGGAGCGGTGGACGCCGCGTTCCTGTGGCTTCCTTTCGAGCAGGAGGGACTGAGCTTCGCGACATTGCGCGTCGAGCCTCGCGTGGCGGCCCTGGAAGCGGCACACCCGCTGGCAGCCGAGCGCGAGCTTCGCATGGAGCAGCTCGTCGACGAACCGTGGCCCTGGGTCGACACCGACCCGCTGGCGCTGGCCTTCTGGACCTGCGCGGACTATCGGGGTGGCGCGGCGGCGCGGCGGGGGCCGACGATCCGCTCGATGGAGGGAATGCTGGAGGCGGTGCGCGCCGGGCTCTGCGTCGCCACCGTCCCCCGCTCGCAGGCGCAGGTCTCCGGCCTGCCGGGGATCGCCTTTCGAGAGGTTGTCGACCTCACGCCGGCGACGCTGGCACTCGTCTGGCGCCCGGCGGACGAGACGCCGGTGGTGCAGGCGCTGGTCGAGATCGCTCGCCGTATCGCGGCCGGGGATTCATCGGCCGCACCCGATTAGTCGCCCGGGAATCGGTATTTCAGTTCTGGGTCGTGTTGCGCCACGGTGGTCGACATGGACCACCAAACGACAACTTCCTCCGATCATCGCTGGCTTGTGCTCGCGCTGCTGTGCACCGCGCAGCTGCTGGTCGTGCTCGACGCGACGATCGTCAACATCGCCCTGCCCTCGATCCAGACCGACCTCGGCTTCTCCGACACCAACCTGCAGTGGGTCATTAATGCCTACGTGCTGACCTTCGGCGGGCTGCTGCTGCTCGGCGGGCGCGCGGCCGACATGTTCATCCGGCGGCACGTCTTCCTGGCCGGGCTGGTGGTGTTCGTCGTTGCCTCGCTGGCGTGCGGGCTCGCCGGCGGTGAAGCGGAGCTGATCGCCGCGCGTGCGGTGCAGGGAGTGGGTGCGGCGCTGATGTCGGCCGCGGCGCTCTCGATCCTCGTGGTCACCTTCACCCGCGGCAGGGAGCGCAACATCGCACTCGGCGTGTGGGGTGCCACCTCGGGCGTAGCCGGTGCTCTCGGCGTCATCCTGGGAGGCGCGCTGACCTCGGGGCCGGGCTGGGAGTGGGTCTTCTTCATCAACGTGCCGATCGGCCTCGCGGCCGGCGCGGCCAGCCTGCGTTTCGTCGCCACTCACCGGGCAGCGGAGCGACCGCCGCTGGATGCGCTCGGAGCGCTGACCGCCACCGCCGGGATCGGCCTCTTGATCTTCGCGATCGTGCGAACCGAGCAGGAGGGCTGGGGCTCCGCAGCCACCCTAGGCTGTCTGGCCGCCGCCGTCGCGTTGCTCGCCGCGTTCGTCGCCGTCGAGGCTCGCCATCGCGCGCCGCTCGTGCCGCTCGGTGTGTTTCGGCTGCGCAACCTCAGCGGCGGCAACGCACTCTCACTGCTGCTGGGGAGCGTGATGTACGCGACGTTCTTCTTCGTGACCCTGTACATGCAGCAGGTCCTCGGCTACAGCCCGATCGAGACCGGCGTGGCCTACCTCCCGCTGGCGCTCACCGTGATCGCCGGGTCGGGGCTGGCCTCGAACCTGATCGTGCGCCTTGGCTTCAAGCCGCTGCTCGCCGCGGGCATGGCGCTGCTCGCCGCGGGCCTGGCGTGGTTCGCGCAGATCGATGCCGGTGGCGGCTTCCTCTCCGACGTGCTCGGACCGTCCCTGGTCTGGGGCCCCGGCCTGGGGATCGCCATCGTCGTCGTGATCGCGGCCGCCACCGACGACCTCGGCGGCGAGGGTGAGTCCGGGCTCGCCTCAGGCCTCGTCAACACCACGCTCCAGGTCGGTGGCGCGCTCGGCCTCGCGGCGCTCTCGACCGTCGCCTTCGACCGCGTCGACAAGCTGATGGCCGAGGCGCGGGGCGACCACGACGCGCTGCCCGGCGCGCTCACCGAGGGCTTCCAGCTCGCC
>Ga0081538_10003058_pt1 | contig 15941 bp, 18 predicted proteins | sample TabmetS5T2R1_FD_71022 | JGI IMG/M metagenome (GOLD analysis project Ga0081538, IMG submission 71022) | Tabebuia heterophylla rhizosphere microbial communities from the University of Puerto Rico - S5T2R1 | ecosystem: Host-associated > Plants > Roots > Rhizosphere ... | reverse complement strand
TCGCCACGTCCGACCTCAACGACCTCTACCGGCGCGTGATCAACCGGAACAACCGGCTGAAGCGCCTGCTCGACCTCGGCGCGCCCGAGATCATCGTCAACAACGAGAAGCGGATGCTGCAGGAGGCCGTCGACGCGCTGTTCGACAACGGCCGCCGCGGCCGGCCCGTGACCGGGCCGGGCAACCGCCCGCTCAAGTCGCTCAGCGACATGCTCAAGGGCAAGCAGGGCCGCTTCCGCCAGAACCTGCTCGGAAAGCGCGTGGACTACTCGGGCCGCTCGGTCATCGTGGCCGGGCCCGAGCTGCGCATCCACCAGTGCGGGCTGCCGAAGCTGATGGCGCTCGAGCTGTTCAAGCCGTTCATCATGGCCCGGCTGGTCGAGCGCAAGTCGGTGCAGAACATCAAGGCGGCCAAGAAGATGGTCGACTCGATGATCCCCGAGGTGTGGGACGTGCTCGAGGAGGTCATCCAGGAGCACCCGGTCCTGCTGAACCGCGCCCCGACGCTCCACCGCCTCGGCCTCCAGGCCTTCGAGCCGGTGCTGGTCGAGGGCAAGGCGATCCAGGTCCACCCGCTCGTGTGCCACGCGTTCAACGCGGACTTCGACGGCGACCAGATGGCCGTGCACGTGCCGCTGTCCGCCGAGGCCCAGGCCGAGGCGCGGCTGCTCATGCTGTCGGCGAACAACATCCTGTCGCCGGCGCACGGCTCCCCGCTCGCCACCCCGTCGCAGGACATGGTGCTCGGCTCCTACTACCTGACCTACGGTCCGAATGCGAAGGAGCTCGAGGACCTGCGCGGGCTCGAGCAGGCCGGCAAGTGGGACGAGCGCAAGCACGGCAAGCGGCCGCACGTGTTCCGCTCGGCGCAGGAGGCGGAGCTCTCCTACGAGGCGGGCGTGGTCGGGCTGCACGACCTGGCCGAGCACCGGCCGCGGCACCGCGACGAGCACACGCTCACCACGGTCGGGCGGATCATCTTCAACGAGCGCATCGAGCGCGCGCTCGAGGATGCGCTCGGCGAGGAGTACGACCCCGCCACCTACGAGTTCGTTAACCGTCCGCTGAAGAAGCGCGACATGAGCGATGTCATCGAGGACCTGGTGGACGTCCACGGCCCCTACGCGACGGCCCTGGTGCTCGACGCGTTCAAGGAGCTCGGCTTCCACTTCGCCACTCAGGCCGGCATCACGATCTCGAAGAACGACGTGGTGATCCCGCCGGACAAGGAGGAGATCCTCGAGGGCTACGAGAAGGAGGTCGCGGAGATCCAGGACCAGTACGACCTGGGCCTGATCACCGACGAGGAGCGCAAGGTGGCGGTGACCGAGAAGTGGTCACAGGCGACCGACGACGTCGGCGAGGCGATGCAGCGCAACCTCGACCTGCTCAACCCCATCTTCATGATGGCCAACTCCGGCGCGCGCGGATCGTTCAAGCAGATCCGCCAGCTGGCCGGGATGCGCGGCCTCATGGCGAATCCGAAGGGCGAGATCATCGAGCGCCCGATCAAGGCCAACTTCATGGAGGGCCTGACGGTGCTCGAGTACTTCATCTCGACCCACGGCGCCCGCAAGGGCCTCGCGGACACCGCGCTCCGCACCGCGGACTCGGGCTACCTCACCCGGCGGCTCGTGGACGTGGCGCAGGACGTGATCGTGCGCGAGGAGGACTGCGGCACCGACGAGTTCATCGAGATGCCGCTGTACGACGACAGCGGCCGGCCGAACGGCCAGCTCGAGGGCCGCTACTCCGCGCAGGACTTCACCACGAAGCGCGGCCGAGGCCTCCTCGAGAAGGGCGAGCTGATCACGCAGGCCCAGATCGACGAGATGGCCGAGGCGTACGGCGACGAGCCGGTCGGCGTTCCCGTGCGCTCGGTGCTGAAGTGCCGCGCGGAGGGCGTGTGCCAGCAGTGCTACGGCAAGGCGCCCGCCACCGGCAAGGTCGTGGCGATCGGCGACGCGGTCGGCATCATCGCCGCCCAGTCGATCGGCGAGCCGGGCACGCAGCTGACGCTGCGGACCTTCCACACCGGCGGCGTGGCCGGGGCGGACATCACGCACGGTCTCCCGCGCGTTGTGGAGCTGTTCGAGGCCCGCAAGCCGAAGGGCCTCGCGGAGCTCGCCACCGTGGAGGGCACCGTCTCGGTGGAGGACACCGAGAAGGGCCTCAAGGTCATCGTCACCGACGCATCAGGCGAGGAGCACTCCTACTCGTTCCCGCGCCGCACGCGGCTGCTGGTCGAGCAGGGCAAGAAGGTCACGCGCGGAGACCAGCTCAACGAGGGCTCGATCTACCCGCACGACATCCTGGCCTACGGCGGCGAGTCCGAGCTCGAGCGGCGCACCAAGACCGAGCAGTACCTGGTGCGAGAGGTGCAGCGGGTCTACAAGTCGCAGGGCGTGGACATCAACGACAAGCACATCGAGATCATCGTGCGGCAGATGATGAAGAAGGTCCGGGTCGACCAGAAGGGCGACACGACGTACCTGCCGGGCCAGTTCGTCGACCGCAACGAGATCCTCGAGGTCAACGCCGGGCTCAAGAGGGACAAGAAGGAGGAGGCCGAGACCGAGGAGATCATCCTCGGCATCACCAAGGCCTCCCTCGCGACCGACTCCTTCCTGTCGGCGGCCTCCTTCCAGGAGACGACCAAGGTGCTCACCGACGCCGCGCTCGAGGGCAAGACCGACCGGCTGCTCGGCCTGAAGGAGAACGTGATCATCGGGAAGCTGATCCCGGCGGCCACGGGCCTCAGGCGCTACCGCAGGCTCGAGATCGAGCCGACCGAGCCGATCCGGCGCCATACGCCGGAGGAGATCGGTCTGCTCGACGAGTCCGAGCTGGCGGCCGAGCTGGGCCTCGACGACTCGGGCGAGATCGAGGGCTTCGGGTTCGGCGACGGCGGCGACGGCTCGGATGCGTTCGGAGACCTGGCCGACCTTCCGGCCGACGGCGACGGCTCCGAGTCCTAGAGCTCCTCAGCCCACCGCAGAAGAATCGAGACGTGCTCGTCGGTCAGCCCGACCGACGGGCTCGTCTCCACGAGCAGGGTGGGGGCGGTGCGGCGCTTCGCCCACGCCTGGCACTCGTCGCCGAGGTTGTCGTCGATCCACGCCGCCGGGCGCTCGGCGGCGTACTCGTCGACGGCTTCCACCTTCCAGTGGGCCGAGCCGAAGACGGCGCGGCCGTCGAAGGTGAGGCAGGGAAGGTCACGGAACGGCAGGTTCAGCAGGTGGGGCAGGTGCTCATTGGCACGTTCCTCCCATCCGGTTGCCCAGACGAGCTCGAAGCTTTCAGCTAGGGTGACCAGTCGCTGGCCGACGTCCTCGGGGATGCAGTGGGCGACACCGTCGATCCACCGCATCGGGCCGGGGAGCTCGCCGGTATCTGGTGCGAATCCGAACAGGCTGATCACGCCGTCGACGTCGACGAAGAGGATTGGCTTGTTCGTTTCGTTCGTTACCAAGGTGTTAGCGAGCAGTTGCTTGGGAACACAGTAGGTTGACGGCAGATACGTCTTCCAATTCAAGCGGGAGGCGTGCGGGCCGATAGAGCGAAGTAGGCGGTTGGGGGATGGCCGCCTGTCCACCAGACCAGTCTTTGACTAGTTGACTCTTCAACTCGGCATTCTTCTTTCGCTGCTTTGCGCCCTGGCGACGAACGTCGCCTTCCTGCTCAAGCATCGGGGTGCCTGCGCGGCGCCCGACGTGTCGATCAAGCGCCCGGTCGTCAGCGCCGTCGGGCTGTTCCGCTCGAAGTGGTTCACGGTCGGCATGCTGGTCGCGCTGGCGGCCTGGACACTCCACGTGCTGGCGCTGGCGCTGGCACCCCTCTCGGTGGTCCAGGCGATCATCGCCGGCGGCCTCGTCTTCCTCACCGTGCTGGCCGAGCGCTGGTTCGGGTTCACCGTCGGAACCCGCCAGTGGGCGGGGGTCGGGCTCACCGCGTTGGGTCTCGTGCTGCTCACCGTGACGCTTCCGCACCATGGGGGCGCCCATTCGGGTTACTCGACCGCCGGGATGATCGCGTTCGAGTCGGGCCTGCTGGCGCTCGGTACGTTCCTCGTCCTGTCCAGGAAGCTGGGCTCGCACGAGCACCACGGTGTGATGCTCGGCACCGCGGCGGGCATTCTGTTCGGTGTCTCCGACGTCGCTATCAAGGCGTTGACCGGCGCGGTCGGCGACGGATTGACCGGGCTGATCTCCCCCTGGCTCCTGACCTGCATCATCGCGTCGGTGATTGCCTTCTATGCCTCGGCGCGCGGCCTCCAGAAGGGTGACGCCGTGCCGGTCATCACGCTGACGAGCGCCGCGGCCAACGTCACCGCGATCAGCGGCGGCATCCTCGTGTTCGGCGACCCGATGCCGAGCGATCCCGTCGGGATCGTGCTGCAGAGCTTCGCCTTCGTGCTCGTGATCGTGGCGGCCGCGCTTACGCCGGCGCCCCTGCGCGCGGCGCGCGCGACGTCGTAGCCACCAGCTCGGCGAGCAGCTCAGGGCCGTCGGACATCGGGAGCCCACGGTCTGGCCGCTGCTACCATCACGCGCCGCATGCCCAGCATCAATCAGCTCGTACGCAAGGGTCGCCACCGGCCCAAGAAGAAGGTCTCCACGCCCGGCCTCAAGTCCGGTCAGGGCCGCAAGAAGCGCATCGCGGCGCCCCAGCGGCGAGGGGTCTGCACCCGCGTCTACACGACCACGCCGAAGAAGCCGAACTCGGCGCTCCGCAAGGTCGCTCGCGTACGTCTGACCAACGGGATGGAGGTCACCTCCTACATCCCGGGCGAGGGCCACAACCTGCAGGAGCACTCCGTGGTGCTCGTGCGCGGCGGCCGCGTCAAGGACTTGCCGGGCGTGCGCTACAAGGTCGTGCGCGGGACCCTCGACGCGGCCGGAGTGTCCGACCGCAAGAAGGCCCGCTCCCAGTACGGCGCCAAGGCCCGGTAGCGATGCCGCGCCGCGCCGCAGCCCCGCAACGGCCGATCGATCCGGACCCCATGTACGGGTCGAAGCTCGTCCAGCAGGTGATCAACAAGGTGATGGTGGACGGGAAGAAGTCCACCGCCGAGAAGATCGTCTACGACGCTTTGGAGATCCTGTCCCGCCGCACGAACAACGACCCCGTGCCGGCACTCGAGGAGTCGATCCAGATCCTCACCCCTGTGCTCGAGGTGCGCTCCCGCCGCGTCGGCGGCGCGACCTACCAGGTGCCCGTGGAGGTGCCGCAGCGCCGCGCCCGCACCCTCGCCGTGCGCTGGCTCATCGAGTTCGCCCGCAACCGGCGCGAGAAGTCGATGGCGGAGCGGCTGGCCGGCGAGCTGGTGGACGCCCAGTCGCAGCAGGGCGGCGCCTACAAGCGGAAGGACGACATCTTCCGCATGGCGCAAGCCAACAAGGCGTTCGCTCACTACCGCTGGTAGCGCTCCGCCGCGGGGCCGCGTGGGTCCGCCCGCGGTGGGAGCGTACGATCCAGTACGTGCCTCTCTACGAGTTCGACTGCTGCGTCTGCGGGGCGCGCTTCGAGGAGGTCGTCCCGGCGGGGTGCGCCGCGCCCTGCCCGGCCTGCGGCGGCGAGCGGGTGAACCGGGTGCTTTCGCCGATCGCCGCGCGCGGCGTGGCGGTGGGGCTGAGCGGCGCGGCGGCGCGCGACTCGGACGCGCGGCGCGCTCAGCGCGAGGCCGAGTCGAGGGAGCGGTTCGTGGCTGAACGGAAGCAAAGAAGGGGCCAGGGACCGCCCGGCGGCTAGGCCCGCAGCGATGAGCGAGGGCGGACCGCGCCCCCCTTCGCTACTCGCGCGCGGGCGCGAGTAACCGAACAGCGCCCGCGGCCAGCGCGAGCGCTCCCGCCACCAGCTCGATCGTGAGGCCCGGTCCTGCCGCGGCGGTGGCGCCCTCGAAGTTGAGCCCCAGGGCGCCGGTCTCGTTCGTCTCCGGCAGGTCCACCAGCAGCGCCCACGCCAGGACCGCAACGCCGATCACCACCAGCGCGAGCGCCGCGGGCCGCGATCCGCCGATCCCGGCGCCCCAGCCCATCACGGCGGCGAGCACGGCCAACAGCAGGAAGGACCCTCCGTTGCGCTCGAAGCCGCTCAGCTCACAGCGGTCGGCGAGCTCCGGGTTCGTGTCCTGGATCACCTGGCACGAGCCGCTCGCGACGTCGACGGAGGCGACCGTCGAGAACTCGGTCGCCACCAGCAGAAGTGCGGCCGCAAGGCCGGCGGCCGTGACCCCGATCGCAAGCGGGCTTGCGCCCTGAATCGCCCGTCTGGGAGCCGCCAATTGCCTGCTACCATCACGGGTCGTTTCGCGGGCGGGCCCTCTCTGGCCGCGACCCCGCTCGGTCACGCGGTTACCGACCACGTGAAGGCGGGTCCAGACACGTCGATGGAGACCCCTACTACATAGAGCACTTCCGGGCGAGCACAGGACGCAGCACCGGGCCCGGACAGGGCCTTTTTTCTGCTCGGATTCAGCACCACATCAGGACACGGCAATGGCACGCAACATTCCACTCGAGAAGACGCGCAACATCGGGATCATGGCGCACATCGACGCCGGGAAGACGACGACGACCGAGCGCATCCTCTTCTACACCGGCCGCACCCACAAGATGGGTGAGGTCCACGAGGGCGCTGCCGTCATGGACTGGATGGAGCAGGAGCAGGAGCGCGGGATCACCATCACGTCGGCGGCCACCACGGCCGCTTGGCGCGATCACCGGATCAACATCATCGACACGCCCGGCCACGTCGACTTCACCGTCGAGGTCGAGCGCTCCCTGCGCGTGCTCGACGGCGCCGTGGCCGTGTTCGACGCGGTCGCCGGCGTGGAGCCGCAGTCCGAGACGGTCTGGCGCCAGGCCGACAAGTACCGCGTGCCGCGCATCGCCTTCATCAACAAGATGGACCGGGTCGGGGCCGACTTCGCCGGCTCGGTCCAGACGATGGTCGATCGCCTGGGCGCGCACCCGGTGCCGGTGCAGCTGCCGATCGGCGCCGAGGCCGACTTCACCGGCGTCGTCGACCTCGTGAACATGAAGGCGATCGTCTACAAGGACGACCTCGGCCAGGAGTGGGAGGTCACCGACATCCCGGACGATCTGACCGAGGCCGCCCACGCCGCTCGCACGGAGCTGGTCGAGGCCGTCGCCGAGTACGACGACGAGCTGATGGAGGACTATCTCGAGGAGAAGCCGATCGAGCCCGGACGGCTGATCCAGGACGTCCGCAAGGCCACGCTCGACATCTCGATGACGCCCGTGCTGTGCGGCTCGGCCTTCAAGAACAAGGGTGTGCAGCCGCTGCTCGACGCGGTCATCGACTACCTGCCGAGCCCGCTCGACGTGCCGGCGGTGCAGGGCTTCGAGGGCTCGCAGATCCAGGACGGCGAGGGCACGCCGGCCGTGCGCGAGGCGTCTGACGACGCCCCCTTCTCGGCGCTCGCCTTCAAGGTCATGGCCGACCCCTACGTCGGCAAGCTCACCTACTTCCGGGTGTACTCGGGCAAGCTCCAGGCCGGCGGCAGGGTGCTGAACTCCGTGACGGGCCGGACCGAGCGCGTGGGCCGCATCCTGATGATGCACGCCAACTCGCGCGAGGAGGTCGACGAGGTCTACGCGGGCGACATCGCCGCGGGCGTCGGCATCAAGCAGACCTCCACGGGCGACACCCTGTCCGCGCCCGACTCGCCCGTGGTGCTCGAGGCGATGACCTTCGACGCCCCCGTCGTGCACCTCTCGATCGAGCCCAAGACGAAGGTCGACCAGGAGAAGCTCTCGGTCGCCCTCCAGCGGCTGGGTGAGGAGGACCCCACCTTCCAGGTGCGCTCCGACGAGGAGACCGGCCAGACCGTGATCTCCGGCATGGGCGAGCTGCACCTCGAGGTGATCGTGGATCGCCTGAAGCGCGAGTTCAAGGTCGAGGCCGCCGTGGGCCGCCCGCAGGTCGCCTACCGCGAGACGGTGCGCAGCGAGGCCAGGAACGTAGAGGGCAAGTTCATCCGCCAGACCGGCGGCTCGGGCCAGTACGGCGTGGTCAACATCGATCTCGAGCCGGCGCCCGGCGAGGGCTTCGACTTCGTCAACAAGATCAAGGGCGGCGCCGTGCCGTCGGAGTTCATCCCCGCCGTCGAGAAGGGAATCGAGGAGGCGCTCGAGTCGGGCGTCAGGGCCGGGTATCCGATGGTGGACGTGCGCGCGACCCTCACGGACGGCAAGTACCACGACACCGACTCCTCGGAGGTGGCCTTCAAGATCGCGGGCTCGCTCGCGCTGAAGGAGGCGGCGCGCCGGGCGAAGCCCGTGCTGCTCGAGCCGATCATGGCGGTCGAGGTGGTCACGCCCAACGACTTCATCGGCGACGTGATCGGCGACCTGTCACGGCGCCGCGGCCATGTGGAGGGCCAGGAGCCCCGCGGCAACGCGGTGGCCGTCAAGGCAAGCGTGCCGCTGTCGGCGATGTTCGGTTACGCCACCGACCTGCGATCCTCGACCCAGGGGCGTGCCACCTACACGATGCAGTTCGACCGCTACGACGAGGTCCCCTCGAACATCGCCGAGGAGATCGTCGAGCACCGCACCGGCGAACCGGTCGGGGCAGGGGCGTAGTGCCGCGAGCAGCCGGCTGGCCGGATGCGAGCGGATGGCTTAAAGGGAGTATGTTTCGCAAGTTCGGCCCTGGGCCGAGGAAGACTTTGAGAAAGGGGTAGTTCGGAGTGGCGAAGGAGAAGTTCGACCGCAACAAGCCGCACGTCAACGTCGGCACTATCGGGCACATCGACCACGGGAAGACGACGCTCACCGCGGCGATCACCAAGGTGCTCGCCGAGAAGGTCGGCGGCCAGGCGAAGAGCTTCGAGGAGATCGACAACGCGCCGGAGGAGAAGGCGCGCGGGATCACGATCGCCACGTCGCACGTGGAGTACGAGACGGAGAACCGTCACTACGCCCACGTGGACTGCCCCGGCCACGCCGACTACATCAAGAACATGATTACGGGCGCCGCCCAGATGGACGGGGCGATCCTGGTGGTGTCGGCTGCAGACGGACCGATGCCGCAGACGCGCGAGCACATCCTGCTGGCCCGCCAGGTGGGCGTGCCCTACATCGTGGTGTTCCTCAACAAGACCGACATGGTCGACGACGAGGAGCTGCTCGAGCTCGTCGAGGTCGAGGTCCGCGAGCTGCTCACGGAGTACGAGTTCCCGGGCGACGACATCCCGTTCGTGCTCGGCTCGGCGCTCAAGGCGCTCGAGGGTGACGAGAGCGAGATCGAGAAGATCATGGAGCTGGCCGGGCACCTGGACTCCTACATCCCGGAGCCCGAGCGCCCGCTCGACCGCCCGTTCCTGATGCCGGTCGAGGACGTCTTCTCGATCACCGGCCGCGGCACCGTGGCCACCGGCCGCATCGAGCAGGGCGTGGTCCATACCGGCGACCAGGTGGAGATCGTCGGCATCCAGGACCAGACCCGCACCACGGTCGTGACCGGCGTCGAGATGTTCCGCAAGATCCTCGACGAGGGCCAGGCGGGCGACAACGTCGGCTGCCTGCTCCGCGGAGTCGGCCGCGATGAGATCGAGCGCGGGCAGGTGCTCTGCAAGCCGGGCTCGATCACACCGCACACGAAGTTCAAGGCCCAGGTGTACTGCCTGAAGAAGGAGGAGGGTGGCCGTCACACCCCGTTCTTCAACGGTTACCGGCCTCAGTTCTACTTCCGGACGACCGACGTGACCGGGGTGGCGAACCTCCCCGAGGGCACCGAGATGGTCATGCCGGGCGACAACGTCGAGATGACCGTCGAGCTCATCCAGCCGATCGCGATGGACGAGGGACTCCGCTTCGCCATCCGCGAGGGTGGCCGCACGGTCGGCTCGGGGGTGGTCACCGAGGTCATCGAGTAGCGACCTCAGACAGGCGTTTTCGGGGGCGGGCGAGAAGGCTGAGCCCGCCCCCAAATCTGTCTCAAGCCAATGGCGACTCTCACGCAAAACAAGATCCGCATCCGGCTCAAGGCCTACGACCACTCGGCGATCGAGACGGCCGCCAAGGAGATCGTCGACACCGCCGTGCGCACCGGCGCCTCGGTGTCCGGGCCGGTGCCGCTGCCCACCGAGAAGAACGTCTACTGCGTGATCCGCTCGCCGTTCAAGGACAAGGACTCGCGGGAGCACTTCGAGATCCGCACCCACAAGCGGCTCATCGACATCCTGCAGCCCACGCCGAAGACGGTCGACTCGCTGCAGCGGCTCGACCACCTGCCGGCGGGGGTCGATATCCAGATCCAGCTGGTGTAGGGCGATGGCCGGTCTCCTCGGAAGAAAAGTGGGCATGACCCAGGTCTTCAGTCCCGAGGACGGCCGCGTCGAGCGGGTGACCGTCATCGAGGCCGGTCCCTGCTTCGTGACCGGCATCCGCCGCTCCGAGCGCGACGGTTACGACGCCGTACAGCTTGCCTTCGGCGAGACCAGTGAGCGGCGGCTGAACAAGCCAAAGCGCGGGCTGCTCAAGAAGGCCGGGGTCGGCAACCTGCGCCACCTGCGCGAGTTCCGCGGCGAGCCGGGCGAGCTCGAGGTGGGCGCCGAGGTCAAGGTCGACTCGGTCTTCGAGCCCGGTCAGCGCGTCAAGGTGTCCGGGATCTCGAAGGGGAAGGGCTTCGCCGGCACCATCAAGCGCCACAACTTCCAGCGCGGGCCTGTCTCCCACGGCTCGCACAACGTCCGCGCCCCCGGCTCGATCGGCGCCTCAGCCGACCCCGCCCGCGTGTTCAAGGGCATCCGCGGCCCGGGCCAGATGGGCGCTGGTCGAGTGACCCAGCGCGGCCTCGAAGTCGTGGACGTGCGGGCCGACGAGAACCTCCTGCTGGTGCGGGGCTCCGTGCCCGGCCCGAAGGGGTCGGTCGTCGAGATCAGGACCGACGGCTGATGGCCTCGGCCAGGTACATCGGCGGCGGGTCGGGTTCGCTCGACCTCGATGACGCCGTCTTCGGCGAGGCCTTCCACGGCCCGCTGGTGCACGAGGCCGTGCGGGCGGAGCTGGCTGCGCGGCGCAGAGGAACCGCGTCGACCAAGACTCGCGCCGAGGTCGCCATGACCGGCGCCAAGGCGTGGCGCCAGAAGGGGACCGGCCGCGCTCGCGCAGGCGCCCTGAGCACCCCACAGCGCACCGGCGGCGGGGTGGCCTTCGGGCCCAAGCCGCGCGGCTACACGCTCAAGGTCAACCGCAAGGCGCGCCGGCGGGCCCTGCGCGCCGCGCTGTCGCTCCACGCCGAGCGCGACACGATCGCGGCGATCGACCCCTCCGGCTTCGACACGCCGTCCACGAAGGCGGCCGCCGCCACGCTCGCCGGCCTGGAGGACGACGCCAGCGTCCTGGTGGTGCTCGCCGACGGCGAGGAGAACTGCGCCAAGTCGTTTCGCAACCTGGCCGGCGTGGCGGTGCTCCACGTGGACCAGGTGGGCGTGGCCGACATAGTCGGCACCGGCCGCCTCGTGCTCTCCGAGGCGGCGCTCGAGCGGCTGACCGAGAAGGCGGTGGGACGGTGAACGCGCGCCAGGTGATCATCCGCCCAGTCATCTCCGAGAAGAGCTACGCGCTCCTCGCGGCCAACAAGTACACGTTCCGAGTGCACGAGAGCTCGAACAAGACCCAGGTGCGCCAGGCGGTCGAGGAGATCTTCGGCGTGCGGGTGACGGGCGTGCGCACGGCGTGGGTCAAGTCGAAGCCGAAGCGGCGCGGCTGGACCACGGGGCAGAGGCGGCGCTGGAAGAAGGCCGTGGTCACGCTCCATCCGGACGATTCGATCGAGCTCTTCGAGGGCCAGGAGGCGTAGGCATCCCATGGCGATCAAGAAGCACAAGCCCACCTCGCCCGGTCGCCGATTCGCGACCTGGCTCGAGCACGACGCCGTCACGAAGAGCGAGCCCGAGAAGGCGCTGACCGAGGGGCTCGGCAAGTCCGGCGGGCGCAACAAGCACGGACGTGTGACCTCGCGTCACCGCGGCGGAGGGGCCAAGCGCCGCTATCGCAAGATCGACTTCAAGCGCCGCAAGGACGGCGTGCCGGCCAAGGTCGCGGCGATCGAGTACGACCCGAACCGCTCGGCGCACATCGCCCTCCTGCACTACGCCGACGGCGACAAGCGCTACATCCTCGCGCCGGGGCGGCTCAAGGTGGGCGACTCGGTGTCGTCCGGTCCGGATGCCGACATCGCGCCGGGCTGCGCTCTGCCGCTGGCGAACATCCCGACCGGCACGACCGTGCACAACGTGGAGCTGACGCCGGGCCGCGGCGGCCAGTTGGGCCGCAGCGCAGGCACCTCGATCCAGCTTGTCGCGAAGGAGGGCAAGTACGCCACCCTGCGGCTGCCCTCCGGCGAGATGCGGATGGTGCTGCTCGACTGCCGCGCCACCATCGGCGTGCTCGGGAATGCGGAGCACGAGCTGGTGGAGCTCGGCAAGGCGGGGCGCTCGCGCCACCGTGGCAAGCGCCCGCAGACGCGCGGCGTGGCGATGAACCCGGTGGACCACCCGCACGGAGGCGGCGAGGCCCACCACACGCCGGGCGGCCACCCGACCACGCCGTGGGGCGTGCCGACGCTCGGCTACCGCACGCGCAGGAAGAAGAAGGCGTCCGACCGGTACATCGTGCGCGGCCGGCGGCGCGGCAAGAAGGGCCGGAGGTAGGCAGATGCTCCTTCCCCGCCCCTCGCACCCTCGGATGACGCGAATGACTTCGCTGGGCTGTGTCCTCGGCCCTCGCCTTGCTGGGAGCAAGGCTTCGGTCCTGCGTCCTTGCCCAGCTTGTCCTTCGCGCCCCCGAGGGCACGACGGCCAGGAAAGGAGCATCTGAGATGTCTCGTTCGTCCAAGAAGGGCCCGTTCGTCGAGGAGCGCCTGATCAGGCGCATCGAGGCGATGAACGAGTCCGGCAGCAAGCAGATGATCAAGACCTGGTCGCGCGCCTCCACGATCTTCCCGGAGATGGTCGGGCACACGATCGCGGTGCACGACGGCCGCAAGCACGTCCCGGTCTTCGTCTCCGAGACCATGGTCGGCCACAAGCTGGGCGAGTTCGCGCCGACCCGCGTGTTCCGCGGGCACGCCGGCAGCGACAGGGTGAGGATGCGGTGACTCCGCCGGACCAGAAATCGGACCGGGCGCAGCCGGCCGAGCCGGCTGCTTCGGCCAGGCAGCCCGAGGAGGGCTGGAACTCGCTGAAGGTCGACGAGCTCAAGGACGAGCTCGAGGCCCGCGGCCTGTCCAAGAGCGGCACGAAGGCCGAGCTCGTGGCGCGGCTGGAGGGCGCCGACGCCGGGCCGGGCGACGCCGCCGCCGCTGCCGAGACGCCAGAGGTGGCTGCGTCCGCGGAGGAGGCTGCCGCGGGGGCGCCCGAGGCCCCCGAGGAGGAGGCGCCCGAGGAGGTCGTGCCCCCGCAGGAGCCCGCCGAGGAGCCGAGCGCTGACGAGGTGGAGGCGGCCGAGGGTCCCGAGGCCGAAGCCGATGAGGACGACGAGGCCGACGAGGACGCCGAAGGCGAGACCGCCGCGGCGGCCGCCACTCGCCGGCGCGGTTCCGTCGAGACCACCACGACCACCCGCCCCGCCGCCCCGCTCCGGCCGGATGGCGACGTCGTCGTTCGCGCTCGATCCAAGTACGTGCGCAGCGCCCCGCGCAAGGCCCGCCTCATGATGGACCACATCCGCGGCAAGGAGGTCGAGCAGGCGCGCGCGATCCTCGTTCACGCTCCCCGCGCGGTCGCGGACGACATCCTCAAGCTGCTGAACTCGGCGGTCGCCAACGCCGAGTCGACCTACGAGCTCGGGCCGGAAGAGCTGCGGGTGCGCAAGGCCTTCGTAGACGAGGGCCCCACCATCAAGCGCTTCCGACCGCGCGCGCTGGGGCGCGCCACGCGCATCAACAAGCGCACGAGCCACATGACAATCGAACTCACGACCACCGGTAACGGGAGGTAGCCGCATGGGCCAGAAGGTTCATCCCGAGGCGCTACGGGTCGGCTACATCCACGACTGGAAGTCGACCTGGTTCAACGAGAAGGAGTTCTCCGACTACCTGATGGAGGACATCCAGATCCGCGAGCACATCGAGAACAAGCTCGCTCACGCGGGCCTGTCCACGATCACGATCAAGAAGAACAAGAACGAGGTCGAGGTCAACATCCACACGGCTCGGCCGGGGATCGTGATCGGCAAGTCCGGATCCGAGGTGGACGCTCTCCGCAAGGAGCTCCACCGCATGACGGGCAAGGCGGTCAAGGTCAACATCCTCGAGATCAAGCGGCCCGAGCTGGACGCGCGACTCGTGGCGCAGTCGATCGCGGAGCAGCTCCAGAACCGCGTGGCCTTCCGCCGCGCCATGAAGCGTGCGCTGACGAGCGCCATGCGCTCCGGCGCCAAGGGCGTGAAGATCCAGGTCTCGGGGCGGCTGGGAGGCGCCGAGATGGCGCGCACCGAGGGCTACTCCGACGGCCGGGTGCCGCTGCACACGCTGCGGGCCGACATCGACTACGGCTTCTACGAGGCCCGCACGACTTTCGGCCGGATCGGCGTGAAGGTGTGGATCAACAAGGGCGAGATCATGCCCAAGGGCTTCGCGCAGGACCTGACCGAGCTCGAGGCCCCGCAGGCCGTGGGACCGGGCGGCGGCGGGCGCGGGCCGGGGGGCCGCGGAGGCCCCGGCGGCGGTCGCGGACCCGGCGGGCCCGGTGGTCGCGGCGGCGGACGCGGACCCGGTGGTCGGGGCGGCCCGGGTGGCCGCGGAGGTCGAGGAGGCGGCGGTCCAGGTGGGCCGCCGCGGGAGTGATCACTGATGCTGCAGCCGAAGAGAGTCAAGTGGCGCAAGGAGCACCGAGGCCGCATGCGCGGCAATGCCAAGGGGGGCACACGGGTGGAATTCGGTGAGTACGGCCTGAAGTCGATCGAGCGCGGATGGGTCACCAACCGCCAGATCGAGGCGGCCCGTATTGCGATGACCCGCAAGATCAAGCGTGGCGGGAAGGTCTGGATCAACATCTTCCCCGACAAGCCCTACACGAAGAAGCCGGCCGAGACCCGCATGGGATCGGGCAAGGGCTCCCCGGAGGGGTGGGTCGCGGTCGTCAAGCCCGGCCGTGTGATGTTCGAGCTGTCGGGCGTGCCGGAGCCGCTCGCCCGCGAGGCGATGCGCCTGGCGGGGCACAAGCTGCCCGTGAAGACGAAGTTCGTGGCCCGCGACGGCGGTGGTGGATGAAGGCCGTCGAGGTGCATAACCTGGAGGATCCGCAGCTCGTGGAGTTCGCGGCCAACGCGCGCACGGAGGTGTTCAACCTGCGCTTCCAGCACGCGACCGGCCAGCTCGAGAACACCGCGCGGCTCAAGCAGGCGAAGAAGGACCTGGCGCGGGCGCTGACCATTGCCCGCCAGCGCGGGATCGATGTCGATACAGAGATCCGCAGGCAGAAGACCGAATGACTGAGAGCGAAGGGAACGTGAACGAGGAGCAGACGCCGGACGCGGAGGCGCCCGAGTCCGACGCCGTGGCCGAGCAGGCCGAGTCGGCGCCGGACGAAGACGCCGCCCAGGCGGCGGCGGAGGAGTCGCGCGCGGAGGAGGCCGCGGCGGAAGCCCCTGTGCCGGAGGCGGCGGAGCCCGCTGCCGAAGACGCGCCGGTGGAGGAGCCCGCCGCCGAGGAGCCCGCTCCCGAGGAGGCGCCGGCCGCCGAAGCCGCTCCCGCCCCGGCGGCCGCGGCGCCCGCCGAGTCGGCCGAGGCCCCGGAGCAGATTCATCCCAAGGAGCGGCGCAAGCAGCAGCGGTCTCGTCACACCGGTGAGGCGCGGCCGCCGCGCTCGCCCGAGGAGCGCGCGCGGGAACGGCTCGAGCGGCGGCAGCGCAAGGCGCGGCATCGCCGGGCCTACCGCCAGAAGATGCGCGAGCGCCGGGCCGGCG
>Ga0081538_10003057_pt1 | contig 15941 bp, 16 predicted proteins | sample TabmetS5T2R1_FD_71022 | JGI IMG/M metagenome (GOLD analysis project Ga0081538, IMG submission 71022) | Tabebuia heterophylla rhizosphere microbial communities from the University of Puerto Rico - S5T2R1 | ecosystem: Host-associated > Plants > Roots > Rhizosphere ... | reverse complement strand
ACCGCCTGCACGGAAGAGGACTAGCTGGTCACACGCGGGCGTCGGCGCCCCGTGAAGATCTTCATCTCGAGGCCCGCGAGCGGCTCGCCGCCGTCTGCCGTCACGAGCCAGGTGTCCTGCATGTAGAGACAGGCCTTGCCGTCCTCCGAGATCGCGTGCGGGTGCATGGAGAAGACCATGTTCTCGGCCAGCTCGGTCTCGACGCCCTCGCCGATCTTCGGGAACTCGATCATCGTCATCCCGATCGAGTGCCCGGTGACGTGGCCGAGGTGGTAGCCCCGCTCCGTGAACCCCTTCGAGACGGCGCGGTGCACGTCGTGCGCGCTGGCCCCGGGCCGCATGACGCTCGGGGCGATCTCGTAGTACTCCTCGTAGGCCTCGAGCATCCGCTTCGTCTCGTCGCTTGGCTCCCCGTCGGCGATCGCGCGCGAGACCTCGACCCAGTGCCCTCCGGGACCGGCCACTTCGAGCGACGGCAGCACCAGGTCGCCTGCACGCACGCGGCGCTCCGTGCTCGCGATCCGGAACTCGGGCTCCGCGGCGCCGTCCTCGCCCACGAGCACCATGTCCATCGTGAGCCGGCCGCAGCCCTGCTCGACGAAGTAGCGCTCGCACGGCGCGAGCAGCTCGGCCTCGGTCTTCCCCGGCGCGAAGCCGTCCAGGAAGATCCAGAACCCCGCGGTGTTGATCCGGACGCTGTCCCGTACCGACGCGAGCTCCTCCTCGCTCTTGACCGCGCGAGCGAGGTCGAACTCCACGTCGAACGCAACCAGCTCGGGCCCGCCGTCGGCAAGGGCGCGGTAGTCGCGCACGGTCATCACGTAGTCGAGCCCGTAGACGCCGACGCGGCTCCAGCCCCGCTCGCGGGCGCGGTCGCCCAGCCAGGCGCCCGGCGCGTCGACGAAGACCTGGTCCTCGATCCAGGTGGTCGAGTGCTCGCCGACGTAGCGGGCCTCGCTCGGGAAGACGATCGACGGGTCGCCGTCGAGGGGCAGGAGCACGTAGGCGTAGCGGTGCACGATCACGAAGCCCGAGAGGTACGTCACCGCGCCCTCGAAGCCCGAGTACTCGCTGCCCGCGACGATCGCCGCGTCGAGGCCTGAGCGCTCGAGCGCCTCGCGGACGTTCCGGTACCTGCGGTCGACCTCCGTGCTCACTGCTGCCACGCTCGCTCCATTCCCTTGATGAGTGCGGTCACGGCCTCGTTCAGCGGCGTCGGCACGCCGTGCTCCCGGCCGAAGCGGACGATACCGCCGTTCAGGTAGTCGATCTCCGTCGGCCGCCTGGCCTCGGCGTCCTGGAGCATGCTCGCCTTGTGCCAGTAGGCGACCTCGGGCCTGGCGGCGTGGTCGATCAGCTCCTCGGGGTCGGCGTCGAGCTCGACCCCCTGCGCCGCCGCGACCGCCTTGCCCTCGTCGACCAGACCGCTGACGAGGCGCCGCAGCTCCTCGTTCTCGCAGACCTGGCCGTGGGTGAGGCCCGTAAGGGCGCCTACCGGATTCGTGGCCGCGTTGAAGATGACCTTCCGCCACTGCGGCCCGCGGGCGTCGGCCACCGCATTGGTCGGGAGCCCGCCCCGCGTGCACGCGTCGGCGAGCCGCTCGACCTCGTCCATCGCTGCCGGGCTCGGCTCGAACGGGCCGATCGTCGTGTCGCCCTTCACGTCCCAGTGGACGTGGCCGGGCTCGACGATGCGGCCTGCGGGGAAGGTCGTGCCGCGGATCACGTGGGGCACGTGCTCGGCGATCGCCTCCTCGTTTCCGAGCCCGTTCTGGACCGAGCAGACGGCGCCGGCGCCGAGAGCGTGGGCGGCCGCAGCGATCGCGGCGCCGGTGTGCATGCTCTTCGTCGCAACGATCCCGAGCTCGCACGGAGGGAGCTCCGAGGCGTCGGTCGTCGCCTTCATGCGGCCGACGAGCTCGCCGGCGCCCGAGAGCCGGAGGCCGTGCTCCTCAATGGCTCGGACGTGCTCCGCGTCGAGGTCGTACGCCCAGACCTCGACGTCGTCGAGCTGCGCGAGGGAGGCCGCGAACAGCGACCCGACCGCCCCGCACCCGACGACGCAGACCCTCGTCACGATCTCCCTAGCGTCACCTCCCGGCCGCCGGTGAGGCCGCGGGGCCGGAAGATGAGGATCAGCGCCATGACGACGCCCAGCGTAACGAGGCGCGTACCCGTGGGGACGGTCAGGTCGGTCACCCACAGGTCGAGCCCGTTCTCGGCCGTGAGCAGCAGGGAGTTGACGCCGCTCACGAGGAGGGCGCCCACGACGGCTCCCCACAGACTGCGGACGCCTCCGATCACGAGCATCGCGAGCGTCACGAACGTGAGGTCGAGGTACACCTGCTGCGTCGTGATGCTGCCGAGGAGGTGAACGAGCAGGCCGCCGGCGAACCCTGCCAGTGCTCCCGAGAGTGCGAAAGCGAGCAGCCGCTGCCGGTAGATGTCGATTCCCGCTCCCTCCGCCGCCGCCGTGTCATCGCTCGAAGCGCGAAGCACGCGGCCGAAGCGGCTGCGCTGGTAGAGGAAGGCGAGCACGGCCACGGCGATGGCCCCGAGGGTCGCCTGGAGAAAGCCCGTCGTCTCCGGGACGAGCGAGAGCGTGCGCGCGCCCGGGCCGATCGCCTCCCAGTTCCGGAGCACGTTGTTCGTGATCACGAGCACGGCGAAGGTGCCGATGCCCGCCGAGAGCCCCGATAGCCGCATGAGCGGGCCGCCGACGATCAGGGCGAAGAGGCCGCCGACGGCCGCCGCGAGAAGGAGCGAGACGGCGTTTCCGACCTCGGCGCCCGCGATCACCGGGAAGAGGTCGGGGCTGAGAGAGAGCTTGAGCGCCTCCGGCACGGTGGTCAGCCCCGCCGCGAAGGCGCCTACGGCCACGAAGCTGATGTGGCCGAAGGAGACGACGCCCGAGTTCCCGACGAAGACGTAGAGCGCGATCACGATCGTCGCCATCACGAGCGCGAAGCGAAACTGGAACTGCACCGAGCGCGAAGTGAGGCTGCCGACCACGCCGACGAGCGCAAGGGCCAGGACCGGCGCAAGTAGCTGGGATCCGACGGCGACGCGCCTCACAGGCGCTCCCACGCCGCGCGCGAGCGGGTGAACAGCCCGCTCGGGCGCACGAGCAGGACGAGGATGACGAGCAGGAAGAGAGCCGTGTCGAGGAAGACGCGCCCGTCGGCCGGGAGCACCTCGCCGAGCACGGCGGCCGCGAAGCCGATCGCGAAACCACCGAGCGTCGCGCTGACGAGGCGGTCCATCCCCCCGACCACGACGCCCACGAGCGCCGGGATGACGAGCTGGAAGCCGTAGCTCGGAGTGACCAGGGGCCGCTGCACGGTGAGGAAGACCGTCGCCGAGGCGGCCAGGATCCCAGCCAGGAGAAACGCGAAGCGGATGACCGTTGATGCGCGCACACCCAGCAGCCGCGCGGTTCGCGCGTTCATCGCCGCGGCGCGCATCTGGAGCCCGATGTCCGTTCGCCCCAGGACGGCGGCTGTCGCTCCGAGCAACAGGCCGCCGACCACGATCGAGACGAGCGTTACCCACCGTATGCGGAGGTCGCCGATCGCGACCGCCCGATTCAGCTCCGGGAGAACGTTGGCGTTCTCGCCACGCGCGCCGAAGGCGAGAAGCGCGACCGCCTGGAGGAGGAACGAGACGGCGAACGTCGTCACGAGCATCGTCGTCGGCGTCGTCGTCCGGAGCGGTCGATAGGTGACGTCCATGGCGAGCGCGAGGGCGATGACGACGCCGAAGCACGCGACGAGGCTGACGACGAGCGGCAGGTGATTCGTGAGCACGAGCGCGTAGGCGCCGGCGGTGATCAGCTCCCCGTGCGCGAAGTTGACCAGCCGCATGACGCCGAAGACCAGGCCGATACCCATGGCCACGAGCGCGTAGATCGTTCCCAGCGCCACGGCGTCGATCAGGGTCTGGAGCACGCTCATGGTCGTCCGCCGGTCACGATCCGAAGTAGGCGGCGGTGATGCGGGCGGTGTCGTCCGCATCCGCCGGGGTGAGCGTGAGCCGAAGCTCCCCGTTGGCGAGCACGTGCGTGCGGTCGGCGAAGCCGACGGCGAACTGCGCCCGCTGCTCGACGAGCAGGATCGTGACTCCGCTCTCCCGGATCTCCGCGAGCGCGGCGAAGACGTCGTCCACGACCGCGGGCGCCAGTCCGAGCGAGGGCTCGTCGAGGAGGAGCAGTTCGGGGCGGGCGACGAGAGCGCGCGCGATCGCGAGCTGCTGCTGCTGGCCCCCGGAGAGCACGCCCGCCGGGCGGTGGCGGTCGTCCGCGACGACGGGGAAGAGGGCGGCGACGCGCGCAAGGTCTTCTTCCGCTCCGTCGCGCAAGCGCCGCCCGACGAGCCCGAGCCTGAGGTTCTCCTCGACTGTCAGCTCCGGGAAGATCTGCCGTCCCTCGGGCACGAGGGCAACGCCCGAGCGCACGATCGCGTCCGTCCCGAGCCCCGCGAGCGGCCGTCCCGCGTGCAGGATCTCCCCGCGGTGCGGCTGGACGGCGCCCATGATCGCGAGGAGCGTCGACGTCTTCCCGGCGCCGTTCGGGCCGACCAGCCCCACCACCTCGCCGCGCTCGAGCCGCAGGTTGAGCCCGCGCACGGCGGGGACGCCGCCGTAGCGAAGCTCGAGATCCCGGATCTCGAGCATCACGCTAGGCATGGGCACTCCCCAGGTACGCAGCGGTGACGTCGATGTTGCGGCGGATCTCGGCCGGCGTCCCTTCCGCCAGGGTCCGCCCCTGGTCGAGGACCTGGATGCGGTCGCAGACCTCGAGGATGAGGCCGACGTTGTGGTCGATCAGGAGCACGCCCGCCTCGTGGTCGTCGCGCACCGTCCGCACGACCTCGGCGAAGTCCGGCACCTCCGCTTCCGAGAGGCCGGCCGCGGGCTCGTCCATGAGGACGAAGCGAGGCTCGCTGGCCAGAGCGCGGGCAACGCCGAGCTTTCGCTCCTCTCCGTGCGGAAGGACCGCCGCCGGCGAGCTCGCGCGGTGCTCGAGACCGAGCAGCGCGAGGAGATCGCCGGCCCTCCTCCTCGCCTCGCGAGGCGAGGCGCCGACGCCGAGAGCGGCCACCTCGACGTTTTCCCGCGCCGAGAGGCCGGAGAAGAGCCTGCCGTGCTGGTACGTCCGCGCCAGCCCCGCACGCGCTCGGCGGTGCGGGGCCCACGACGTGATCGCCTCGCCCGCGAGCTCGACCTCGCCCTCGGTTGGGGAGTCGAAGCCCGTGACGACGTTGACGAGCGTCGTCTTCCCGGCGCCGTTCGGGCCGATCAGGCCGACGACCTCGTGCCGGTGCAGCTCGAGCGTCACGCCGTTGAGCGCGTGCACGCCTTCGAACGAGCGTGTGATGCCGCTGGCCCGGAGAGTCTCCCCGGGCCAGCGGCGATCTTCCGGCGCCGTGTCGGTCACACGGCGATCACTCGATCTCGGCGGGCGAGCTCGCCGCCCGGAGCTCGACGAACTTGGGCTGGCTGTTCTGCACCTCCATCACCCGGTACTCGCGGCCGAAGACCGAGTGGAACTCGGGCGAGAAGCTGATCGCTCCCGAGATCGTCTCGAGACCGTCGAAACTCTCGAATGCATCGGCGAGCGCCTCGCCCTCCGTGCCACCGGTCTGCTCGACCGCGGCCGCAATAGCATCGACGGCGGCGGCGCCGGTGATGAAGCCGCCGGTGCCGGGCGCCTGGTCCTGTGCCGCCATCTCGTCGATCAGCGCTTGCACCTCGTCGCTCGGATCGTCGCCGAAGACCGATGCATACGTGACGGTGTAGAAGTTGTTCGTCCCCTCCGGCAGCCAGTAGTTGCCGTCGCAGGACCAGCCGCAGATGATCGGTGTCTCGTTGCCGAGGCTGCGGAGGCCGCCGACGAGCGCGGGCATGTCGTCGAACGCCGTCGAGGTGGCGATCACGTCCACGTTCGCCCTGTCGAGCGAGCTGACGACATTCTGGATCGTTCCGTCGCCCTGCGTCCAGGACTCCTCGACCGTGATCTCGCCCCCGAGCTCCTCGAACCGCGAGGCGAACGCCTTGACGACGTCCTGGAAGTAGACGATGACGTTGTCGGTCACCGTCGCTGCTGTCGTCCAGCCCTCGTCGATCGCGAACTCGGCCATGGCGGCGCCTTCGTCCTGCGCGACGTTGCCGATGCTGAAGGCGAGCCTTCCCGCCTCGCCGAAGCGCTCGGGACCCATCTGGTCCGTCCCGATACACGGCGCCACGGCGAGGACTCCGCGCGTGATCGCCTCCTGCACCGCCGGGGTGGCGAAGTCGACGTCGCAGGTCACCAGCAGGACCTCTGCGCCGCCGTCGATCAGCTCGATCGCCGCCGACTTCGTCCGCTCGGGGTCGAGCTGGTGGTCGACGACGCGCAGCTCGAGCTGCCGGCCGCCGACGCCGCCGGCCGCGTTGATCGCGTCCACCTGGATCTGCGCCGCCGTTACCGCCGGCCCGTCGAAGGGCGCCATCTGGTTCGTCAGGTCGACCGCCGCCCCGATCACGAGCGGCTCGCCGGTCGCCTCGCCGTCCTCGGCCGGCGCCGTGTCGGCCGCCGGCTCGCCACCGTCATCGTCGCCGCCGCAGGCCGCGACCGCGAGCCCGAACACCAGCAGGAGCGCAAGCAGCAGGCTCCATTTCGTCGTACCTCTCATGCCGAACTCCTCTCGACCGTTTTCACCTCGCCGGCCACCGCCGGAGCCCGGCCTGCTCCCGGCGGATACGCCGCTTCCCTCCCCTTCACGAGCCGATACATCGCCCTGTGCAGCGGTGCTTCCACGCCGACCCGCTCCGCTTCGCGGACGAGCGCGCCGGTGATGAAGTCGACCTCCGTCGGCCTCGAGGCCCGGACGTCCTCGAGCATCGACGGCACGTGGGCGTAGTCGCTCCGCTGCGTCTCTCCCCGCCGCACGGCGAGGACGTTCATCTCCCAGGGATCCTGATGCAGCTCGACTCCCGCCGCGTCGGCGACACGTACGCCCTCGTCCATGAGCGCGTGGACGAGGTGCCCGAGATCCGTCGGCTCCTCCTCCCGGGCGAAGAGCTCGACGTGGCCGAGGCACGTGAGCGCCGAGACCGTATTCACCGTCGCGTTGAAGATCAGCTTCGACCACTGCGCCGGCAGGAGGTCCGGGAACGCCTGCGCCTCGAGCCCCGCATCGCGCAGGAGCCGCTCGATCTCGAGCACCCGCTCGAGCTGCGTGCCCGTCCCCGCGTACGGTCCCAGCCACGTGGGCGTGTCGAGCTCGTACTCGACGTGCGTGTCCTCGTGGCGGTCACCGCTCATGAACGTGACCGCCGAGACGATCGGCCAGTCGCCATGCCTGCCGACGATCTCCTCGGCTCCGAGACCGTTCTGGACGGTCATCACCGTCGCTTCGGGGATGCGCCCCTCGAGCGCGGCCGACGCCTCTTCGAGCTGAGTGGCCTTCGTCGCGAGAATCACCAGGTCGACCTCGGGCACCTCGCCCGGGTCGGAGGTCGCCCGCAGTCGAGCCGTGAAGTCGTGCTTCCCGGAGACCCGGAGGCCACCCCGCTCGAGCGCGCCGGCATGCTCGTCCCGACGCGTCAGCACCCAGACGTCGGCCACCGACGCGAGGTGAGCGGCGTACAGGCTGCCGATGACCCCGCCGCCGACGATGCAGACGCGCTCCCTCACGTCTAGCTCCCTCACGTCTTCATTTGGACGGCCGCCTGCTCCCACAGTTGGCGAATCGCATCGTGCCCGCGCCGGGCGAGCTCTCCCGCGTCCTCCGTCCACAGGGAGTCGGGATACGCAGAGCCGAACGTCCCGTCGTCGGAGAACACCTCGAGCTCGTATGCCCCACGCCAGCCGGCGTCCGCGAGCGCGCCGAGGACAGGCGGAAGATCCGCCACGCCGTCTCCCGGGAGAACGCGGTCGCACCAGCTCCGCGTCTCCTCGCGCCAGTCGTTCACGTGGACGCCGACGATCCTGTCCCGGTGACGCCCGATCTCCGCGAGCAGGTCCGGGGTGTCCCACAGATGCCAGGTGTCGAAGAGGATCCCGTGATTCTCGTGCCCGACCTCGTCACCGAGCTCCGCCGCCTCTCCGAGCGTCGTCACGATCGTCCAGTCCTCCTGGAAGCGGGCGCTCATCGGCTCGAGCCCCACCGGGAAGCCTGCGCGCTCCGCCTCGTCCGCGACCGCTCGGAGCCCCTCGACGACGATCCGTCGCGCATCCGCGTCTCCGAGCTCCCCGGCCGGGCCGGTCAGGCACACGAGCGCGGACGGCTCGAACGGCGCCAGCCGTCGAACGCTCGCGCACAGGGCCTCGACCCGCTCGTCCGGATCCTCGGGCCCCGGAAAGAGCGGAAGCGGCAGGATCGACGGCACCGCCGGAACGGCGCTCCGGGACTCGAGGCCGCTCGCCTTCAGCGCCTCGAGCTGCTCCTCCTCGCCACCCTCCTCGAGCTTGATCTCGCAGATGCCGATCCCCGACACGCCGGCCGCGCTGTAGGCGGCGAGATCCTCTTCGAAGCTCGAGTGGAGCGTCGTGAACTCGCAGACCGCAAAGGGAGGAGTGGACAGGCTCACCGGCGGCCGGCTCGGGCGTAGGCGGGATCGCCGGTGGACTCGACCGACGCGTCCTCGCGGAAGTGCGGGATCACCTTCGCCGCGAAGAGCTCCTGCGCCTTGATCGCCTGCCAGTGCTCGAAGCCGCCGGCGTTGACGGTGATCGAGATCTCGGTCAGGCCCTCGCACACCTCGCGGACGGCCTCGATCCGCTCGATCACGTCCTGGGGCGTCCCGACCCAGATGATGTCGCCGTCGATCATCTCGTCGTAGGGCGTCTCCGCCAGCTGCTCGAGGATGCCGGCCGCGTAGAACCCGTAGCCCGCTGCCTCGAGCTCCTCGGCCGGCGGGAGCTCATCCCCCTCCGTCAGAGGTGAGGCGTTCCCGGCGAGGAACTGCTTCATGCCACGCTCCGCCTCCCGCCTGGCCGCATCCCGGTCCTCGTCGATGTAGCAGGCGTGGATCCAGACGATGTCCGGCTCGGTGCCGTGCTCGGCGCACTTCGACCGGTAGAGGTCGAGCTGCTCCTTGAGAGCGGCGTAGGGCAGTAGCGGAGGCACGACGACGGCCCAGCCGCGCTCCGCGGCCAGCTCGTACGTTCGGTCGCTCGTCCCGCCGAGGAAGACGCGGAAGGGACGCGGCGGCCGGGGGACGACGTGCGAGTCGTCGATCTTGTAGAAGTCGCCGTCGTACGAGAACCGCTCCTGCTCGAGCGCCGTGAAGAGGATGTCGAGCGACTCCTCGTAGCGATCGCGGGTCTCGGCGAGCGGCACGCCGGCCTTGAGCGGGATCCATCCGTGCCCGCGGAGGGCGCCGAACTCGTAGCGCCCGCCAAAGAGGATGTCGGCCGCGGCGATCTGCGATGCCAGGATCGCTGGGTTGTGGTAGGGGAGGACGTGACCGAGCGTCCTGAACCTGATCTGGTTCGTGCGGGACGCGCAGACGCCCCAGAGCGCGAACGGGTTCGCGGAGATCGAGAACTTGGGAAAGAAGAAGTGCTCGATCGCCGCGTACGCGTGGTACCCGAGGCGGTCGGCGTTCACGACCTGCTCCACCACCTCCTCGTAGAGCTGGGCCGGCGACTTGCCCGGCCAGTGCTGGATCTCCGAGTACAGGCTGAACTTCATGCGCTACCTCCCGGTCGGATCCAGGCGCCGCAACGCCACTGCCGCAGCGACTCTGAACCATGTTTTATCAAGTGTCAAACCCGCTCCCTGAGCGATCCCAGGCGGCTGAGCGCCCGCCGCGGAAGCGCCGGCTTGAGCAGGTGCTTCGCGACGAGCGTCCCCGAGCCCGCGCCCAGGCCGGGGCCCGGGTGAGTGCTCGCGCCGATCTGGTAGAGGCCGTCGATGGGCGTCCCGTGGCCCGGCAGCTCCGGGCGCGGACGCCAGACGAGATTCTGGTCGAGGCTGCAGGAGCCGCTGTAGATGTCGCCCCCGACCATGTTCATGTTGGCCGCCTCGATGTCGGCCGGCGAAAGAACGACGCGCCGGAGGAGCGCCGAGTCGAGGTTCTCGATCTGCTGCGCGAGCCTCGCCTGAATGCGGTCCGCGTACCGCTCCCTGAGGCTCTCCGTCCACGTGCCGTCGCCCACGTCCAGCTCGCCCGCGGCATCGCCGCGCACCCGGGCCGGCAGCTCCTGGAGCTGGATCCAGAGGATCGACGAGCCCTCGGGAGCACGCGACGGATCGACCGCCGTCGGCTGTCCGCAGACGATCGTCGCCTCGGCAGGAAGCAGCCCCCGGTCGGCCTCGTTCACGGCCCGCGAGACGCCGTCGAGCCCGGGCGTGAGATGGACGATCGCCGTGCGGGCGAAGCGCTCGTCGCCCGCCCAGCGCGGCGGCTCGGAGAGCGCCATGTGGATCTGCATCCCAGCGCGTCCGTAGCGGAAGCGGCGAGCGGCCTCCGCCGTCTCTGCCGGGATCGAGACGCCGGCCAGCAAGCGCCCGTAGAGCTGCGTCGGCGTGACGTTGGCGAGAACCGCCTCCCCCGCCTCGACGGTCTCGCCTCCGGCGAGCGCGACGCCCACCGCACGCCCTTCGCGGACGAGGATGCGCTCGACGTCTCGGCCCGTCTCGCAGGCCCCACCGGCGTCCCGGACGATCCCGGCGAGCGCCTCGACCAGCCGCACGCCCCCGCCCCGCGGAACCGGCATGCCGCCGAGTTCGACCGCCACCGCGATCACGCGCGTCATGAACCCGGAGGAAGCAGCGTCCGGCCCGACCCCGGTGTGCAGCACCCACGGTGCGAGCAGGCCGTGCACCTCGGGCGCCGCGAACGTCTCGGTGACCCAGTCGCGGCACGAGGCGAGCAGCGCGCCGCTGAACTCGACGAGGCCGCGCCGTCCGAGCCGACGGTAGGCCTTGACTCCGAGGCCGGCGCCCGACGAGGACCAGAGCTCTGTCCCGAGGACGCCGAACGCGAGATCCGCCGTGGGCATGAACTCTCCCACCGTGCGCCGCCAGGCTTCTCCGTCTCCGGCGGAAAGGCGCTCGAACTCCTCCACATTGGTGTCGTGGGAGGTGGTCAGGAACGCGGCCGATCCGTCCGGGAAGAGCGACGCCGTCGGCAGCTCCGTGTTCAGGTACTCGAGTCCCCGCGCGCCCAGCTCCTCCGCCAGCTCCGCGTAGGCCGCCGAGCCGACGAAGAGCGGGTGCCACGACGAGAAGACCTCGTGCACGAAGCCCGGCTCGGTGATCTCGGCCGTCCGGATCGCGCCGCCGATGTAGTTGTTGCGCTCGAGCACGAGCACGCGCCGGCCGCCGCGGGCAAGCAGGGCGGCACCCGCCAGCGAGTTGATGCCGCTTCCGACGAGGACGACGTCGTACCGCTCGGGAGTCACAACGTGTCTCCAAGCGAATGGAACGTGCGGTCGAAGTAGAGAAGCGGGCCGCCGGCCCGGCTCGGCGAGACGACGGCCTTGACGTCGCCGATCACGAGCGTGTGGTCGCCCACCCCGAAGACGCGTTCAACGGCGCACTCGAGGTGGACGAGCGCGCCCGCGATCATCGTCGTCGGCTGCTCGGAGCCTGCATCCTCACAGAACGCGTCCACGTACTTGGGGGCGTCCGGCACCGCGCCGAGCTCGGCGAGGTGCTTCTGGTCGTCGCGGAGGACGCTGAGGCCGAAACGCCGCGTCTCGAGGATCGCGTCGCGGCAGCTGGCGTCGTCCGCAAGCGAGATCAGCACCCGCGGCGGGCTGGCCGAGATCGAGCAGCACGCGCTGATCGTCAGGCCCCAGAGCCGGTCTCCCTTGCGCGCGATCACCATCACGACCCCGGCGGCGAGCGAGCGCATCGCGGACTTGAAGGTCTCCTCGTCCACGCTCGCCGGCCGCCGTGGGGCAAAGGCAGGGTCCGCCTCGATGTAGCCGCCGACGAGGACGCGGGGGTCGGGCGCGAACTCCGCGTAGTCGCTCATGAGCCCTCCGGCCCTTGAGCGTCGAAGAGGTCGTCGGCGCCCATCCGTCGGGCGACGAGGTTGGCGGTGAGCGAGAGATGCCTGCGGAGGAGCTCCGCTGCCTCGTCCGGGTCGTGACCCGCGCAGGCCGCGAGGATGGCGTCGTGCTCTTCACGGCGCTGGCGGAGCGAGCGCCCTGAAAGCGAGAGCGCCCGATAGCGCTCGCAGTTCTCCCACGCAGGGCGGATCAGCCGGACGAGCCAGCTCGACCCGGAGGCCGCGTAGAGCGAGAGGTGAAACTCGGCGTGAAAGCGGCGCGCCGCCCCCTGGTCGCCGCGCCGGTGCGCCGCCGCATAGTCGTCGAGGAGCGCGCGCCCGCGCTCCGAGTCCTCGTCCGCGAAGCGCACGGCGGCCCGGCGCACGGCCAGCGGCTCCAGCGCGAGCCGTGCCTCGTAGGCGTCGTGGAGATCCTCGATCGCAAGCTCGCTGACCCGGGCGCCGCGGTGTGGGACGTGCACGGCGAGGCCGAGGCCCTCGAGCTGTCGGACCGCTTCGCGAACCGGGGAGATGCTCATCCCGAGCGAACGGGCGAGCTCCTCGAGCCGGAGCGGCGACCCGGGCGGGAGCTCCCCGCTAAGGATTCCCTCCTGCAGCTCCGCCACCGCCGCCTCCGCCATCGTCTGATGACGCTGCTTCCTCGGGGCAAGCGCCGAGCGCCTCACGGCGGGCATCGTCCCGCGCATTTGATCAGATGTCAAACGCCGCCGTGGAGCCGCACGGCTTAGAACTCGTTGCAGAATGATGCTTCGCCGTCGGGATGCGATGGTCGTTCCGAGACAAGGACGCAAGGAGCGCCCATACCCACAGCGGTATGGGCGCGACCGAGGACGCCGCTCTCGGGGCGAGCAGCGCGGCCCGACGGCACAAGGCTTCATTTTGAAGCGGGTTCTTAGCCCAGAGACGCGGTGCACTCGATCTCGATCAGGCAGCCCGGGACGGCGAGCCCCGTGACGCCGACGATGGTCTGCGCCGGGTGCGCGGCGCCTCTGGTCACCTCGTCGATCGCCGCCGTGATCACCTCGTACTCGGTGGGGTGAAGCGTGTAGATCGTCCGGCGCACGACGTCGTCCCAGCCGGCGCCGATCTCCCTCATCGCGACCTCGAGGTTCCGCATCGCCGCCTTCGTCTGCTCGCCGAGGTCGTCGCCGCCGACGATCCCGAACTCAGGGTCGAGCGCGAGCTGGCCGGCGAAGTAGACGAGGCGGTTCCCGCCTGTGACGCTGAGGTGGCTGAAGCCTGGAGCCGGATGGAGCGCTTCCGGGTTCGAGTCCTGACGTGGCACGTGACCTCCTTAGCTAGTCGCTCCGGAGCCCGCGGGCGAGGTGGGCGAGCTCCTCGTCGGAGACCAGGCCGCGCTTCTCCGCGCCGCGCGCCTTGACTGCCTCGAGCAACGCGCGCTCCTGGTCCTCGGAAAGCTCGAGGCCGAGCTCCGCGGCCTTGATCCGGATCGAGTCGATGCCGCTCTTCTTCCCAAGCACGATCGCGCGCTCGGCCGCGACCACCTTGGCCGAGTACGGCTCGATCGACGGCGGATCGTGGAACTGGCTCGCGACCGCCCCGCTCTCGCGACGGAAGAGCGTGTCGCCGACGAGCGGCTTCCAGGGCTCGAGCTGGTAACCGGACAGATCCCGTACCCGTTCCGAGACATCGCGGGCCCGCTCGAGGCGCAGGTTGGTCTCCACGCCGTAGAGCGCGTCCAGGGCCAGCGCCACCTCCAAGAGGTTCGCATTGCCGGCACGCTCGCCCATGCCGTTGATCGTCCCCTGGATCCATCCGGCGCCGGCCTGCACCGCCGCCACGGCGGCCGCCGTGGCAAGACCGAAGTCGTTGTGCCCGTGGAAGTGCACGGGCACCCCGGGGCCGACGAGCTCGACGGTGCGCCCGACGAGGTCGGCGACGGCTTCGGGCGTGGCGATCCCGAGCGTGTCGACGACGACGACCTCCCTCGCCCCGGCCTCGACTGCCGTCGAGTAGGCCTGCGCGAAGAACGCGGAGTTGGCCCGCGTCGAATCGACGCCGAAGTACGCGACCGTGACGCCCTCCGCGGCGGCGAAGGCGACGGCCTTGCGAATCCGCTCGAGCATCGTCTCGCGGCTCACGCCCAGCGCGTCGAGCTTCAGGTCGGAGATCGGGGACTCCACGACCGAGGCCGCCACGCCGAGCTCGACCAGAGCCTCGACGTCGGCGGCGACGGCGCGCGAGAACCCCCAGATCTCCGCCTGGAGACCGGCGGCGAGGATGAGCTCGATCGCGCGACGGTCGTCCTCGGAGACGCGCGGAAAGCCGGCCTCGATTCGATCGATCCCGAGCGCGTCGAGCGCGCGGGCGATCTCCAGCTTGTCCTCCGGCGAGAGCACGACGCCGACCGTCTGCTCGCCGTCGCGCAGGGTCGTGTCGTAGAGCCCGACCGCGCCGCCCCGCCGGAACGGCTCGTTGACGCTGCCCGTCCAGATCCGGTCGCGCTCGATCACCCAGTGCGGAAGTCGTCGGGGAAGGACGAAAGCTGCACGGCGCCGTCCGCGGTGACCAGGAAGTTGTCCTCGAGGCGGAGCCCGCCGCCGCCCTCCCAGTACGCCCCCGGCTCGATCGCCAGAACCATGCCTTCCTGGATGATGCCGCCTCCGGCCTGGTGCGCGTACGGCGGCTCGTGGGCGCGCGCCCCCACGCCGTGCGCGACGGGGTGAGACGGCTGCCCCGGGTAGCCGGCCTCGGCGATCCCGTCGCGGACGAGGCGGTCGAGCTCGGCGAGGCTCGCACCCGGCTCGAGATGATCGATCGCGGCGCGGTAGACCGCGAGCAGGCTCTCGAGCAGCCGCTCGTAATCGGGCGTGAGCTCGCCGGGGCAGACGTTCTTCGTGTGGTCGCACCAGTAGCCGTCGGCACAGACCCAGATCTCGAAGAGCGTGGGCTCCCGCTCCTGGACGGGTCGATCACCGGTCGCCGTGAAGGTGCGGATGCCCGGGCCGGACCAGACGAGAGCGAACCCGCGCGCGAGCTCGACCTTGCCCCTGTAGCCGGTGCCCTCGCCGTGCACGAAGCCCTCCCAGAGCGCCCCCGCCTCGCTCTCCTTCATCCCCGGCCGGAGCTCACGCCGCACGTTCTCCATCGCGCCGGCGGCGAGCTCGTTGGCGAGCCGCATGCGCTCCAGCTCCTGAGGCGTCTTGACCGCGCGCGCCTCGACGAGCAGGGGCGTCGCGTCCTCCGCCGGGCCGAAGGCCGCAAAGAACTCCTGCGTGTACGTCGTCGGCTCCCCGACCATGCGGTCGGCCGCCTGCGTCCCGAGCGAGAGCTCGAGGCCGACCCGCTCGTAGCCGGCCTCGGCGACGACTGCCCGAGCGAGCTCGAGCGACCGGGCCGTCGGCGGACGCGCGTCGCGCTCGTCGTACCCCTTGAAGAGGCGGATGTCGGACGTCCACGCCGTGCGCTCGGCGTCATCTTGCTGGGGCTCGAGCGCGACCAGCGTCGGCTCGCTCTCGCGCGGGAAGACGACGATGTCGTAGCCCTTCATGCACCAGTAGTTGGACAGGTAGAGGACGTTGTCGGGCGCGCGGACGACGAGCGCGTCGAGATCGCGGTCGGCCATCAACGCTCGCACCCGGTCGAGCTTCGCCGAGTCGTGGGGCCAGCTCACCGGCGCACCCGGCACGCTTCCGGCACTGCTTCGTGCGCCACGCTCGCCGATTCTCGCGTTAGGCTCGAGCCATCGGGTTGGGGAGGCGGGTCTCCCATCTCCACGCGAGCGAAGGCCGGGCCGGCGGTCACCAGCGGACCCGCGGCGGGGCCGGCTCCCCGTGGGCCTCCTCCCACGAGACCACCGGGTTGCGGAGGACGCCGATGCGCTCGATCTCGCCCTCCATCACGTCGCCCGGCCGCAGGTAGAGGGACGCGGCGTCTTCGCTGAAGCCCGCCACGCCCGCGCCGGTGCCGGTCGA